>Ga0272446_1004174_pt1 | contig 17358 bp, 11 predicted proteins | sample YNPCB0061_FD_194587 | JGI IMG/M metagenome (GOLD analysis project Ga0272446, IMG submission 194587) | Hot spring microbial mat communities from Yellowstone National Park, WY, United States - YNP-CB-006-1 | ecosystem: Environmental > Aquatic > Thermal springs > Hot (42-90C) > Sediment | place... | reverse complement strand
AAGGAGGGTCTTGGCGCGTCCCGACACCCCGGAGTCCTCCAGAAAACGCTCCAGGGCGTCAGGCAGCGGCGAAGCTATGAGAACACCGAGCACGGCTAGAATCAGAGCCGCGCCGCCGAATAGCCAGATTTCGGGCCTGACCCTCTGCCCTGGCTCCCGCACCCACTCAGGATGAATCCGGCGAATCGCGCCCAGCGCCACGACGGTGATAACGCCCTCCGCCAGGGCGTTCATCAGGAAGAGCGAAGCCGTTACAACCAGTAGCTCCCGCCGCATGGGTACGCCAGAGACCAACAGTTGTCCCAGCGCCAAGAAAGCCCCCACCAACACGGAGATCGCCGCCCCTAAAAACACCCCCGCGCGGCTTCCATGCAACAGCCGGTAGCCCAAATGCGCCGCCAGGACCCCGGCCAGCGCCATGTTCCACACATTGGCGCCCAGCGCCAGCACCCCTCCGTCTTGGAAAACCAGAGCTTGAATCGCCAGAATTGCGGTCATCACCAGCGAAGCCGCCGCCGGCCCCAACGTGAACGCGAGCAGCGCTGCCCCCACCAAGTGACCGCTCGCGCCCGGAGCTACGGGGAAGTTGATCATCTGCGCAGCAAACACGAAAGCGCCCATCACCCCAAGCGCCGGGATCCGTAATTCGTCAAACTCAACCCTGGCCCGGCGCGCCAGGATTCCAATGGCCGGTATTGCGCTTGCATCCAGCGCCACCCATACCGGTGTGGCCAAAAACCCGTCCGGAATGTGCATACGATCGATACAAAGGTAACACGAACCAGGATAAGCTACCCTGGTAGAATCCAATTCTGTGAAACTGCTGTTCTTTTCCGACGTGCACGGGGACCTGTCCGCACTGGCGCGGCTGCTTGAAACCGAAGCCGATTACTACGTCGCCTGCGGTGACCTGTGCACTTGGGCGCGAGGTTTCGACGCCGTAGGCGCCATCCTGCAACACCGCGCCCCTAACGTCTATGTCCTGCCGGGCAACCACGAATCGGAAACAGACATCGAACGCATGTGCAACCGGTTTGGATTGAATCCCTTACACGGGCGCGTGTTTGAAGCGGAAGGGTGGAAGATTGCCGGCCTCGGCTATTCCAATCCCACCCCTTTTGATACCCCTGGCGAGTATTCGGAAAAGGAAATAGCGGAGCGGCTCCAAGTCTTCGCCGGGCTTTCGCCATTGATTCTGGCCTGCCACTGTCCGCCCCACGGCACTCCTTTGGATCGAGTTCCGGCGGGACGCCACCTGGGCAGCACCGCCATCCGGGATTTCCTTGAACGGCATCAGCCCAAGTGGTTCTTTTGCGGTCACATCCACGAAGCCGAGGGCGCCCAGGCGCAATTGGGCGCCACCCGCGCGGTAAACGCTGGAAAGCGGGGATACTTGCTTGAACTTGATAAAATAGATGTATGACCCTCGACGAACTCCAACGCGAGTTTGAAACGCTCCGCCGGCAAGCAGAGTCCGTGCGGAGCTATCTTTGACGCCCCCTCAAAACTTTCCCAACTGGCCAAAATCGAAGATGTGATTTCGGCGCCTGACTTCTGGAATCAGCCGGAAAAGAGCCAGAAGATCATGCAGGAACGCAAGCGCCTGGAACAAGCCATTTCGGACGACAAATTTGTCGCTTCCGCCCTGTCCGACATTGAGACTCTGTTCGAGCTCGGGCGGGAAGGCGAAGACGTAGGCGCCGAATTGGAACGCGAACTGAAAGCGTTTGCCGCCCGCATCGAGCAGATGGAAACCACGATGCTCCTTTCAGGCGAAAACGACTTCCGTAGTGCGATTGTGACCATCCATCCCGGCGCCGGAGGCACAGAGAGCCAGGATTGGGCGGAGATGCTCGAGCGCATGTACCTGCGCTGGGCGGAGCGCCACGGGCTGAACGTGGTCATTACCGACCGGCTGGAGGGAGAAGGCGCCGGAATCAAGTCCGTAACCTTCGAAATCAACGGGGAAAACGTCTACGGGCTGCTGCAAAGCGAAATCGGCGTTCACCGGCTGGTGCGGATATCGCCCTTTGACGCCAACGCCCGCCGCCACACCTCGTTCGCTTCGGTCTTTGTCTATCCCCAAGTGGACGACGACATTAAGATCGAAATCAAACCTGAGGATCTGCGGGTGGACGTCTTCCGCGCCTCCGGCGCCGGCGGACAGCACGTCAATCGGACAGAATCCGCCGTGCGGATGACACATCTTCCCACCGGCATCGTGGTGCAGTGCCAGAACGAACGCTCGCAGCACAAAAACCGCGCCAGTGCGCTGAAACAGCTTCGTGCTCGTCTATGGGAGTACGAAATGGAGAAAAAGCGCGCCGAGGAGAAGAAGGTCGAAGAGTCCAAACTGGACATCAACTTCGGCAGCCAGATCCGGAGCTATGTGCTGGCGCCGTACCGTTTGGTCAAGGACCACCGTACGAAGCTGGCGATCGGGGATGTGGATCGCGTTCTGGATGGCGACATTGATGCCCTGATTCACGCTTATCTGGTCTTCAAGCACACCGGCAAAACCGCCGGCGATGGCAAGGAAGACCTACCCGAGTAGTATGCTCCCGCCAGCCATGATCGAGAAAGCGGCGGAAGTGATCCGGCGCGGAGGGCTGGTGGCGTTCCCGACCGAAACCGTCTATGGCCTGGGAGCCAACGCCCTTGATGCGGAGGCCGTAGCGCGAATTTTCCAGGCTAAGGGGCGGCCCTCCACCAGCCCGGTCATCGTCCATGTGGACACGGAGGAGATGGCCCGGTCGCTCGCAGCCAAGTGGCCGCCTGAAGCCGAGCGTCTGGTCGACAAGTTCTGGCCTGGACCGCTGACGCTGGTTGTCGAAAAACATCCCCAAATCCCCGCCATCGTCACTGCCGGATTGAAAACGGTGGGCATTCGAATGCCCGCGCATCCGGTGGCTCGGGCGCTCATCCGGGCCGCGGGAGTGCCCATTGCGGCGCCGAGCGCCAACCGGTTTGGGGGCGTCTCTCCCACCACTGCGGCTCATGTCCGGAAGTCGCTGGGGCATAGGGTAGATTTCATTCTCGACGGCGGACCCACCAATGTGGGCATCGAGTCCACCGTCCTATCCCTGGCTGGGAAGCGTAAGGTATTGCTGCGCCCGGGCATGATCACAAGAGAGATGATTGAAGCGGAAATTGGACCCGTGCAATTGCCCGCCGCCCTCCGACCCGGAGTTGGGCATCCCTCCCCGGGGATGCAACGGCGTCATTACAGTCCCACCACGCCATTGCTGTTAGTGGAGGCCGGCCAGTTGCCACCCAGCGGCCGCGGAGCCTACGTCTGGCACTCTCACCCAGCCCAGGCGGAAAGAACCGTGCAGCTTCCCGCCGAACCAGGCGGGTACGCGGCGTCGTTATACGGGGTCCTACACGAGCTGGATGGCGCTGGGCTGGACTGGATCGCCATTGAAGCCCCGCCCGACCTGCCCGAGTGGGTGGCCATTGCTGACCGCCTCCGGCGCGCCGCCGCCCGGTGAAAGGGCGCGCCAGTCCGCATTTCGGGAACCTGGTCCGGCAAAATCGCGTAGTCTGTTGCGAAGAGAGGACAAAATGTTCTGCACACGCTGCGGGCGGGAACTTCAATCGGCGGACTCGTTTTGCTCGGGCTGCGGAACCCCGACGATTCCGAAAAAGCGGCTTTGCCGGCTGCTCTCGGAAAAGAAGATCGCCGGCGTCTGCGCCGGCGTGGCGCGCTACTTGGATGTCGACGTGACCCTCGTCCGCCTGGTCTGGGTCCTGCTCACCCTGGTTCACGGGTTCGGCATCCTGGCCTATGTGGTGGCCTGGATTGTCACGCCCACGGACGCCAAACTCGCCCAGCGGCAACAATTTGCTTGAGGGAACGAAGGGAAGGCTATTCGGGCGACTCAAATGCGAACAATTCGCCGGCGGCTCTGACCAATAACTTCCCTGGACCCAATGACTTACCAGAATTGACGAAAAAGATCGCTCCGTCGGTGGACTGTCCAGAGGCCAGTTTCGTCTGAACCAGCACAATGGCGGAAGCGGCGGCAGCCGACTTCAGCCGCGTCGATGAGACCTCCGCTAAAGCAGCCTGACGGCGAGCCTCGTAGCCGTTGGTGGAGCGGAACCGGGTCATGCCATAAAGCCCCTGCTCGTAAGCCGTAACCAGCTTGATGACGTCGCCCCGCCCCCCGCGGTTCATGAAGTCATTGACCACCTCTCGGGCGGGCGTGGCGGCGATGACCGTGCCGTCCTGGCGTTGGAAGGAGAAGTCTTCCGGCTTGATGCTCCAGGTGACGGGCGAACCGTTGGAGACCGCAACCTGAATGACGTTATATTCCCGAAGGTGCAGGGGCAGTTTCGCCCACATTACCGTAACCCCGTTCTTAGTGAGGGTTTGATAATGCAAGCCGCCGGATTCAAATTCTATGACCTGCGCGGCGGAGCACGCCACGAACGCGAGCGCCAAGCTCATCCACCGCAAGGTCATAGGCTCTCCCACCATCATAGACGTTTCCGGCCCCGCGGCCGTTTTCTCCCGTATAATTGCGAAAGCATGGCCCGCCGCCTCGAAAAAGGAGTCTTACGCGCCTTGGCTTTGGGCGGGGCACTGTTGACGCTAACTTCACAAGCCTCCGCACAAGAGATCGTGCGCATCGGCTGGATACCCACCCGCGTCGCGGCTACTTCCCTGGACGAGGCCCGGTTAATGGAGCGGTACCTGGAAAGCCGCGTGAGGGGCAACCGGTTTCAGCTCGTGCCGGCCACTTACGAAGATGCAGGCGAGAGGCTGCGCCGCAATGAGATCCAGTTCTTGTTCTGCGGTCCTACGCTGTACGTGGAACTTGAAGTGGCAGGGCAAGTTCTGCCCATCGCCACGGTGGTTTCCGCCAGGTTGCCAGGCAAGCCCACAGAGCTCCTGGGCAGCGCGGTGGTCGTGTCTTCTTCCAACCGAAAGATCCGCGAATGGAAGGACTTGCGTAACAAAAGGATCGCCGCTTTGGATAAGCGGTCTCTGGGCGGATGGCTGGCGGCTGCGCGGGAATTGAAGCTGGAGGGAATCGATCCGCGGCGCGACTTGGCGGAAGTCCGGTTCGCCGGAACGGCGAAAGACGTCCTGTCCGCTGTCGTGCGCGGAGAGGTGGATGCAGGCGTGGCGCCCACGGGTATGATCGAGTCGTTCTTTCAAACCGGGGATTTCAAAGCGTCGCAGTTCGTGGTGCTGAAGCCACGCCAAGAGTACCCGGGCAGCGACGATTTCCCGTACGCTTACAGCACTCGCTTGTATCCCAACTCCGTGATGGCGCGCTCGCCCAGGGTGCCGGGCGCTTTGGCCGATCAATTGGCTTTGGCGTTGTTGTCCATGCCTCCGGGGCACGAGGCGGGTAAGTTTGCCCTGGTTTGGGGATGGACTGCTCCGTTGAACTATGAGGGTGTCCGGCAATGCATGGCGGATCTGGAGGCGCCCCCCTTCGACCGGAGTTGGCGGGCGATGGCGGCAAGCCTTTACCGGCAGCAGCAGGGGATCGTTCTAGGTAGCGTCTTGCTGATTGTGGGGATTCTGGTGACGCTGGCCTCTATCGCCCTGGTTTCCAACTTGCGCCTTCGTGAATCCCGATCCCGGCTGGCGCGCGAGCTGAACGAGCGCAGAGCTGCACAAGAGCAACTGCACTATCAAGCCACTCTGTTGACTCAGACCAGCGATGCTGTGGTGGCCGTAAATACGGACTACAGGGTCACTTACTGGAATCCCGCGGCCGAGAGGCTGCTTGGCGTTCCCCAAGGCAAGGCTATGGGTGAGAGAGTCGATCGCCTGATCACTTACCGGTACCCTCTGGATGCCCGCCAGCGCATCCGCAAGGATTTGAGAGACCGCGGGTATTGGGCTGGCGAAATCGCCATTGAGCGGCCGGACGGGACTGTGGTGCAGGCTGAGATGGTGGTGAACGACCTTCGCTCCTCCGGCGGCGAACTGTTGGGCTCGGTGGCGGGCTTCCGGGACATCACCGACAGGAAAAGAGCCGACGAGGTCAGGCGCCTGGAAACAGCAAGACTGGACGCGATGTTCCGGCTGGCGCAGATGACCGAGGCTTCGCGTCGGGACTTGGCCAATTACGCTCTCGTGGAGGCCATGCGGCTGACCGGAAGCGGCGCAGGGTATCTGGCCGAGGTTGGCGCGGGCCGTTCCGAACCGGAGTTGTACCTGTGGGAGCAAAGCCCGCCAGATCCGAATGGAGCGTTTGCGCCCGCGCGGTGGGAGGACGTTGCCGCTAGCGGTTTGTGTCAGAGCGTATTGCAGCAACGCCGCTCCATCCTCGCCGGCCGCAGGGACGGCTCGAACGGCGCGGGTCCAAGGACCCATGTCTGCGTCCCGGTGTTTGATGGCGACCAAATTGTCATGCTGGCGGGACTCCTGAACAAGCGGGAACCTTACAATGACAACGACGCCCGCCAGCTCACGCTCCTCATGGATGGCGCCTGGAAGTTGATCCGGCTAAGGGAAAGTCAAGACCGCTATCGGGTCCTGTTTGAAGATTCGCCGGTGCCGAATTTGGAGTTGGATCTCTCCGAAATCCGGCAATACTTGGCCGGGCAACCGGGCGGACTCGGCCAAGCGGCTGCATGGCTCGCCCGAGACGACTTCTTAAGGGCTTGCATCGCCAAGGCGAGGGTGCTGGAGCTCAACGCCGAGGCCCGCAGATTGCTCAAAGTTGCGTCTCCCAGGGAAGCTGAGCGGAGGATCGCGACGGAGTGGTTGCCGGCCGTGCGCAGTATCCTAAGGCCGGGACTGTCGGCTCTTACGGCGGGCACGCCCGCTTGGGCGGGCCAAGCGGAGTTTGTGACCTCCGAAGGGGGACGCCGCTGGTTTGACGTTCGTTTGAGCCTTGTACCCGTGGCTGACCGGCCCTGGGCGCGTGTCATTCTGTCTCTGGTGGATTTCACCGAACGGAAGCGGCTCGAAGAACAACTGTTGCAGTCGCAGAAGATGGAGGCGATCGGCAATTTGGCGGGCGGGGTGGCCCACGACTTCAATAACTTATTGACCGTCATCAACGGCTACACCGAACTGGCCGCCATCAAACTGGAGGAGGGACACCCAAGCCTTGGCTACCTGGATGAGGTTCGCAAGGCAGGAGAGAGAGCCTCGGAGTTGACCAAGCAACTGCTGGCCCTGAGCCGGAAGCAGGTCATGCAGACTCAGCAGCTCAACCTCAACCATGTGGTTCAGGAGGCTGAGAAGATGCTCCGTAGGGTCCTCGGCGAACGGGTGGAATTGATCACCGCGTTGGCGCCGGATCTGGGCATGGTGCACGCGGATCCAACCCAGATCCATCAGGTGATCTTGAATCTGGCGGTGAACGCCCGGGACGCCATGCCCGAAGGGGGGAAACTTGTATTCCAAACCACGAACGTGGATGTGGAAGCCACGTACCCGAAGTATCCAGGCGGCCTGGATCCGGGTTCGTACGTGGCCCTGACGGTGAGCGACACCGGAATCGGCATGGATGAAGACACGCGGGCTCGCATCTTTGAACCGTTTTTCACCACGAAGGAGCCAGGACGGGGCACGGGACTGGGGCTTTCCATGGTCTACGGAATCGTGAAACAGAGCGGTGGAAGCATAGAAGCACTCAGCGAGCCGGGACAGGGAGCCACGTTCCGGATCTATCTGCCGCGGACGGACAGTCAGCCGCAGGAAGCCCGCCCGCTCGAGGCTGCCGCTCCGGGCGGAACGGAAACCGTGCTGCTGGTCGAGGATGAAGGGGACGTCCGCCGGTTCGCGGCTGAAGCGCTTCGTTCATACGGCTACGAGGTGTTACAGGCCTCCGGGGGGTGGGAGGCATTGCAGCTCGTCCAGTCGTCTCCTCGCTCCATCGAACTGCTGGTTACCGATGTGGTGATGCCGGAGATGAACGGTCCGGAGCTGGCTCGCCGCCTCCGGGCGAAGCTGCCGGACATCCGGGTAATGTTTATTTCCGGGTATCCGGACGGGCTGCTTGCCCAAGAGGGAGTTTCCGATCTCCAGGCATCCTACCTTCAAAAGCCGTTTACGCCTGCCGGACTTGCCAGAAAGGTCCGGGAAGCGCTATCCGGCGTTCCCTCGTTCGCACCTCCTCAGGCGGGGGATGCCGAGTGAAATAACCGCTCGAAAAAGTCTCGCGTGCGGTGCCGGATCTGTTCCAACTCGAGCGGCAGGGGCTGATCATGGAGGTGTTCCGGGGTCCAGCGCATCACCAAATCCGTGAGCAACTCTAGTTGCGCGGGTGAAGAGGGCAATTCGCCTTCGGTGTGCCCGGTGGCGATGCGCAGCCCGTGGTCCACGGCGCGATAAAAAGTGGCCGCATCGTTGAGGAATACCGCGTCGGCATGGTCCAGGTGTCCCATCTTCTCAATCACGTCGATCCGCTCAGGCGTATTCAGCTCTTTGAAGAAGATCCCGGCGCCGCGAAGCCTCAAATACATGAGGGAAAAGTCGATGTCGTAGTAGCCGCCGTATCCGGCCTTAAGTGGGTTGCGGGAGCCTTGCTCTTTCTCCAAACGCAACCGCATCTGGTAGAGCTTAGACTTCGAGCGGCCGCTCTGGCCGTAACGCCTCCAGTCCACTTCTTGAAGCTCGTTTAAGAATCTGGTTCCGCGGTCGATGTTGCCGGCCACAGTGAGGGACTTCATGTACGTGATGCCTTCCCACGCTTCGGCTTTCCGCGCGAAGTACTCCTTGTATGCGCTTTCGGTCTGGACCAGATCGCCCTCGCGGCCGCTGGGACGCAAACGGGTGTCGACGGCGAACATGACGCCCTCCCCGGTGTAGGCAGTAAGGACGTCAATCAACCGCTCGGCCACTCGCACCCAGAAGGCCTTTTCATGAGCTTCCTGATCGGGCAAGACGAAAACCAGGTCGGCGTCTGATCCCAGATCGAATTCCCGCATGCCCAACCGCCCGAGGGCGATCACCAGAAGCTGGTCTTCCGGCTGATAGCCGCTGGACACGGGCGGTTTCGAGTCGCGGCAATACGCCACGGCCATCCGGTAGGCCGCGGTTATGGCGGCATCGGCCAGTTCGGAAGTGCGGCGCAGCGTGGTGAAGATCGGCAGACTAAGGCAAATGCTTTCCGCTTGAATACGGAACATTTCCCGGCGGAAATAGCGCCGCAGCTCGCTCGTGTCTTCAACGGTCTCCACCATGAGCGCGTAGTTCGGCTTGCGGTTGGGACGCTCCCGCATGCGCTTTACTTCCACCAGCAGTTCCGGCGCCCGGATCATCTGCTCGGCGAAGTGCGGGCTGTGCTCAAAAATGTCGGCGACGTAGCTGGCAAGTTGCGTGTCCTCGTTCATCCAGCCGATCCACTCGGGATTGCCGTGAATCTTTTCCAGGAAGACTTCAAAGTGGCGGGCGCCGCGGCGCAGCCGCAGGCGCTGCAAAGCAGCCGCCAGCTCGGGAGCGCTCTGGTCCAGCGACCTTACCAGGTTACTCGCCACCTCGGCCACCGGGATGGTCACCGGCGCATCCTCGGCAGCCGGTTCGGCGGCGGAGACGGCAGTGGTGGAGTAATAAGCCGGCTTCTGCGCGTGAATCACCCGCTCGTAGATCTCCTGGACTTCCTCCAAGTGCCGGTTGAGCTCCCTGAGAAGCGTCTCGGCGGAAGGCTCGCCGCCCAGCACAGCCATGGGCATTCGCCGCGCCAGCAGGGCCCGCTCGTCAGTTTCGCGAGGCAAAACGTGCGTCTGCCGGTCTTCGGCGAACTGAAGACGGTGTTCGAGATGCCGCAGGAATTCATACGCCGAGGCCAGACGCGAGTACTCGGAAGGCGACAATAGTTGCTTGTCATGCAAGCGGGACAGCGCCTGGAGAGTGCCGCCCCGGCGGACCCATGGTTCACGGCCCCCGTGCAGCCGCTGAAGGCACTGGACCAGAAACTCGATGTCCCGAATGCCGCCGCGGGCCAGCTTAACGTCGATTTCGCCGGACTGCCGCTTCGAAGCCAGCTTCTCATGGATCCGTTCGCGCGCAGCGGAAACCGACTCTACGGCTGAAAAATCGAGCGTCGTGGAGTAAATCAGCGGCTCCACCGTCTCCAGAAGCTTCTGGGCAGGCTCCGGCTCGCCCGCCGCACAGCGGGCTTTGATCAACATCTGGAGTTCCCAATCGCGGGCGCGCGTCTGATAGTAGGATTTCGCGCCGTCCAGCGACAGGCAGACCTCTCCCAGGCGCCCGTCCGGCCGCAGCCGCAAGTCCACGCGATAGACGATTCCCTCGGAAGTGTAGGTCGACAGCAGACCGGTGAGCTGAGTGGCGATCCTCTTGAAGAACTCGACGTTGCTGACCGGATGTGGGCCGTCGCTCTGTCCTGTTCCGCCATAGACAAACATCAGGTCGATATCGGAGCTGTAGTTTAACTCCTGACCGCCGAGCTTGCCGAGAGCGATCACGGAGAAGCCACACTCGGCGCCGCTGTTCAGCCGGGGAACGCCATAGCGGTGCACGAGTTCCTCGCGGATCCGGCGGTAGGTCACGTTCAAGATCGCGTCGGCTACGTGTGACAACTCCTCGGTCGTTTCCGACAAGGTCGCCAGCCCCAGGACATCCCGCACCAGAATTCGACAGATCTGCTTGCGGCGGAACAGCGCCAGCGTCTGGGGCGAGGGAACGCCGGGGTCCATGCCGAGCTGCAATTCCAATTGGTCCTCGAGCTCTTCGCGCGAAAGCAGCCGGTACATGATGCCGCTGGCGGCGAACTCGTCCAACCACTCGGGATGCTGGAGAATCTCTTCCGACAAAAAGCGGCTGTACGAGAAGATCGTGACCAGATATTGCAGAGTGGTTGGGGAAGCGATCAGGTGCTGAAACACCTGTGGCTTGGAGGAGTGTAAAACCTCGAGCCAGTGCAGAGCGCCGTCCGGGTCGGCGGTGGCCGAAAGCAGGTACCGCATCGTCTCCTGGGTTGCGGGCGGGATCGTCGCCGCGAGTTTCTGTATGTTTTCGAGAGCGCGGGCGCGGTCCCGAAACTCAACGGTGCTCAGCAGGTGCCTCATGAGGGGCCGTCCCCATTTTCGCACTCGGGAGCCGCCATCCGGCGGCAGACGGGCATGAGCGCGGCTACTCCAGGTTCAGAACCTTGCGGACAGAACCCTTTTCATCTTGAATCTTCTTTTGAAGGATCATCAGGGCGTAAATGAGCTGTTCGGGACGGGGCGGGCAGCCGGGAACATACACATCCACGGGGATGATCTGATTCACCGGTATCAGGGCGTAGTTGTTGAAAACCCCGGTCGAGGTGGCGCAAGCTCCCATCGAGATTACCCACTTCGGTTCGGGCATCTGCTGGTAAAGCTGGCGGACCACCGGCGCCATCTTGTTCGAAACCCGGCCGGCAATAATCATCAGGTCGGACTGCCGCGGAGATCCCCGGAAGACTTCTGCGCCGAAGCGCGCCAGATCGAAGCGCGCACTCGTGGTGGCCATCATTTCGATGGCGCAACACGCCAGACCGAACGTCATGGGCCACAGGGAATTCTTCCGCGCCCAGTTCAGAGCTTTGTCCAACGTCGTCACGCCGATGCCTTCCGCCGGAGACGGGTATTCGTAATTGTCGATCCGGGCGAATAGCTCCGGGGGCTGTCCTGGAATGATGCTCGGGTCCATGATGTGCGCCTCTATGGGTTTTGATTCCATTATCGTACGCCGGTTGCAGAAGCCGGCGCTGATCCCGCAGAATTGTGGAAAGATGTCACATTCTCGCGTAACTTTCCAACCTTCATTAACTTACGAAGAAGCCTTAGAGCGGACGGGCCAAGTATGGGGGGTGGAATCCGAGTATTGGGACATTTGGGGCGAACATCATCAGGTTCCCGCCGCGGTGCGGCGCGCGCTGATGGAAGCCATGGGAGTTCCAGCGAACACGCGTGAGTCGCTGGACGCCGCGGCTCGGGAGCGCTTGCTGTCCGAATGGTCGAGTTTGCTCCCCCCGGTGCTGGTCATTGGCGAGCAGGAGCCGAGCATCGACGTAGCGATCGAACAGGAGCGCGCCGCCGACCGGTGCCTGATCGAGATCCGTTGGGAGCGCGGCGGATCCGTCCATTGGGAAATCGATCTGAACGCGCTCCCCGTGAAAGCCGAAGCCGAGTTTGAAGGGCGGGTTTTCATCCGCAAAGTCATCCCTTTGCGCCGGCGGATGGAACTCGGCTATCACGAAATCGCTATCCACCTCAGCTCCGGGGCTGCCTGTCAAAGCCGCCTGATCGTTTGTCCGGACCAGGCGTACCGCCCGCCCTTCCTGTCCGCCAGTCGGCGGGCGGCAGGGCTGGGAGTCGCGCTCTACGGTCTAAGATCGGAACGCAATTGGGGGTGCGGCGATTTCACGGATTTGAAGAATTTGATCGACTGGGTGGCAACCGAAATCGGCGGGGACTTCATCGCGCTGAACCCGTTGCACGCTCTGGCCAACCGGCATCCGTACAATTCGAGTCCGTATCTGCCCATCTCCAGCCTCTACCGGAACCATATCTATCTGGACATCGAACGTATCCCCGACTTTGCCCCAGCCGGGGGACCCCGTTACCTGGAAAGCCCCTCCGTGCGCGAAGAGCTGGCATACCTCCGCAGCGCAGAATACATCGATTATGAGCGCACAAGTTGCCTGAAATGGAGGCTTTTGCGGCTCTGTTTCCGCTCTTTTTTGCACCGCGAATACTACCGGCAAACCGAGCGTGCACACCAGTTCGCCGCGTATGTGGAGCGTGAAGGGGAAACCCTGGACCGCTATGCGATCTTTCGCGCTTTGGACGAGGCTATCCACCGCCGCCACCCCAACGTCTGGGTATGGCGCGACTGGCCGGAGGAATACCGCGACCCGAAATCCGAGGCCGTCGCCGAGTTCGCCCGCCGGCACTGGCGCAGCGTCCTGTTTCATAAATATGTCCAGTGGCAGCTTGAACTACAACTGTCGGAAACACAGCGCCATGCGCTGGCTAGGGGGATGAAAATCGGTTTATATCATGACCTGGCGCTGGCCACGGACCGTTGGGGAGGCGATGTTTGGGCGTACCGCGAGTTTTACGTGACGGGATGCCGTGTGGGAGCGCCGCCGGACGCATTCTCGCCAAATGGCCAGGATTGGGGGTTTCCGCCGCCCAACTCCACCTGCCACTGGAATGACGGCTATCGCCTCTTCCGTGAATCGATCCGTAAGAACGCCGCGCACGGCGGCGCGTTGCGCATTGACCATGTGATGCGGTTCTTTCGTTTGTACTGGATTCCGGAAGGGGAGGAAGCTAAAAACGGCGGCTATGTGATGGACCGCTACCGGGACCTGATCCGCATTCTGGCGCTGGAGAGCGTAAGGGGGCAGTTTCTGGTGATCGGCGAAGATTTGGGCACAGTGGCCGATTTCATCCGCGAGTCCATGGAACGGTTCGGGATCCTGAGTTACCGCTTGTTCTATTTTGAGAGGCGCAAGGACGGAAGCCTGAAGTTGCCTGCTGAATACCCACGCCGCGCTTTGGTGTCGGCAACCACGCACGATCTTCCCACGCTCGCCGGATTCTGGACCTTTCAGGACATACACTTACGCTACCACCTGGGGCTCATCCCCAGCGACGCCGCCTACCGGCAGCAGCTTGAGGAGCGAGTCGCAGACCGCCAGCGCATGCTCGACGCCCTGCACTTGCTCGGCTTGTTGCCGGAGTGGTTCCCCCGGTGCGCCGCCGACGTTCCGGAGCTGACCGGGGAGCTACATAACGCCATCACGGGCTTTCTGGCCATGACTCCCTCGGAGCTGTTCGTTTTGAATCAGGAGGATCTGCTCAAACAACCGGTCCAGCAAAACCTGCCGGGGACCACTCATGAGTACCCGAACTGGCGCCATCGGATGCGCTTTAGCATCGAGCAACTGTGGAGGGTACCTTTTGTCCGCGATTGCGCCTCTATGTTCCGCAACTGGCTCCTGCGCACGGGGCGCGCCAACGGCGTTCTAACCGGAGAAGAGGCCGCTTGGCCGGCCGGGTCTTTCAGGCGGGAGGGTTGATGCCTGCCTCGCGCGCGGGAACCTGATGGGGCAACCGCCCGGTTTTTGCCGCCGTCGCAGCCACTTTCCCGGCGGCTTCTCCCATGGCGGTTGAGTAGCCGGTCACGCGGTAGCTGGCGTGGGCGAAGAAGTCGCCGCTGATGCAACGGCCGGCCATAAGCAGCCCGTCCACGTCTTCCGCAATAAGCGAGCGAAGGGGCACATCGTAAGGTTTTACTTTGATGCCCTCTGAAGTAACTCCCTTGCCCCGCGCGGGGTTCGTGGAGTGGATGTCGACCACGAAGGACACCCGGCACACAGCGTCATCGAAACGCGCGCCGCGTATCAGATCTTCCTTAGTGACCGTATAGCGCCCGCGGATGCGCCGCCCTTCGCGCACCCCGATTTGTTCGGCTGTAGCCACAAGGCGAATATTTTTCCAAGGACCGCCCAGGCTCCTTAAAGCATCGACGATCTGATTCACTTCTTGGCGGGCGCGCATGGTCGCCGTCGATATGCCCTTCGCATCTAGCGCCGATACGCCGTATTCGTGATTGGCCATCAACGCCATCAAGTCCATGCGCGTCGGAAACAGCGTTACGCCTTCATAGGACGGGTCCACTCCCGCCCGCCGCATCTCCGCCAAGAGGTTCTTTTTGGCCTCTTGAGAGCTGACGCCGCGCGGAGGCGGCGTGTAGCTGCTGACGCCATCGCCGCGCACCAGACGGAGTTTATTGAGTTCCGGGTAGTTCAGTCCCATGACCAAAGCCATTAAAGTCATGGGTTGGGTCTCTCGGGTCACGGGATGGCCGATCTCGAAACGGCATCCTGCGGCGGCGGCAAGATCGCCGTCGCCGGTCGTGTCGATGAAGACCTTTCCCTCCCATGCCTGGCGCCCGGACTTGTTTTCGGTGATAACCAGCGACAGCCGGTTCTTGGCGTCCTTGGCCGCGGCGACGACGTGGGTGTGCAAGAGCACGTCCACGCCCGCTTCCAGGCACATCTGCTCCAGCACCAGCTTCATCGCCTCGACGTCGTAGCGGGCAGGATCGATCTGCGCACCCCGTTTCTTGAGGCGATCGAGAATTTCGGGCAAGATGCCGGTCTGACGCTGGTAGTCGATGATGTTGCTCAGCATCCCGGCGGTCCATATTCCCCCCAGGCAGCCGTGCCATTCGATCAGCAAGGTCCGCGCGCCGCTGCGCGCTGCGCTCAGAGCCGCCACCACGCCCGCGGGACCTGCGCCGCAAACCACTACGTCGGCTTGCCCGGCAATCGGAACTTCGCGGACAGCCTCTCGATACGATCTCACTCGGGCGGGAGGAGCGGATTGCGCTACCAGGGGCGCGGCAAGGAAGTGGCGTCTGTTGATGGTCATACACCTATTAGCCCATGCGGGCGGCGCGGTGGGAAGTGGGGGGACGGTTTGTAAACGTCCGCCGCAGGCTGCCTACTCGTTCACTTCCTGCCGGTTCACCTCACCTCTGGAATGGCCACATGGGTCTTGTAACGAACCTTGAGGGGGATCGTGTGGGAGATATCAGTCTCCACCACCACTTGGTAGGCTGTAGGGAAGCCGGGCTGCTTGTCCGCCAGAAATCGTTCTTTCAACTGCCTTAAGTGCACCGGACTGGTGAAATACTCGGCCGCCGCCTGGGTGCCCGCCGAGCTGATGCCGGAAAAGACGATGGTCCTCTTTGGGACCCCTGTCGTCCCCTCGCTGGGTAAGACGGTGATCAACCCCCACGTGTGGACCATGAGGTTTTTGTTGTCCCGATCTGGCGCCAGCCGGGAAACGCCTCCGGTCCGGCGGCGGTCTATAACGACGTGTTCCCTCAGTTCCTCGTCAAAGCCGAGCGCCAGCGGGGTGCGTTCGAGCAAGTGCGCAGCCTTTTCGCTATATTCTGGCGTGCCGAAGACCACCAAATTGCGGTCGCGGAGCGCGGAAATGGACGATACCAGGCGCTCCGGCAAGATTTCAAACGGCGCGCCGGCCATTGCAAAAAGCCGCGCTGCAATCGCCATACCGGCGCTGTCCCCCCATAGCGGCGAATTGTAGGTGAAAAGCATGTATAACTTATGACCGGATCCCAGGGCGCCACGATACGCGGCATACGCTTCTGGGGGGAGTTCGAACAAGCGCGTTCTGGTCGGCTGGCGTCCCTCCGGATAGGGCCGGATGAACATATGAGGAGGCGTTCCGATCAAGAGCACGGTATTTGCTTGCGGCCCGAGAATGGGGCCCCACGCCTCCCGGAGCACCGGATCGACCGGGTCGGGGCTTCGCGTAAGAACATAGGTTACAGCGGCCGTAAGAAGGACGGCCGTCAGGATACCGGCCCACGGCGCCCTCCATGAACGCCAATCCGAGGCCCGCCGGTACAAGATCTCCGAGGGTTCCGCCACCGCGGCGGCGGTTTCCGGCAACACCGCCGGGGGCGTTGCAACCTCAACAAACCGTGGAACATAACTCCCTTTGGGCAGATGGATTTTGACCCGGTCTCCGCATCCCTCTGAGGAATAGTATTCCTCTAGCTTGCGCCGCAAGGCGTAAGCCCGGTTACGGACGGAAGAATCCTCGTTGGGGCTATAATCCTGAGGGCGTCCAAGCGCTTCCACCGCGATCGAGTATTCGGTGATCTCCTGCGCCCGACCTTGGATTTCGGACTCGCAGATGTAACGTAAAAAGCGCTTTAGCTGCTCCGAGCGCGCGAACGTTTCGCTCTTCAACACCCGCTCCAGCGCTTGGCGCTTTTCTTCGCTGGTGAGATCAACCCGCGTCAACAAACGGCCGTGCTCCTGTAATGCACTATTATTCTACCGTTTGCGAACTGGAGCAAACGTCATCAAACATACTGGACACTTGGATCGGACAGAGGGGTCCGTTATGCTCTGAGCATGTGTCGTGGAATTGTCTCTGCCGCTTTGTTTTGCCTGGCGTTCTCCTGGTCCGGCTGGAGCCAGGACTCCCGCGGATCGATCACCGGCACGGTGACGGATCCTCTGGGCGCCGTTATCCCGGGCGCCACGGTAAGCATCGTCAACCTGGAGACCAACCAGACCAGCCGAACGGTGACGAACGAAACCGGTTACTTTGAAGTCGGCTTGCTCAACCCTGGCGTGTACTCAGTGGCCGTCGAAGTTACGGGTTTCAAGCGCAGCGTCCAGACTGGGTTGGTGCTGAGCGTGGCCGGCCGCCTACACGTTCCCATCCGGATGGAAGTGGGACAAGTCATAGATTCCGTGGAGGTTACAGCCCAAGTCCCGTTGATTGACACGACCACAGCCTCGGGCGGCCGGGTGATCGACAACAAGCAAGTCACGGAACTGCCGTTTACCAACATGAATCCGTTCGCCCTGGCGACCTTGGCGCCTGGGA
>Ga0272446_1004173_pt1 | contig 17366 bp, 19 predicted proteins | sample YNPCB0061_FD_194587 | JGI IMG/M metagenome (GOLD analysis project Ga0272446, IMG submission 194587) | Hot spring microbial mat communities from Yellowstone National Park, WY, United States - YNP-CB-006-1 | ecosystem: Environmental > Aquatic > Thermal springs > Hot (42-90C) > Sediment | place... | reverse complement strand
GTCCCGCCGGTATATTGAAACATCCACCTCAGCGAGACTGGGCCGGGAAAGGAACACCTGGGCAGCTACCTCCTGGGCCTTGCGCAACAGCAGGGCCGGCTGGGTGTCGTCTGTCAGTACCAGGGCGTGCGATACCTCAATCAAGCCATTGGTGGCATACTCGACTTTTTTCACCTCGGGGTTGGGAGGGCTAAGCTCGAGCTGGGGCAGCGCCTGGGCAGGCCGGGTTCCAGGTGCTGCTGGCTGGCTTTCACCGGGTACTATCGGCACGATACTGGGTAGGGATGCTGTAGGGCTGGCAACAACATAGCCCAATAAAGACCAGAGGAAGACCAAGGACAGGCGCATAAGGAATTAGGGGCGTTTGGGGTTTTGTGAGCTGATTTTATGTGGCGCTTGCCAGGAAACCGGGGTTTCTTGCACGCTCAGGAGTTTAGCATACCAGCCCTCTCCCCACTAAAGATAACTCAAGTTGCCACCTAGACATTCCGAGCTAGAAAGCAAAAACTAAGGCCACTATGAACTGGACTGTTCTAGTGGCCTTCTGCATTATAGACGATCTGCTCAAGACCCTCGGACACAAGGACGACCCCCAGAGCAAGACCCCCGCCAGCGTCGTCCTCACCATCTGGATACTGGCCGCCCTCTTCTTCTCCGGCAAGCACAAACACGCCCTGGCCTATGCCAAAGAGCAGGGTCTCTTTAGCTTCATCCCCTCCCGCAGCCGCTTCTGCCGCCGACTGCACAGCTTGTCTGACTGGATACCGTTGCTGTTGCCCTGGAGCAACTGTCCTCGGTGGAGCACTACGTTCTGGATACCTTCCCCCTGCCAGTCTGTGAAAACGTCCGCGCACCCCGCTGCCGCCTGGCCCCCGGCCTCACCTACCGGGGTTACATTCCCAGTAAGCGGGCCTACTTCCACGGCCTGAAGCTGCACCTGGTCTGCAACAACCACCAGTTCATCACCGAGGTGCTGTGCACCCCGGGGTCTGTTGCCGATGTGCAGGGGCTGTACCTGTTGCCGCTGGACTTGGCGCAAGGAAGTGAGCTGTACGTGGATCGAGGGTATACCGACTACCTGGCAGAGGACGACCTGGCGATGGCCGAGGGCATCCGGCTGCGAGCTATTCGCAAGGGGAACTCCAGGCGCTACCACCAACCCAGTCAGTTCATCGCCACCTTGGGCAGGAAAATCATCGAGTCGGTGGGTTCCGCCCTGACCGAACTATTCCCCAAGCGCATACATGCCACCACCCTCCAGGGCTTTGTGCTCAAAGTCTGGGGCTTCATCTTTGCCCACAACTTCAAGCGCCTGGCCAGTATTTTGTAGGTGGCAACTTGGGTTGGCTTAATTGATGCTGCCCGGCACCCCCGGGCCCGCTCTGGCTGCTGGGTGCTGCTCAACGGCATTCCTGGCCTTGAAGATTGCCTGATACAAATCCGTTCCAGAGCTACTGGGCAGTGGTGCTCCTGGAAGGATTTTGAAGGAACGACGGCCGTCCTCTAGCCGCTGGGCTCGTAGAAACAGCGCATTCGCAGGGCTGTGCCCATATAGGCCGCCGGCCAGGGCATACATGTGGGTAACAAAGAAGACCTTGAGGCCCTGTTCCAACAGAGCTTGCAGTATCTGCCGGGCGACCTCCGCGCCTTCGCGCTCGTTGGTGGCCGCGAAGGATTCGTTGAACAGGATTAACGCCTGGGGGGTGAGGTGGGCGACGATCTGGCTCATGCGGCTGAGCTCCTCGTCGAACTTGCCGCTTTTCAGCGTGGCGTCCTCCTCTCGCTTGAAGTGGGTAAAGAGGCTCTGGCACAGGTTGGCCCGGAAGGCCTCGGCCCCCACGAACATCCCGGCCTGCATCATGAGTTGGGCCTGCCCGATGCTGCGCAGGAAGGTGGTCTTGCCCCCCTGGTTGGCCCCGGTGACGACCACGAGCTGTTTGTCGAGGGCTTCCAGGTCGTTGCCCACCACCTTTGTTCCGGCGCGCAGGGCCAGGCTCAGGTCGTAAAGCTGCCGGAAGGAAAAATCCACGGTAGACGATACCTGGGGAAAGCAGGTCGGCTCGCCCAGCCGGGATAGCTCTTGGTGCAGATTCAGGCACCCCAGGTAAAAGGCCAGCTCGCTCTGCAGCAGGGCGAAAAAGCTCTGGACGTGGTCGGCTGCCTGGGCCAGCGCGTTGGCAGCGGCATTGATCCCCCGATCCTGCAGTTCGGAAAGGGCCTGCGCCCCACTCTCGTCCCGTGGGTGGATCTGGAAGGTGAACGAGGGGGGTTTCTTGCCCAAGATGCGCTCGAGCCACCCCCGGCGGTCGGGGTTGGGCCTGCACAGCACGTAGTCCAGGCCTTTGAGGCCTTTGCCCAGCCCAGCGCTCACCAGCACACCCTGACGGAAGCGCAGCCTTTTGAGGTGATCCTGAACGGTCTGGAAATAGGCCTCGCTCAGCTCCTCCTGGAGCGCGCGGAACAGGCGCCTAAAGCCATCGGACTTAAAGCGGCCTGCCACTTCGTCGGCCAGCTGGCGCAGCTTGCGCAGGAGCGCCATATAAAGCTGCAAGACCTCGATGGCGTAGATCAGGATAGACCCCGGAGATCGGCTAAAGTACCAGCGGGGGGACTTTTTCTCCACCTCCAGGGCCTCGAGCGTGAGGGTGTAAAGCCGCCTGAGCTCCTCAGGGTTTTCCAGGCAGTCTTGCAGCACCGCCTGGCGGTATAGGATGGTCTGGGGGTCGTTGGAGAGGCCTGCAAACATCACCTTGCGGGCCACCTCGTACAACAAGGGGTCACCCCCGGCCATGGCGTTCCACAAAACGGGCAGCTCGAGGTCCTGCTCGAGCGCGGCCTCTCCAGCGGGCCAGGGGTTTTTCGCAGGCTCGAGGTCCCGGTCTGGGTAAAGCAAAAAGGCTTTCATGTTCTCAAGCGCTCCTTCAGGCGGGGATAGGTCAGGCCGTACTTCTCAGCCACGGCCAGGGCATAGGCCAGCCCATCGGCGGGCCGGCGCTCGAGCTTGAAGGTTCGCGCCGCCGGGTCCTGGGGAGACACCGCCGCGACCATGCTCACGGTTTTTTCGTTCAGCGAGGCCAGCTCCTCCAGGAAGGTGACACACACGCTCAGGGCGTCGAGGGCGCTCACCGCCTCCAGAATCCGCCGGCTCAGATACACCGCGTCCTCCAGCGCAGTGGAGGAGAAGATCTCGTTGAGGATGATGAGGCTATCCGGCGTGGCCTTGCTCAGGATCTCCCGGATGCGCAGCAACTCGTCCTCCAATTTGCCCCGCAGGTCTTTGGCGGCCTCCTCCCGCTCGAAGTGGGTGAAGATCTGGTCCCACAGAAACAGCCGGGCCTCCTCCCCCGGCACCGCGCAGCCCAGGCTGGCCAGGTAGTGAACCTGACCAAACATCCGGGCAAAGGTGGTTTTCCCGCCCTGGTTGGGCCCCGAGACCACCAAGATGCGCTCGTGGCCTTGCAGGAAAAAGTCGTTGCCTACTACCGCATGCCCTTCGGAGGCCAGCCTTTTGGCTAGGGCCAGATCGAAACCCCCGCGCACCGCCACCTCCTTGGACTTTCCTACGCGAGGGTAACAGAAGGGAAGCCTGGCTGCACGCAGCCCCGAGAGGTACTCGAGGTAGGCCAGGTAGAACTGCACCTCGCGATCGAAGGCCGCCACCATGCGGTCTGGATAGCCGGCATAGCGCCTGGGAAAATCCAATAGCCGCTCGAAGAGCGCTGGATACAAGTAGGCCACGCCATCGAGGATCTGCGCCTCTACGTGGTTCATCTCCGCCCAGTCAGAGAACTTGACCCGGTAGTCTTTGACCGCTCCCTGGCGGAACCTGGCGAAGGTGGCTTCGATCTCCGCGCCGTAGTTGCTTTCTGCCTCGTAAGGGAGTACCGTGACCCGATCGCCTTGGATGAGCATCTTGTAGCGAACCGAACCCAGCGCCTGCTGCAAGCCCTGCACCTCCTCCTCGAGGGAGGTAAAGGATTGGGAGCGGAGGTACCCGGCCAGGTATCCTTGCAAGCCCCGCCATCCTGCTGCGGCTGGCTGCAGGGCCACCAGGTCCCCCCACAGCGCCCGTACCGCCTGGCAATATAGCTCCGCCGCGTCCAGGAAGTAGCCCGCCTTCTGGTACTTGTAGTAGAGCTTGTGGGACATGGCCAGGTGTTCGCGCACAGCTCGCATCCCCTGGGCGAAGCGCTGGACGCACCCGGTGAGGGCCGGGTTTTCCAGCTCGCGGAAAACCTCCTGGCGGTAACGGATGGCCTCGAGGTCGCGCAAGGGGGTGTGGAAGAAAGGTGTGAGGTCGTACTCCGCCCGACCGGCCAGGATGCCCTCCACCACCTGGTCCAGGCTCAGGTCGGGGAAGAAAGGGGGCCGCTCGTCGGCGGTCTCGCCAGGCTCACCCGGCCAGAGGATGCTTGCGAAGCCCATCCTCACCCCTCCTTTGCCAGGTTTTGCAGCAGGCGTGCCAGCAAATCGGCCAGCTCGGCCAGGCCCCTATCGAAGGCCGCCAGGCCATCAGCCGGGTGCTGGGCTTCCTGCATGGCCTGCTGGCGCTGGCGCTCCAAGGCCTTTAGCAGGCTGCTTGCGCGCAGCGCCAGCCAGCGCCCAGGGTCAAAAGCCCAGGGTTGGGCATGCTGCGCCTGCCAAAGCGCCTGGGCTCGAGCTTCTAGCGCGGGTAGGGGAGCGGGAAGCACCCCTAAGGCCCTGGCTTCGTGCGCCAGGTAGAGGGTGGCCTCCAGCAGGTCGGTGCCGGCTTCAAGGGCGGGGGAGAGCTGCCGCAGCAGGTTGAGCGCGGCCAGGGCCTCGGCCCGGCTGCCCTGAACGTGGAACTCGAGTACCTGGCGGTCGCTCTGGCATTTGAAGAGCTGGTAGCGCAGTACCGCATTTTCCTGAAGGGCCGGGCCCGCCTCCTGCACGATGCGCTGGTTCTGCTTACGGTAGAGCTCCAGATCACCCTCCAGCTCCTCCAGACGGGCCTCGAGCCTTGCCTTCTCCGCTCGTAGCTGCTCCAGCTCGTCTGGAGCAGGTGGGGTTCGATGAAATAGGTTCATTTCAACCCTCCTTAATCACCGCGAAAAACCGCAGCAAGAAGGCCACCGAGGCCAGCTGCAAGAGCACCGCGAAGCCCACCAGGTACCCTGGCGCGATCCCGTAGAAGAATCCCATGGCCAGGCTGCCCAGCATCCAGGCCGCGCCAAAGGCCGTGTCGAACAGGCCGTAGGCGGTGCCCCGCTGGGCTTCGGGGGTCAGGGCTGCCACCGCCGAGCGCATCAGGCTCTCCTGCAACCCCATGGCCCCGCCCCAGATGATGGCGGCCAGTGCCAGCACCCCCAGGCCCTGCCCCAGGAAGAACAGCGGCGCGCTGGGCAGGCTCAGCAGCGGCAACACCAGGAGCATCCGCAGGCCGTAGCGGTCGTAGAGCAGGCCCACCGCATACGCCACCAGCGCGTCGGCCCCCATAGCCAGGGCGAAGAGCAGCGGGATGGTAGCAGCGGGAACCTGGCGGGTGACCTCGAGGTGATAGGCGATGAGCTGAAAGTGGGCGAAGCCGGCCACGCTCAGGGTGGCGAAGGTCAGGTAGGCGTAGTAGATGGGGGGAAAGCGCTCCCAGCCGCCCACGGGGTGCACGGGCTCCGCCTGCTCTAGGCCCCGGGCCCGAATCAGAAAGGCCAGCGCCAGCAAGGCAGGAAGCAGCAGCCAGGCGAAACCCAGCCGGTAGCCCCCCAGGGCCACCAGCCAGGCCACCGCCAGAGGTCCCAGAAAGGCCCCCAGCTGATCCAAAAGCTCATGCAGCCCGAAGACCTTGCCCTGTCCCACCTCCTTCCCGGCCCGCGAGAGCAAAGCGTCCCGCGCCGGGGTTCGGAGTCCTTTTCCCAGGCGCTCGAGGAAGAGAAGCGCCGAGGCGTCGGCGGTTCCGCCCGCCAGCGCCAGCGCAGGTACCGAGAGCAGGTTGAGTGCATAGCCGAGGTACATCAGCAGCCAGTGCTGGCCGGTGCGGTCGGCCAGGCGCCCGGAGAACAGGCGGACCAGGTAGCCCAGAAACTCCCCCACCCCGGCCACCGCCCCCACCAGGAGCGGGCTGGCCCCCAGCACCGCCAGAAAGGGCCCGCTGATGCTGCGCCCCCCTTCATAGGTAAAATCGGCGAAGAGGCTCACCAGACCGATGCCGACCACAAAACGCAGGGCCAGGCGGTGGGTCATGTTCATAGGGCCTCCCGCTTTCTTTGGTAGAGCCAGCCTGCTTCCTGCCGCCATCGCCCGAACAGCTCCCCCCAGTCGGCCAGAGCAAGCGCGGCCTGCTCGGCCAGGGGCCCCCGAAAAAGCTCCACCAGCCGCACCTGTGGCACCGGCCCTTCTTCCAGCCAGCCCTGCACCGGCCCTAAGGGCAACTCGGACACCAGCATCCCAAGGCGCTGGGGCAGGTGCTCTGGCTTCATGGCCCAGGCCTGCCCTGCCGGCGTGAGCAGCACCCGCAAGCCCTGCACCACGGCCAGGCCCAGCCGCTCGGCGAGCTCGAGGGTGTCCAAAGGCCGATCCACCAGGACCCTCAGCCCCCACGCGGCTTCCTCTAAGCTCACCTCCTTCCGCGCGTTCAGCCAGGCAATGGCCGTGTACAGGTCTTCTGGGCCCACGGCGATGAGGAACCCGGCCCATGGTGTCTTAACCGCGGCGGCCTTATTTTCCATAACCTTCATCCTTTCCGGCATAGAACCCCAAAAGACCCCACCCGGTAGCCTTGCTTCAGGTGAACCCCCGTGGTTTCGAGGTATGGCCGGCCTGACTCCTCACAGCCGGGCCTCCCGGTACAGGCGCAGCAGCTCCGTCTTCAGCTCTGGCTCGAGTGGCAGCCGCTCGAGGGCCTGCAACAGCGGCATCCGGTCGTACTCCAGGCGCAGCAGCCGGAGCTCGCCATCCTCCCACAGGGCGTAGCAGGCGCGGGGGTCGCCATCCAGGGGCTGGCCCAGGGAGCCCGGGTTGACCACCGTGGTTGAGCCCACCCGCCGGATGAGTGGAAAGTGGGTATGCCCCACCAACAGCAGGTCGGCCTGCACCCCCGCGCAGGCCTCCTGGAAAACCGCATCGGCAGCGCCCGGCTGAAGGCGGTAATCGAAAAGGGGGTCCTTGGGGGTGGCGTGAACCATCCGGATCCGCACCCCCCCTCCCTCCCACACACGGGTAAGCGGCCATTCCTGCAGGTACGCAATGCCCGCGGGGTCGAGCTGCTCCCGCGTCCAGGAGGCCAGGAGCCGGGCCAGCCGGGCCTTGGCCGGGGATGCCTGGGGATCCTGTCCCCAGGCCACGGCCTGGTCGTGGTTACCCCGAACGGCAAAGGCGTCCTGTGCGCGCAACCACTTCAGCACCGCCCCCGGGGAGGGGCCATAGTTCACCGCATCCCCCGCAAAAAGCACCTGGTCTACCTTGTTGGCAACAGGCTCTACGGCCTGCAGGGCCCAGGGGTTGGCGTGGGCATCACTGATCAGAAGTAGCTTCATGGCCGATCCTCCCTGGGCCGGTAGCGGATCACCTCCACCTTTTCCATGGTCACCAGCCCCTCCTGTACCATTACGTCCAGCACGCCCAAGAAGGCCCGGATTTTATCCTCTGTGTCTACGATCTCCACCAAAACCGGCAGGTCTTCGGAGAGCTGGAGAATCTTGGCGCTATGGATGCGGGAGTGGGCGCCGTAGCCTTCGAAGCCCTTGAACACACTGACCCCCGCCAACCCCCTGGCCCGCGCCTGCTCCATGAGGGCCTCGTGCAGGGGCCGACCGTGCCACTTGTCTGCCTCCCCGATAAAAATGCGCAGTAGCTTGGCATCACCTTCGAGCTTCATCTCCTCCTCCTTAGGCCACCAGTCGTCCGGCCAGCCAGTACCCCACAAAGACGGCCAGCAGCCCCAACAGCAAGCTGCCCTGGCTGTACAGCAGGGCCAGAAGCCACTGGCTGCCCTGCAGAAGGGTCAAGGTCTCCCAGCTCAGGGTCGAAAAGGTGGTGAACCCCCCGCAAAAGCCCACGGCCAGCAAAAAGCGTGCCTCCTGCGAGAGGGCTCCTTCTGCCGAAAAGCGCAGGAACAGGCCGATCAGAAGGCTGCCCAGCACGTTGATCATCAGCGTGCTCCAGGGAAACCCGCTGCCGCCCAGGCGCTGTACCCAGGCCCCTATGCTGTAGCGCAGCACCGAACCCACCGCGCCTCCGAGAAAGATCAACACGTAACGGTTGCTTATGACGTTCTGAAGCATCGGCATAACCGGAAGCGAAAACCCATTTTTGGTGAGACCACACCCGTTCACAAAACTCCTTTCGCGGATGCCCCGCATTCAATGTAGGGAGAAAGCGGAAGCCGCCTTGTAGAGCGGTGTAATCTCCAGAACTTGATCTGTGGCATACTGCTTTCATGCATAGGGCAGAGACCGTCGTGCTCAAGCTGCGCTCCCCTGGGAAGGCCAAGCAAGCCTGGCTCGAAGAGACCGCCGGGCTGTTCCGCCGGGGAACGCAGCTGGGCCTTGATTTCGCCCTGAGCAAGCAAACCAGCAATAGGGGGAAGATTCATGCCGCCACCTATCCGAAGATTCGTGCCCTGGGTTTGCCCTCCGACTACTGCCGCATGGCGGTCAACCATGCTGTACAGCTTGCGAGGAGCCACTTCGGGCTGCGTAAGCGCAAGCGTCGGACGGGTAAGCCCACGGTGGTACGTAGCCAGGGCATAGGGCTGGGGGTCAACGCCTACCAGGTCGTTGGCACCACCCTTCGGCTTTCGACTGGGGTGAAAGGTGTCTACATCTGGCTCCCCCTCTGTGTTCCCGCGAGGTGGCGGGACAGGTTGCAGCACGTCAAGGGCGATGCCCGGCTGTTCAAGCGGGACGAGGCCTGGTACGTCATGCTGCCTCTGCGCGTACCCCACACCCCTGCCGTCCGTGACGGCGACGAAGCTGCCGTCATCGGGGTTGACCTCGGGATTGTGCGCCTCCTGGCCGCCCAACATCCCCACGGCTGTTTGGTTGTGAACGGCAAACCCATCCGCCATGCACGTGAACATCAAGCCTCTCTCCGTCGTCGCTACCAGCGCCACCGCCGCACCGACCGGGTGCGAGCTATGCGAAGCAAAGAGCGGCGCTGGATGACCGACCTGAACCACAAGGTCAGTCGCCAACTGGTAGACCTTGCGGCCCAATACCCCAATCCGGTGCTCGCCTTTGAGCGACTGGACGGGATACGCGACAGGATACGGGGAAGCAAGAGGTTCAACCGCATGGTGGCGGGCTGGGCTTTCAGACAACTGGCCGACTTCGTGCAGTACAAGGCGGAGAAGACGGGCGTTCGGGTGGTGTTTATTGACCCCCGCAAGACCAGCCAGACCTGCCCGAAGTGCGGCCATGCCGCCCGTTCCAACCGAGCCACGCAGGCTGACTTCCGATGTATCGCCTGCGGCTACCGCGCTAACGCCGACGTGGTAGCCAGCCTCAACATCGCTGGCGTAGCGGCTGGACTGCTGCGCCAAGGGCCGCCTGACACGGCCCGACTGGGCGCTGCGCCACGGCGCGGCGCGGGTCAGGCTGCTCCCGCCGGGGAGCGGCTGGATGGAGTAAAGGTGTGGGCTTCGGCTCATACAGACTCCAACCTTGAAAGTTCCGTGTAGGAACCCCCGGACTGAAGTCCGGGGAGGATGTCAGTGCACCACCATTACCGGGCAGGATGCGTAACGCAGCACCCGCTCCGAGACCGAGCCCAGCATCCAGCGCTGCACCGGCGTGAGCCCCCGCCGTCCCAGGACAATCAGGTCGGTGTGGTGTTCTTCGGCGAAGCGGATGAGCATCTCGGCCGGGTGGCCTGCCTGCCTGTGCAGTCGGAGCGGCACCCCCTTTTTCTTGGCGGTCTCCCGTGCCCAGCGGAAGGCCTCCGCTAGAGGACCCGTGGCCTCCTCGAGGGCGTTCTCGATCTCCCCCTTGAGTTCGGCAAACTCCGGGGGTCGCACGACCGCCAGCGCCACCACCTGGCCGTGGAAGGCTAGGGCCAGCTCGAGCGCGGCCACCAGGGCTTTGCGTGCGGACTTTGAGCCATCATATCCCACTAAAATCTCTCTAAACATACGCCTCACCTGCCTCGTCCAGCCCAGCTTCAAGACGCTTGATTCCCAGTTTCAATCGCTCTAAACCAACCTCTAGTTAATCGGCTAGCTCAGGAGAAACCGGCCCGTAACCCGCCAGCCTTTGCGGGCGAAGCTCTTCGAGGTCCACCCACAGCACAGCCAGGCGGCTGCGGAACTCACCCAGGCGGTCGTTCTCACTAACTCCAAGACCGAGCTTTGTACCCAGGCGCCGCAGCTCACCTCGAAGTGTGGCCACTTCGTTCCAGATCAGCCCTGCACGAGGATGGTTCAGCAGCGGGTTCATTTCTCGGTACAGGTAGCCCAGCAAGGGAGGTTCGCGCAGCGCCCGCTCAAGCCGCAGCAGGAGGCCTTCCAGCCCGGCCAGGGCAGTCTGCAAGACCCGCAGGTGGTTGGGGGGGATCCTTACTGAAGGTTGCATAAACCTAAGCCTCCGCCGCGATGGGCTGAGTAGTGCGCTCCAGGTGCTGTCTGGGAAGGAAGAACTGGTTTGCGATCCAGGTCGGTACCACTGCGCTAGCGATCACCGCTGCTACCAGCAGGGAGTACTGGGCCGGGGTGATGATCCCATGACTCAGGCCGTAGAGTGCGCTGATGGTGCCGAAGGTCAGCCCCGTGCTCATCAATAGGGTGGTGTACATGGACTCCCCGCGGGGGTAACGGTAAAGCCGGGTTACCGGAAACACACCGGCGAACTTGGTCAGCATTTTTGCTCCCAGGAGCACCAGGAAAACCGCAAAGCCGCTAATCAGCGCAGGCACCTGCACCAGGGAGCCGGCCCGGATAAAGTAGAAGGGGGTCAGAAAACCAAAAGTAAGGGTCCGCAGCCGCCGCACCAGGGCGTGGTCGCGCCCTACCGTCCCAGCCAGCACCATCCCGATCAGATAAGCCGGAAGCACCGCCTCCGAACCACTCCAGACCGCTAAACCGCCGAGCAAGAAAAGCGCGAAGAGCAGGAACTTGGCCTCGAGTTCGCTGGTGCGTCCTCCGTAGTGGCGGAAGAAGGGGCCCGTGGTCTTGAACAGCGCCCACAGCCCCAGTACCAACCCGACCACAAACAGCAAGGTGCGCGGCCCGAATGGGGCGAACAGGACGCCCAGCGCAATCACCGTGGCCAGGTCGTTGACGAAACATGCCGCCAGAATCAGCTTGCCGTAGGGGGTCTGGTTGAGGCCCAGCTCGAGCAAAACCGCATACACCACAGCGACGCTGGTGGTGGAGAGCGCCACCCCGGCCAGCCAGGCCGGCTGGGCCGACCACCCCAGGGCGAAGTAGGCGATGGCCGCTACCCCCAAAAAGGGGGCGAAGAAACCGGCCAATCCCAGTACGGTCGCTTCTTTCCAGCTTTTCCTGAAGGCCTGGGGGTCCAGCTCGGCCCCTGCCAGGAAGGTGAGCACGATGCTGCCAACCCCAGCCAGGAAGCTAATCCAGGCCTGGTCGGTGCCCAGGAACTGGGGTCCGATCAGGGCCCCTATCACGAGCTGTGCCACTACCCCCACCACAATCTCGGTGAGCGCTACAGAGAAGCGCAGCCAGATGGAAAGCAAGGTTGCAACGAGGGCCAGACCCAACCAGAGCGCGGCGCTGAACCATACGTTTTCCATATCCGTCCTCCTTGGGCGGGGCAGGGCACAAAGAAACACTCCTACCCCTTTGGGTAGGAGCCATCAGCCTCACAGCAATTAAAGGTTCCTCTGGAAGGCGGTTATGGCGAGCTCCATCGCCTTAAAAAAAGCTTAGCGGGATTTGTGAACAGGAAATGAAGAAAAACCCACAGGGTGGTTTTCGGGGGGTGGGCAGGTGTTGAGCAGCATAACAAGCTGAAGGGCGGCTGAAACCCTTATCCGCTTAGGGCCTGGAAGATCAGGAAGATGTTGAGACCCAGAACTAAAATGGCTGCTCCCCAAGCCAACAAACGAACCAGGGGTGGGTTGACCATCGCGCCCATCTGGCGCTGGCTCTCGGTGAGCCGCACCAGGGGAAAGATGGTAAAGGGGAGCTGGAAGGACAGGATTACCTGGGAGAGCACGATCAGGGCCATGGGAGAGGCCTGAAAGGTAAGGGCTAGGGTGGCGGGGAGGACCGCCAGGAGACGCACCAGAAAGCGAAGCCAGGTCGGGGAGGTTTTGATCTGGAGAAAGCCCTCCACCACCACCTGGGCGGCCAGGGTGCCGGTGGTGGTGCTGGAAAGTCCGCTGGCTAGAAGACCAATGCCAAAGGCCAGTGCCGCCAGTGGACCCAGAAGGGGGGCCAGGGTGTGGTAGGCCTGGCCTAGGTCGGTGATCACCAAGCCCTTCTGATGAAACACGGCAGCGGCCACCACCAGAATAGCCCCATTCACCAGCCAGGCCCCCGAGAGGGCCAGAACCGTGTCCACAAGGAGGAAGCGGTAGACTTTTCTCGGTTCTCCCCCCAGGCGGGTTTTTACCCCGGAGGAGTGCAGAAAGAGGTTGTGGGGCATCACCGTGGCCCCCAGGATGCCCAGGGCCATGTAGAGCCCACTGGTATCCAGGAGGGTCTGGTCTGGCAGAAAGGCGTGGCGCAGGAGGCCGGCAAAGGGGGGATGGGACAGGAAAATCTCCACCACATACGCCAGGCCAATGACCCCGACCAGGGCCGTGATGGTGGCCTCCATCGCCCGGAAGCCAAAGCGCTGGAGGTATAGGATGAGGAAGACATCCAGGAAGGTGAGCCAGGCCGCCAGCACCAGGGGGATGCCAAAAAGAAGATTCAGGGCCACAGCCATACCCATGAACTCCGCCAGATCGGTGGCGATCATGGCCAGAAAGGTGGTGAGAAAGAGAAACCTTCCCCAGGTTCCCGGGTAGCGGGCCCGCATGTGCTGGGCCAGGTCCAGGCCCGTGGCTACCCCCAGCTTGGCCGCCAGGGCCTGGAAGAGTACGGCCATGGCGCTGGCTAAGGTGACCACAAAGAGAAGGCTGTAGCCGTAGCGGCTACCGGCCTCGAGGCTGGTGGCCCAGTTGCCGGGATCCATATAGCCCACAGAGACCAGAAAGCCGGGCCCCAGGTACCACCACCAAGGACGGGCTTTAGGCGGGCCTAACTTCTGCATTCGGTCAGCAGGTTTCATTTTGCCAGAGTCCTTTATATGCTCCCAGGACTTCAAAAATCCCGCTGGTTGGTTCCCTTGACATAGAGCGCCTCAGCTACTTTTGCTGCAGCCGACTGGTTTTGCAAAGGAACCAAAGTCAACGTATTTGTACGACCTCTTGCTTACGAGGAGGCATAATTATGGTCCTCCAGTCACGCGGGAAGCCCATGAATTGCACACCACGCCCCATCTGCCGCGTCCTGCTGCGGCAGGGCTAGGAATGTGCCTGTGACCCTCAACTGTGCCGCCCTCTGCTTCTTCCTTACCTGGGACACGGCCCGCAAAGGAAGGGCTGTAGCCGATCCACCGCTGTCCTCAGCGGAGGTTCAGGCTTGTCGTTCGGGGCTGTTACCTATGCTCTGGTTCTGGTGCGCCGAGGGCCAGAGCCGGCTGCCATCCCTATTCGGTGGTTGGTGGCCTACAGATCCAGCAAGACCGAGTGTGGTTGAGTTTGTGTCAAAGAACAGCAATTAATTCCCCGACCTTGCGCGCGGGAGAGATAGGCGATGCGTCTTATTTCAAGCCGAGCGCCTTGCGGGCCTCGAGGACCTGGGCCGTGGTCAACTTCTGGGCCCGCCCCGCTCCCACCTCTTCAGGGGTAAAAGGCTTCTGCCCCTCGGGGAACTTGTTGCCCCAGGAGGTGCTGATGTGGTTCAGAATGGCCGCGATTTCGCCATCCTTGAGCTGAGCCCAGGCGGGCATGGCACCGCTGTACTTGGTCCCCTTGACCTCGATGGGGCCCTGAAGGCCATACAGCATTACGCGAATGAGGTAGACCCGGCCCCCTTTGGCCTCCAGGATCTGAGGCACGTGGCCCGCCAAGGGGGGAAAGACTCCAGGGATACCCTGGCCGCCCGCCTGGTGGCATCCCGAGCAGTTTGTGCTGTACAGTTTAGCCCCATCAAATCCCTGGGCAGCGGCCAGGCCACCCAGCACCAGAAAGGAGAGGAGGAGCGGTTTCATCTTCATTTGCGGGTCTCCGGGGTGTAGTGGGCTTGCAGATAGGCGGTGATAGCCTTAGCAGCATCCTCGGGGATCTGAGCCCCATAGGTGTTGATCATCTTGGTGACCTCAGCTTGCCACGTAGCCGCAGGCAGCGGGGGCTGCATGGTGATGTAGGTGGTGCTGTGGCAGACCTGGCAGTAGCCCTGCACCAGCTCCTTTCCGGGGCCATCGGCCAGCTCTGGGGTGTAGAGGGGGTAGGCCCCTACGCGGTACACCGAGCCCTCCCCCGCGGGGGTGGGGAGGGGCTGAGTGATCTGGCCCAAGGGGCCGGGGGTGTAGTTGCCGGCCTCTACGAGGCCCCCATCGCCTTCGCTTTGGGCTAGGGCCACAAGACCGAAGAGGGCCAGAGCGAGATAAACCTTCCGCATAGAATCCTCCTAACCGATCACCGTTACCTCTTGACGCTCGATCTTGTTCCAGAGATACCCTCCTGGGTTCCAGACGCCCTGGTCGGGTTGCGTGTTTCCCTTCTCATCGGTGGCCCGCACCGCCAGGGTGTAACGCCCCGGGGCTTTGGGGGTCCAGAAGTACGTGAAGGTGCGGAAGGCGTAGGGGCCCAGATACTCTCCCAAGGCGGCCACGCCCCAGCTCCGTCCGCCATCGGCGGAGACCTCCACCTTCACCACCCGGCCACTTCCGCTGAAAGCTACCCCCCGCACCGCTGTTTTCATCCCTTTGACCAGCGGGGCAGAGCCGTCGGGATCGACGATGAACGAGCGCACCGGCATTTGGAAGTGGCCGATGGGCACGGTCTTGACCTTGCCCGCGGCGACGTCTTCGGGGGTGGTGGAGCCGTTGGGGGTATCGGGGACGCGGTAGGCGGAGGCCATCCAGAAGTTCTTGTCTTCCTCCGTGAGGGCCCGTATCCAGGTGACGTGTTTGAGCCAGTAGGTGGCGAACTTGCCGGGAACCACAAGCCGCAAGGGAAAGCCGTTGAGCATGGGCAGCGGCTCGTCATTCATGGCATAGGCTAAGAGGCACTCTTCCAGCACGGGGTCATTCAGGTCGAGGGACTTCAAGAAGCGGCTCGAGCCCTTGCCCTCCGGGCCATGCCCCCGGTCCAACCCCTCAAACTGGATCTGCACCGTGCCCGGTTTGGGCTTGGCTATCTCCAGAAGGGCTTTCAGAGGAATCCCGGTCCACTTGGCGCACCCCATGGCCCCGTTGCCCCACTGGCCCCCGGGAACCCTGGGCTGGAAGCGGCTGCGGGAGTTGCCCGAGCACTGGTTTACCGCCACGATGCTCCTGGACTCCAGCTTGAGCAGATCATCGAAGCTGAGGCGCTGAGGGCGCTCGAAGTTCCCTTCCAGGTTGAGCCGCCACTTGGCCAGGTCGATGGCGTTGGGGAGTATATCCAGGTGGTAGCGCACGTAGAAGGCCGGGTTGGGCGTGAGGGCAGTGAGGAAATACGCCCGGGGGGTCTCGAGCTGCACACCCCGGTCGGTCAGGCGCAGCAGGGGGAGCTTCTGTGGATAGACCACATAAGGGTTGACCCCGTTCCAGTAGGGATTGGGCCCCGGACCTGTGAAGGAGGGCAGAGCCTCTTCGGCCTGAGGCGAGGTTTGTGCGCGCACCAGGCCGCCAGCCAGAGCGCCCAGGCCTGCCATGAGCAGGCTTCTCCTCTTTAGAATCGGCATGGAAAGGGCTTGCGATGTATCCACGACCACCTCCTTGGTATTCGTCTTACGACAGTCTTAATGGTTTCTGGGAAGGCAATTTTCCGAACGTACCCAAAATCATGGCAGGGAAGGATTCCAGTCGAGGCAGGCTGCAACTTTATACACGGCGGTTGTTTCTGGAGCGGCAAAGCGAACCCCTTATAGCTATCTATGCAGCCTGCTTCAAATCCAATGGCTTCTTCAGAGGCACACCACCTCTCTTTCTGTGACCCAGTTGAAGGGACAGCGACCGTGGATCACCGGCGATACTGTGACGCCAGAACGTGAAGACAATATGAAATACGATTCAGCGGGGTGGGTCTGGAATCGCAATACCCCCGTGCAGGACGCACGGATTACCAGCCCACATTCCGCACCCCTCTACCTTGACTTTAGGATTTTGAGCGCGGTAGGACCTCCCTCAGAGGGCAAGATACATGGGGTGAGCGCCCAACCTGACCTGAAGGTCTACGACCTGGGCCACCTGGGCCTGGTGGCCAGCGTGCTGGGCAGAATCCGGGTGGGCCCCAGCGCGCAGCAGCTTTCTTGCCCCTGTGCGATAGATGTGGATAGAAAACGGGGGCAAGATGCCCCCTATTTTGCCCGAAGTGCTTTCAGCTCTTCCTTCCCCCAGCCCTCAGCCTCCCGGCTGCGCTTTAGCAGGCTGTCGGGTAGCTGCGGCAGGCGTTCTTTGAGCGCGCTGAAGGCCCGCTCGAGGCTCGCCCGGCGCATTCCCAGGTCGAGGGCTACCCGGCTTCTGAATCGCCAGGCCGCCAGCCAGAAGGCCCAGGCGTTCTCCTGGGTGGGTTCTGCCCGGCAGAGCGGGCCACCCTCCGGGTCTCCGAGCAGCACGGCTTTGTCCGCCAGACCGAGCTGATCCAGATCGGCCCGCCACGCCTCCCACTTTTCCTCGGGGAGCCGCCGGGCCCGCCACAGGTAGAGCGGGGTGTCCGCCAGGTCGAACTGGCGGGCCACCTCCTCCCAGGAAACACCCGCCCGCACCGCTTCTTCCTGTAAGACACCCTCGATGGCCAGGGCGTTTTCCTCCGTCTTCGCTCGTCCTTCCAGAACGCCCTGGGGCCGCTCGCCTTCATAGACGGGCAGCCGCACCGGCCTGGGGGTGGGCAGGCTCGCCTCCACGGTGGCCCGGTCGAGTTCCACCGTAAGACCTCGAGCCAACCACCCCTCGATCTGATCGCTGGTGAGGGTATTCGGAAACACCGCAACGCGCACTATGTTCCTCCTTTTTGGTACTGCTCGGCCTCAGCCCCGCTGATGGGGCGGTCGGGGAAGAGGGGAACCTCCAGAGTGGCTATCTCATCTATTTGCATCTTCCTGCTCCTGTACTTATCGCACCGTAAATGAGCCAGCGATAGAGGGGCATGGGATTGGTGGAGAAGCTACGAACACTGCGAAGCACAGGGGTGGTGAGCTGGTGTAGGAAACCCAGCAGAAGGTTGCGCAAAGCGGCGAGGGACTGGGCAGCTTT
>Ga0272446_1004172_pt1 | contig 17368 bp, 10 predicted proteins | sample YNPCB0061_FD_194587 | JGI IMG/M metagenome (GOLD analysis project Ga0272446, IMG submission 194587) | Hot spring microbial mat communities from Yellowstone National Park, WY, United States - YNP-CB-006-1 | ecosystem: Environmental > Aquatic > Thermal springs > Hot (42-90C) > Sediment | place... | reverse complement strand
GGCAGCGGCAGAACCGATGCCAGGGTAGTTGAAAACGGTCTCTGTAATGATGACGCCGCCCATCAAGCCGACCACTGTGAAGCCTGCCAATGTGACCACCGGGAGCATGGCATTTGGTCTTGCGTGTTTGTAGATAACGTCGCGTTCGGGTAAGCCCTTGGCGCGGGCAGTAACCACGTATTCCTGGCGCAGCGTTTCGAGCATGGAGCCGCGCGTCACGCGCAGGAAGGTTGCCCAACTGATGTAGGAGAGGGTCAGGATGGGCAGGAACATGTGGCGCAGGGCGTCCAGGAAGATGTCAAAGCGACCGTTGAGCAGGGCATCAATCGTCAGGAGGGTGGTGTAGTGGGTAAATTGGTCGGAATTGACGATGCGGGTGAAATCATCGGTGAGGCGCCCTGGCGGGAACCATTGCAGTTTGGCATAGAAAAGCATCAACACCAGCAAGCCGAAAACAAAGGTGGGGAAGGACGTTCCAATGATACTGAAAACGCGCGCTGCCTGGTCAATGATACCGTTGTGATGGACTGCCGCCTGCACCCCCAGCCAGATTCCGACCAGGATGACGGGACCAACCGCCCACAAGGTAAGGTCTAGCGTATTGGGGAAACGGCGCGCAATCAACTGCGCCACAGGCTGAGAGCCGGTTTTCGACCAGCCAAAATTACCGTAGAGAATGCCGCCTTCGCGTTCACCGGTGACCGAGTCGATTGTGCCAAGAAGCCAGTTTTTATATTGGATGTGGATTGGGCAATCGAGACAGTATTTTTTGATAAAGGCGTTCACCTGCGCGTCAGATTTGGGGTCGCCGCGAATGTAAAGCGAGACGCGTTCGTCAGGCTCCAGGAGCTGCAGCATCCCGAAGATCAGGATGGTGACGCCAAAGAGCAGAACCGGCACCAGCAATAAGCGGCGGATGATGTAAGTGGTCATGAAATACCTCGTATCGGATGATCAGACTTGCCATCTGGAACAGGCTGGAGTTTGACTCCGGCGCGCACCGCATGCCAAGGCTGAGGGGTCTGGGGACCTGTTGCCAGGTCCCCAGAGTGTTTCGTTCTTCCCAAACGACGGATTACTCTTTGTAGATGGTGTAGTAGTACTCGCCGGAGAAGATCGGGTTCAAAATGCGTCCCTTGACCCAGCGCTGGTCGAAGCCGTGGCTGGTGGCGGTGGCAAGCAGAATGGTCGGAACCTGTTCGTAGAAGAGTTTGTTTGCCTCTTCGTAGATCTTCTGGCGTTCAGCCGGGTCCGTCGCCGCGACGCCGCGGTTGATGATATCCTGGAATTGCGCCTTCAGTTCGGCAGGCATGTTCTGGCGGCTCGCATAGGTGCCAACCATGTAAGGCTTGTACCAGTTGTGCGGGTCGTGAATGTCTTCCAGCCAGCCGCTGACGAAGTAGGGCGACTGCTTGGCGCGGATGGTGCGCAGGAAGGTGGGCCAGGGCAGACCGACCGTCTCGATGACAAATTTGTCATTGACTTCAGCGACATTGCTGGAGAGAATTTGCGAGACAACCTGGCGGGAGGTGTTGCCCTGGTTGTAGAGCGCCTGCAGGCGGAAGCCTGTGGTCCAGACGTCGCCTTCGGGGTCGTCACCAGCGGGGATGCCGTCTTTATCCAGGTCAGCCGCTTTGAATTCTTCTTCGCATTTAGCAGGATCGTGGGTGTAAACCGGGGCATCAGCCTGATAACCGGGCATGCCCTGGCGTGCAAGCACAGGCTGCTGAACCGCTTCGCCGTCAAAGACATCGCTGATGTAGGTTTCCCAGTCGAAGCAGTAGGCAAACGCCTTGCGGATGTGGACATCGGAGAAGAAGTCCAGCGGGATACCATTGCCATCCAGTTTGCCGGAACCGACGTAGTTGGAGCCTTCGGCAATCTGGAAGGTCATGAAGAGGTCCTGGCTGGAGATGGCGGGGCGTCCGATGTAGAGACGGACGGGGTTGGTGCTGGTCTCGCCGGGTCCACAGGGGATGAATTTCTCGGCAGCCTGTTTGGAGGGATCGTAACCGCAGATTTCGATTTCCGGTCCGTAGGTGCCAGCGGCAAGGTCGTAGACGCGCATTGCGCCGACCATCGCATCCACCTGAGAGCGGTTTTCGGCCGGCACAGCGACCATGTCGGCATCGCCGGTCTGGAACATGGCAAAGCGCGTGCCCCACTCGTCAATGTACTTGAAGACAATGCGTTCAAGCTTGGCAGGTTCGCGCCAGTAGTTGTCGTTGCGGACGAGAACGAGTTCTTCGCCCTGGGTCCACGATTCGAGTTTGAAGGGACCCGTGCCGTTCATGATGGTGGTCAGCGGGTCGGTCTCGGAGGGTTCGGCGTAGTAATTCTGCCAGGTATCGCAAGAGCCATCCCAGGCGCCGTGGGCAACTGCCCAGTCCTGATCAAGGATGGAGCCCCAGCCCTGGGCGATGGTGGCGAGGAAAGGACCCCACGGCTGAGCGAGAGTCATGGTGACGGTGCCGGCGGCATCATCTGCCACAATGGCACTCTTGACTTTTTCGCAGGCGGCAACGAGCTGTTCGGCGGGCAGAGCGCTCAAGCATTCGCGGTCATCTGCGCAGGCGCCTTTGCCGTCTACCACAATGGAAATGTCGTCAACGCCGATGCCAAAGAACGGTTCAGCCAGCAGCGACTGGGGACCGCTGTAACCGCCAAAGAGCAAACCGCGCTGGAAGGAGTAGGCAACATCCGAAGCGGTCAGGTCGGCGCCGTCATGGAACTTCACGCCGGAGCGGATCTTGAAGGTATAGACGGTGCCATCGGGGGAGACTTCCCACGATTCGGCAAGTTGCGGAACGAATTTGTCGGTGGCTTCGCCGTCATAGAAGACGAGGGTCTCATAGACGTTCTGGATGATCTCACCGCCGGCGGTTTCGTATGCCAGGGCCGGATCGAGGGTCTCAGGACCACCGAAGGTAGCAACGACCAGGGTTGTGGGATCTTTGGATTTGAACGCCGGAGCGGCAGGTTCAGGGGCAGCGGTTTCTGCCGGGGAGGCAGGTTTCGCCGGAGCGGGGGCGGCAGGCTCTGCAGGTTTTTCAGTGGCTTTAGCGCCGCCGCAAGCCGCCAGGAGCATGCTGGAAACGACCAGCAGGCTCAAAATATAAAACAGTTTACGCATAGTTCTTCTCCTCACGTAATTTAGGAATTTGACTTGACGATACGAACAGTTGGACACAGAAGTTTATTGCATGGTCCGGCAACCACCTCCTTTCGTTATAAAAATTTTTCAGCAAAGAAACAGGCAACAAAGTGGCCTGGTTTCAACTCACGGAATTCAGGGCGTGATTCGGCACATTGGGGCTGAGCAATCGGGCAGCGGGTGCGGAAGCGGCAACCCGAAGGGGGATTGGCAGGAGAAGGCACGTCGCCTTCGAGAATGGTGCGTTTGCGTTTGGCATCTGCCACCGGATCCGGGATGGGAACCGCTGAGAGCAATGCCTGGGTATAAGGATGAAGCGGATTGGCGTAGAGTTCGTCGCGGCTCGCCAGTTCCACGAAGACACCCAGGTACATCACCGCCACGCGGTCACTGATGTGCTTGACCATGGAAAGGTCGTGGGCAATGAACAGATACGTCAGGTTGAATTGTTGTTGCAAATCCTCAAGCAGATTGACCACCTGCGCCTGAATGGAAACATCCAGCGCCGAGATGGGTTCATCGCAAACGATGAAGGATGGATTAAGCGCCAGGGCGCGGGCAATGCCAATGCGCTGACGCTGCCCGCCGGAGAATTCGTGCGGATACCGCGTGGCAAAGGCTGGGTTGAGGTTGACCAGTTCGAGCAGATGGGCGACGCGGTCTGCGATTTCAGCCCCGCTGGCGACGTTGTGTACCATCAAAGGTTCGCCGACCAGTTGACCGACGGTCATGCGCGGGTTCAGGCTGGCATACGGGTCCTGGAAGATCATCTGCATTTTGCGGCGCATCTGGCGCATCTCTTCGCCTTTGAGTTTGACCAGGTCCTTGCCTTCGAAATGGACGCTCCCCGCCGTAGGTTTGTAGAGTTGCAGGATGGTGCGGCCCGTAGTGGATTTGCCGCAACCCGACTCGCCCACCAGCCCCAGCGTTTCACCCCGGTGGACCTCAAAACTGACTCCATCTACTGCGCGCACCGCGCCTACCTGACGCTGGAATACGCCGCGATAGATTGGGAAATGCATTTTCAAATCTTCGACACGCAGAAGGACTTCGTTAGAGGTTTTCATGAACGAGGACTCCCAGTTTTGGTATCCACCCAGCAGGCAACACGGTGTTCAGGGGCAACGGGCTCGAGGGCGGGATTCTCCTTCCAGCATCGTTCCATCGCCCATTTACAGCGGGGGGCAAATGGGCAGGCGTTCGGTTTTTGGTAAAGCACAGGGGGCAGCCCCTCGATGGAATACAGTTTGGAGTGTTGTTTTGCATCCACACGAGGCAGGCTCCCGAGGAGACCGATGGTGTAAGGATGAGTGGGGTTGGCATATAAGTCATTCACAAGGGCTTCTTCAATGATGAAACCGCCATACATCACAATCACCCGCTGCGCCAGCCCTGCCACAACGCCAAGGTCATGCGTAATCCAGATAACCGCCATACCCAGTTCCTGGCGCAGGCGCTTGACGAGGTCCATGATTTGCGCCTGGATGGTCACGTCCAATGCGGTGGTCGGCTCATCGGCAATCAAGATTTGCGGGTTGCACGAAAGCGCCATGGCAATCATCACACGCTGGCGCATGCCGCCGGAATATTGATGGGGATAATCTTTGAGACGATCTTTAGCGTTGGGAATGCCCACCATGGTCAACAATTCAGCGGCGCGTTCGCTGGCTTGTTTTTTGGTCATGCCGAGGTGCAGCATGAGCGGTTCTTCCAATTGCCGCCCGATCGTCAACACAGGATTGAGGGAGGTCATCGGATCCTGGAAGATCATGCTGATTTGTGCGCCGCGTATGTGACGAATCTCTTCATTGGACATTTTGAGCAGATCCTGCCCGCCAAACTTTGCCGACCCGGCAATGACTTTGCCCGGCGGGTTGGGGATCAAGCCCAACACAGAGAGCATGGTGACGCTTTTGCCGCATCCGCTCTCGCCGACCACTCCGAGCGTCTCCCCTTCTTTTAACGAAAACGAAACGCCATTGACCGCATGGATCGTTCCATCTGGCGTCTTGAAAACAGTTTCTAGCCCTTGTACATCAAGAATGGTTTCGGGCATTATGTAATTCCTTTTGTGGCAGTGGAGTATGGGAACATGAGGTTCACAGAACCAAGCCGTAATTATACCTAATTCAACTGTTCAGTCAATCAAGGCACTCTATTGATGAAAGGAAAAGGGAAAATTTTCTCAAAAAACCATTCTGCAGTAGGATTGGGAATAATACTGAAGGAGGAGGAAGCCATAGAAGGTCTAGGATGAATTACACACACCTTCCACTGAACGTCCTGAATGATTTCTTGAAACAGCCCTTCGGGATGGTTAACCGTTACCTTGAGCCTAGCGGTTGAATTCGTCGTCTTCGTCTTTTTTGTTCCTAACGCGATATTGGGCAAGGCTAATAATCCCCAGAAACAACCCTGCAACCGATGAAGCAAAAGAAAGAAAATTTAGCAGGAACGTGGAGGGTACAGCCTGTGTTACCATAAGAAATGGCATGACACAGCCAAAGAGAAGCAGAAAAACTGCAAAAACCATTACTCTCTCGGGATGGTCAAGCATTTCTTACTTTACCTTCTGCATGTTTCTCCCCCCACCCAAAGGGACGGGGGGAGAGGATGCGTCAATCAATTAGCGGTACAACCAGCAAGCCACCAGGTGACCCGGCTCCGGCTCGAAATCTGGCGGGTCTTCCTTTTCGCACAAGCCTGCAATCGCTTTAGGACAGCGGGGATGGAAGCGGCAGCCCGAGGGCGGCTTGACCAGGCTGGGCGGTTCGCCCGGCGGCACATCCCGATAGCGGGTCGCATTCTCTGCATCGGGATCCGACGTCGCTGCCAGCAGAGCATGAGTGTAGGGATGCAAAGCATTACGCAACAATTGCTGCACTTTAGCTTTTTCCACGAGTTTGCCGGCGTACATCACAAAGATACGCTCTGAGAAATAACTGACGGTCGCAAGGTCATGGGTAATATAGATGACCGACAGGTTATGATTTTCCTGAAGGTTGCGCAGCAGTTTGAGGATTTCCACGCGCACCGAGGCATCCAGCATGGAAACAGGTTCATCCGCCACAAGTAGTTTTGGCTCCATAATCATGGCGCGCGCAATGACCACCCGTTGCTGCTGTCCGCCGCTCAGCATGTGGGGGAACTTCGGGAGGAAATCTTGCTGCGGCGTGAGTTTGACTTCCTCCATGGCTCTCATAATCCGCTGTTCACGCTCTGCCTTATCTTTGATGCCAGCCACAATTAAAGGCTCTTCAAGGATACGGAAAATCGTCATAAAGGGGGGCAAGGCGCCGTAAGGATCCTGTTGAATGTAACCCACGCGCGAGTGATACCAGCGCATTTTGGCGCGGTCATATTCACTCATCTTCGTGCCCTCAAACAGGATGTCGCCTTCGGTCGGTTTGTACAGTCCCAGGATGCTCTTCATCAGTGTGGATTTACCGCATCCGCTCTCGCCGACAACTGCGATCGCTTCGCCCGTAGCCAAGTCAAAGCTGACGCCGTCTACGGCGCGCACCCAGCCGGCGTGTCCAAACCCGAAGCGCCGCAGTTCGAACCACACCCGCAGGTTTTGGATCGAAAGCAAGGGTTGTTGTTTTGTGGAAGAAATTTCTTTTCCTCCGGCTGTGTTTGTTGTCACATTGCTCATTTGGTGTTCCTCCATCCCTTATGCATACAGCCAACACTTGACTTTACGCCCGTCTTTTTCGACGACAGGTGGTTCTTCGGCGCATTTTTCGAAGCGTTTGGGGCAGCGCGCCGCAAAGCGGCATCCTGCAGGTGGGTTGATCAGGCTGGGAGGCTGACCGGTGATGAATTCCGGGTCTTTCTCCTGCCGCAAGCGCGGCACGCTTGCCATCAGTTTCTGTGAATACGGGTGCAACGGTTCGTGAAAGAACCGTTTGGCATCGCTCACTTCCACAATCTGCCCGGCGTACATCACTGCTACATCGTCCGCGAGTTCGCTGGAAGTGGCAATGTCGTGCGTAATTAGAATGAAACTGGTTCCCAGTTCCTGTTTGATGCGTTTGAGCACGTTGAAAATATTGGCTTGTGTAAGCACATCCAGCGCGGAGGTGGGTTCATCGAGAATGATAAGCGCAGGCGACGTCACCAGCGCCATAGCAATGGCAACTCGCTGACGCATGCCGCCGCTTAATTCGAACGGATAGCGGTCGAGGAAATCGTCCGGCACGCCCACATGGCGGAACATCTTCAGAGTGGGTTGAAGCGCGTCGTTTTTGCTCAAGCCAAGATGCACCATCGCGGGTTCCGCCACCTGATCACCCACGCGAATGACCGGGTTGAGCGCGTTCATCGCCGCCTGCGGCACCAGCGACATGGCAACCCAGCGCACGTTCTGACGGTATTCTTCGTCGCTCAACTTCATTACATCATTGCCCTCGAAAATGATCGAGCCGGCGTACTTGCTGACATTGCGAGGCAGCAACCGTAAAATTGCTTTAGCCAGCGAACTCTTCCCGCATCCCGACTCTCCCAGAATCACAACTGCGCGGTTGTAATCGAGGTCAAAATCCACGCCATCCACCGCCTGCACATCGCCATTTTGTGTACGAAAGTGGAGGATCAAATTTTTAATTTGGAGAAGTTTCTCACGTGTGGGCATGGTTTATAGACCTCGCAGTCGGGGATTGAAGATACGGTCGAGCGAAAAGCCCAGCATGGCAAAAGCCAACCCGGTAACCATCAACAGGGCAGCAGGTTCCAGCACCCAGTAATATTGACCGTTATAGAGTGCGCCATTGGTCAGGGCATTGTTGATGATTTTGCCCCACGTTGGGAGCACAGGATCGCCCAGCCCAAGCACTGCCAGAGAGGCTTCAAGAAAGACAAAAGATGGGATGCCCGAAATCAGGCCGGGGATCAGGAGCGGGATGATGCGCGGAATGAGATAGAGGAAGATGATGCGCATATCACTGGCGCCATAGGCACGCGCCGCTTCGATGTAAGTCGATTCCTTGATTTGCATGAAGATGGCGCGGTAACTCTTGATGCCGCCGGTAAAAATGCTGAGCAAAATGGTCACGCCCAAAATAACCCAGATACTACGGGAATAGAAGGTTCCCACCATGATCAGGATGGAAAGGAAGGGCAGGACAAGGTTAATTTCGGTGATGCGCTGGATGAGTTCATCCACCCAACCGCCGTACCAGACGCCAAATGCCGCGATGATCATGGTCAGCAGACCTGTGCCGAGAGAAGCCACCAGTCCAAACGCAAGCGCAACGGGAGTACCCCACAGAAGCGGGACTAGCAAATCACGGCGCTGATGGTCAGTGCCAGCCCAGCCTGCCAGTTTTCCCTGCATAACGAATTCGGCATTGATATCCGACTCGGGCTCGAAGACAACCCCTTCAATTCGCACTTGATACGTACCTTTGAGGGGAACCGGATTGTTGGGGTCGGAGTTGGGGTCGGCAAAGAGTCCAACTTCTGGTGATAAGCCGCCCAAGCGGCGTTTGAGTTTTTCATCTTGCGTGGCGCGGTAGGTCTGGCGGGCGTTGATACCAAAATCGCCAACACGCAGTTCGCGCCCATCGGGCGTCACCCAGCGAATAGCAACAAATGGCTGTTTGGCAGCAAATTTGCTGGTAAAGTAAAAGGTCAGTTCGGTGGGAAAGTCGTCGTACTGGTAATCGAAGGAGTAGGTAATGTTAATGTCGGTGGATTCTGCGCTGCCGGGGATGATTTCCTTTTCACCCTCGCCGCGCTGGCTGCTGAGGGTCAGCGTGACCGGCTGTTTTTTACGGGAGAAGAAATTGAACCAGGCAGGTGGAGCGGTTTTGGGGTTGGCATACCAGATGTCTTCCCCGCCGCGCCACAAGCGCACTGCTTCGTCATAGGGGATGGTTACCAGCGCGTAAATAGAAATGAGTATCAACACGCCGATGATAATCAAGCCGGCAATTGCTGATGGATAACGCCCAATTTCTTTGAGTGTATTTAAGAATGCCTTCATGCTCCACCACCACTGCTTCCGCCCACTTTGACGCGAGGGTCAACCAGGGCGTAAATAATATCGAGTAGAAAGACCGTGATCGCCAGCAAATAAGCGTAGATAATGGTCAAGCCGACGATGACAGGGGTGTCGTACAAACCAATAGCGCGGAAGAAGGTGCGCCCAAGGCCGGGCCAGTTGAAGATGGTTTCGGTAATGATTGCGCCAGTCCACAGACCAATGAGGAGCAGGGCAAAGCTGGTGATGATGGTGGGCAGCGTGGGGCGCAGGATGTAGCGGCGCTCGATGTCGCGTGCGTTTAAGCCTTTGGCTTTTGCCATTTCGACATAATCCTCGCTGGAATAAATGAGGAAGAACGTACGCCAGTTATAAATGCTCAGGAAGATGGATGCCAGGATGAGCGCCAGGCTGGGGAGGATCATATGTTCGAGAACGCTCAGGGCATAATCGAACCAGTTATCTGGCGGAGGGGCGTCCACCATGCCGCCAAACGGCAGGATTTTGAATACGGCGGCGAAGATCAGGATGAGGAAAATGCCGTAAAACCAGGGAGGTGCGGCGGATGTGGGCGTAAGCACGAGGATGATTTTGTCCCACAGGCTGCCATAACGGCGTGATAACCCCAAAGCAATGAAGACGCTGGAAAAGAACAAAGCGAGGTTGGCAACGCCGAATAATAGCAATGTGGAGGGCAGGCGTTCCAAAATGATGAGGGAAACCTGTTTGGAGCCGCTGTCGCTGGTCATGTTGATGGAGCGTCCCAGGTTCAGGGTCAGTGCGTTTCGTAAAAAGGTCATGCTGCGCAGGGCAAAGGGACGATTGAGACCCAGGCGTTCTTCTTCCAGCGCAACACGTTCGTCAATGAATTTACTGCGTTCCTCAGGGGTGTAATCACGAAAAGCGGGATTCGCCGAAATAGCGAGGGAGATGCGTTCGCGAATCTCACCGCGTAAAATATCATCCACTGCGCCGCCCATATTGGCGATCAAAATGGTGAGATAAATACTAATGACAATGGTGACAAACAACGTCACCAGGCGAAGGGCAGTGTATTTGGCAACCCGGCTGAGGGTGCTGGACAATGCTTTCCGCTTGACCTTGACAGGCTGGCCGGGAGATAAAGTTTGGGATTCTGCGCTCATTGGTTCACTCCTCAATTCACACGAGTGAGCAGGTGGAATGACAGGGGCAAGGGTATCGCCCTTGCCCCTGTCTCTTTTACATGGTGATCACCCGAATTACGGAGCGGTCACAAATTCGAACGGCGCGAAGGTTGGGATGCTAACCAGTTTGGAAACAACCACAACCTCAAGTTTGTTGGAACCAGCCGGGAGCTTGGAAGTCACATCGGCAGACAGGGTTACCGTGTACTGTCCTTCGCCGGCGGCTTCCGCAAGGCCAGTCGCGGCGAGTTCACCGTTGGCGTTGAACAGCAGGTATTTGACTTCAGCAATGTCGGCAGAAGCATACGGTTGACCCTCGAAGGTGACGAAGACATCGAACACCGCTTCCTTACCGATGGTCACGCGGCCCTCGCCGTCAACTTCGGCTTCGGCAACGCGCGGCTTTGCGAAGCGCGCCCACTTGTCAGCCAGGTCAATGTAGTTTTCGTTGTTCTTGAGGGTCAGGGTCTTCTCGACGGAGAACACTTTGTCGAGCATGTAGGGACCGCTGTTGACCCAGTAGTGACCGTGTTCCGCATACCAGGCTTTCATGTTGGCATAGCGCGCGGCTGCTTCTTCGGCGGTGATATACTGACCGAGGGTGGGAGCGTAGGGGATGTAGCTTTCGGCTTCGGCCTGATCGAGGTACTTGCCCAGGATTTCGAGGCTCGGACCGTCAATGAAGCTCATCCACTCAATCTTTTTGGCATCGGCTTTGTCGGCAGTGTATGCCAGCTCACCAGCGGCTTCTGCCAGGTTGCCCATGGCGATCATGTGCCACGGCGCATTGCCGTAACCGTACTCGGGCCACAGGGTGGTGACGTTCAATTCCGCATCCAGGGCATAGGCATCGGTATACCATTCGGCGGTGAAGGGATCGGTGGAGGTGATGCGGACACCCTTGAAGTTCTGGAGGAAGAACTCGAGGTTACTGACAGCCGATTCATCGAAGATCGGGCTGGCTTCCTTGCCCGGATCGAACTGCATGATCAGCCACATGATGAAGTCGGCGGGACTAAAGGTGCTGCCGTCGTGCCACTTGTAATCGGTGAACAGCGAGGACGGGTAGGTCACCACGCTCTTGCGCAGGGCGGTGAGACCTTCAGGATATTTTTCGCCAGCGGTGATGAAGGTCTGGGTTTCGGCGTTCCAGTCCACCCACGCATCAGCCGGGACCTGGATTTCGGGAACGAACTCGAGGTTCACCCAGTCGAGGGTCTTGCCCACCGGCAGTCCTTCTTTGACGGTCACACTGGCTGATTCAATACGCTGGGGCCAGGCGAGGCCGGTGAAGGGATCAGAAATCACACCGTAGTCGGAGGTGGCGCGCTTGGGAGCCGTATCGTACACCCAGTTAGAGCCGCCGACCGGGTTCCACGGTTCGACGAGCAGGTCAGACATGGCGTATTTCAATTCGCCGCCTTCCTGACCTTCATAGCGGGCAGTGAAGCCCCACAGTTGAGCGCCCTGAATACCGCCAGCCAGGTCGCCGGTGACGGAGATGCCCGGTTTGAAGGGGCTGAACGCCTTCTGGTCAACCAGCCAGACGCGGACAGAATCTTTCATTGCCAGTTCCAGCGCCTTGGCAAACAGTTCGCGGCGCTCATCGAGCGTCTTGAAATCGTTGGCAGCAAGTTTGTCTGCAATCGCATCAAATTCCGCGGAGGGCTTGTAAGCCTGCCAGAGCGGCTGTCCAAGGCCCTTGGGGGTATAGTAGAACTGGAAGTTGCCACCATCGTCGCGGCTGACAGCGGTGGTGATCCAACCGCCGGTGTAGAGGTGCCAGAGACCATCCGCCGGGTTGCCGCGAATCCAGATGGGGGAAGCCTCAGAGGAGGTCTTATACTGGCGATCTACCGTGAAGCCAATACTCTCGAGCTGGTTGGAGACGTAATCGCCGATCGGGAGGCGGGTGCCATCACCATCGTTGCGGATGATGAACTTCAGGACAACGGGCGCGCCGTTGAAGGTCCATTTGCCATCCGAACCTTTGGTGGCTCCCAATTTTTCCATTTCGGCAGTGATGATTTCGTTGGCTTTGTCGGGATTGTAGGCATACTGGGCTTCCAGTTTGCGGGCAACATCTGCCAGCAAAGCGTAATCGGGGAAGGCACTGTTGATCGGGAAGAACTTCGGCGCAGCCAGACCGCCATATACTTCCTGCACAATGTAATTGCGGTCAACCAGCATGTTCATCGCTTCGCGGATTGCAGGCACAGCGAAGGGATTGAGTTCGCCGGTGGACTGGTCGAAGGTAGCGCCGTTATCGCCACCGCCGTAGGGGTTGAAGGTGAGTTCGTACGCACCGCCATAAACCTGGTTGTACTGCAAGCCGGCTGCCTGGGCAGATTTGAAGTCTTCCGCGCGACCCAGAGCAGAAGCGTACAAATCAATGGTGCCAGCCTGGAGTTGCGTCACCACAGCATCCGGGGAAACAGCAACCATGGTGATGGTATCCAGCCAGCCGCCATGGCGCGTGGTGCGCGGAACAGGCGTGGGTTCGGGCGTGGGCGGGACTTCTGTCGGTTTTACTTGCGGCGCCTGAGTGGGCGCTTGGGGTTCGGTTGTAGGCGTCTTGGCAGGTCCACAAGCGGCAAGCACCATGCTCAACACAACCAACAGACCGAACACCGTCATAATTCGATTCTTCATGAGAATCCTCCTCCTTGAAATAGTTGAATTTGAAACGTAAGGTTCTTTTTGAAATCGCACGACAATTGTTTTCCCTTCCAGCCTCCTTTCTTGGTTCTAGCCAACGCATCACGACAAGCCCAAATTCTGAGCATGCCTTCATGTTGGAATGGAATTATAACGAATTCCCTTCCAGCGTCAACAGCGACGCATCTCAATCAACCTACCTGGACAATTATTTTCCCAAAAAACAGTTCTCTAGAACTGTGAAAAATCATACTTGAGCAGGAGGTCATCTCCGGGGCGGCTCATAATTTCCTAACTCACCTTACGCAAAACGTCCCGAAGGCTCACGTAAATCAGGCTTGGATTTTGCCCAAACCTTCGGGACGGTGCGTAACATCAATTCCTAATTTTTCTAGCTACCTGACACTTTTCAAAATCGTGAGTCCTTCGCCTGGTCTTGCCGCCATCGCCAGCGGATAAATCCGCTGGCTACGCCTACAAAGTCGGCTAAAACCGACTGCCAGCCCGCTTCAGCGGGCTTTGTGGGCATCAGCCCGACAATTTATCGTCGGGCGGTGGGGCGGAAAATGAAACTGTCAGGTGGTTAGTAACTCACCTTACGCAAAACGTCCCGAAGGCTCACGTAAATCAGGCTTGGATTTTGCCCAAACCTTCGGGACGGTGCGTAACATCAATTAGTAATTTTTTCCGTTTCGTTGACAGTCCCTCCTGCAAACAGTAGAATACCTTCGTTCGAATACTTTTCAGAGGAGGCAAACATGCTCAAAGAATTCAAGGACTTCGCCATGCGCGGCAACGTCATGGACCTGGCAATTGCCGTGATCATTGGCGGCGCATTTGGGAAAATCATCGCTTCACTCGTGAACGACATTCTAATGCCGCTGATCGGGCTTCTCCTGGGCGGGCTTGATTTCAGCGGGCTGTCCGTCAAGGTCGGAGAGGCGGTCATCGCCTACGGCGCGTTCATCCAGGCGGTTGTGGATTTCATCATCGTTGCCTTCGTCATCTTCCTGCTGGTGCGGACGATGAACCGCATGAAGAAACCCGCTCCCGCCGCCCCAACCGAACCAACCACCAAAGAGTGCCCCTACTGCTTCAGCGTCATCTCCATCAAGGCGACACGCTGTCCGAACTGCACATCGCAATTGTAAGAGCCTCCCTGGCTGCACGAAGTAGAGAGTAGGTTTGTGTTACACTACTCTCTACTTTCTATTTTTCTATGGACTTTCTGGACAAACTCAACAAACAACAGCGCGCAGCGGTCACAGCGGGGAATGGACCTGTTTTGGTCGTGGCAGGACCGGGGTCTGGCAAGACGCGGGTGCTGACTCAACGCATCGCCTATCTGATCGCGGTGGAGGGCGTCCGCCCGTGGCAGATTCTCGCCGTCACCTTCACCAACAAAGCCGCAAAGGAGATGCAGGAGCGCGTCCACAAACTGCTTCCCGATCAGGCAACCGAAGGCATCATGCTCGGCACGTTTCATTCTATCTGCGCTCGCCTGCTGCGCCGCGAAGCCGACCACCTCCCCATCCAGTCGAATTTCGTCATCTTCGATTCCGATGACCAGGAACGCATCGTCAAAAACGTCATCCGCGAGTTGAACATCAACGAAAAGTTATACCGCCCCGCCAGCGTGCATGCCGCCATCTCGCGCGCCAAGAACGAACTGATTGATGCGGAGAATTACCCCGTCGCAACCTATAAAGACGAAGTGGTAAAACGCGTGTACGCCGAATACCAGAAACGGCTGGTTGCCAGCAATGCGGTGGATTTCGACGATATTCTGCTCTACACCGCGCGCCTGCTGGCAGACAACCCCTCCGTGCGCGATAAATACGCTCAGCGTTTCCGTCACGTGCTGGTGGATGAGTTTCAGGATACGAACCTGGCGCAGTATGCGCTGGTGAAGGAACTGGCTTCGCACCACAAAAACATCTTTTGCGTGGGCGATCCAGACCAATCCATTTACGCCTGGCGCGGCGCAGACTGGCGCAACATCCAGCGCTTCGAGCAGGATTTCCCCGAAGCCCAGGTCATCCTGCTCGAACAGAATTACCGCTCGCGCCAGAACATCCTCGACGCAGCCATGGGCGTCATCAACCGCGCAAAACATCGGCGGCGCAAACAACTCTTCACCGACCGCGGCGCAGGCGAGAAGATCTTCTTCTACGAAGCGCCCGACGACTACGCGGAGGCTTCCTTTGTAGTGGACACCATCGCGCAACTCGTCGCCTCGCGGCAATTCGAGCCGGGCGACTGCGCCGTGATGTACCGCACCAACGCCATGTCTCGCCTCATCGAAGAAGCCTTCCTGCAGGCGCGGCTCCCCTATCGTCTCGTCGGCGCACAGCGCTTTTACGGCCGCCGCGAAGTCAAAGACATCATTGCCTTCCTGCGCCTCATCCACAACCCCGCCGATGAAGCCAGCCTCGACCGCGTCATCAACGTCCCGCCGCGCGGCATCGGCGAGAAGACCCTCACCACCCTGCACCTCCTCGCCCGTCAAAACCGACTGCAACCCGGCGAAGTTTTGCTCGACCTCGCCCGCGGCGCCGACTCGCCCTACTGGTCCTCCTTTACCGGGCGCGCCGCCATCTCCCTCGCCGACTTTGGCGGCTTGCTCGCCGCCTGGCGCATTGCATCACAAACCCTCACCATCCCCGAACTCTTCGACCGCATCGTCCGCGACCTCAACTACAAAGAATACATTGACGACCAATCGGAAGAAGGCGAAGACCGCTGGGAAAACGTCCTCGAACTCAAACGCCTCGCCGAAGAATACGCCACCCGCACACTCGACGAATTTCTCGAAAACATCGCCCTCGTCTCCGACCAGGACACCATCACCGAAGGCAACGTCCCCACCCTGCTCACCCTGCACGCCGCTAAAGGGCTCGAATTCGGCGCCGTCTTCATCATCGGTCTCGATGACGGCATTCTGCCCCACAGCCGCTCCTTCGACGAACCCGAACAAATGGAGGAGGAACGCCGCCTCTTCTACGTGGGGATCACCCGCGCCAAAGACAAACTCTACCTCCTCCGCGCCATTCAACGCGGCGGGCGCGGCTCTTTCGAAGAAACCTACCCCTCCCGCTTCCTCGACGACATCCCTGCAGATTTACTGGTCGGAAAGACGCGCACCGGCAGAGGCCTGAAAGGAAGCGCGCCCGGCGCCAAATGGCTTTCGCCTCAGACTCCGCTCAAGCCTGCTCCCGTCCGAGATGCCGTGTACCGCGCCGGCACCCGCGTCCGCCACCCCGTGTGGGGCGAAGGCATGGTGCTGGACAGCAAGATTCAAGACAACGACGAAATCGTGGACGTAGTCTTCGACTCCGTTGGCATCAAACGGCTTTCGGCAGCGCTGGCAAAATTGAAAATCCTATGACCTGCCCCGCCTGATATTTTTCTGGTTCGCTGGTTTCCATGCCCCTGCACTCAAAATATGCTAAACTCGCCCCATGGAAACTCTAACCACTTCCATCAACCCCAACTCCTCCACATTCAAAACCAACGCAGATCACCATCGCGCCCTTGCCAATAAACTCAAGGAGCGCCTCGCCCAAGTACGCCAGGGCGGCGGCGAGAAGTATCGCAAACGGCACGAAGCGCAAGGCAAACTCTTCGTGCGCGACCGCATCGAACGCCTGCTCGACCCCGGCTCACCGTTCCTCGAACTTTCGCCCCTCGCCGCCTTCGGCATGTACGACCTCGAAGCGCCCGGCGCGGGCATCGTCACCGGCATTGGGCGCGTCAGCGGGCGCCAGGTGATGATCGTCGCCAACGACGCCACCGTCAAAGGCGGCTCCTACTTCCCCATGACGGTCAAAAAACACCTGCGCGCCCAGCAAATCGCCGAAGAGAATCACCTGCCCTGCCTGTATCTCGTCGATTCGGGCGGGGCGTTTCTGCCGCTTCAAGATGAAGTCTTCCCCGATGTCAATCACTTCGGGCGCATCTTCTACAATCAGGCGCGCATGAGCGCCAAAAAGATTCCGCAAATCGCGGCAGTGATGGGCAGCTGCACAGCGGGCGGCGCCTACGTCCCCGCCATGAGCGACGAAGCCGTCATCGTCAAAGGCACAGGCACCATCTTCCTGGGCGGACCGCCGCTCGTCAAAGCCGCCACCGGCGAAGATGTCAGCGCGGAGGAACTGGGCGGCGCCGATGTCCACACCCGCCTCAGCGGCGTTGCCGATCACTTCGCCGAAGACGATGACCATGCGATCGAGATCCTGCGTGGAATCGTTGCAACGTTACAACGTTCAAACGTTACAACGTTCTTACGCGGACTTGAAGTTGCTCCCCCCGAAGAACCCTTATATCCCCCCGAAGAAATCTACGGCATCCTCCCCGCCACCTTCCGCGAGACTTACGACGTGCGTGAAATCATCGCCCGCCTTGTGG
>Ga0272446_1004171_pt1 | contig 17369 bp, 13 predicted proteins | sample YNPCB0061_FD_194587 | JGI IMG/M metagenome (GOLD analysis project Ga0272446, IMG submission 194587) | Hot spring microbial mat communities from Yellowstone National Park, WY, United States - YNP-CB-006-1 | ecosystem: Environmental > Aquatic > Thermal springs > Hot (42-90C) > Sediment | place... | reverse complement strand
TGTGCGATAAATTGGCTAAATTCCATAATATAATTCAACTTTATTACGTTAATACAACCACAAATATACAAATTTACATAGAATTTAACATTACTGGGGGCGGGTGGGTGGGATAGCCCTCACGTCCCCATAAAAAACACTTCTTTTTGCGTTAGGCATGCGGAGGGTACGTAGTAGAGACGCCGCATGCGGCGTCTCCGAAGCGATAGCGTAGCCCGTAGCACGCCGACTGCGCCGCGAAGCAAGCAGGAACGCCCAAAAAATGATATATTCACACAAGATAAATAGTTATTTTTTATGGTATAAACACAAGCAGTATTAGCAATAAGTCACGAAAAAGGCAAAATACAGATTTATGTTTTGAAAAACCATATTTATTCACGAACTTTGCACCATGCGTAAACTTTTTGTATTGCATATTTTTCTGTGTTTTATTGGTTTGAAACCACATTTCGCCCAAGTAGGTGCCTTGATTGGTGTGTGTGCAGGCACAGGATGTCAGTTTGGGGGAGATTACTGTACGTATCAGTTTATGAGTTCAATATGGGATTATGAACGAAAAGCATTGGACAAAAAATCCAATGAAGGCATCAAAAGAATTGTATCTTTGGAAACACAAATGCTTGCAGGCGGCATAGCGGGTAATGAAACTTCCAGAATTACCCTTCAACCACGGGTACGTTTTAATCTCGGTATTTTTGCTACGGATTTTCGCTATAAAGGCATGTACAGTAATTTTTCTACCCTAACTAATTATAGAAATAGCAATACCTTTTGGGACTCCTATAAAACGTATGATTGGCAAATTCTCTCTTTTAATTTTTTGAATACCAAAAAACTCCGTTTGCAAACAGGTTTGGGTATGGTCGTAGATGAAAGAAACAAAAAAAGAGATTCTCTTGGTGCGGTAACTGTGATTTACAACTCCAAGCAAAACAAAACCTTTTTTGAAATTGCTATCAGCGCAAACTATTATTTTGATGATGAGGACAAAAACAGATTATTTGTTGAAATTCGTAATTCCCCCCAAATGACCCGATTATTCAGCCAAAGAACAGAATTTGGTGTTACGTATTACAGAGCTATCCTGAACGCACCGCAATTGATGGTTCAGGGCATTGTAAGTGCTTCTTATACGCAATATTTCAAAAATACAAGCATGTTTATTGTTCAGGCAGGAATTGGAATAAATATCATGTAAGTAAATTTTTATTTCGTTTGCTTGTTATTAAAAAAGAGATTTTTTACCTTTGAAAATATGTTACAAAAAGAGCAGATATTATCTGTTTTGCAATCCGTAAAAGACCCTGAAATTCCTGTTATTTCTGTGGTAGATTTAGGTGTAATTACAGACGTTCAGATTTTATCAGAAGACAGTATAAAAGTAGTTATGACCCCTACTTTTGCGGGCTGTCCTGCTATTGAAGTAATGAAACAAGGGGTATATGACCAACTTAAAACAATTCCTGAATTAAAAAATATTGAAGTTGAAGTAAATTATGATATTCCCTGGACATCAAACCGTATAAGTGCTTGTGGCAAACAACTCTTGAAAGATTTTGGACTTGCCCCTCCTCCCGAAGTTGAGCATGAACTTTCTTTGGAAATGTTGGAACATGTACCCTGCCCGTATTGTAACAGTGAGAATACTACCTTAAAAAGCGCTTTTGGAAGCACTTTGTGTAGGTCTGTTCATTTTTGCAACAATTGTTTACAAGGTTTTGAACAATTCAAACCCTTATAAAAAATACAACTTGTATATAAATTTATCCAACCTTTTGTGTACATAATAAAATGCAGACATTAGACTTTAAAAAAATCATCTGTAAAACAAAAAACGAAACAATATTTATCAAATTAGCATTTTATTAACCGCAAATGACGTATTTTTTTCATCAAACGTAATTTTTTATTAGGTTTTTAGTTTTATAATAGCTATTTTTGCTTTTAAAACCTGATGTTCTAATTTAAGAAACTAACCTCATGGAACTTAACTTCAACCTTCCAGAAAAAGATAAAACCCCGCAAAGCCTTATAAAAGTAATCGGTATTGGTGGTGGTGGTAGCAATACACTCAATAATATGTATCATAAAGGTATTGCAGGCGTAGATATGCTTATCTGCAATACAGATAAACAAGCCCTGACTATAAGTCCTATTCCATACAAAATACATCTTGGACAAAAATTAGTGCAAGGTCTGGGTGCAGGAGGAGACCCCGAAGTAGGGCAGAAAGCCGCCAAAGAAAGCGAAGAGGAAATACGCGAATACCTCAAATCTGGACATACTCAAATGCTTTTTATTACCGCAGGTATGGGCGGAGGAACAGGAACAGGTGCCGCACCTGTAATTGCCCGCATTGCCAAAGAAATGGATATATTAGTAGTAGGAATTGTTACTACACCTTTTTCCTTTGAAGGTATTCCAAGAAGAGATAAAGCAAAGGCAGGATTGGAAAAACTCAAAGAATATACAGACACCTTACTTATTATCAACAACGATAAAATCCATCAGATTTTGGGAAACAGTGGTATCAGTGTAAAAAAAGCCTTCGCTTACGCAGATGATATATTGTTCAATGCTACCAAAGGTATTGCAGAAATCATTACCCGCCCCGGTATGATAAACGTGGACTTTAAAGATGTTAAAAATGTGATGACCAACGGCGGAACAGCCATCATGGGTACAGGTGTGGCAGAAGGTAACAATCGTGCCAAAGAAGCCGCAGAGATGGCTATGTCAAGCCCTTTATTAGATAATATTGACATCAAGGGAGCAAGAAGTATATTGGTAAATATCACTGCCAGCGAAGACAGTCTGATGTTAGACGAATTTACATACATCAACGAATATATACAAAACAAAGCAGGTGGAACAAGCGACCTCTTCTGTGGAATGGCTTATGACAACAATATGGGAGAAAAACTTACTGTTACACTGATTGCCACAGGTTTTACAGATAGCAGAAAAACTACCACATCTTTTTCTACCAAGTCCATAGAACAACCCAAAGAAGAAGTAAAACAGGAAAATACCTTTAAAGAAACTTTTATGGTTAAGGACAATCTTATGCTGGAAAAAAAACAGGAAGTGGTTGTTACTAAAGAAAGTCAGGAAATAGAAAAACCCATAAAAAATCATAATGTTACCATTATTCAGCAAAAAACCGAAAATATTGTTGAACAAAACACACAAACTTCAAAGAAAAAAGTTTTCGATTTATATGGTAATGAAACTCCAGAGGACAATACCGAAGCAGAAAAAGAAAAATTGCAAAAAGAGTTTGAAAATCGTTTGAAAAACACGAACAACAATAAAAGTGTAGACTACAAAGACGAAAAAATACTTAAAGAACTGGAAGATATTCCCGCATACAAGCGCATGGGCAAAGATTTAGTGGTAGAAAAAGAAATAGTTATATCTGGTTCCAAAACTGTTTTGCAGGAAAAAATAGACCCAAATACAGGCGAAAAAAAAATAATACTTAAAGAAAACAACTCCCATTTGCATGATAATGTAGATTAAAAAACTGATTTTTACACACGTATATCATTCTGTTTTTGTAAACAATGGCTTACATATTCGATATTATTGTTTGCGTAATTATCGGAATAGGTGCTTGGAAAGGCTACCAAAAAGGGATTATCAAACAAATTCTGCTAGTAATTGGGGTTATTGTATTTGTGGTCATTGGACTAAAAATAGCTACCGTTGTAGGTAAAGCTATACAAGGCATGGTACAACCTCATTTTATTCCCATATTTTCACTGGTGCTAACCATTCTATTTATTGTATTGGCTATTGGTGTAGTGAATAAAATCTCTCAAAGAATATTAAAAACTATGTTCTTAAATAGCGCAAACCGCATAGCAGGAGGCTTTGTAACGGCATTTCTTTATGCAAGTATTCTTTCTGCTTTGTGCTACATGATACATCAGGCAAAGGTTCTGAACGCAAGTTTTACAGAACAATCCTTTACTTACATGGTATTGGTCAATGCCGCACCTAAAATATACACTTACACCTTATCTATACTCCCCGTAATAAAAGAAATCATCACAGATTTTGTCAATATGCTTAAATCATTGTCTATCCCTCAGTAAAAACAGTTAAGTAAATGATAGAATGTGAAGTTATCTACAAAAAAGTAAAGCGCATTACCTTGAAAGTAGATTATACTTTGAAAGTGAAGGTAATATGTCCAAAAAACTGCTCAAAACAAGAAATACAATTATTTGTTGCACAAAAAGAAAAATGGATACAAAAACAGATTGCTTACTTTAAAGACTTGAATTACAAAGAAATTGTATTACAATCTGATGAAATTCTTGTTTTTGGAAGTGCTTACAGGTATGTGCATATTCCTGAACTTACAGGTAAAACCCAATTTAACCATGATACAAAGACCATTTATACCGCAAACATGCTGCTGCAAAAAAAAGTATTGTCGGAATGGTATTACAAACTGGCAAATTTATTTCTTGTAGAGAGAGTGAGAAAACTTGCCGAAGAACACCATTTTATTTACAGTAAAGTATCCATACGAAGTCAGAAAACGAGGTGGGGAAGTTGTTCTTCAAATAAAAATATCTCTTTGAACTGGAAACTTATAAAAACGCCTCTATGGGTCATGGATTATGTTATTCTGCATGAATTAGCCCACACTGTATATCTCAATCACGCACAAGAGTTTTGGAATTTAGTAGCGCAGATTTGTCCTTACTATAAGCAGTCAGAAGAATGGCTAAAACAATACGGACATCAATTATAAGTCCAAATAAATGTATTGATGCTGTAAAAAATGATTATTTGGGCGTTCCTGCTTGCTTCGCGGCGCAGTCGGCGTGCTGCGGGCTACGCTATCGCTTCGGTGCTGACGCACTATGCTAACGCATACCCTCCGCATGCCTAACGCAAAAGAAGTGTTTTTTATGGGGGCGTGAGGGCTATCCCACCCACCCGCCCCCGAGTTCAAATCAGGTAAAAAACACTTCTTTTTTATTGTTTGTGGGCATTTTTGAGAGTTTTTACGAGGGCGGGGGCTTCGCCCCCGCCCTCGTAGTTCATGCTTTATTCCTTTGAAAAAGAACGTATTAAAAGGTAAAACAACGTTTTTTACCTTGTTTTTTGCGTGAGGGATAGCAGCGGAAAGCCCGCAGCAGGCGAAGCCTGTGAAGTACAGACGTGGCGTGCCACGTTTCTACCAGCGCATAGCCCGACCCGAAGCAGAAGAGCGCAAGCCCTACCTGCGCAGGGACACGCCCAAGAAAATTAAAAGAAAACAACTACATCATTTTTTATTTCCTTGTGATGTATTTTTTTTCTGTGCAGGTTTAGGAATCACAAACTTCTTTTTCTTTTCATCATACACAATCTTGGACTTATTGGCATCATACCAGCGCTTCCATGCATCAGCACTTTTCAGTGGTGATTTAAGTTCTACAATCTTGTTCAGATACTCAATAGTATAGTTATCAGGATTGCAGTAATACCCTGAAACCAACGGGTCTTTGGGTACAGATTTGAGTTTGAACTGTTCCAAACAACTATTGATATACTGTGTTTTTTTCTCGGAAGGTTGCAAGGTAAATATCAGCGTTTTAAGCACCAGAGTATCTTTTAAACACGCCAATGTTTTGGAATTATGGATAACTTCGGGAGTGGCACCTGCACTTCTGCCTTTATATAACTCTGTCCATTTACGAGCTAACTCGTCTAACGCAAACTGTGTGGAATTGATTTGAACCAATCCAAAACGAACCCCATAAATGTATCTTAATATCCAATTGGCTTTACCTGCTACGTTAAACAAATCATCATCTACTATAACTCCTCTACCTTCAAAAACCATATCTCCATTACGGATACGCTCCCATATAATCAACTTATAGGTTTCCGTCATAGGTATAACTTTATTTTTCTGAACTAATTTTATAAGTTCTTTAATCATAGTCGTATCTCCCTGATTGTATCTGTGCCTTGCCCCGTAGGATATAAAAAATAGCTGCGACCAGGTTGTGTTACTCTCCAGCATACTGGCAATTTGCTTGCTGGTCCAGTTTTTTGCATTTTCATACTGATACGGAGAAAAGTTTTTAATGTCTTTTTGTACATTCCATTCACCCAATATATCATCAGCATACACAGAGTAAGTTAAAAGTAACGCTGATAAGACAAAAAAATGACGACACATTACAATACAATTCATAGTTTTTGATTTCATCTGAATAGCAAATATCCTGCAAAAAAATGAATTTATCAAGTTTATGCATTTTAATGTGGTAAAGCTAGAACAATTTAAATGCAGTTTGTTCGGATTTTTGTTTGTTTATTTGGAACAAATTTGTAAATTTGTATCTAACTTTAAACTTTAATTCATCTATGAATTTGAAATTATCATTCTTAACTTGCTTATTGTTTGTGGGGCTTTTCAGCTTTGCACAACAAAGGGTAGCCAAAAAGGCTGAGGTGCATGGTCATCATGACGCAGATCACAGACATACCGGAGGTCGCACTTGTGGCACTATGGAACACCACGAGCATTTACTCAATACTGACCCGAATTACCGCCGTAATTTGGATAATATTGAGCGTTTTACTCAGGAATACATAAAAAATAATCCTACTGCAAAAACAGGTACTATTATTACTATTCCTGTTGTATTTCATGTGGTGTACAGAGTTGCATCTGAAAATATCCCTGATTCCCGTTTGAACGAGCAGTTAGATGTACTTAACCAAGATTATGGTAAAACTAACTCAGACACCAATCTCGTTCCTGCAGCATTCAAATCTCTACACGTGGATACAGAGGTTCGTTTTTGTTTAGCACAAAGAGACCCAAGCAATAACCCTACTACAGGTATTACAAGAACATCTACTACGGTTACATCTTTTACCACAGATGATAAAGTCAAAGCAAACAGCACGGGGGGTAAAGACCCATGGAATACTTCCAATTACTTAAATATATGGATTTGTAATTTAGGAGGTTCTATTCTTGGTTATGCCCAGTTTCCTGGCGGACCCGCCGCTACTGACGGTGTTGTATTGGACTACCGTTTTACAGGTAAAACAGGGGCTTCTGCACCTTACAACAAAGGTCGTACAGGTACGCATGAAGTAGGACATTATCTCAATCTTCGCCATATTTGGGGTGATAGCCCTGGTTGTTCTCCTGATGATTTAGTTGGTGATACTCCTTTGCAAGGTTCAGAAAACTATGGTTGCCCTACCTTCCCTAAAACAGACGCTTGTTCACCTTCTGCTCCCGGTGTTATGTTCATGAACTATATGGATTATGTAGATGATGCTTGCATGTATATGTTCACTGTAGGTCAAAAAGCACGTATGCAAGCCGCTTTAAGTGGTCCGCGTGTCTCACTAACTACCTCTATGGGTTGCGTACCTGTTACATCAGGACCACCAACAGCTAATTTTACAGCTAGTGCCACTACCATTCCCGTAGGTAGTTCAGTTAACTTTACTGATTTAAGTACAGGTGTTCCTACTTCATGGTCTTGGACATTTACAGGGGGTACTCCTTCTAGTTCTACTATTCAAAACCCCACAGGTATCACTTATAATACTATTGGTACATATACCGTGGAATTAACCGTTTCTAACTCTTTTGGTACCGATACTGAAACCAAAACTGCTTATATCAATGTAGTTTCCGCCACTTGTGATACGCTTCATTATCCTCTATCAGGTACTCTTACAATCTATACTAATACGTCAGGTGGCTATGTGGCAGGTACAAACAGTTATAATGACCAATCCAAAGCGGATAAATTTACGGGACATCCCAGTGCTTTAACAGAAGTTTCAGGAATTATTTTTGTATTTGGCAGAGGATACACTACAAGTCCTACTAACAAAGTAAATGTACGTTTGTGGAATAACTCAGGTACAGGCGGTTCCCCAGGTAACACACCATTAATATCACAAAATCTCTTAGTTTCTACTATACAAGCTGATGTAATGGCAGCACAACCCACAGTGGTAACTTTTGGCACACCTGTAACTGTAGGTACTACTTTCTATGCTGGTATTAGTTTTGATATGACCGGTACAAGTTATACCAATCCTTCAGACACTGTAGCGTTAGTTACCAATTCAGACGGAGATACCTCACCAGGCACTGCATGGGAACAATTTGATAATGGCACATGGTACGAATACAGTAATACTTCCGTTTCATGGGGTCTAAATGTATCCAATGCTATATTCCCTATAATATGCCCAAGTTCTGTATTTGCAGACCAAGGTACAGTAGATAACAGTCATGCGCTCACTGTATTCCCTAACCCTAACTCAGGTAACTTTAATGTGGCTTATCATGTTCAAAATGGTAAAAACTTCAAAGTAGAAGTATTCAATGCATTAGGTCAGGTTGTATTCTCTGATACCCCCGCTAACTTTACAGGTATTTACAACCGCACGGTTGATGTAAACCAATACAGCAAAGGTTTATACATAGTACGCGTAACTGATGGTAATAGCTTTGCTATCCGTAAGGTACAAGTACAATAATATTCTTGCTATCTAATACTTAAAACCACTCGTTTTTACGGGTGGTTTTTTATTTTTGGTGTAACTATTTACTTTACGCAAATATATCATTTTTTGGGCGTTCCTGCTTGCTTCGCGGCGCAGTCGGCGTGCTACGGGCTACGCTATCGCTTCGGTGCTATTCGCACCATGCTAGCGCATGCCCTCCGCATGCCTAACGCGTGTGCGTAGCGTATATGTGCGCGTATCCGCGTGAGGGATAGCAGCGGAAAGCCCGCAACAGGCGTAGCCTGTGAAGTACAGACGTGGCATGCCACGTCTCTATCAGCGTATAGCCCGACCCCGAAGCGCAAGCGCAGGGGACACGCCCAAGTAAAAAACAAACCACATAAATAGTTACTTTTTGGTCAATAAAATTTGGCAATACAACGAATAATTGTATTTTTGAACCATGAAAAATATGATTCGTATTGCATCAGGGCAGGGATTCTGGGGAGATTTATTACGCGCCCCCATAGACCAAGTAAGATGCGGACAAATAGATTACCTTACTATGGACTATCTCGCCGAAGTAACTATGTCCATCATGAAACGTCAGCAACTAAAAAACCCTTCCGCAGGATATGCCCGTGATTTTCCCGAAGTTATCAAAGAAATTTTACCCGATATTAAAGCCAAAGGCATTAAAGTTATCTCTAACGCAGGAGGTGTAAATCCCATAGGTTGTAGAGATAAAATTGTTCAGTATGCCAAAGAACTCGGTATTACAGACCTCAAAATAGCTGTAGTTTACGGAGATAACATATTAGACCAAATCACAGAACTGCAATCCAAAGGCGCACCTTTGAATAACATGGAAACTGATGAACCAATCAGTAAAGTACAGGATAAATTAGTGAGTGCAAACGTGTATTATGGAGCAAAACCTATGGTAGAAGCCTTACAACAAGGTGCAGATATTATCGTTACAGGCAGAGTTACAGATACAGGTTTAGTATTAGCCCCTATGATATATGAATTTGGCTGGAGCATGGAAGACTGGGATAAAATGGCATCAGGAACTATTGCAGGGCATATATTAGAATGCGGCGCACAAAGTACAGGCGGTAATTTTACAGACTGGTTCAAGGTAGAAGGTTTTGAAAATATCGGTTTTCCTATCTGCGAAGCCTTCCCTGATGGTACTTTTGTGATTACCAAACATGAAAATCTTGGCGGATTAGTCAATGAAATGACCATTAAAGAACAATTACTCTACGAAATCGGAAACCCCGCAGAATACATCACTCCTGATTGTATTGCCGATTTTACTTCTATTCAATTACAACAAATTGGTGAACACAGGGTAAAAGTTTTTGGCATCACGGGAAAACCTGCTACACCTTTCTACAAAGTATCCTGTGCTTATCAAGACGGCTGGAAATCTACTACTACCCTCACCTACTCTTGGCCCCAGGCAAAAATCAAAGCCCTTAAAGCGGCGGATATTCTAAAAAAACGTTTGGATAATCTCGGATTGCATTTTGACGAATACAGAGCAGAACTGGTAGGTTACAATGCTTGCCACGAAAATACCGCTAAACCTGTTCAAAATGAAGATGATATTAACGAAGTTCAATTGCGCGTATCTGTAAGAGGTAAAGATATTAAAGCTATGGAAGCCTTTGGTAAAGAAATCGCACCTTTAATCCTTACAGGACCAAGTGCTGTTACGGGTTTTGCAGGGGGCAGACCTACCCCAAGTGAAATTATGGCATATTGGCCCGCACTTATACGCAAAGAACTTTGCCAACCCATTGTAGAAATAGTACAGATATAAATCATTTTTTATTACATTATTTGTGAATACGGTTTATTGTAATAAATCGTACCTTCTCTGTTTTTGCATAGACTAAAAAACAGCCAGACCTTATATTACCTTCTGAAACGTATTTTATTTTTACCAATAAAAAGTCGGGTTATATCTTTTTCTTTGCCCACTTTACTTGATTTTAATTTGTATAACCTGATATCTTCGTAAAATTGTGTGATGAATAAATTTCATTCAAACCTGACATTGGTTTTTCTTTTTTTCAATCATATTACTTTTGCGCAAAACTGGAAAACCTTTTTAGACAGTGCAGATTACTATCAAAAAAATGGACTGTACAAAAAGATGTTCAGCGTAGTTCAAAAGTCTTATTTTTCTTATCCTGATACTCAAAAATCAGATACTAATCTTTACCAGCTATACAAATGGGTGTACATTAGAGAAGCGGAAATCGGGAATATCAAACGCGCCTTACACTATGCTAAAAAACTTGCCGATTTGTCTAACCAGATATATGGTAAAGAAAGCAAAGAATATCTATCTGATGTAGTCAAAGTAGCTAATTTGAGTATTCAGGAAACAGGTACTTCAGATAGTCTTTCTTTATTGTTGTTAGAAAAATGCAGTAAAGAACCCTTTAAAAACACCTCTCTGCATGCAAAAGCAGTTAAAATTCGGGCTAAATACCATTTAGAAACCACTAATTACCCTGAAGCTGAACGATTATACCTTGAAAGCATAAACCTTTTTCATAAACTGAGAGATACTACCGAGTACCTTTTCACAAAGCGTAATCTGGCATATTTTTACAGAATAATAGGAAGTTATGATAAAGCAGAACAACTGATTTTTGAAAACTTGTCAGCATATAAACCACCCTATTCAAGCGAATATTATACTAATCTGCGGGAGTTAGCCACCATAAGTGAAAAAAGAAAACAATACTCAAGAGCGGAAAGTCTGCTTAAAGTCATCATTCAATACGCGGAAGAGAACATAGGTTCAGAAAGCTCTTTTTATTCCTCATCTATCAATAATTTAGGTTTAATTTATGACAAGACAGGAAAGTACAAAGATGCAGAAACATGTTACAGAAAAACATTATCTATCATGGAAAAAAACGGCAGTCAGCAAACCAAAAATTATGCAACCACCCTCAATAACCTGGCTATAACTACCAAAAACCAAAAAAAGTACAAAGATGCAGAGGTGCTGTATTTACAAGTTTTGGAACTACGCAAGAAAATACTTGGTATCAATCACCCTGATTACAATAATATCCTCAATAATATAGCTATATTTTATCAAACCACTAAACAATACCATAAAGCGGATAGCTTTTATGTAGAAATGATTCAAAAAGTAATAAATACCCTGCTGAACAACTTCAAAAATCTGAACGAAAAAGAAAAACAAGATTATCTTAAAGACCATGCCATTTATATAGATAATTTCACAAAACATTGTTTCTTGCGTTCAGGTGTAAAAAATGACAGTTTATTGAACCCTAAATTTTTCGAATATGGGTACAATCATCAACTTAACACAAAAGGAATACTTATCAACAATATGCAAAAACTAAAAAACCATATTGAAAAAAGTAAAAATCCATCTGTTAAAGTTATGTTTCAAGAATGGAACACACTTCGTAACCAGATTGCCAGCTATCATAAAATGACCGTAGAGCAGCAAAGAGAGAAAAATATAAACATTCCCGAAATGGAAAAAAAAGCCGATAGTTTGGAAAAAGAACTTTCATATCAATCCCCTGATTTTTATGAACTAATCAAAAATCAAGAAATTACATGGAAAAATGTACAAAAAAAATTAAAGAAAAATGAAGCCGCTATTGAGATAGTACGCATTCCTGTAAAAGACTCTGTACATTATTTGGCATATATTGTTACTTCTAAATGTGTGTATCCACACGCCGTTTACATTCCTGACGGAATACAACTGGAAAAAAATTATCTTCTTAATTACCGCAGAAGCATAAAAAACAAAATAAAAGATACCATGAGTTATGTCTGGTATTGGAAACCCATTCATACGTACTTGAAAACAAATAAAGTAAAAAAAGTACACCTTTCTTGTGATGGTGTATATCATCAGATTAACGTCAATACCATTTATATCAATTCAAATACTCCTGTTATTGATGAAATTGAGGTTTTTTATGTAACCAATACACGTGATTTAGCTGTCAGAAAAGAAATGAAAAGCAGTAAAAATGCAGTTTTAATAGGCAATCCTGACTTTAAAGCCAATTTGCCTGATAGTCTGTTGGACAGAGGTACTACAATATCTGCTTTACCAGGTACAAATATAGAAATTCAAGGTATTAAAACTATAATGGATAAAAAGAAATGGAAGTCTGATGTGTATACTCAAAGTGAAGCCAACGAATCAAAATTGAAAAATCTACCCCGTTGTGCTGTTCTGCATATCGCTACACATGGTTTTTTTGACAACAATACAAAACATAACAGCATGTTAAATTCAGGGTTATTGCTATCTGGTGCCGAGAAGACCATGAATTCCCAAAATTTCTCCAATGAAAGTGATGATGGGATATTTACAGCGTATGAAGCCATGAACATAGAATTAGACAACACAGAATTAGTCATTTTAAGTGCTTGCGAAACAGGTCTGGGAAATTCATATCACTCAGCAACAGGAATTTATGGATTACAGCGTGCCTTTAAGGTAGCAGGTACAAAATACTTGATTATGAGTTTGTGGAAAGTAAGCGACAATACTACTCAATTACTTATGAAAACTTTTTATCATTATTGGATTAACGAAAAACTATCCATACATGACGCTTTCAGTAAAGCACAGAGAGAAATTAAAAAAAAATACCCAGACCCATACTACTGGGGCGCTTTCATATTGTTAGGATGATAAAAGTGCCATTTTATTCACTTTTCTTGTCAGATGACAAAATTTGAATATCTCAAAAAATATTTGAGGATATTTATAAAGTATTTCGCACTATCTTAACGCAAATATCCTATTTTTGTTGCCGTTTTTCATGTCAGACAAGAATAAAAAAATAGGTCTTTTTACAGCCACTTCGCTCATCATTGCAAACATGATAGGTACAGGAGTATTTACAAGTTTAGGATTTCAGGTTCTCGGAATTTCCTCAGGTTTTGCATTGGTTTTTTTATGGGTTGTAGGAGGTGTTGTAGCCTTATGTGGAGCATTGATTTATGGAGAAATAGGGAGCAGATTTCCCGAATCAGGGGGGGAGTACAATTATTTAAGTAAAATATATCACCCTGCATTAGGGTTTTTGTCAGGTTGGGTTTCTATTACGGTAGGTTTCTCTGCACCCGTAGCCGCCGCATCTATGGCAATGAGCAAGTATGTTGCCTATATCTTTCCTGAATTACCCAAACCAATTTTTGCGGCAGGTATCGTAACGCTTATCAGTATCATGCACGGCATTCACTTTGGATTGGGTAAAAACTTTCAAAACATTTTTACTACGCTCAAAATAGCTATTATTGTCGTGTTTATTCTCGCAGGTCTGTTTGCTAAAAGTGAAGGAGATGTCAGTTTTGCCTTAAATGCTGATGCTTCGCAGTCCATTTTCAGTTCTGCTTTCGCTATTTCATTATACTTTGTGGGGTATTCTTATTCAGGGTGGAATGCTGCCGCTTACATGGCAGGAGAAATACAAAATCCACAAAAAAACCTTCCCAAAGCCTTATTTATCGGAACAGGTATAGTAGCCATACTGTATGTGTCGCTGAATTATATTTTTCTCAAAGTCGCACCCATATCCGAATTAAAAGGTCAATTAGAAGTAGGCGCTATTGCGGCTACGCATATTTTCGGAAAAGCAAATGGAAACATCATGAGTATCATTATCGCACTTTTATTGGTATCATCTATCAGTGCTATGATTATGGTAGGACCCCGCGTGAGTGAAGCTATGGGTAAAAATTACCGTATTTTATCCTTTTTAAGCAAACGCAAAGGAGATACCCCTATGCTTGCCATTTTTATACAAAGTGCTATCAGTTTATTGTTTATTTTTACAGCAACTTTTGACCAAGTGATTACCTATATCGGTTTTACTTTGAATTTGTTTTTATTTATGACTGTACTCGGGGTTTTTGTAACAAGATATAAGAACAATCCTCCCAACTATACAGGATACAAAACGCTTTTATACCCCATAGTTCCTGTTCTGTTTTTACTGATAGAAACATGGGTATTGATTTACGGACTTATCTACAAACCGATTGAATCACAGGCAGGTTTAGCTACTGTACTTTCGGGACTTATTATCTATTACATCAATAAATCTAAAAAAACAACATAAAATATGAAAACATATATTCTTTTACCTATGCTTTGTGCATTGGGTATACTGTTCAGCACAGGTTGTGGAAATAAAGCAAAAAAAGACGGTAAAGATACCATAAAAAAAGACACCGTAAAAAAGGTTGAAAAACCCAAAGAGCGTACTTTTAATCCTGTTTTTGATGAAACTTCAAAATACATAGCAGGAATAGAAGTCCCTAATGCCAAAAACATAGATGCGTCTATGTACAGGTCAGCGGCGTGGAAAAGTTACAGTACTAAATTGAGCAAAAATTGGAGTGAATATGATGCAACTCGTTTGCAGAAAATTACCGAGTGGAGAGAAGTAGAGTTTAAAGAAATCAATGACCGTAAATACAATCTTTTCTATCCTTTTTCGGGACCTGATGTATTGCATGCAGTTTACTTCTTTCCTAATGCAGATACTATTCAGATGATAGGATTAGAACCTGTAGGTGAAATTATACAAGTGAATAAAGACAAGTTCAAAGAACCTGAGAAATTCTTCCGTTCCGCAGAAATTTCTTTACAATCCATACTTAGACATGGATTTTTCAAAACAGCTTCCATGCGTACAGATTTATCTGCACAAGGACTTAACGGTACTATACCTGTGATGATGCTCTTTTTTGGAAGAATGGGATACACTGTTGAAAATATTGAACATATTTATGTAGGTGAGCAAGGTAAAGTCTTCAAAGGTAAAAAATCTAACGACAAACAAGTACAAGGTTGTGAAATATGGTTCAGCAAAGGTGCAGACAAACCGCTGAAAGTGCTTCGTTATTTTTCTGCGGATATTTCTGATGAAGGTTTGAAAAAGAAAATCCCTGATTTTGTTACTTACATTAAAAATCTTGGTAAAGTAACTACCTATCTCAAAGCGGCATCTTATCTTTTACACCGTGATGACCAGTTCCCTATGATCAGAAAACTTATCCTTGACCAAAGCGAATGGATTATTCAGGACGATACAGGAGTGCCCTTAAAGCATATCCCTGATAATACTTGGAAAAAAACATATTACGGAACTTATGTAAAACCTATTCCTATGTTTGCGGTTAGATTTCAGAAAGACCTCAAAGAAAAATATGATGACAAAAAGAACGTAAAACCATTGCCTTTCTTAGTTGGGGGATATAACACCAGCGAAGGGGAAAGAATGGCAAATATCATTGTAGCACAAAAGCTAAAGTAAAATCCAATATAGTATAAAAGTCAATTGTCAGCGGCATAGTTTTATATGCCGCTATTTTTATGTGCTATGGTTATGAAATATAAAAAAATTTGGGGCGTGTCCCCTGCGCTTGCACTTCGGGGTCGGGCTATGCGCTGGTAGAGACGTGGCATGCCACGTCTGTACTCCACAGGCTACGCAAGTTGCGGGCTTTTCGCTGCTATCCCTCACGCGGATACGCGCGTACATACACGCTACGTACCTGCGTTAGGCATGCGGAGGGCATGCGTGCTTGCACGCATGGTGCGTGGTTGGTGAGCGTAGCCGAACCACGCACCGAAGCGATAGCGTAGCCCGTAGCACGCCGACTGCGCCGCGAAGCAAGCAGGAACGCCCAAAAAATTATCTTTCTATGCTTGTTCTTACAAGGTAAATAGTTACTACTTCAAAATGAATTATTTATTCATCAAATACATAAATTGTTCTTCATCAAGAACTTTTATATTACCTCCTTTGCTATTGATTTCTATTACTTTTTCTTCTTTGCCACTCAATCCATCTTCTCCTACAACTTTTTTATTTTGCGTGCCACATACTAAAAAATCAATTTTTTTACTTACAGAATCTTTTACAATACAACCTTTGCTGATGGCAAGAGATTTCAGAGTATCTTTGAGTTGCGAAAAATTCCCTGAAAATACAAATACCTTATCTTTCAAGTCTGTAATTTTATCAACTTCTTCTTGTGTTGCAAATACTAAACTTGATTGGGTCAAATTCTGATTGCTTTTTACCACTCTCTCAGATTTTTTTGGTATCGATACAGGGTCTAATTTCCTTATATGAGATGAATTTCTTAAATCGTTTATAGAAACAATGTTTAATTGCTCTGATGCTTTAAGCGCAGGCTACACAGTCAGAATCAGCCTGATGATGTTCCAGTGCTATTCCAAGATGATGGCAAACATCATTTAATTTGTGAGAACTCAGATGTCTGAATGCTTGTTTTGACATTTCATAACTGCAAAAATACTCTATATTCGGAAGAGCTATGTTGTAGTGATTTAAGGTGCTTATCAAAACTCCAATGTCAAACTTTGCATTATGTGCTGCGATTATTTTATTATCAAAGATATGCAGAATTTCTTCCCATAATTCATCAAAGGTTGGAGCATTCTGAACCATTTCAGGAGTTATACCGCTAATTGCTACATTCAATAGATTAAAGTTCGGATAACAAGGCGGCTTTATGTACCAATGTCTTACCTCTTTGACCCTGCCTTTTTCTACAAATGCGATACCAAGCGCACAAGGGTTGTTTCTGTTCTGATCTGCTGTTTCAAAATCAATAGCAACAAAATCAAAATTTATTGCAGGAGGTTCAGTTTGAAAATCTTCTTTATTATACTCAAAAGTAATTGGTTTTTTTTCATATCCAAAAAAAAGTATAATTTTGCAGTATGAAACTCTCCGATACTGACTATAGCTTGCTTAGAGAACTTCAGCAAAACGAAAAACACAAACGTAATT
>Ga0272446_1004170_pt1 | contig 17373 bp, 8 predicted proteins | sample YNPCB0061_FD_194587 | JGI IMG/M metagenome (GOLD analysis project Ga0272446, IMG submission 194587) | Hot spring microbial mat communities from Yellowstone National Park, WY, United States - YNP-CB-006-1 | ecosystem: Environmental > Aquatic > Thermal springs > Hot (42-90C) > Sediment | place... | reverse complement strand
ACATATCAACTGTATTATAATCGCGTCCACCTTCAGCTCCGCCATAACCTGCATAATGTTTAACACAAGCAAGAATTGTATTATTTGCAGATAAATCATTTCCCTGATAACCACGAACACGAGCAGCAGCCATTAAAGAACCAAGATATGGATCTTCACCACTTCCTTCCATAATTCTTCCCCAACGTGGATCGCGTGCAATATCAACCATTGGATTGAAAGTCCAATGAATTCCTGCAGATGAAGCTTCGATTGCTTGCATGCGTGCAGATTTTTCAACTAATGATGGATTCCATGTACATGCTTCTGCAAGCGGAATTGGAAATGTTGAGAAGTATCCATGAATTACATCAAGACCGAATATCAAAGGTATTTTCAATCGTGATTCTTCAACAGCAATTTTCTGCATCTTTCCTGTTAATTTAGAACTAACAACATTCAAGAAAGAACCAACTCTTCCTTTGCGTATTAATTCATCACTGCCTTCAGTTGGTTTGCCAGTTTCTGCACCAGTTGCCCAGCCACCGCTATATTGAACAAGCTGACCAACTTTTTCTTCGAGTGTCATCAATGCAAGTACAGAATCTGCTCTTTGTTCAAAAGATTTTTTCTGTGCAAACAAAGAAACAGAAACTAAAACAAGAAGAAGTAATTTTTTCATTTATGCCTCAAAATTTTTAATAAGATAATCCAAATCCATATGGAAAGAGAGGATCGTAATTTTTATCACCAACATTAATTGGAATTTGATTCATACTTTTTGGCCAAGAGTGTGGAAGTTTTCCAACTGGTTTAAAATCTCCGAATAAAACATCAGCAACACCTTGTCCTTCAGTTCCAGGTAACCAAGCAGCAATAAATCCATCAACTTTGGAAATTTGATCTGTGATTATCATTGGTCTACCTGAAAGTAAAATTACAACAACAGGAACACCGGAAGCTTTAGCATTTTCAATTGTTTGAATATCATCTTTTGAAAGAGACAAATCTTCGCGATCGCCAAACATTTCTGCATAAGGATTTTCACCAACAACTACTAAGCAAACATCTGCACCTTCAGCGCCTTTTCCATCTGTTGAAGTTGTAATTTCAGTTTTCTTTGATACTGTATTTTTAATTGCTTGCAGGATTGTTGTTCCGCCACTTATAACATTGCCGGTATTTCCTTGCCATGAAATTGTCCAACCACCACATTGAATTCCAATATCATCAGCAGCTTTTCCTGCAACGTGAATTCTTTTTAATGATTTAGATAAAGGCAAAACATTTTTATCATTCTTTAATAAAACAAGAGATTGACGAACTGCTTCTCTTGCAACTTCACGATGTTCTTTTGAACCAACTTTAGCTGTAAGTTTTTTATCAACTTTGTAATTTTCAAAAAGTCCCATTTCAAATTTTACAGTTAGAATTCTTCTTACAGCATCATCAATTCTTTCAATTGGAACTTTGCCTTCATTAACAAGTTCTTTCAAGAAATTAATGAATTGAACATAATTGTTTTCTTTATCAGGACCATTTGGAATCATGATCATATCCAATCCAGCGTTGATAGAAATTTCTATATCTGTTTTATAATCTTTTCCAAGTTGATCAATTGCTGCCCAATCTGAAACTAAAAATCCTTTGAAGCCAAGTTCTTTTTTAAGGACATCTGTCAATAAATATTTATTTCCGTGCATCTTTAAACCATTCCAACTGCTGTAGGAAACCATAATATTTTTTGCACCAGCTTTAATTGCATCAATATATGGTGCAAGATGAATTTCTCTCAAAGTATTCATATCGCATTCAGTGTTTCCCTGATCTTTTCCATTTGTTGTTCCACCATCACCCATAAAATGTTTTACACTTGCAAGCACGGAAGTTTTATCTTTTAGATTTTTAGTTTGCAAACCTAAAACTGCAGCAGCACCAAGAGATTTAGATAATTCAGGATTTTCTCCAAAGCTTTCATAAGTTCTTCCCCAACGTTCATTGCGAGCAACAGCAACACAAGGTGCAAATGCCCACTGCATTCCTGTTCCACGAACTTCAAGCGCTGTGATTCTTGCAACTTTTTCAACAAGTTTAGGATTTCTTGACGCACCCAATCCAATATTATGTGGAAAGATTGTTGCACCATCAACATTATTATGACCATGAACAGCATCTATTCCAAAGAGGATGGGAATTTTTAAACGAGATTTTAATGCAATGTTTTGATATTGTTGATAAGATTGTGCCCATCCTTTTGCAGAAATATCCGGCACTTCTGTATTACCACCACAAAGAAGTGAACCGAGAGAATACTTTGCAATATCATCTGGATTTTGTTTAATTGCGTCAAGATCAACTTGAGTCATTTGACCAATTTTTTCTTCTAATGTCATCTTTGACATTAAAGCATCAACTTTTTTGTTTATCATAGTTTTTTGATTTGATTGTGATTGAATTGTTGTAAATGTGATTAGTAAGATTAAAGCAATAAAGATTTGTGACTTCATATTCTTCCTCTGTTTTATTCAAAATTTTGAATAGAGTTATTATACAATAGATATGTGCTGAAATTGAAAAGCGAGAATAAAAAAGCTTTCCAGAATAATCTGGAAAGCTGAAATTTTCTAATAATTTTTTTTAGCTAATTCATTCCATATCAAAGCACTTGACCCAAGAACAGCAGCATTTGCGCCGGGCAATGCAGATGGAATTATTTTTACTTTATTCTTAAAAATATTCAAGAGATTTTCTTCCATATATTTTTTTGTTGGAAGAAGAATCAAATCGCCAGCAAGAGCTAATCCACCAAAAAGAATAATTGCTTCAGGGCTTAAATGAGCAACCGAGTCAGCTAATTTTAATCCAAGAATTTTTGCGGTGTAATCAAAAGCAGCGAGTGCAAGTTTATCACCTTCATTTGCTGCATCTGCAATTTCTTTAGAAGTTAATTCGTTGAAAGATTTTTCTCTTAACTTGCTTGGTAAATTAGTCGAGGCAATTAATTCAAAAACTGTTCTTTTAATTCCAGTTGCAGAAGCATAAGTTTCCAAACAACCTTTTCTACCACAACCACATTCGCGACCATTAGGATCAACTGTGGTATGACCAATTTCTCCGGCAAAGCCATCAGCACCATAAACTAAATCACCATTAACAATGATACCACTGCCCAATCCTGTTCCAAGAGTAATTACAATAAAGTTTTTCATTCCTTTTGCTGCACCAAAAATCATTTCACCAATTGCAGCAGCATTTGCATCATTAGTAATTGCAGATGGCAATGGCGAATATCTTTTTATCAAGTCTAATACATTGACAACTCCCCAATTTAAATTTGGTGGAAGTTCAACTGTACCTTTGTAATAATTTGCATTTGGTGCACCAATACCAATTCCAACAAGTTCATAATCTTTTTCAAATTTTTTAAATGAAGAATTAATTTCTGCAAATAATCTTTCAAAAAGTTGATTAGCATCTTTATCAGAATATGTTGGAATAGATGAAGTATGAATAATGTTTCCGGATTTATCAACAAATCCATAAGCAGTATTTGTCCCGCCAATATCAACACCAATTGTAACTTTTATTTTTTCCATAGATTCCCAAAAAGTTTAGTGAGCAAAAACCGGTTTGTATCCTTTCAAACCATAATATGCAATATATAAATAACATAGCACAGGAATAAAGAAAGCGTGATGAATTCCAATTGTATCTGCAAAATGTCCTTGAATTACCGGTAATATTGCTCCACCAACAATTGCTGTACATAAAATTCCAGATGCTTGTCCAGTATGTTTTCCTAATCCATCAATTGCAAGAGTGAAAATTGTTGGGAACATAATTGAGTTGAAAAATCCAACAGCTAAAATTGACCACATTGCAACTTGTCCAAAAGTTAACATTGAAATTATAACTAAAGAAGCCGCAACAAATGCATTGAATGCAAGATAAAGATTAGGTTTAATTTTTGTTTGAAGGTATGAACCTAAAAATCTACCTACCATTGCACCGCCCCAATAAAACGAAACAAATTTTCCGGCATCAGCTTCTTTTAATCCTGCAATAAATGGTTGACCGAGATAATTAACTAAAAAGCTACCAATAGAAACTTCGCCACCAACATAAACGAAAATTGCAATTGCACCAAGTACTAAATGACGGAATTTCCAAGCACTATCATGTTTATCCTGATGACTTGTACCATCACCGCTGCTTGAGCCAACTTCGGAAGCTTCAATTTTTGGAAGTTTGATTACAGCAAAAACAGCTGCAATAACAAACAACACAGCAGCAATCAATAAATATGGAGTTTGAACTGCGCTTGCTTGTGTTAATTGATATTCGGTTAATTGTTGTGGAGATAGTGCTTTGATTTCTTCGGCGGTTTTAACTGCAACAGAAAGAATCAACAATGAACCAAAAAGTGGTGCTACTGTTGTTCCTAAAGAATTAAAAGCTTGAGTTAGATTTAATCTGCTTGAAGCTGTTTCCGGTTTTCCAAGAATTGCAACATAAGGATTTGCAGCAACTTGAAGCAAAGTAATTCCACTTGCTAAAATAAATAATGCACCCAAGAACATTCCAAAAGATTGATAACCAGCAGCAGGATAAAAAAGTAAACTGCCAATTCCTGTTGTTATTAATCCAATTACAATTCCATTTTTATACCCGATTTTTTCTACCAATATTCCTGCTGGAAGAGAAACTATTGCATAAGCAGTAAAGAAACTAAATTGGATAAACATTACTTGAGTGTAATTGAGTGTGAATACAGCTTTCAAATGAGGAATTAAAATATCATTCAAGCAAGTAATAAATCCCCACATAAAAAACAGAGAAGTTAAAACTGTAAGAGCAAATGTATAATTCTGCCCATTATTGTTTGCTTTAATGTTAGTTGAAGAACTTGTAGTTGTTGCCATTCATTTCTCCAGATTTGTTATTTGTATAATTTGAAATTACTCACGAGGCAAATCTTGTGCCTCAAAGATTCAATTTTTCACATTATAAATCTTTGTTTTAACTTTATTTTGCAGTGTTTGGATTTAATATTTAGAAAAGGATATTAGTTTATTTATTATAATAATAACCCGATTTATTAATTTAATAAATGAGGAAAAGTTATCTCAAAGAAAGAAAAATTAATTTTCATTTTCTCTGAGATAACTAAAATTTCATTTGGGTAAAGCAAGTTTAATGGTTGTAGAATAGTTCAATGGTTCAAAAGATTGCATTATTCCGGCACCAGGGAAATTCCCTCTCATTTGACCAGTTCCGCCACCTCTATTTCCACCCATTTGTCCACCGCCGCCTTGCATCATTCCACCACTTCTTCCAGCTTGCATTTCATTCTGTTCTGTTTCAAATTTTATTTTAACATCTTCGCCGGGCAATGCTGCAATTTGAAAAGTATAATCTTCATGAACTGCTAATGGAACTTTCATTTCGTAAACAAATTTATTTTCAGTGTAGCCAATTTTAAGTTTTATTCCATCTTTGTTTTCAAGTGGCAATAATGAAAGTGAAAATTTATCTTTGTTCAAAACTTGAAATTCATTTTGCTTTTCTAAAAACATATCAACGAGTTTCGATAAATTTTCCGGTTGAAACATTTCTCTACCAAGATTCATCATTTCTTCTCGTTTAGGCATTTTATTTGGCATTGGATATTTAATTCCAAACGCTGCATCACTATTATTTGTTGGAATAAACCAAGTGATCAAACCGTTTCTCATCATTTGCATTGCTTTAATTCTATCTTCGGTAACTAAACACAAATAAAAAAACTTGTCATCATTTGTAGTTCCAAGCCAAATTTTTTGATCTGGAATTTGTTTTAATTCCGTTCCCCATTCATCTGATTTTCCATCGATTGTAATTTCGGTTGATCTGTAATTAATTGGAATACCAGCACCACCACCGCATGAACTAATAATTAAGACTATAAACAAACTAACGAGTGAAATAAAAATTTTTTTCATCTTCATTGCTCCTTTTTGTCTTTGATTAAAATAATGAATATTTGACACAAATATTACAATGAACGCTTAATTGAATTTATTTCATTAACACTAATTTTTTTGTATCAATAAATGAATTTGTCTTTAATTGATAGAAATAAACTCCGGAAGGTAATTGATAATTGCTAATTGAAAATTGATAATTATAAGTTCCAGGTTTTTGAAATTCATGCACAAGTGTTGCAACTTCTTTTCCAAGTATATCATAGACTTTTAATGTTACGTGTATGTTATCCATTGATAAGCCGGCATCAGACGTGTAAACTCGGGATGATAAATAAGAATTGTCGTGGTGAGCTTGTCGAACCATGACTTCTGGAATTGAATAACTAATTGTTGTACTTGGATTAAACGGATTAGGATAATTTTGATAAAGCTCAAATTGATGTGGAATTTCAAAATCTTTTCCAACTTCAGTTCCAATTTGTTCAATTATAATTCCATTTATTAATGGTCTTTGAAGTAATGCCGCAAAATGAATATCGAGTAGATAATCATTCACTTCAACATTTTCAAAAACTTTTTCAAGTGCTGTTTTGCTTCCGACTTCTTTATAAATATCGAGAGCTGAAATTAATTTTTTACCTTGAATATAAACATCAAATATTCTTTTATTCGGTTCAGTGATAAAATTTTCTGAGAAAAGTAACTTCACACGGTACTTTCCATTTGGAAGTTTCACAACATATTTTGCAAGACCATTTATTTCGGTTTGGAAAATATAATCGTCGTTACTTCCAACAATGTTATCTTCAATTGAAGCTTTTGAACCTTCCATATATCCATAACTCGAAGTATCAGTTTTAAATTCTCTATCTTCGATGAAATCATTAAATGAATTTCCACCAATATTAATTTTCAATGGAAATTTAAAAACTGGAGGTGGCAACACTGCTCTTGCAAGTAATTGCGTTGAGTTTCCAAAAACATCTTTGATTCCGGGATTAAAAATAATTGTGGGTAAATTTTTCAAATCTAATTTTTCAACCTCAAGATAAACCGTGAGTTTATCATTTTGTAAAATTGCTTTTTTAACTGGCGGATAACCAACAACATTATACTTTGAAATATTTTCAACACTTTGTTTATCAACTTCTTCAGAAAAGAGAACTCTGATTTTATTCTCATCCAATGCTTGGACGCTAATAATTGTTGGTGCTTTATTATCGTTAAATCCAAGTTCATTTTTTGTAGTTAAACATAAAATCATTTTCCCATCTTTGAACACAATATTTTCTTCTACAAAGTCAGAATTGTTGCCATCAAAAGTATGAGTAGCTTTTTCCCATCTATTTGAATCAAATGAATCAAAATCATCTTTCCACGAAAATGTGAAATTATTATTCGTTCCATAATTTCCTTTGCCCGGAGTATAAGAATAATATGCAGCCCAATCATAATAAGTATATGCTGGAAGAATTTGTTCATTCCAAACTCCAACCCAATTTGAATAAGTTGGCACCCAAACATTGAACATAAATTTTTGTTCATAAATTAACGTTTTAACAAAATCTTCTGTTTGACGATAAACTTCAACATCATCAATAAACCATGCAACGTAGTCCGGAGTCCATTCAATTGCATAAGTATGATAATCAGTCGCTGGATTAAAATTCACATAATTATGCCTAACATGATTTGACTGACTTGGTGTAATTGTATTGAACTGAACATCGTTATTATATCTGCCAAGAATTTCGATATCAATTTCATTCCATTTACTCGTTGACCAAGAATTAGAATCGCTTCCATCAAAGTAAGTGAACATTGTACTTAAAGTTCCTTCTTTTCCGCAAGCTTTAAATCTTGCTTCAAATCTTCCATAAAGAAATGCTTCTTTGGTTCTGTACTCAGCACCTTTATAAGTTTTAGCAATTAAGTTGAATGAAATAAAAATCAACAGGAATAAAAAAATTCTTTTCATATTATTATCTCAATAAGAATATTTAAAAAGAAAGGGTGAACTTAAGCTCACCCTTTTTTACCGTAATGAATCTAGGAGGCACCATGATTTATACGGGATTAAAAGTTTACACCTACAGTAAACTTCTGAACATTTTTCAATCTTCCAAAATCGCCATAAGAATAATCAATCTTCAAAGCAACGTTTCCAATAAATGTTTGTTTGATACCAGCACCAACTGTGAATGACTCTTCAGAATCTTTCAAGAATAATGATTTATAACCACCACGAATAAAGAACATATCATTAAATCCATACTCAGCACCGACATTAATACTTTCATAATCATCAGCTGGATGCAAAGCATCAAGTGCAACTGTAAGTTTATGCATATTAGTTTTTATTGCATCGTATGATAAACCAACTCTAAAGTTCAATGGCAATTCCCAAGTATCAGTTTGAAGATTTGCAGGAATTTGACCATTGTTTCCAGTAGTGTTTGGATCCGGATCATAAAGAACAAGTGTGCTATTTCCATCAAGTTTCATTTTTGTTCCAAAGTTTGAAATTGACATTGCAAGCATAATTCCATCAAATGGTGTTCGATAGATTACACCCATATCAATTGCAAATGCTGATGCAGATGTTCTCCAAATTTTTTGCATAATGAATTTTGGATTAAATCCAATTGCAAAATTATCTGTAAGATTAATTGCATAAGCGACTGAAAAAACTGCATCTGTAACACCAAATGTTTCGCCGGTTCCTTCTGGACTTTCAATTGTTCTAACAGCCATATCTTCAATTGAAGAACTCAAGAAAGAAACTCCAATTGAGCCATAATCACCAAGATTATAAGAAGCAGCGAGGAAGTTATATTTTATATCTGCAATCCAATTAGTATGATCGAATACAACACCACCGCCGGGAATTTTAGCAATACCAGCAGGATTCCAGAAAATAGTTGAAGGATCATCAGCAACAGCTACAAAAGCACTACCCATTGCAGTTGCACGCGCACCTTGACTAATTGATAGAAATGGTGCGGCTGTTGTTCCTCTCTTTGAAACATTTGATACAAAGTTTTGTTGTGCTGTAATTGTAACAACACTCAAAAGTAAAATCAAAAATATATTTATTCTTTTCATATCTTTCTCCGCACCTATTTAATTATAGCAAATTTGCCAATGTATTCACCGATTCCCGGTGCATCAACATGATAGATATATAAACCGTAAGCTAAATCAGTTCCGTCATCACTAATTAAATTCCATGTAACAGTTCCATCTTCTGCACCATTGGTTTTTTCCAAAGTTTTAATTAGTTGACCTGCAATAGTATATATTCTGATTGTGCATTTAACTGGTAAATGAATGAAGTCCAATCTTCTTTCACCGCGACCAGTTTGATTGAGATTTCTCTTTTCCCATGCATTTGCACTAATATAAGGATTCGGAACAACGGCAATTTTACTTAATGAATTCTTTGCTAATTCTTGATCGATTTGAGCACCTTTGGTTGAGAATTCAAAGTAATCGCCTTCTTTAAATGGTCTCGAAGTTGTAAATCTGAATATATCTCCAGGTTTTGGACCAGTCCACATTGCAGCAGCAGGAATTCTTAATTGAATTCTCCAAGTTAATCTGAATTGATTATTAACATATTCAATAATTACAATATCGTCTCCCATTGTCAGCTTGCCATCTTTATCATTATCAAAAACTTCTAAATCGGCATCTCTTCCTTCAGTAATATTACGAGCTTTAATTGGTGCAACAAATTTTTGGAATGGAGTTGTATAAGTTTGACCATCGGGCAACCATTCAATTTCATAATCTGCTGGCCAAGCAACATTTCTTGTTGGTGAACTTTTATCCGGTGCAACAATAACATCAATGTTGCTAAATCCTTTTACAAATCCTTTTGTTTTGAGAGCACCCATTGTATCAGCTTTGACAGAAAGAACAAGACCATCAAATGGAGCGCTGAATTGTCCTTTGCTAAATTGAGATGAATCAACTTTAGCAAAAATTACATCTTCTTTTCCATTAATAGTTCTTGTTAATTTGTATCCGGTTGTTTTGTAAACTGGGAAAGTTCCACCAGAAGTAAACTGAACTTTATATGTTGCTCCTTCTTGAACTAGTTTTGGATCGAGTACAACTAAATTCAAATTTCCTGTTCCAATTCCTTGTTTAACTTTTGAAACATCACCAATCACCTGTGGAGGTTTATAACCAGCTGAAGGTGCATTTGGTGTTACAACTGCACAGTTAATATCAACAAAACGAATTGAACCAGAGAAATCTTGAGTAATAATTTTTGTTGTTTCTGTTGGAATTAATCCTGTTGTTCCAAAATTAGGATCTCCTTGATCATAAGCAACAAGTGCATAATAATAAGTCGAACCATTTGTTACAGTTGTATCAATGAATGAATGTTGTAAACCTGAATCCGAACCTCTCCAAAAATGTGCACCATTAATACCAATTGGATCTGGACCTTTAATTCCATCTTTCAAATCAAACTGAGCAATTGGTTTCCAGTATTTTGGTTCACCTTTGGAGTCGGTGATAACTTTTATATCATTAAATTCTGGTTCTTGACTTCTATAAAGCAAATAACCTTCGAAGTCAAACTTTCTTAAAAAGTTATCGTAAGATTTTTCTGAAATGTTATCCCAATACAAAAATACTTTTTTATCACCTGGTATTGCCGTTAATGTTGGCTTCAAAGGTGGTTTTGAAAAGTTATAATTTGCATTGTAAATGTTTTGTACTGTCTCTTTGTTGAAAACCATATCTTCATAGTCAGTACCAAATACTAACGCAACAGAGAATCTTTCTCTCTTATATTCTTTGAGAGGAAATGGACCAGAACCAAAAAGAATTTGAATATTTGATTTAGTTAATGAAGTATCGAAACTACCATAATTCATTTTTCTCCAGATTACTTCATCATTCTTGGGCCAGATAGCACTTGGTCCTTTATTCGATAATCTTTCGATTACCAAACTTGTCAAACCAATTTGGTCAGATTCATCTTTATCAGTTTCATCAAAATTTGGCTCGCCGTGGGTTGGTTTGCCATCACCTTCACCTTCATCAGGACCAAGATACTGAGGATCAAACGGTCCAACACCATCTTTTCCTAAGTCATCGTTTAGTGGTTCATTTTCTTCAGGATCCCATTTACCATTTTTATTTAAATCTGTAAATGGTTGCCAATCGTGATCGTTATCAATTCCATCATCTCTTCTTTCATCTATCATTCCATCTTCATCATCATCAATTCCATTAAATCCATTACCGGGTGATTCCAAGAAAGCATAACCAACATAACCAGTTTTCCAATTATCTGGTGGTGCAATTCCATCTGCATCGTATGCATAAGCAATATCAAGTTTTGTATTGTATGAAGCATTATCATCACCATTATCATCAACACCGCCAACACCGGTATCACAATAGAATCCAAAATAAGTAGTATCATAATTAGCATCGGACATGTTAATAATATCGAAGTGCCAGAAAATAATATCTTCGGCAAGAACATGCGACCATTGAAATCCACGAATTTCTTCACGTAATCCTAATCCACCTCTTTCTTTTTGAGCCGCGATTGGATAATAACCATAAGGCGGACGAGTAAATTCTTGATCTCGTGAATCATCAATTACAAAGAAAGTTTCAACATCGGCATTTTGAACACCACGACCGAAATATCCATACCAATAACCATCCCAAGTTGGATCTGTATTTGGCAAAGATCTTGGCCATTGAGCAGGCCATGTTTTTGGTTTTGTTGAAATTGCCGGTTGCTCACTTTCAGGTGCTGCATAACCAGGAACCGGTTCCATTACCCAAAGTTCATTTGTTGTTGGGTTGAAATCAACTTCTTCTCTGTATGATGTTTGAGCAGGATGTATAATTTGTTGATTCATTGGCGCCAAAACAGATGCAGTAACAATTGGAGTACATCCATCTAAATAGTTATGCCCCGTTCCTTTTGGCCATTCACCAGATGGTCTATCAGGCCAAGTACCAATTTGTCCATCGTTTGAAAATAATGTTCTAATTAAATTTCCATCTAAAATACCTTTTTTGCGATATGTTTTATCACCCAAAGGTTCTTTTAGATATTTTTGTATTTGTTCAGCTGTTTGAGCCCAAGATATATTTGCGGCAATCAAAAGCGAAACTATTATTAATATTTTTTTCTTCATTATAAGCTCCATTTTCTCTATTCAATCATTTTAGAAGTTAACATTGAAACCAATACTAATACGTCTTGGTGCTGAATAATCTGCTGGATTCTTTAAGTATTCTTCAATTGTATTCATACCGATAATTGGTCCAGCAAATTTAGTGTTCAAGTCAACTCCAGCTCTTCCTGTCGAAGCATTCACTCCATATTCATTCTTTATATCAAACAAATTGTAAACTAACAAGAATGTATTGAAATCAAATCCAAAAATTTTGAATACTTTGTTTGCTCTTAAATCAACATTTAAGGTGCTTGGTTTTCTTCCTAAATTTTCAAAACGCAATCCTTTTGTATAACGTGGATCTTCAGTGTAAGGAGCGCCACTACCATAGTTTACAATAATACCAGCTGTCCAATCCATAGGATCGCCAACTGTTAATGATAAATTCAATGTATGAGTTTGATCCCATGAAAGCGGTACAACTTTTTTGTTTGGTTCAACTGGTGGATCTGCTTGGTTGTTATAAAAGTTTTGCATTGGATCAGAAGCATTACCTTGTGCAACTTGATATGTATAGTCTATCTTAGCTGAGAAGTAATCAGCAAATCTTTTATCGAGGGAAACAATTAATCCTTTTACGTTTCCATAATCTCTGTTTACAAATCTACCAAATAAAAATCCTTCATATGTTTTTAGGATTTCCATTCCAAGAAGATTTCTGATATCACTATAATAAATTGATAAATCAACAGATACATTTGGGAAAAGTACTTGTTGTAAACCAAGTTCATACTTAACTGTTTTTTGTGCTTTTAATTCTGGATTACCAACAGTCGAAGATAATGACGTTGTCTGATCAATTATATAATTATAATTGCTGTATAAGTTTTCGAATGATGGTATTTGGAAAAAGTGTCCATATGAAAAGTGAATTGCACCTTTATCGGAAATCGGGAAAGAAACTCCTAATCTTGGACTAATTTGATATTCACTTTCTGCATCTTTTTTAACATTTGCCATTGGAAAGTTTGGATTGTTCAATGGGTTTCTTATATCAGCAGGAAGATTTGTATTTGAATTAAAGTAGTCAAATCTTACACCTGCGTTGATAATCATAATATCATATTCCATTTTATCTTGAATGTATGCAGAAATTTCATATGGTTTTCTTACATAACTTTGATTGAACTTTGTATCTGGATCAGAATAACCTAATGTAAATTTTGGTTTTCCTGTTGAATCTATTTGTCCTTCTGTTAAATTTCTAATTGTTTTCCAACTGTTAAAAATTTCATGCAATCTTACTTCTGCACCTAATTTAACTTTGTGCTCTTTACTAACTTGAGATTCGATTGCAAATTGAGCAATGTTTGTTAATGTGTGTCTGTTATATCTATCAGTTTGATTTCCACCTTGTCTAAAAGTATAACCAGAATATGGTGTTCCTTGATTTGGTTCAACGTAACGTTTATCATATTCATCTTCGTATAAATAACCCCAGTATTTATGTAGATTAGAAGAAAACTTCAATGTTGCAAAAGTACTTTGAGAAGGTAAGAAAGAAATTTGTAAATTATTTATTGTATTCGTTCTATAATGGTTCATTATACCGTCGGGAGTCCATTTGAATGAATGATCGTAATATTTATTCCAGTTATCATCCCAAAAGAAACTATAGCTAAATTTCCAGTTAGAAAATCCGTAACTCAATTTTCCATTAAAAGATTTTTTTTCATAAGGATTCATTGGAACCCAAGCACTATCACCAGTGTGAGTATCAATCCAAACATTTTGATTTGCTGGATTTGGAAAGACAGGTCTATCATCAAAAGTATTGTAAATTCTTCTTCCGTACATATAACCATCATCTTTATAATAACGACTGGTAATAAAGAAATTCAAATTATCTAAAACTTTTGTTGGACCGCTTAATGTTAATTGTAAATCTCGAGGACCAGATAAATTAAATTTATTAACATTTTGAAAGATATCAGTATGTGTGGTAAAATAATTTCCTACATAAGCGGAAACATTACCTTCATACTTAGAGCTACCATCTTTAGTAACAATATTAACTATACCAGACATTGCTTGTCCATATTCAGCATTGAAAGTACCACTAATAACTTCCATTTCACGAATAGAACTATTTTCAACTTCAACAGACATACCGCCGTTAAATACGTCAGTAACTGTAACACCATCAACTAAATAAGAAACTTCACCACTTCTACCACCTCTGAAGTGACCATTTACAACACCAGCTTGTAAATTAATAACTTGATGAATGTTTTCAACTGGCATTAATTTAAGTTCATCTGAAGATACAATTGAAGATGAAGCAGTTAAATCTTTTGTAATTAATGGTCTTTTTGCTTGAATCACAACTTCGCCAACACTTACAGATGTTGGAACTAATTCAACATCAACTCTTGTAGTTAAATCAATTCTTACAACTACATTTTCGACAGTGTATTTATTATAACCAACTGAACTAATAATTATAGTATATTTTCCTGGTGCTAAGTTATTGATGTAAAAATCACCTTCTAAATCTGTAGCTGCGCCATAATTTGTGCCTTTGATAATAACGCTTGCCCCAATAACACCTTCTTTAGTTTCACTATCGAGAACTCTTCCCGCAATTCTTCCGGTTGTGCCTCCAAACACTTTCATATTGAATACAAATGCAAAGACCAAAAACATTAAAATCGAAAAGTTAAATTTTTGTATCTCCTTAAAGTTTAGTTTACACATAATCGTTTCCTTGTGTTTTGATTAATTCAAATTATGGGGCTGCATTTTTCAGCAGCCCCAATTTTTACTAACTATTTTACTAACATCATTTTCTTTACACTATTGAATGAACCACTTTCAATCTTGTAAATATAAACGCCACTTGATAATCTGCTTGCATCAAAATTAACAACATAATTGCCTGCTTCTTGTTGTTTATTAACTAATTCGGCAACTTGTCTTCCTAATACATCATAAACTCTCAAAGTAACAACACCTGGTTTTGCAATTGAGTATTTAATTTGTGTTGTTGGATTGAATGGATTAGGATAGTTTTGTTCAAGTGAATAGCTTGTAGGTAATTGTTCCTCAACATCAGTCGGAACAACATCATCATTACCAAGCCATGTGTACATTAAGTTTTGTGGATGTTGCCAGCCATCATCATTGTTGAATGGTCCCCAGCTAATCATTCCTTCTCTGTTTTTCCAGTCTTCTGGACCATTTGCACCATCGTTATCATTGATAACTATATCAAATGGAATTTTGTAACCTTTTTTAACATAAATTGTATCTTTAACTGCATCTTTATTTTTTCTTAAAGTTGCAAGGTCATTTAATTTTATCTTAGCTTCGATTACATATCCAGATGGGAATTTTTCCTGCCACCAGTAATTTGCACCCGGTAACAATAATGAATCTTTTTCACTTGTCCAATGATCATTTCTTAGTCTAAGTTTATTGAAACGTAAATGATAATCTGGTTTCAAACCTCTTTTATATTCAGTGTGCATTTTTGTAGTATTTAGATCATAGAATCCCCATTCAAGATCTAATGCATCCAATGCCCAAGAATTTCCTCTTTGATAATAGCCAGCATCATCATAAACTACATCATCATTAATATTAGCGCCAACGTACATGTAATCTTTATCTAAAGCAATATAAACTTCAGCAGAAAGATCAGCATCATCTTTTACTGTAAATCCTGGAACTATTGTTGCAGTTCCTTTTGATGGATACATTTCAAATGGTTTAATTCCAGCTCCAGTAAATTCATTTAAATTACCATCAGCTTTGAAGTTTGGAGTAACTAATGCCCATGTTGGAATTCCTTTTGCTTTATTGGTAATTGGTCCAACGACTTTAGGTGCACCAATATTACCTGCCTTATCAACACAATTAACAGCATAGTAATAAGTTTCATCACGATCATTTTGAGGAGCTCTTAATAAATGTTCCCAAACTAGAAATCCTTCACCAACACCAAGTTTTAAAGCGTTAACACCAGGAGCGTTAACATCTGTAATTGGTTTTGTACTGTAGTAGATGTTATATTTTTCATTTGTTTCGCCTGGTACATCGACCCAAGTAATTAAGTTTGAATATGTTCCTTTAACTACAGTAACAGATGGTGGTGCAGCAGGTGGAGTTTTATCAGCAAATTGGAAACCAGATTGTTGGAGAATATCTAACAAAATTGTTCCTGTTAATTTTTCACCTTTTGGACCACCACCAGTTGGACCAGTATTACCTTCAGCAGAAAGTTCAAATTTAATTGCCTTTATAGCTTCAGGATTAAATGTTTTATCTCCTTTTTCATCCCACCAAGGTTGAGCAAATCCATCCGAAGGAAACATCTTATCATTGCCAACATCAATAGCTGCTTTTTGTTTAAGTGGTAAAACAACTCTTGTCCAGTCAGAAGCTTTACTCCAATCAATAGGCACCAAACAAACCCAATTTTCGTCAGCTGTTCCGGTGTTATTTTCAATTATCGTAAATCTAAATGTTAGTCTTTTTGGATTAGTTGATTTGTGAGGAGTAACATTTTTTACCCAAAGTACCAATCCAGTTCTTTCATCGAATTTATCTGGGCGAGTAATTTCTTTAGTAAAATTAACATAACCGCCCCAATCTTCTGATGCATTTACAGTATAATCAAATTGCATTGATCCAGCACCTTCAACAAAATCGGTTTTGTTATCAGTTAATTTAACAGAACCTTTGCCATCAGGACCAGCCCAATCCATATCATCAATAGTAGTAAAGATTGAAGCTTGATTATCAAAGTTGAAAATTGGTGGGGCATATCTATCACCACTTACTGCAAATCCATCAAAAAGAATTTCTCCAGCTGCTGTTGGCGAGTTGGTGCTTGAACCTGTAGTAATATAAACAATGGCAAATTCAAAAGATCTAATTTTATCTAATTGAATTTCGCGGTCACCATCTCCAAATTGGAGTGCCCATTCTTTAGATTTATCTCCACCATCTTTAAATGGGTCCAAATTTACTTCCACTTTTTTCCATTGACCTGATGCATCAGAAAAATCAACTGGCATTTCTTGATACCAAAGATCACGTTTGTTATCAGCATCAAAATCACCCATTTTAAATTCCATAAAAACAGTACCTGGTTGTGATGTAACAACAGGTTTTGTTACCTTGTACCAAAATGACAACTTTGTTCCTGTAGATATATCAACATAATTATCTAAGTAAGGAGCTTTTGTTGTACGTACAAT
>Ga0272446_1004169_pt1 | contig 17380 bp, 13 predicted proteins | sample YNPCB0061_FD_194587 | JGI IMG/M metagenome (GOLD analysis project Ga0272446, IMG submission 194587) | Hot spring microbial mat communities from Yellowstone National Park, WY, United States - YNP-CB-006-1 | ecosystem: Environmental > Aquatic > Thermal springs > Hot (42-90C) > Sediment | place... | reverse complement strand
AAGGCTTCACTGCCTGTATCTGCTTTGCCGCCGGCCACGAAATCATTCGCCAGCGCCGGCGTAACCTGACCCTGATTCGTATGACGCCGGATCTGATCTATGACCAGATGGTGGCTGCCGGTGTGGCAAGCAAGATGATCTTCAGCTACCTGGGCAACCCGGGCGTCGGTTCGCTCAATGCCATCCGGCGCGCGGTCGAACATGGCGTGCCTGCGCCACTGGAACTTGAGGAATACTCGCACTATGGTATGGTCGGGCGCTATATTGCTGGCGCGACGCGCCTGCCCTTCTTCCCGCTGCGTTCCTACATGGGAAGCGATATGCCACGCGCCAACCCCCTTATCCGTATGGTCGAGGATCCGTATGGTGGTGCACCGATCGCCGTCGTTCCACCGCTGAACCCGGACGTGGCGGTCATCCATGCGCAGCGGGCCGATGTCTCGGGCAACACCCAGCTCTGGGGTCTGATTGGTTCGCAGAAAGAGGTTGCCTTCGCCGCGCGACGCCGGATTGTGGTGGTCGAGGAGATCGTTGACGAGGCGGTGATCCGCGCCGATCCGAACCGGACACTGATCCCCGGTCTGATTGTTGATGCGGTGGTCCATGAGCCGTATGGCGCGCACCCTTCCTATGCCCAGGGATATTACGACCGTGATAACCAGTTCTACCTGGCCTGGGAAGAACTCTCGCAAGAGCACGAGCGCATTGTGGCCTGGCTTGACGCGTGGGTCTATGGTGTGCCTGACCGCGCCGCCTACCTGGAGAAGCTCGGTGCTGCACGCCTGGCGCAGCTCAAACCGGCGCCTGCACCGGCCGGCGTTGTGGACTATGGAGCATACCAATGAGTTATACCGCGTCTGAGCTGATGATCGTGGCCGCGGCCCGCGCCCTGGCCGGCGCGCGCACGGTGTTCGTTGGCGTGGGGCTGCCAAATATCGCATGCAACCTGGCCCGCTGCACCGTTGCGCCCGATCTGGAATTGATCTATGAGGCCGGGGTCTATGGTGCGCGCCCGGCGCGCCTGCCGCTCTCGATCGGCGATCCGACCCTGGTGACCGGCGCGACGGCGGTCGTCTCGCAGGCTGACCTGTTCGGCCTGTATCTGCAGGGCGGGCTGGTGGACGTGGCGTTGCTGGGGGGCGCGCAGATCGATCGGTTCGGCAACCTGAACACGACCGTGATTGGCGACTATACGCGGCCGAAGGTACGCCTGCCGGGGAGTGGCGGCGCATGTGAAATCGCCGCCAATGCGCGACGTACCTTCATGATCATGCGGCTCAAGCGCCGCGCGTTCGTCAAGGCGCTCGATTTTGTCACCAGCCCCGGTCATCTGGAGGGCGGTGCGGGCCGGCAGCGACTCGGGTTGCCTGGCGGTGGCCCGGCGCTGGTCATCACCGACCTGGCGTTGTTCGACTTTGACAACCCGGCGCGTGAGATGCAGCTGATCGCCACCCATCCGGGCGTATCGGTCGATCAGGTGCGCACCGAGATTGCGTGGGATCTGCGCCTTGCCGGCCACGTGACGGAGACGCCGGCACCAACGGCCAATGAACTGCGTGTCGTGCGCGAGGAGCTTGATCCCGAGGGAATGTACCGCGGGCGCGGAACTGCGTGAAAGGCCCTGGAGCATGGCAGAAGTCTATATTGCGGCAGCGCTCCGCACGCCGGTCGGGCGCTATGGTGGAGCGTTGCGCGATGTACGGCCCGATGACCTGGCTGCTGATCTCATCCGCGCCCTGCTCGATCGCACCGGAGTCGAACCGGCGGAGATTGCCGACGTTTTTCTGGGGTGTACCAACCAGGCCGGCGAGGATAACCGTGATGTGGCACGCATGGCTGTGCTGCTGGCCGGGATGCCGGCCAGTGTACCGGGCGTGACCGTCAATCGCCTGTGCGGTAGTGGCCTGGAGGCGGTAAACCAGGCCGCGCGCGCGGCGCTGCTGGGTGACGGCGACCTGTTTATTGCCGGTGGTGTCGAGAGCATGACCCGCGCGCCGTTTGTGTTCGCCAAGAGCAGCGCCGCTTTTGATCGTACACCGCCGCAGGTCTACGACAGTACAATCGGCTGGCGCTTCACGAACCCGCGGATGGAGGCGCCGGGTCACACGCTGGCGCTGGGGGAAACGGCTGAGGTCGTGGCCGAGCGCTACAGGATCAGCCGCGAGGAGCAGGATCGGTTTGCGCTGGAGAGCCAGCGGCGCGCGGCGGCGGCGCAGGCGGCGGGTCGCTTCGATGCCGAGATCGTACCGGTGACGGTTCCATCGCCACACAAGGGCCAGCCGCCGGCAATTGTTGCCGTTGACGAGCATCCTCGCCCTGAGACGACCCTTGAAGCGCTGGCCAGGCTCCGCCCGGCGTTCAAGGCCAGCGGCAGTGTCACTGCCGGCAATTCCAGTGGCGTCAATGATGGCGCCGCCGTGGTGCTGCTGGCGACACCTGCGGCGCTCGATCGTTATCGCCTGACGCCGCTGGCGCGCATGGTCAGCATGGCCGTCGCTGGCGTCGAGCCAGACGTCATGGGACTTGGCCCGATACCCGCGACCCGCCGCGCCCTGGAGCGTGCCGGCCTGCGTGCCGGCGATCTCGACCTGGTTGAACTGAACGAGGCGTTTGCCTCCCAGGTGCTGGCCTGCATCCGCGAACTCGGATTCGATCGCGAGCGAGTAAACGTGAATGGCGGCGCGATTGCGCTGGGCCATCCGCTTGGCGCCAGCGGCGCGCGGATTCTTACCACACTGGTGCACGAACTGCGCCGGCGCGGTGGTCGCTATGGCCTGGCCACGATGTGCATCGGCGTCGGGCAGGGGATCGCGACCATTATCGAAGCGGTCTGATCGGCCTGGTGGCAAGCGCGGCGACGACGATCATCAGGCTTGCCAGGCTGGCTCCCGCGCCCCACACCACCCGGCGCGGACGGTAGACGAAGACGACCTGGCTCTGCCCGACGGGCACGGCGACGGCGCGGAACATGGCATTGGCGCGGAGCAACTGTGCCGGGGCGCCGTTGACGGTCACCTGCCAGTCAGGATCGTAGGCGTCGGTAAGCACCAGAATCGCCGGGCGCGTCACGTGCGTTTCCAGAATGACCCGGTCCGGTTCGTATGCCACGATCGTCGCTGCCGTGATCGGCGCGGGTGTGTCGCTGGCGAATCCCGGGTCACCTTCCAGGACGACGGCGCGCTGTGGATCGAACCCGGCGGCGAACGTCGCATCCTCGGCAGTCCTGCGTGTGGCCGGGACATACGCGCTGGCCGTATAGGCGCGCGGTAATGCCTGGTCGTTGCGGTAGAGTGCCAGGTCGCCGTCGCGCAGTTCCATCGTGAGCGGCGCCAGACTCATACCACTCTCCAGCGGTCGTCGCGTGGCGATGTAGCGTATGTTCATCAAGTCCAGCAAACGCCGGCCCCAATCCATAATGACGATCCGGTCGCCGGATTCGGCGATGCCGGCCATGCCGCGCTTGAGAAATCGCCCCTGATCGGCGGGCTTAAGGTCATCCATCCCGCTGGTGACCTGCAGGCCGTGAACCATTGCGCTGTTGGCCCACAGGGTGTCGTCGAGCGGCATGATGCGAAACATTGTATCGTCGCCCTTCATATGCGCGATGGCGCGGGTTACCGGGTAGATTGCATCAGGCCGGCTCCAGCCGTTGTAGCCGGAGCCATACGCTACCAGTTCACCCGCGGCGATCGCGACAATGCTCCACACCGCCAGTGCGCGCCGGCGCGCCAGGCTGCCCACAGAGAGTGCTAGCGCCAGAGTGGCGAATGACGGGAGCCACAGGCGCCAGTTGCCGGGCTGGAAGACGGTGGCGATCTGTGCGCGTTGTGTTTCGTCCAGCGTGAAACCCGCCAGCCAGGTGGCACCGCGGCCGGTCCAGAGCGCTCCAGTGATCGCCAGGCTCAATGCCGCAAACAGGAACGCGCTGCCGATCGTCAGGTTCACGGGATCAGCCGGCATGGTCACCGGTCGCCGCAATCCTGCGTCATGCGCGGTTCTCCGAAGTGGCCGTTCACGGCGTTCGGTGCATCGCTCCAGCAACGCATCGAGACCCATGCCGGCCAGCACAGCCGCCGCAAACGCAATGCCCAGGCCAAAGCGGAAGCCGTAGGCGATGTCGAGCAGTGGTAGGAATCCAATCCGGTGCGGTCCTGGCAGCGGATACAGCAGAAGCAGAGAGACCAGGAAGAGCGCGCCAGAGAAGCGTGCGGCGCGGCGATGACGACCGAACAGTATGCCGGTAAGGGCCAGCGCCAGCGCCGCGGCGCCGACATAGGGCGTCATCTCGTTATAGTTCGTTTTCTCCGGAAGCCAGGTGCGAATCGCTTCGCCGCGCGGCGTTCCCCAGAATTGCGGCTGCACCAGCAGCATCCAGTGCCGCAGGTTGTTCCAGTTCGCGCGTTGCACCCCGCCAAGCGGCGCATAATCCGAGGCCGGATCGTTCCCGGTCGCCGCGGCAAAGCTCCGCTCCTCGAATGTATAGCTGCCACGAATCAGCATGGCAGTCGGCAGCCACTGTACCGCTGAAAGGCCAAGACCGAGCACACAGGCTACGATGACGGCGCCGAGGCTGCGATAGCGGATGCTGAAGCGGCGGAGCAACGACGCCGTTCCCGCCTTGAGATCAACCATCCAGGCCGCTGCGAACAGTGCGCACACGACCATGAAGAATAGCGACATCTCCGGGTGCCCGCCGAGCATCTGCACCGCGATGACGCCGGCCAGCGCCAGGGTCGTGCCGCGCGAGGGGCGCCCTGCCAGATGTGCGATCAGCCAGAGTGCCAGCGGCAAGAGCGCAGCGACGTTATGGATCGCAAAATGCAGCCAGACGACATTAAAATCGGCGAACATGTAGACGGCGCCCGCCAGCATCGCGCCGGGCACTCCGGCGTCGAGGCGCCGTGCCAGCATGTACATCCCCAGGCCAGCGATCAACAACCGCAACGACGCCGCAACGAACCAGTAGTTGACTGCCCCGAATGAGAACGCGATCAGATTGACCGGGTACAGCAGTGCAGCCTGGTTGGCCGCGAAGTACGGCACACCACCGAAGATATGCGGGTTCCACAGCGGCATATCACCTGCGCGTAGCCGCTCAATACTGAACACGACATAGGGGTAATAGAACCCGCTGACATCGCCAAGCAGACGGTTCGTGCCGCGCACAATCGCGTCCGGCGCATAGGCGCTCCAGGCCGCGTCTCCCTGCGCATAGGTATTCATCAGCGGCAGTGGCGCCTCGCCCGCCACAATCGCCGGCCAGAAAAACACGGCGATCAGTACGAGATATACCAGTGTTGCCGCCAGCCACCCGGGCAGGGTGGCGAATCCACGCAGCGCGGCCAGGCGTGGTGCAGTGGAACGGATCTCAATCGCCATTGGTTTCCCCTACGAGCTACAGTCGTATCCTGCTATCACTGTAGCAAGCCGGGGCGTATGGTGGAATGATCCGTGTTTACGGCATCGTTACCGTCTACTGAGGGGAACGTGAGACGCGAATGATAGAGCATGATACCGCGGCCGTATCCAGATGCGCCGTGCCCGATCGACAACCAGAAATCTGCTATCCGCAATCAGACTACGCCGTACAGCACGGCGACCTGCGAGTTCAGGGTTTCTTCGGCTAGCGCGATGGTATCGTTAAGGGCGGCGTGGCGGAGCGATGCTGCCTCATGCTCCGCCGCCCGGGTATCGCGGAAGCGCGCCGGGATGTCGCCGCCGAAGCGCGTGACAAGTTCGGCGCGTAGCGCAGCAAAATCGAGGTTCCACCAGCGTTCCAGGCGTGGGCCGGGAGTTGCGCCGGGCGGGGCGAAGTCGCGGAGCAAGCGTAGTGTGCCATCACGCTCCAGGCCGGCGCGCTCACGGGAGAGCTCGGCGATTCGTTGCGCCAGTGCGCCAATCGTGGCCTGTTGTGGTTCGCTTGCCTCGGGGACGGGCAGCTGGCCGAACAGCGCCGGCCACAGACGATACGTGTGGCCTGATGGGCTGTAACTGCTCAGCATACGCCACGCCGGCCGGCTCATCAGGATACCAAGAAGGAACGGTGACCCGGAGACGTGGCAGGTGCCGGGACCGGCGATCTGGCCAGCGGCGGTCAGTGCAAAACGCGGGCGCATACTTGACGATGGCCAGATGAGTTGCGGCTGATCGAAGACGGTCAGGTCGTGAGTGGACAACTCCCACCAGGGGTGTGGTCCGGGACTGTGACGTGCAGCAAGGCGTTGCTGGATCAGCGGATAACGCTCGGCCAGCAGATTCCACGCCTGTGCCGCGCTCACGTCGCCGAAGGTCGCTGCCGTCCAGCTGGTAGGCAGCGTAAGCAGGTAGCGCGTTGCATCGCAACGCCAGGGGTGAATGTCGGCGCCGCGCACGATCCGGCGCAGCAATGGTGCCGTCTGTGGGTCGAAGATGACCATCTGATCGCGGGTGGGTTTGTCAACGATCAGGCGTGCCGTAGCGAGCGGGCCCACACCGCGGCGCGGCAGGCCGGCGATCTCATACAATGGAGGCCCGGCAGCGTGCATTGCTACCGGAGAGCTTCGCATTATCTGTTGGGAAGATTGATCGCTGTGCACCGATTGCCCCGCGCACATTCTGTGCGGTATTCACCCATGTTTTCTGTCCGCCCAGACGTAGCCCCTGGACTCACGCGCGTTCGATGCCGAGCTGTTCGAGCAAACCGTGGAACGCACCCTGTAACGTCTCAAGAGGGTGTGCACGGCGATGCTGGTCCAGGTAGTCGCTGACGGCGCCTTCCGGCCCGGGGTCGCTGCCGGTTCGTTGCAGCACCGACCAGCGGTGCTCAGCGATCCAGCGATACAGGTCGGCTTCGGTGCGACCGGGGAAGTGTTCGAGCAGGCGATGGCGGCGGATGGCATGCACCATGGGCAGATAGACGGAGTCATACCAGTCGGCGACAGCTTCCTCGCGCGTGATCTCGCGTTGCTGCTGCAGGCCCATAAAGTAGCGATGCCCATTGATGTGCCGCACCAGGTCAAGGTAGCCGCCCGGCTCGCTGAACTCGATCAGCTGATCGGGGCGCAGCAGGTGCAGCTCGGTCCATTCCAGAAAATCGCTGTACTCCTCTTTGAGCAACAGATCGCGCACCGAATCTTCGGGCGCAAGCGGCACATCGGTCAGGAGTTCGGTGACCACGGCATCGATCTCTTGCTGGCCGCGCTGGCGCGCAACCGAGACGCGGTGGTTGCCGTCACGCACAAAATAGACATCGCCGATCTTGTACAGGTCAACTGGCGGCAGATTCACCAGTTGCAGCGACAGGGCGTTGATCTCGGCCCAGCGCTCCTTGAGTTTTCCCGATCGCGGTAGGAAACGGCGATCAAAATCGAGATACCGCCCTTCACTGCCGATAATCCGGTCAACCGGCACGGTCTGATGCCCAAGATAGCGCTGGCCACGTACTTTCAACCGGGCGCGCACTTCTTCGAGCGAGAGCATATCGCTGGGCTGGCGCAGCAAGACGTCAAAGATGCCGGCAATAAACGCTTTGCGCCGCGCTTCGTCGAACTGGTGGCGCGCTTGCTGCTGGATGTAGGGTGAACGATCGCTCATGGCGCAATTTCCTCCGCCGGGTCAAATGACAACAGGCGATAGCCGGCGGTATTGATCACCACGGTCCGCCGGTAACGCGACTCCCACGGGCCTCGTATGCCGTATGAGCGGTGGACGTGACCGTGGATGAGGTAACGTGGCGCAAACAGTTTCATGAACATAAGAAACGCGCGAAACCCCCGGTGTGGTCGATCAGGCCCGTTATGGATGCCATACGGCGGTGCATGGGTCAGCAGGACGTCGAGATAGCGCCCGTAGCGCAGATGATTGACCGCCAGCCGCGGCGCAAGGCGCCAGATATGCAACAGCATCTCAAGCTCGGTATATTGCGGCCCCGGCTCCTGATTATACCGTACACAGCCCCCCAGCCCGGCGATCAGCAATCCCTCGTGCATCGTTGACGTCGCCTCAAGCGTGACACAACCGCGCGGCGCGGTCAGGACCTCACCGGTCTCCATCTGCTCGGACGTGTCGTGGTTGCCCAGCACGTAATAGCACGGCACGCAGAGCATCGTGACAATGAATTCGAGGTAATAATACGGCAGGTCGCCACAACTTAGCACGCAACCCACACTGGTAAACCGCTGCTTGATGTTCAGGCTGTAGATCGCTGGAACGATCTCATCGCTGACGGTCAGATACTGCATGCACTTGTCCGCTCGGCGCGGCCCTGGCCGGTCAGTACCGCAGAATCAGCGCGATGCACTGGTGTTGTGCCAGCGCGCCATTCTCAACAAAGACTACGCGCCCACCTTTCTCGAGCACGATGGTAATGATTTCGTCAACCGCATCATCGAGCACGCCAGGCGTGGTCGGACCGTCGACCAGGGTCAGCGCCATACCTGACGGGTCCACCAGCGCGGGTTGGTGATAATCCTCTTCGACGATCAGCACGCCGGCACGGCCTTCCTGGGCAAAACGCCAGACTTCGCCGAGTGTTGAGGCGGCTTTCTGCGCACCGACAGCGGCGTCCAGTTCCTGGAGCACCCTGGCGCGCTGTATGGCAAGATTCTGCTTCACCAGCGGCCATACCAGTTTGCCGAGTTCGTGGGCCGGCGTCGTATCGTGGTTGCCGGTGAGGGTCGTGATGATTGCAGTTGCGTGTGGCGACACCTCGCGGAAAAACGCAATGTAGCGATCCACCCCCACCAGTGCCAGCGGCAGTGGGTCATCGCGCATAAACGGGTTCAGGGCCTCGCTCACCTGGCGGAAAAACTGGCGATGGCGCTCGTCGCGAAGCGCGGAACGGTTGATGGCCGGGTCGTTCGGCAGGCCACGCTCACCGCCGGGGCCCGTGTGCGTCAGCGGAAACCCTTCGTCGGTGATTTCTTGCAGGTACTCGCGCACACCTTCGAGCAGGCGCGTCGGTTGTTCGCTCAGTGCGAGCACCCAGTAGCGTGGAGTGCGGTTCAACGCAAACACAAGATTGCGCGTGAAGAAGGTCTCATCGATGACCACGCGCTCCTGAAACGTGAAGGGTAGCACGAAACGGCGTGCAATATCGCGGTTAACAAATAGCGCCATGCCGTCAAGCGTGTAGCGGTAGTCAATGTCATCAACCAGCGCGTTGAGCCTGCCAAGCAGCGGTTCGACGTCGCGTTTCGAAAACTCGGCAAGCAGGCGATTCGTCGCCTCCGTTACCAGGTTCCTGACCCGGATCGGGTCCTGCTTGTTATCGGGCGATGTTCGATGGGTGGGCAACGTGATCGTGAGCGACGGATACTGTCGCATTGCCTGCAGCAGGCGAATGTCGTGGCGATTCATAGCATCATCTCCTCAAAACAATCATAACGGAAAGAAGACAGGTGTCACCAGAATTGCCGCGAGCATCAACAGGAGCAGCAGCGGCGTTCCTACGCGCACAAAATCACTGAACCGGTAGTCGCCTGGGCCGAGCACCAGGGTATTAACCGGCGATGCGATCGGTGTAGCAAATGCGGTCGAGGCGGCGATCGCCACGATCATCAGCATGGGATAGGGCGAGACTTGTAGCGTGGCAGCGGCCTGCAGCGCAATGGGCGCCATCAGCATGATTGCGCTGACGAGGCGCGCTTCGCCGGCCCCCGCGAAGCGTGCCAGGCGCTGCCCCAGCGCGTCGGCAACGCCCGTCTGAAAGAGCCCGGCCCCGACGATGAACAGCCCGGCGATAATCAGGACGATAGGGTCCGAAAAGCCAGCAAGCGCCTCCACCGGCGTGAGTATTCCCGTCAACATCAACGTCAGCAGCGCCAGCAGCGCCACGACATCCAGACGTAACCGCTCGCTGGCAAACAGGACCACGGTCAACGCCAGCAGACCAAAGACGAGGAGCATATCGACGTTCATGTTCCCGTCACAAGGCGCTGATCACTGGCGCATCGTGCTGTTCGGCGGTCTCGTCCGTTGTGATCGGCGGTTCACCTGCGGGTAGTGAGGCGAGCGGCAACAGAATTGTAAAGCGGCTTCCCTGGCCCGGTTCACTCGTGACCGTCACCTGGCCGCCGTGGGCTTCCACCACCGAGCGCACGATCGAGAGGCCAAGCCCCGCACCGCCGACATTACGGCTACGCGAGCGATCGGCGCGGTAGAAGCGTTCGAAAATATGTGGTAGATCATGGCTGGCAATGCCATAACCGGTGTCGGCGACGCAGAGTGCGGCATACCCGTCACGAACCGTCAGGCTTAACGTCACCACGCCGCCGGGCGGGGTATGCTGCAACGCGTTGACGCCCAGGTTCAGCAGCGCCTGCTTGATCCGGTCGCGGTCACCGATCACGACGGCCTGGTCCTCTTCACCGATGCGAAGCGTGACGCGGCCTGCCAGCGGGCGCAATTCGCGGTGTAGTTCAAGCAACAGCGTATCAAGTTCGACCGGCTCGCGGCGGATCTCCACCCCGGAGTCGCTGCGGGCCAGCAGCAACAGATCATTCACCATCCGGATCAGGCGGGCAACTTCGCGCCGCATATCGTCAAGTGACTCGTCGAGGAGTTGCCGATCGTTCACGGCGCCGCGCGCCAGAACCTCCAGGTTGCCCTGCATGGCCGTCAGTGGCGTGCGCAATTCGTGCGAGACATCCGCGATGAAACGGCGCTGGGTAGTAAACAACTCTTCGAGGCGCGCCAGCAACTCATTGATCGTGACCGTCAGGCGCTGTAATTCATCAGCGGCGAGCGGCACCGGCACGCGGCGACTCAAGTCTTCGGCGCGCACAATGCTCTGTGCCGTCTGGGTGATTTCATCAATCGGGCGAAACGCAGCGCGGGTCAACCATGTGCCGCCGCGAGCAGCAGCGAGCAGTACGACGATGCCGCCGCCAGCCAGTGCGTAGAACAGCAAGCGCAGCGCGTGCTCGGTTTCAGCCATCGATCGCGCGACCTGGAGGACGCCAACGACCTCATCGCGCCGGGTTACCGGGTTGGTAAACGTGAGCGGCACCGTCAGGACGCGCATCCGGATCTCGCCCCGTTCCAGCGTATCGAGCTGGTCAGTCCCATCAATCGCCCTGGCGAACTGCTCTGGATCAAGTGCGAGCGCAGTTGCAAGCTCGCCGTCTCCAATATTCGGCGAGCGGCCCACGAGCTTGCCCCGGACATCGAAAAACTGCACATACAGACTGGTCGCTTCGAAGTCGCGGAGCGGTGGCTGGCGCAACAGAATCGCGCGCAACTGATCGTCGCGAAAGAACCCGTAGGGTGTCTCGTTGCTCTCGGCAAAGCCGCGCCGCAACACCTCGACACCGAGCCGTAGTTCGCTGTCGACGCTGCCGATCAGCGAACTGCGCACGATCATATACAGCCCGATGTGCAACGCCAGCAGCGCAGCGGCGAAAAAGCCAACATATGAAATTGTCAGGCGCGTGCCGATTGACATGCCATGGATTATAACATCTCGCGCATTGTATGCCACGAGAGCGCGGACTTATTCATCAATCTCCGGCTTTCCCGCCCGTGGTGTGTGCCTGAGCCGTGCACGCACCGCTTCGACGCTGCGCAACGCCTGGCGCGCCTCCTCCATCCAGGCGGCATGCTCGGCGGCAAACGTGCGCACGACGTATGCCAGCGCGGCACTGCGCGTCTCAGCGATGCCGATAGCGACCAGCGTGTCGAGCACCTCGCGCTCACGCCGGTTGAGGCGCGTCATCACCGGCGCCGTGCGGCTGGTGAAGAGTATCTCGCTTGCGCCGACACGTAGCGCCCAGGCTACCGGCAGGCCAGCGGCGCGCTGGATCTCACGCGCCAGCTTTATGCGGAGCGGGCGACTCGCCTCACGCAACCGGGCGATCGCCGCCTGTTCGGCGACGCGGCGTTCAGCGCTGTCCGTACCGGCGTCCGGCACATCAACCGCAGTCAACGTGATGACAATTTCATCGTCATACACGGTCACGTGCGGCGGTGCATTGCATAGTTCGGCGGGCAGGCGTTCTTGAAGCCAGGATGGGAGTTCACCGGGCTGCAAATCGTATTGCTCCTGACTTGCGATCCAATTGTCATGCTCTGTACCAGTATCATCGTGTAGAGTCGGCCTGAGACCTTAGCATGCCATACCGGCGCACACGCGTCAATGGGCGATCATGCGTCGTTACGGCAGCCAAGTGAAGCGAGCGATACGATGACCCGTCCTGGCCTCTTCCTGCTCTTTGCGCTGGTCGTGCTGGCGCCGGTGGCGCCTGCTCCGGCGCAGGGCGTGCCTGCCGCAACCATCATCACGCCGACACCAAAATGGCAGTATGCCGGGTGTTTCAGTTCATGGTGCCAGACTGGCTGGTATTCGTCACCGGCGGTCGCCGACCTGGACGGCGATGGCGATGCCGAGGTGATCTGGTCGGCCTACAAAATTGACGTGGTGGATGGCGCAACCGGTGCTCCGCTCTGGACGGTACGCTCCGGCCATGATCGCAGTTACACCGGCAGCAGCGACGTTGGCCGCACCTGGCCGGGCATTGCGGTCGCCGATATTGACGGTGATGGCCCCCTGGAACTGGTGACGGCGCATAGCGGCGGATGGGTTGGCGTCTACGACGGGAATGGCTCCTTCAAACCAGGATGGCCGCGCCAGCCGTTCACTGCCGAGATACGCTCGCTGGCCGTGGCTGATCTTGATGGTGATGGGCGTATGGAGATTGTTGTCGCGCGGGCGAGTGGTGGCAGCGGTGTGTGGACGGTGTTACAGTTCGATGGAACGACACGCCCCGGCTGGCCGCAGATCGCGCCTGGCGGCACCGGTTATGCGGCTGGCGCGTACAACCAGAATATCGCCATCGCCGATATTGATGGCGATGGTCGCGGCGAGATCATCGGCCCGTCCGACGTGCATTATATCAGCGCCTTCAATGACGATGGCAGCCAGATCGGGGCCAATGCGCGCTACAATGCCTCAAATCCCCGGGGTCCGAAGGTCTGGAGCCAGGTTGGCGTCCATGTCGATGATGCGGTGGACCTGCGGGGCTACGCAAACTGCGGCGTTGAGCACCGGCCGAACTGGGCCGACGGCGCGCCCGTGATCGCCGACATGGACGGCAATGGCGCGCTTGAAGTGATCGCTGTCGGCAATGTCTATAACTGTGGCACCAGTCCATACAGCAGCCTGCGCCAGTTACCTTTCATCTTTCATCCCGACCGGTCGCGCTGGGCGGCCGGCAGCTTCGACTGGACGGCGATTCCTCCGTTGAGCAGTACCGGCGCGCCGCTCTCCGAGGATTACAACGTCATCCAGAGCGCCCTGCCGAACCCGGTTGTCGCCGATCTCGATGGCGACGGCGTGCGCGAGATCCTGTACGCTTCGTACGATGGCACGTTGCACGCGTTCTGGATGGACAAAACTCAGCGTGGCTCCTGGCCACTCGATGTTACTGCGCTTGCCGGCGAGTGGTCATTCGCCTCTGAGCCGGTAGTCGTTGATGTGGACAATGACGGCAAAGCCGAGGTGATCCTGGGCACATGGCCACGCAATGGCGGGCGGCGCGTCGGCAGAATCATCGTCGCCGACTGGCAGGGGAACGTGCTGCAGCAGTTCGCCCTGCCAGCCCCGCGCAGCAGCGACGCCAACGCATGGAACGGCGCGCTGGCCGCGCCAACGCTGGCGAACATTGACACCGACGCCGATCTCGAACTGGTCGTCGGAACGGTAGGGAGCGGCATGGTGGCCTATGATCTGCCGGGGACGGCGAATGCGCGGGTGCTCTGGGGCACCGGGCGTGGCAGCTTCCTGCGTACCGGCGCAGCGCCGCCCAACCCGTTGCGCGCGACCTACACCGCGCTCGGCGCTCTGCCACAACCGGGCGACGTGATTACGATGCGTCTGGAACTGAACAATGTCGGCGGCGCGTCGCTGGCAGCAATGCAGTTCAGTACCACACTGCCCGCCGGCCTGAGCTATGATGGCGGTCTGGTCGCATCACACGGCATGGCCGGCGTCAGCGGGCAGACCGTGACCTGGAACGGGACCGTCGTCGCCGGCCAGACCGTGACGCTCACGTTCCGTGCGCGGATTGACGCCGGGCTTGCGACGCCGGTCGTGCTCTTCATCAACGGGCGGCTCGAAGGCGGGTACACAGCCGACCTGCGCGCGATGGTGATCGTCGGCGCGCGCGTTGTCTGGCTGCCGCTGGTGCGCCGAACGTGACGACCGGTTGCCCGCTGGCGATAGTCGCGGTATGCTATACGCGCCTCGTGTGCATGATTGGAGCATACCATGACCGAACCCTGGCGCCTTTCGCCCGAGCGCTGTTTCGATGCGGACCCGGCGCGTCGTGCGGTTGCGGTGCGCCTGTATGCCGAAGTGCGCAACCTGCCGCTCGTCTGCCCGCACGGGCATGTTGATCCGGCGTTGCTGACCGAACCAGGCGCGACGCCGGGATCGCCGGCAGAACTCTTCATCATTCCCGATCATTACGTCTTCCGAATGCTCTACAGCCAGGGCGTACCGCTTGAGGCGCTGGGGGTGCCGGCGCGTGATGGAACCGTCGTCGAAACGGATCATCGCGCGATCTGGCGGCGTTTCTGCGAACACTTCCACCTGTTTCGTGCGACGCCCACCGGCCTCTGGCTGGCCGCCGAACTGGTGGAGGTCTTTGGCGTCACCGAGAAGCCATCAGCCGTGAGCGCCGATCGAATCTACGACCACCTGGTTGCATGCCTGGCGCACGAAGACTACACCCCGCGCAGGCTGTTCGAGCGCTTTCGGATCGAAACACTCTGCACCACCGACGCCGCAACCGACCGCCTCGCTCACCACCGCACGCTACGCGCCGACGGCTGGGAGAACCGCGTGCGGCCAACCTTCCGCCCGGACGCGGTGGTCAACCTGCATGCCGAGGGGTGGCGCGCCAGCGTGGAGCAACTGGGTGCATTAAGTGAAATTGACATAACAGGATACGCGCAGTTCATTCGCGCGCTGGAGCAGCGCCGCGCCTACTTCAAGGAGCTTGGCGCCACCGCAACCGACCATGCCGCCGAGACACCCTATACCGCGCGCCTCTCGGCTGCCGAGGCGGAACGGATCTTTGCTGCGGCGTTGCGCGGCGCGGCGACGGCCGCGGATGCAGCCGCCTTTACCGGGCACATGTTGATCGAGTTTGCCCGCATGAGCGTTGAGGATGGGCTCGTAATGCAGCTCCACGCTGGCAGCCTGCGGAACCACAACGACGCACTGTTCAGCCGTTTCGGGCCCGACAGGGGCGCGGATGTACCCCTGGCGACGGAATGGACGCGCAATCTGCGCCCACTTCTGAACGCCTATGGTGCCGATCCGCGCTTCCGGCTCATTCTGTTCACGCTCGATGAAAGCACCTACAGCCGTGAACTGGCGCCGCTTGCGGGGCACTATCCTGCCGTGTTGCTCGGCCCGCCATGGTGGTTCTTCGACAGTGTGAACGGCATGCGACGCTATTTCGAGACGGTTGTCGAAACGGCCGGATTGCACAACACCGCCGGATTCAACGATGATACCCGCGCCTTTGCGTCCATTCCGGCGCGCCACGATGTCTGGCGGCGCGTCAGTTGCGACTGGATCGCCGGCCTGATGCTCGAAGGGCTGATTGACGAGGACGACGCGCACGAGATGGCGCTCGACTGTGCGGTGCGCCTGGCGCGTAAGGCATATAACCTGGGGTCGAGCGTGTAGCAGCAAGGATTGGTGCCATGCATGGATTTGGCGACCCCGCCCGGACCCTCTCCGATGCCGAAGTTGAAGCGATTGTGCGTGACGGGCTGGCGCAGCTTGAGGTTGATGGCAGGCGCGTCTTGCTGATCGTTCCTGACGGCACGCGCACTGCGCCCCTGCCGCAACTGTTCCGTCTGATGCATGCCGCACTTGCGCCGCGTGTTGCGGCACTCGATGCGCTGATTGCACTCGGGACCCATCAGCCGATGACCGCTGCCCAGATCGATCACCACTTTGGCGTTCAGCCAGGCGAATGGACCACGACCTTTCGTGGTGTGCGCGTGTTCAACCATCGCTGGGAGGATCCGGCGACGTTTGCGCACATGGGGACGATCAGTGCCGATGAGATCAGCCAGATCAGCGAAGGAATGTTGTGCCAGCCAGTTGATGTCCGGATCAACCGGCTGGTGCTGGAATACGATCGGCTGCTGATCTGCGGTCCGGTATTTCCACACGAGGTGGTCGGTTTTTCGGGTGGCACCAAATACCTGTTCCCCGGTGTCAGCGGTCGTGAGGTGATTGATGTCTCGCACTGGCTCGGCGCACTCATCACCTGCTACGCTATCATCGGGACGCCGGGGGTGACGCCGGTGCGCCGGCTGATCGACCGCGCGGCGTCGCTGGTGCCGACGCCGAAGAGTTGTGTGGCAATGGTGGTTGCCCCGGGGAGCGGGAAACTGAACGGGATCTATATCGGCACACCCGAGGATGCCTGGCAGGCTGCCGCGGACCTTTCGGCCCGGGTGCATGTGCGCTATGTCGATCGCCCGTTTCAGCGGGTGCTCTCGGTGATGCCGCCGATGTACCAGGACATCTGGACCGCTGCCAAGGGGATGTACAAACTCGAGCCGGTGGTGGCCGACGGTGGCGAGTTGATCATCTATGCGCCGCATATTACCGAGTTCAGCGTGACCCATGGCACGGATCTTGCGGCTATCGGGTACCATGTACGCGACTATTTTGTGAAGCAATGGGAACGCTTCAAGCACCATCCGTGGGGCGTTCTGGCGCACAGCACCCATCTTGCCGGCGCTGGCGAGTACGATCCGCAGTCTGGTGAACGGCCACGCATCCGGGTGACCCTGGCGACCGGCATATCGCCCGAGCGCTGCGCTGCGCACAATGTCGGCTACTGTGACCCGGCGATGATTAATCCAGCGGCCTGGGCGGGCCGTGAGGAAGAGGGGATTCTGCTCGTACCGAAAGCGGGCGAGATATTGTATCGGCTCAGGAAGTGACGTGATATGGACCAGAAGACGGAAATCGCTCCCTACGGTTCCTGGCGTTCACCGATCAGCGCGGCGCTGGTGGCAACGGCGGGCGTCTCGTTGAATGACATCGCGATCGACGGCGACGATATCTACTGGCTGGAGGGCCGCCCCGCCGAACAGGGCCGGGTGGTGGTGGTGCGCCGTGCCGCCGATGGAACGATTGCAGATGTCACGCCGCCGGGCTTCAATGCCCGTACCCGTGTGCACGAGTATGGCGGTGCGCCGTATGTCGTCGATAGAGGCACGGTCTACTTCAGCAATTTTGCCGACCAGCGACTCTATCGCCAGGCACCGGGTGCTGCGCCGCAACCGATCACTCCTGAGGCGCCGCTGCGGTATGCCGATGCGGTGGTTGACCACGGGCACAACCGGCTGATCTGTGTACGCGAGGACCACA
>Ga0272446_1004168_pt1 | contig 17380 bp, 13 predicted proteins | sample YNPCB0061_FD_194587 | JGI IMG/M metagenome (GOLD analysis project Ga0272446, IMG submission 194587) | Hot spring microbial mat communities from Yellowstone National Park, WY, United States - YNP-CB-006-1 | ecosystem: Environmental > Aquatic > Thermal springs > Hot (42-90C) > Sediment | place... | reverse complement strand
ATAACCGTTTCCCAGGGTTACAAACAGTCCATTAGAATCATTACACATTTCTTGACGTGAGCGGCACAGCGTATCCGCTCGATTGATACAAAATGTTAAGCATTTCTGGTAACTTAGCAGAAAGGCCTCAAACCGTTGGTGCGTTAACGCCTCAGCAGCATGCAAACTCGCTCTGCCTTAAAGGGAAATTTTGACGCAGTCAATATCCTAGGCTATGCCTGAGTAGGGCACCACCCAGCCAGTTACCGTCCCACCAACCATCAAGATCCTAGGCGATGCCTGAATAGGGCGCAGCCTTACTTACTTATTTTTTTGCCAAATTTCACAAAGGTCTGGCAGCTACTCATGGCTGCTGCTACAGATGGAGCGACTGAGAGAGTTCAGTCATTTCCCAGAGTTCTGCAACTTCTGCAACTATAGTCACAGTCAGCCTGGTTAGGATGGGGTGCCGGGGGACATCGTTGGACTGCACTCACGACCCAGCCTCTAGATAGGCGCTTTCTCCCTGCAAGGAGATGCCCTGCGTTTCATATCGTCCTGAGAAACGACGGCAACTGAGCCAAAGGGCGCATCCCTATCCGTTCTCTCTTTCCACGCTGTCTTAAGTAAAGTAAAAATGGCATACAGCTATATGACAGGGCGAGAATTACAGCAATTGATTGTCGGCAAGTGGGGCTATTCCTACGATGTGCAACTGCGGCGTATCCAGGGCAAGATCCTGGTACAGGTTATGTGGAGATATCTGGAGCAGCGATCGTTTCCGCTCACAGAAACAGAGTATATTGAGCATCTCAATGCGATTGCTGGTTATTTAGAAGCCTGGGGCGGGGTAGAGCAGGTGCAACAATTTATTCAGGAAACACGAGAACGGCCTCGATTAGGTAAGGCCGTGAGTATTCCAATTGAGTTGGGGGATCTCGCCTCGGAATGGATTCTTGAAGATTAACATCCTAATGCAACTTTTTTTGAGCAATGTAAAGATTGTGGTGAATTTCAGACGACCACCAAATCAAGTTGGCAACCGTGATGCATTCCTAGAGCCACTAAAATGAGGCTAAATGACTGATTTAAGCTTGATTTTAGCCAGTCAGTTAGGCTTCTTTAAGAAGCACAAAGATCTGCGAAATTCAAAAAACAATCCTTTGCTTTATCTTTTGCCTAAAGCCTGAAAAGTCCGCATGGAGAGACTATGGAGATAGGAAGCTGGGCAACTTTCCGATTTGCTGAACTCAGGATATACTTTGGCACATGCTCCTTCCGCTTCAATCTACAGGAGAAACTCACGATGCATACTTATGAAGTTCTGGTTGATGTTAAAGAATCAATTGGTTTGCTAAATAATGATTTTCGTTCTGGCACAAGTCGTTATGAAATTGATGCAGAATCCCGCAAAATGGCAGACGGTATGGCCCGGTTACAAGCTAGAAATGAACACCCTAATGGGATTGAATATGATGTTCGAGTAACCAGACTATTAAGGTAGGCGATGACTCAATCAGGAGGGAATTTCTGCGAAAGAAGTTAGCGATAATTGGGCAGGTTTGGCTGATTGCCCTTGGGGCAAAGCAAATGCAGCAGCTAAGTCTGCCCTTATAGAAATACCCTCATTCTTGCTGGTATTTTGGGTTCTTTGGGCTTGTCAATGGAAGGGGTGCCAGCGCTCCATTTTTGCTCCTAACCAAATCACCAAGTGCAATAAAACTGCTGCACGCCAGGATATTAGGCATTGAGCGTAGTTGCAATACGTCTTACGAAGAAATACGCCCACCGACGTGAGATTCAAATAGTTGTAAGGGCGTGTCAGCAGGGACGTAGAGAGGGTGACGGGGTTGCTGATGGCGGGTGATACCGACACAGTAAAGGTGCGATCGCCCGCTTAAAGTTGCCAGAGCTAGATTGCTGCGATCCATTAGCGTGCCCCGATTTCCCCAGGCAACTACGACCTGATCAACGCAATAGGGCAACCGATTTAAGTAAAGGTGATTTTCTGGGCCAATCGGGTCTTCTACCTCTTGAAGTTGCTCAGGGTTGGCTGTGCAATAGGCGAATAAATTGACAACTTCTAAGGCTCCATACCCCCATGCCTTTGCCAGGCTAATGCAGCGACGCAGAGTTGGGTCATCGATACTGGCATTGGCACGACTAGGGTTTAGCATCACAAACCCTACCTTCGGCAAGCACGGCTCCCACTGCCGCCAGAGACGATAGCGATAGTAACCCGCCCGATCAAAGATAGCGCCCGTTTGTAGAAAGTGGATTCTCAAAATTTTGAGCTTTGAATTGTGGTCTTGATTGTACTACGAAAACATATTAGGACGTTTAGATATAAGGGTGATTCTGCCAGGCCAGTTTTTTTACCTGCACCCTGTCTCAACCTTAGAGGATGCTTTAAAGGCCTATCTCTTTGTCACTCTGGCGACTGAAGTCGCGGCTATCGGGAGAAAACCTGCCGACGCCGGTTGCTGAAAACCTGGATTTGATTGAGTCTGCGTTGGCAGACTTTGGGAGTGTCGTCGCGGTTTTAACCGCCGGATACTTCTCAAACGCCCTCTTCGATCATGCCGCCATCACATTCGGCGAAATAGAGCGTGGACTAGAGGATTGACGAAGCGCGTTGATCCATCGGTTCGGCATGGGAGCCACTCTTGAGCGAGCATTAGGCTGCGTTGACTCGCACTAAAGAACATGAGTGAAACCAAGGGGCACAGTCTAACCAAGTTGAGCTAGCGCTTTGGCAACGCGCCTCTTGCTATTTGCGCAACCTGCCGGTATGAAAGCTGACGGCTTAATTCAATCTACAGCTTTAGGTCAATGGCTGGTGACCGGGATTGACCGCATGCACATATTCGCTACCAGAGGCGGGAAAACCCTGTCGATAGGTGGCGGCCTCTGGCTGCCCCCAGCCCAGTTGAAGGATCAGCTCTAACGTTGATGCCTGACCTTGTTGATACAAGCTTAGCCAATGCGATCGCTGATAAATCCGCTCTATTGCAGGGCGCGTAATTGGCTGATGGGCCTTGCCCGCATTGAGGCTGAGATAAAGCTCCATGCCGTTCACCACATCCCACCAGAAACCAATGATGGCAGCTTTAGCATTAGCCAATACTTGTAAGTCTTCTGGCAGAGCCGCTAATTGGTCATGAACCTTCGGAAAGCGCAGGGTTTGACTCCCAACCGTTAGATGTTGCCAGACAATGCCAGACACATGATGCGATCGCTGATACTCCTGAACAGCGGCTCTAAAGTTTTGGTAAGCCGTAAAGCTTTGAATGCCCTCTGTTTTTAGAAAAAAATCAATCGCTGGGTTGCCTGAGGGGCTAACGGCCAGGCTCAGCCGCTGACCATTCATGCAAGCCTGACGCTCACGGGCAAGAATCTGAATTAAGTCTTGGGTGCTATAAACATTCGACATTAACAGCCAGAGAGGTGACGCTTCTCACAGTGTAATCAATGTCGATATTTCTGCAAAGTTTACGGGTGACATCACTTTTTTCAGTGGGTGTCAGCGCGTTTAGGACAATGTTTAGGACACGCTTCATCAGCAGAAAGACTCTCTCCGATTAACAGCAAGAAAAGTAGCTTACACTACTTTTCTTAGTCCCCCCCAACAAACGAAAGGTTGGATTTTCTTGAGAATGAGCTTCACGGATCACCAAAAACATAGAAGCCCCAGTAGAAAGGGAGAGAAATATTGAATAGGTAGCCCACGATACAATGCATCCCATGCTGAAAAACTAAAGAAAATTTTAATCTTTGTATGAACTGGGTTGATATGTGTGCGATATGTGTGCGCTGCTGATGGCCTCTTGCAACAGAGCAATTGATCCCCTATATGAAGTCATCATGAAATTGCACATTCTCGCCAGATTCACATGGTCAATAAGCATAAATACCGTCATACTAATAATGAATCCGTTCAAGTGTAGAGTTACGCCTTTCACTCTGTTTTTGTTGTATTTGATACAAGTTTTTACTGTTTGCTGATCGAGCTGCCCTTAATCCTTAAATACTGTTGAGCCATGCTTAAAACCGATACGATTCAAGAAACTGATATGATTCAAGTTATGACAATTCACTGCCCTAATTGTGGCAGTTTAGCAGAGCGGTTTCATCTCCAAGCTGATGGGTTACTAAGAACCCAATGCCGAGCCTGTGATTATTTAATGATCACCTGTGACAAGACAGGTCGCGTGATTGAAGCCTATGCACCTGGTTTATACGCCCAGCGTTAGGCTGAAAGGATGTAGTTGCTAATTTTTACGTTTGATCAGCCAGGGGCAGTTATTACCACGCTCCTGGCGGTTTACATTATGCCTGCGGGGCGAGTATCAAAGCATCGTCCATAACCTTGGGTAAATATCGGAACCGATTTTATCCCAGCGTTTGCCAGCCAAACTAGGATTGTTCACTGCAACCCGCCTAGGCATCTGTACAAAGGTTGAAGCCTAGCCTACCAAGAGACAAAGCGACGATTATGGCAAATCTATTCAATGCGCCGTCTGTGGCAAGATCCATTTGTCTTGCTAGGGCGTTTCCAGTAGGCGGTTATAGATTAGGGCGATCGTCACTACCCTCGACTGTCTCCTGCTGCCCTTCCTGATACAGAAAAGGGGCTTTGCTTAAGCAAAGCCCCTAGGTTGGTATGGGAGTTATGGCAGGCAGTAGAGCAATTAAAGAGTTGGTTAGGACGGGATGTAGGGAACCTCTGGCTGGGAACAAAGCTCCCACATCTCCTTAGTACCGCTAAGCTTGCGACAGCTATAGGAGTCAGCAGGTAAAAGTGAGGAATGAGAAGAAAAGGGTAAGGTTAAAAGGTGAACGTGGTACGAATCACGGGGACATAAACCGTACGGTTGCCGCTAAATCCTTCTGGGTTAAACACAATGAAAACACCAGGAGTAATGCTGATGTTGTCATTCAGCCGAAACTTGTAGTAGGCCTCTAGATGGTAAGGCTTGGTATCCTCCAGACCCGCAACGGCAGCACCAGAGGTTCCGACTCGCGCTGGGGGTTGTCCAAAAAGAATACCCAAACTACTTCCCTTCGTGAGTACATCCTTAAAGTGGAGTCCTGCCATATAGCTGAGGAAGTTTGCTCCCGCATCGGAACCTGACTCTGAGTCCACCATGCTGTAGAAGAAAAAGCCAGAAAGTGTAACGTTTGGAGTAATTCGGTAAGCCGCGGTGACGCCAAAGGAGTCAAGGGAAACGGGAGTCGTCGCGGGAATACCTGGAATTGCGCCAATGGCAACTGCGGCTTCGCCTAAACCCAGGATATTGATCTGGTGGTAACTGTGGGCATAGTTGAAGGCAATGTCAAGTGAGTTGAAAGGCTTCACGGTCAGTTGGGCCGCGGCAACATAACTGCCACCAAATAACCCTGCTCCTAAAGGCGTGCCACCCGCGAACTTCAGATTGGCTGGGAGGTTTGCGTTAACGCTACCGTAGAGTGCCCGAAAATCAACCGCATCGGAAATGTTCCAGATGAAACCACCTGCAGAGGCCAGACCAATTCCAGAGGTGCCGCCAGATATCCGCAAAATTGGGTTCATTTGCCCAAAGCGGGAAATGCCTTCCTGGGCATCTCCATAGAAGGGGACAATTGCCGGAAAAGCATCATCGGCTTCTGCGGCTGTGCCGACAAAAGCTGTTAATTTACTGGTAACCGGAAAGATGTAGAGCAGTTTGTAAAGTCCAACAGAATTGTTGGCACCAGGAGCATCGCCCAAATTGGATGGGTTTGTTGCACCAAACTGGGGTTCGTAGGCCAGGCGAACATTGCTCGCTGTCCCAAAAACGCCATCTCCATAGCCCAGAATGCCAGATAGACTACTGAGGCGATTACCAACCCCCCCGCCAAAGTTGTAAGCTTGCAAACCAGTAATTAGTAAGTCTTTACCGCTGAAACTAGTCAAGAGTCTCAGCCGTACCCGGTTATTGAAAACAATTTCGGCATCCTCGCCTGGAGTAATGTCTGGCGCTCCCAGGCCAGTTCGGGCTGTGTTAAATGGTGCTGCATTTCTCCTTGGACCTGGATAGGCACCCTGCGCCGTCGCCAAGCTGAAGATAACTTCCCCACTCAGTTTGGTGGTGACAGAAAACTGCTGTTTTTCCAGAGTAGCGGCGCGAGCTTCCAGAGAATCAACCCGACCTCGCAAGGTCGCCAGTTCAGCGGCAAATTCCTCCTGGAGTTTCTGGATAGCCAGCAAATCCTCTTTTTTTACAAGATCGGCAGTAGCAGATGCGATGAGTTCATTGATCCGATCCATGCAGGCATTAAGCCCTGCTGCAAACTCGTAGCGAGTCATAGCCTGATTGCCGCGATACGTTTTGTCGGGATAGCCGGCAATGCAGCCATAGCGCTCGACCAAGGATTGCAATGCCTGAAACGCCCAGTCCGTTGGCTTAACATCCGACAATTGGGAAACGGATGTCACTTGAGCCATGCCATCCCTCTCTGAGTACCTTCCACCGGATGGCTGAAGCCCGGAGGTAACAGATGCGGGCTCTAACCGGGCTGTTGGGATGATGGCCTGAGCCACAGTTTGAGATGAATGGACGCCAACTGCCGGAAACGTTGTCCTGGCTTGAGAAGGCGCAATGCTGGAAACAGCATCTGTGTGGCTGAGCGCCGGTGGCTTAGATGGATTGGTTGCGATCGCAGGCAAACTTCCCAAAGAAATTGAACTTGCAAATAATCCAATCAAACTTACGGTTCTCGATACAGTTTGTTGATAGTTAATCACTTTATTTCCTCACACAAACAACAAATTTTCTAATCTTTCATCTCAGGAAACAAGCCATATAAATGTGAATAGATCTGGATTAACAACGAATAGAAAGTAGTCAGATTTTATTAAAAATTGAATCCTTGAATTTTGCTCTTTGGATTTCATAGAAAGAAACTCGGAAAAAGGAAAAGATCTGATTGACTAACAGAGATCTTAGAAAGCCTTGAAAACTTGTAGGTTAAGCTGATGAACGAAACCCAATGCTCAACGTTTTCGATACCAGGTTTTGTAATACTCAACTAAACCTACGACCTACAAGAAAAACTTTACCAGTCAACCAAGAGAAAAAATCAGAGATATTCGGCCTCTTCTTCAAAAGGATATAAGTATCCAGAAGTGTTCAGGCGCAATCAAATCTAGGATAAGTTTGGAGGTGGAAGGATTAGGATCCCCTTCCTGGAGGCGTATCCACCACTCCCCTTGCTTACAGTTAATTATGGCTACCTACTTAGATTGATCTCAATCTATAGAATAGATTGGTAATTATGGCTACCTGCTTAGATTGATCTCAATCTATAGAATAGATTGGCTCAAAATAGAATAGATTATTCAGATTTTGAAGCAGCAATAATGCAGAAATCTCCTTTGTTTGATTTAAATCATACCTGTACTTTCTGCCATAAGCTGCGCAACAGAACCCTTAAAATTCCTATTATTTCAATAAAGTTTTCTTGTAACTGTTTCAGCGTGTTTGAGTGAACAACCCTGCTAAGGCACTTACTCGGTGCAGGTTCTAGCAGACCCTCGCTGAGGGCGAACCGGACGCGAGGCTTGGCTGGTGGTGCGAATGACTCCTGTGCAGATTCAACGCCCAAAACAGGTGAGGGCCAATAGTAGGCAAATTTACGCCGAACGGTACTAGGGTGTTTCCAGTAGGCGGTTATAGATTAGGGCGATCGCCGCTGTATCCAGATCTCCATGCCCCTGAGCCAGGAGGGCATCGACTAGGCTGGTCACCTGAGCCGTTCCTAACAAGGGCACATGTTCTTGACGGGCGGTTTGTAGCACAATGTTCAGATCCTTCCGCAGCAAATCTAGCTTAAAACCCGGTGCATAATTTTCCTCCAAAATCCGCTGCCCATGCACCTCAAGCACCCGACTGGCGGCAAAGCCTCCGAGTAGCGCCTGTCGCACCCGCGCCGGGTCAACGCCCGACCGCTTTGCCAGCAATAGGGCTTCGGAGATGGCCTGGGCCGTCATCGCAACGACAATCTGGTTACAAGCTTTTGTGACTTGTCCAGCTCCAGATTCCCCCACGTGAACAATATTTTTTCCCAGCACCTCCAAGATGGGTCGTGCCCGTGCAAAAGCCGCCGCCGTGCCTCCGACCATAATGGATAATGTCCCCTGCTGGGCACCAATATCCCCGCCGGAGACTGGCGCATCCAGGGCTTCAACACCCTGGGCCTGGAGTGCAGCATACACTTTGCGCGCCATTGCTGGAGCAATGGTAGACATGTCAATGTAGAGCATCCCGGCCCTTGCTCCGTGGATAATGCCTGTTTTCCCCAGGGCGATCGCCTCCACATCAGGCGAATCTGAAACGCAGGAAATCACCACATCTACTTGTTGAGCCAGGGCCTGAGGGGATGCGGCTGCAGTGGCTCCGGCAGCCGTTAGTTCTGAGATCGGGGCTGGGCTACGGTTATAAATCGTCAGCGGATAACCTGCTTGCATCAGGTTGCGGGCCATAGGCTTGCCCATGATCCCGAGGCCAATGAATCCAATTTTTTCCATTCTTGCTATCCGAGGCATTAAAGTCGTGATTCCATAGACTACCCCAATTCACAAAACTGGCAAATTTCCTGCCAGATTTGATTGTTCACACTCGTTAAAGCATGGTCGCTTTCTAAAGGAATTAACTGAACCCAGGGGCGATCGCGACTAAACTCAATGCTGGCTTGTAAAGGAATCACCTCATCAGCCTTGCCATGTAAGATCAGAGTCGGCACAGGTCGTTGTAACTCCTGTTCCTGATATTGCCTGGCATCTTCGATAAACCCATAGTCTAGGGGCAATGGTTTATCTTCTCCATAGTGGTAGATGGTCATCTGCCCCTCCCTGCGCCAGTGTTGCACCTGGGCTTCTCCCAATCGCGGTAACCAATGGTCTAAAAAACCAAAGGCAGGGGCCAACAGCACAAGTCGCTGCACCTGCGGATGGCGTTCGGCCACCCAGGTAGCTACTAACCCACCCAGGCTAGAACCAATGAGCGTTACTGGGGCTGCTTGAGGCGGTAGCAGTGTACCAACCTGTTGAATCTGGCGGGTTAGGGTGAGCTGCGTAAAGTTGTCCTGATTCAGGTCAGGAATCTGCAGAGGAATATTCACCTGGGCAAAGCGATCGCCTAAAGTCTGGGCTTTTTGAGAACGGGGGCTAGAGGCAAAGCCATGGAGATAAATATAGTGCATAGAAAAAGACAAAAATTCGCTAAGAGCGTTGCCGGTTGAGACAGCAACAGGGGATAAGCGACGACAATTTGAAGTCCCTCTTCCAAGCTTGGGAGAGGGATTCAGGGTGAGGGCTACAAAAGTGGGATGCACTTGCTTAGGACAAAACTAAGCGCTCAACCACCGGTGCCGAGTAGGCATCCTAACTCGCAATCGCAATATTTTTCACGGCGATCGCGAGTATGATCGGCTGAGTTGTAAGAGATTAGCGTGAAAATAAAATCCCGATAGTGTCCACTGGCTGAAAACTGTGAAGACCTACAGACAGACTATGCCAGCGATAACCCTTCAGCCCACGGTAGGCAACTAACCTGCAAATCCCTCAAGATTATCTGCGTCTGATGAGCACAGACGATAGGTCAAAAGGTGTTCTCATTCGTGGGGATCTACTTGAGCTATGAGTCTATCACAATAGCGAGTTAATAACGTTAGGCGATCGCGCATGTGTTGGCAACGGTGTGCACGGGTTTCCGGTTGCCGAGCCGTTGCTAAAAACAGGCTATCCATAGCCAGCAGGCGCAACTGCTTATCAATTTCGACTAAAACACTTCGCCAGCCCTGGGCAGCGCTGGCTTCCAACGACTCTGTTTCCAAATTTCCGAGGGTCTGCCGAAAGGTCTGCTGCAATTCCTGGGCGATCGCTTGAGCAGCAGAGCCATCCGTTAAAATCGTATCCCAATCGGGTAAAGTCACAGCCTGCCGAAATGCTGAAACTTGCTGACAATAAAGCGATGACAACATACCCACAAATTCACCTGAAGATTATGTAAAGAATCATTTCTACTTGCTAATATATAGAATGATCACCATTAACAAAGTTTCAAAACACAAAGCGAGGGTCAACTTCAGCGCTTTCAGGGTTACTGTTTGTCCCCATTCCTAAGCATTTTCGGCTTTCTAGCATTAGGTTTAAGGCAATTGCAATCGATTTTAAGACTGGCCAGTTCTCAATGTGGCTAAGCTGATGCCATTCATACCGGATCGGGAAAAGCCGCCTTGATCTATTAAATTAGTCAACCTGTTTAAGCAAATCGTGCAATCTTCTGCGACAATCTTTTTCATTTATCAAATCAGGTTAAACGAATTTCCTCTTATTCAGTGATCCAATCACTTTTATCTTCTCTGCGATCGCATGAACCTTACTGCTTCCCCTGCCTCAACCAACATTATCTTACCCGACTGGTTACAGGAATGCCTGCTCAGGCGTCACGTAGAACAGGCAGGGTCGCAAGCAACTGCTGAGCCGATTTTGGAAAAAACCGTTCAAGACAACGACCTGATTTGTCGCGCCTTTGAGTTTGCCTACAAGCTCCACGAAGGGCAGAATCGCGCCTCTGATGAACCCTACATCGTGCATCCAATTGCGGTTGCTGGGCTGCTACGAGATCTGGGCGGGGGCAGCGCTTTAATTGCGGCAGGCTTTCTCCATGACATTATCGAAGATACAACCGTCACCCCTGAAGAACTAGAAGAACAGTTTGGCTTAGAAGTGCGTCGTCTAGTTGAAGGAGTCACCAAACTATCAAAGTTTAATTTCTCAAGCAAAACCGAGCGCCAAGCTGAAAACTTTCGCCGGATGTTTTTGGCAATGGCCCAAGATATTCGTGTGATTGTAGTCAAACTCGCTGATCGCCTTCATAATATGCGCACGCTAGAACATCTCTCTGACGAAAAGCGTCGCCGCATTGCCCTTGAAACCCGTGAAATTTTTGCTCCCTTAGCCAATCGTTTGGGGATTGGGCGGATTAAATGGGAATTAGAAGATTTGGCCTTTAAGTACCTGGAACCAGAAGCTTACCGCCAAATTCAGGATTTTGTGGCTGAAAAGCGCATTGACCGGGAAAAGCACCTCGCTGATGTTGCGCAATCCCTGAAGCAGCGCTTGGACAGCGTCGGTACTCCCTACATTGATATCAGTGGGCGCCCCAAGCACCTCTACGGTATCTATGAGAAAATGCAACGCCAACAAAAGGGCTACAGCGAAATCTACGACGTTGCCGCCGTTCGCATTATTGTTGATAGCAACGAAGCCTGCTATCGGGTACTGGCGGTTGTCCATGATATGTTTCGCCCAATTCCAGGGCGGTTCAAAGATTACATTGGTTTACCTAAACCTAATCGCTACCAATCCCTGCACACCGTTGTCATTGACAAAACCGGCAAGCCCCTGGAGGTGCAAATTCGTACGGTTGAAATGCACCACGTTGCCGAATATGGTATCGCCGCTCACTGGATTTATAAGGAGTCAGGCAGTTCCCATACGCAGATGAGTGAGGCTGATGAGAAATTTACCTGGATTCGGCAACTACTGGATTGGCAAAATGATTTAAAAGATGCTCAGGAGTATTTGGAGAGCATTAAAGATGATTTATTTGACGGGGATGTTTATGTCTTTACTCCCCAGGGAGATGTTGTCTCTCTGGCAAGACGAGCTACACCGGTAGACTTTGCCTATCGCATCCATACAGAAGTCGGCAACCACTGTGCGGGAGCCTTGGTCAATGGTCGAATTGTGCCTCTCGATACCCAACTCCAAAACGGTGATATCGTTGAAATTCTGACGCAAAAAAATGCCCGTCCCAGTCTCGACTGGCTAAACTTTGCAGTCACAACCAGTGCCCGCAACCGTATTCGTCAATGGTATAAGCGCTATCACCGCGAAGAAAATATTATCCGCGGGCGCGAAATGTTAGAACGTGAACTGGGTAAGAATGGCTTCGAGGCTTTGCTAAAATCGGCCCCGATGCAAGCAGTTGCAGAACGCTGTAATTACCATGCAGTGGAAGATTTATTAGCGGGCCTGGGGTATGGCGAAATTACGCTAGTCCACACCCTGAATCGCCTGCGGGAAGTCGTTAAGGACCAACAACCGATCGCCCCTGCAACCACTGAAGCCGAAGCTGCGCAACTCGTCACACACATGAAAGCGCCAACTGCGGTTCCGGCTAGTAAGTCTCCAATTATTGGGGTAGAGGGCCTTCCCTATCATGTCGCGGGCTGCTGTACCCCTGTACCTGGGGAGGCGATTATCGGCGTGGTGACAAGGGGAAATCGCCGGGATATTTCAATCCATCGCCAGGGCTGTCCCAATTTAGACCAGATTCCTGGCGATCGCCTGATTCCAGTAAGTTGGAATCAAAGTGACTCTGAACGACATCGGCCTCAAACCTATCCTGTCGATATACAGATTGAGGTGATTGATCGAGTAGGGGTATTAAAAGACATTCTGTCGAAGCTGACTGATAATAGCATCAACGTTCGCAACGCTCAGGTCAAAACCTTTCCCAATCAAACGGCCCTAATTGACCTTGGCATTGACATTCGCGACTATGAGCAGCTAGAGCGAACCTTTAGTCAAATACGTAAACTTACAGATGTACTCAATCTCCGACGCTTAAGTCAGGTGGATGAGTAGGATCTCCCCAGTATATTTTCTACGGTTCATAGAAACTTTAATGAGTCAATCCCGTCTATTTGCTATGAATAGAATAGAGGGAATTAGAGGACACTTAGGAAAAGTGTCATTGCGTCTACAGTGTGATCTGCATCATTGCGATTTAATTTGACTGTCAGACAATATGGGGATATGGGCAAAATCTAAGGAGTGCTCTTTGACACATCCATAACGCGGTGACATCCAAGGATATGTTTCTTGATAAAAGAAGCGAACTGAGAACCTTTGATCTGTCTACTGTTGCGTGTTTGAAGTCAAGTCTTTAGGTTTGCGGATTATGCCTCATCACCTTAGGCATGGGAGTTCTAGCTGCAGTGAGTACTTGGGTTGCAAGCTACAATCGACTGAATGAGCAAGATGAGCAGGTGCTTTATGACCACCTGCTGAATCTGGTTCAGGTCGAGCTGCCAGAGCAGCTAGTTGAGCGGTTTCGTAAGCTGTTTGTGGAAGGTGTAGGTTACCCTGATGCTGACATTGTTGCGGCCCTTGATCGGATCGCATCTTCTAAGTCAGCAGATCAGGAGTTTCGCTTTGTCTTGAACCGCTGCTGCCATATTTTGGTGAATCGCTGGCAAGCTCGCCCTCAATACCAGTCGTCCATACCAGAACTGGTTTCTATTTTTGAGTCTTCTCCGTCGCGGGCGGTGACCGAATTTAGTCGCTCCCGCTCGGTACGCCGCTTACGTTCACTGATTAGTGAGTTTACTGCCAGTGAACAGTACTTAGCGCTGCAGCGTTTGGGGAGAGTCGTTTCTGAGTCTCAGGAGTCACTGGCATCCAATTCATCCGTTGCATCCTTGATTCGGCGTTACCCCTACCTTTATGAGCATTGTCTTCTGGCCGAGGGCAGTACCTATGATCAGCAGCAGGCTATTCGGGATTTGCAGGCCAAGGCTCAGCGCCAATATGAGGTTGATCTATCCCAGTACGTCACTTATCAAGTTAGGCGTAGACAGATTGCTCGTAGCGCTTCCCCCGAAATTGCCGGTCGTCTGCTAAAGCCCGTCAAAAACCCGACTTTATTGAATGATCGTGACCTCTGTATCGCCCTCCAGCATTTTGCTGGTAAATCCCAGGGAAGTCAAACCTATCGTGACGTGGCTCAACGATTTATCACTAGCAGTACCCAGGCTCAGACTTTTAAGGCGTTCAAGGATGATCTTTATCAATACATCATCGCATCGGTTGATAGAGAGTATGGCAAGCGTCAGTTTAACAACCAACTCTATAGTCAGTTATGTAATACTTTGCCAGAGAGCGATTCACAAAAGGTGAATGATTTTCTGATAGTGCGAACCTGCAGCCAGTTGCTTAATCTTCTGGTGGTTGAAAGCTGCCATAAACCACAACATTTTCTTTTTATTGATTTAATTGCAAATCTTGGGCCGACTTTAACGACCGGATTACTTTTGAAGATTGCCCTGATTTGCCGTAAGGTCAAGCCTTACCTAGAAAAGCGCTTCTCAATTTTATTTAATCATTATGAACAATGCACCCGTGATACGGTTGTTTGGTTTGTTCAGATGATGGAAAACCTGAACATTGCCCTTAGTACTAACTTCAGTACGATTGATCTTTCTTTCATTAACCAATTTGCCCTGAGTTAGGCATCTGAGTTGGGCAGGGGTGAGCTATAAGAGAAATCTGATCTTTGCTTAAAGGCTAAGACGCTCAGGTGAGGTGGTTTAAGCACCCTGAGCAGCGGCAGGTTTTAGCGAAGGACTCAGTCTCTGCGTTGCTAGCGAGGGGTTCCAGCGCGCAAGCCAATTTCCAGAGTGTAGTCGGTTTCACGCCGGGCAATGACATCAATTTGATACTCGCCACTTTGACTGATTTCTTTCTGCCACGATCGCTCCTCTGTCATATTCGGGAGCGGTCTGCCACTAGGGTCGTAAACCGTCAGAGTAACGCTTCCGTCTAGCACCCTAGCTCGAAGTGTTTCGCCTACTTCTGCCCTAACCAAATAGCGCTTAATCACCGATGGCCCTGCCCGATCCGAAAGAGTCGTAACACTGGTACCAGGAGGAAAGTTAACCGCCTGTGTATCAATTATCGGCTCAGCCGGTTCAAGAGGTGACTCCGTTGGGCTGGGTGATGGCTCCGGCGGGGCGGGGTTGTTCAGGGTAAACTCGACATCATAGCGACTTTGCTCAACCCCTTTTACAGGGGTGATTTCAATGGCATATTCGCCTGTGTAGGGTAAGGTCTCTCGCCAAGCTCGTACCCATTTGGCTAAAGTTTCTTGGTTTGGCCCACGCACGGTCATTAGCGTGCCTTCGGTAAGCAGCGTTGCACTCATCTCTTGCCCCTGTCTGCCCCTGATCAGATAGATGGCTCGTTGGCGAGCAACCAATTGTCCAGTTTCGATCGCAGATTCTCCATTTCTCAGCCGCAGTCGCTGAGAAATCGTAGTCGGGCTAGGAGACGGGCTAGGGGAAGGGCTGGGAGAAGGCTTAGGAGAAGTTGTAGGAGAAGGAGAAGGCTGAGGCGTTGGAGACACCACCACAGATTGGGTCGGTGTTGGCTGAGGGGCTGGATTTAAAACTGCCCGGACAATGGCCCAGGAACCAATTCCCGTCAGGGCAACTAAGCCTAAACCAACGAGGGTTACCGCCAAGGGATCATCCCAGACAGAACTGTGTGGACGAGAAATTGAAGGGTTGCTAGAGGGGTCATTAGAGCGAGTGAGCGGTAAATCAGGAACGTGACCGACCGCTAGCGTATGGGTGGTTGTCGAGGCACCAGATAGCGCAGGACTTGCACTGGAGACAGAGATTGCGGGTACGCTGCCGGTAGCCGGAGGGCTAGAACTGACTGGCATTGCATAGATGTTTTGCAGAGCCTGAGCAACCTCACTGACCGACTGGTAGCGATCGCCGGGACGTACACTTAACATGCGATTCAGTAACTGAGCCAATCCAGGGCTTACCGTTGTCCAGCGCTGCCAATACCAGGTCAGGGTGTTGTCATCAAATAGCGCCTGGGGTTCTCGCCCCGTCAATAACACCACCACCGTCACTGCCAGAGAATAAAGATCACTGCAGGGGTAAGCCCTGCCAGTTTGAATCTGCTCGCTAGGCGCATAGCCCAGCTTGCCAACAGTGGTATGTTGGGCAACTGTACCACCCTGTTGCCAGGTCTCAGGATGGATCATCCCGGTTTGAAATTGATTGGCTAACTCTTTCACCACCCCAAAGTCAATCAGTACCGGCAAATTATCCTTTTCACGCAGCATGATGTTGTCAGGGGCAATATCTCGGTGAATAATGCCCTTGGCATGGATATGGGCCAACACTGGCAAAATTCGCTGAAGGAGCTGTACCACTTCGGCCTCGTTAAAGGTTAAGCCCTCGGCCTTGCGCTGATCGAGCAGTTTGCGATAGCTTTGCCCCTCAACGTAATCCTGCACCAGAAAAAGGCGCTGATCTTGCTCAAAGTTGGCACGAAATTGGGGAATCTGGGGATGCTGGATCTGGTAAAGGATCTGAGCCTCACGTTGAAACAGTTCTTTTGACTTGGCTAAAGCGTAAGGGTCACTCTGGGGGGGAATTAGCTCCTTAATGGCACAAAGCTCACTAAACCGGCCCTGATCTTCAGCCAAGTAAGTGCGCCCAAACCCCCCTTGCCCTAGTACGCGCAGCAAGCGATAGCGGGTTTGTAGAATGGTTCCAGCAGGTAGGGGAGGTCGCATAGCAGTTACAGGTAGATTAAGACCAGGTTCATCGTCGTTGTCGATCCATTCTAGTGGTTTGTCAGATTAGATTTGACGGGCAAATAAGCATCAGAAAGTTGATGAGGGTTAAATTTTGAGGCTCTGTGACCGGTCAAAATCTTTCTGCCAGAACGTTTATACTACCTCGTACTACTACGCAGAATGCAAAGTAAAACACTCCCAGTGCATTTGGGCTTCAAGCTTCCCAGATGCACAGGCTGATTTTTGCTGGGGCTTATCAGGCTCTTGATAAATCTTCAAGTTGAGCTTTGACCATTTCTTGAACTTTTTTTCCATCGGCTTTGCCTTTGAGCCGCTGCATGGCTGGCCCCATAACCTGACCAATGTCTCTAGCTGAACGAGCACCGACCTGCGCAATGATTTCAGCAATTACCTGGGTGATTTCAGCCTCTGACAACGGTTGAGGTAAATATTCTTCCAGAATTGTCAGTTCAGCTTGCTCCTGAGCTGCTAGGTCAAGGCGGCCAGCTTGTTCATATTGGGCGATCGCCTCTCGGCGTTGTTTGGCCAGTTGCACCACCACTTCAATTTCCTCTGCTTCCGTTAATTCATCTTGTCCAGTCGGGCGTATGCTGGTTTCTTTTTCCAGGATGACTTTTTTAATGCTACGGAGAGTTTCAAGCCGCAACTTATCTTTTGCTTTCATCGCAGCTTTGATGGCTTCTGATACCTGTTCTTTGAGACCCATAGCAGCTCCTTCTGCTCAAAAGAGATTTGCAGTCTAGAGAATCCTAGCCTGGCTGAGATCATGGTTAGCCTATGACACTTGGATGAATCCCAGTTTTGCATTTGCTTTGGATTAGCCCGTGCGAGCGCATTACCCGTCAGAGCTAGTTTCTAAAGTAAACCTTAAGCAGCTTTTCGCCGTAACATGAGACGAATGAGTGCGCCGTAAATCATGGCTTCGCTGGTCTCGGTGTACACCTCATAATCTTTGCTCAATCGCCGATAGC
>Ga0272446_1004167_pt1 | contig 17382 bp, 15 predicted proteins | sample YNPCB0061_FD_194587 | JGI IMG/M metagenome (GOLD analysis project Ga0272446, IMG submission 194587) | Hot spring microbial mat communities from Yellowstone National Park, WY, United States - YNP-CB-006-1 | ecosystem: Environmental > Aquatic > Thermal springs > Hot (42-90C) > Sediment | place... | reverse complement strand
AGATTCCTCACTCCGCCTGCGGCTCCGTTCGGAATGACATGAATCATATGGTTCTGAGGAGCGCAGCGAGGGGTCTTGCGGCGCATGGGCACCGCTAGACCCCTCACTCCGCCTGCGGCTCCGTTCGGAATGACATGAACCATATGGTTCTGAGGAGCGCAGCGAGGGGTCTTGCGGCGCATGGGCACCGCCAGATTCCTCACTCCGCCTGCGGCTCCGTTCGGAATGACATGAATCATACTATCGGCGTTTCATGTCAACTGCCGGGCAGCTTGAACTCGGCACTGAAGTACTTGCGTGCCAGCTCATCGAGCTTACCGCTGGCGCGCATCTCGGCCAGCGCCAGGTTCACCGGTTCAACCAGGTCGCTACCCTTGGGGAAGATAAAGCCGAGTTGATCGCTGGTCAGCGGCTCGCCGACCAGCTGGACCTGCTCAGCATTGGTGCCGACGTAGCCCTGACCCGCGGTCTCGTCGATGATCACCGCATCAACGTCGCCGTTGATCAGCGCCGCCACGGCGAAGGGGAACTGCTCGAAGGCCTGGATGCGGCTCTCGGGCAGCAGGCGCGCAGCCGTCTCGTAATTGGTGGTGCCGGTCTGCGTGCCGAGGCGCAGCGCCTCATTGGCGACAAACTCGTCCATACTGGCGAAGCGGTCCTCGCCAACGCGGGCCAGCAGGCGCTGGGCAACCTGGATGTAGCCATCAGAGAAGTCGACCTGCTGGGCGCGCTCCGCCGTGATGGTAATGCCGTCGGCGGCGGCATCGAACTGGCCATTGGCCACGGCCTGGATCATTCCCTCCCAGGAGGCCTCCTGGTAGACCGGGGTGCAGTTCAGCAGGCGGCAGATCTCGTTCCAGGCGTCGTAATCCCAGCCCTCGGCCTGATTGGTGGTAGGGTTGATGTAGTTGAACGGTGGGTACGCATTCTCGACGGCGATCGTCACCTGGCGCCCGCCAAGGTCGGGCAGGGTGCTCGTGACGGCGGTGGGCCCGGCTGCTGTGCCGCCGGCCGGGGAGTCTGTTGGCGCAAGCGGAGCGGCGGGCGTGCCGCCGCAGGCCACCAGGATGACGAGCAGCAGGCTCGCCAGCACCAGGGTCAGGAGTCGTCGCATCCTAATTCTCTCCTTGTGGATCAGGCACCGGGACGGGATCAGTCCTGAGCGGTGCCGACTCAGCTGCGGCATGCCTGAACCGGCCGTGGGCCGATGACCGACGACGGTTACCAACCGGCGCGCACACCCGGTGTGCCAACGACCGGAGACCACCCATACAGCGCCAGAGCCGGGAGGCCTGGTTGAGGATTGCCGGAGCATGGACTGATATGCATAGGATAGCACAGATCGCGCTGGCGTGATGTATTGGTTGTATGCCAGGCAGGGCTCGTGCAACGATCCTGCTGGCGAACGCCGTTGCTCCCACGCCGGGTGCGCGGGCGGGACACCCGCGCACCCGTTGAAAGGCTATCCATTACCCATAAGTGAAGGGTCAGTCTGGTGGTCGGAGGCACCGCGCGCCAGCAGCCAGCCAGCAACAATGTCCTCAAGCCGTACTAGCCCGCGCCAGATTGTCTTCACTCCCGGCTCACCGTCGCCCGCACGCGCCAAGAAGCCGCCCAACCGCGCCACCATCCGTACCGCATCGCGCAGCGTCGGCGCTTCTGCCGGCACCCGCGTCGTGCGATGTACCGCGCAGTAGAGCGCTTGCCACTCGTGCTCTGCAAACACCACCGTACAGGGCGCTTCCGGCTTCACTCGTGCTTGGTAGGTCAAAAACAACAGTCGCCACGCGACCATCCCATAGGCGGCCAAGGCCCGCTCCAATCCCGCCCCCGTCTCCAACTGCAGCTTCTCCAGCCCGCAGCCGCTCTTCAACACATAGTGATAGCGTTCGATCAGCCAGCGCAAGCGGTAGTATTCCACCACCTGAACTGCATCGTCCCAGTTCTCCACTGCAAGCGTCGTCCACAGCAGCCAGCGCAATGGCTTCACACCTGCCGGTGCTTCGCGCTCCTCAACCACCACCAACTGCACGCACGGTCGCGGCGCCGAGGCTGCCTTGGGATAGTCCTGTGGCGGCTGCATCGTCGCACTCGTCCAGCCCATACTCACCGTCGCCGTGCGCTCGACACGACTGCCATTGGCTGGGATTACGACCCTGCGCGTGCCCTGCCACTCGACCTCACCGGCAACCTGCTCCAGTTTCTTGCCACCCAGCAGGATACGGTCGTAGCTGGCGCGCACCAGCAGGTCGGTGCGCTCGTCGCGGGGGGCGGCGAACAAGGGATAGATGTCGGCTTCGCGGTCGGCTACCACTAGCAGGCGGGTCGTGGCCTCAACGAGTTCCTGAACCTCGGCCAGGGTGGTCAGCCAGCGCTGACTTTCGCGCTCTTCTTGAGGGCGCTTGCGTCCTGTGCGCTCCTTGGACGGCGCATTGCGGGTCCAGACCTGCTGATGCAGCAGGCCAAGAGGGACACCATCAGTGGTGACGGCCAGGCCGGAATGGACCTTGAGCCCAAAGCAGAGCGCGCTATCGAGGTGGCCGAGACCGGTAGTGTTGGGATGCGAGGTGTAGTTGAGCTCAGTGGTGTCCTGGAGCAGCAGGATGGTGGAATGATGACGAGCGCGCTGGAGGGTGGCCTGGGCGTGGGCGGCGCGGATGGCGTCAGCAGAGACCTGCTTGGAGGCGAAGAAGCGGTAGGCGGCTTTGGTTGCGGCCCAGTTGCCGCTGGCTTGAGGGATCGAACCGGTGGGGTTGGCGAGTTTATCGGCCACGATACGAACCAGGCGCTTGGTGAGACGGGCATCGCCAAACCTGGCTGTCGCCAGTTCCTGTGACGCCCACGCGTGTGCTGTGGCAGGGGGTGTTGTCATGCCTTCAGCCTACCACAGTCACTCCGTCAACTTATGGGTAATGGATAGGTAGAAAGGCGGGTGTACCTGGCGGCCCACCGGCGCATACTATGCCTGATAACGCCAGTACATCGAAAGGGGCAAGTGATGCGTATCGGCATAGTCATTCTCTCTGTGGCAACTCATCGTGCCTGGGCGGCGGCGGGCGTGGCGTCACTTTCGGCGATCGAGCCGATGCCGGGCGGACGGTCATTCCTGGCTTGCGACCCTGACGGTTACGTGCTTTCGGTCTATAGCCTCGACCATCGTGGATAGAACCTCCGAGCCTTCCCAGTAAACGGGAGTGCCTGTGATGATCCCAGCGCTGGTCGCGCGCGCGCTCGCGCTGGCTGAGGCGCGCGGCTTTCGCCACTCCTCTTGCCTTGAGGCCGGGATGCTGCTCCATGCTCTTGCGTCGACCGTCAGCGGCGGTCGGATCGGCGAGATTGGCACCGGCTGTGGTGTCGGCACCGCCTGGATGGTCAGCGCCCTCCAGCCGAACGTCGGCTGCGTGACGATCGACTCTGATGCGCAGCTCGTCGCCGCGGTGCGCGACGTGTTTGCCAATCAGCCTGCTGTTCAAGTGCTGCACGGTGACTGGCGGGCGCTTGCCGCCCACGGGCCCTTCCAGCTCCTCTTCGCAGACGGCGGCAATGCGAAAATGGCCCACCCTGACGAGGTGCTTGGGCTTGTCGCCATAGGCGGGCTACTCGTGCTCGACGATCTCACCCCTGAGGAGTACTGGCCTGAGGAATGGCGCGGGAAGCCCGACCCACTCCGAACATACTGGCTCCGCCACGAGCAAGTATCGGCGATCGAGGTTCGCCTCGCGGAGCGCCACGCCGCCATTATCGCGGCCCGGGTTCGCTGATCGTGAACATTCTTCAGTGCGGAAGGGGATGTATGACGCTGCACGATGCGCTTTCCATCGTATCCTTTGCGCCAGAGCACCAGAGCCCTGTCAGAGCGCTGATCCTCGCCGGGTTGGCTGAGCGCTGGGGTGTCCTCGATCCCGCACGCAATGGCGATTTAGAAGATATCGCCTTCAGCTACCGCAATGCAGATGTGCTCGTGGCACTGTTGGGCGACAGGGTGGTTGGCGCCGGGGTCTGTGTGCCGCGCTCGCCCGCCGTTGGAGAGATTGTCCGTATGATAGTGAGCAGCAACTCGCCGCGGCTCACAGCGAGGGCATTCAGCGCCGCCTCGAGCCGCTCGAAGGTCGCGCGTTGCCGGTGCGGCTCGACGACGTCGAGCCAGGCCGGCAAGAAGGCGAGCTTGATAAAGCTGTGCTGGAGCAGGGCTGTGCCATCGGCGAAGCGGAGCGGAAGCTCGTCCTCGACGACGCGCCCCACCGTGAAGCCGGCGCCCTGGAGCTGCGCCGTCAGCCCTGAAACGGTGGCACGGTGCGTGATGTGCGCCTCCAGCCAGTTCAGCGCGGCGTCATGATGATCGCGACGGAGCAGATCGGTGAAGATCTCGTAGAACTCACGCATATGGCCCACCAGATTGGTGGTGAGGGCGATTGTCGCCTCTGGGCGGGCGACGCGACGGCACTCCCGCAGCACGACGCCGATGTCGACCACGTTATTGACGCCCAGATTGGAGACGATCAAGTCCACCGAGGCGTCAGGGAGCGGCAGCGCGGCGGCGTCGGCCGGCACAACGCTCACGTTTCGTACCCCCCAGATCTGCGCCTTGCGCCGCGCCCGGTTCAGCGCTGCCTTCCAGGGGTCGATCCCCACAACTCGGGCTGTCGGCCCAAGTCGTTGTGCAAGCTCCAGCAGGGGGAAACCGGTGCCACACCCGATATCGAGGGCGACGATTCCCCGCCGAAGCGGCACATGCTGAAGCAGCAGCACGCCGAACAGCGCGGACCAGAGCGGCAACTCGTCGTACGTGTCGACGACTTCGGGGGCGTTCAGATCAAGTGGTATGTTCAAGGATTGAAGCACCATATACAGGTGTTGTTCCATAAAGCCTGCAAGCGGCGGCTGCTGTAGCCGTAATCGGCCACAGTATCACATGCAGAAGGTATTGCTGGCATCCCACGTTGGCAGGGGAGATCGCCGCCATGGTGAAATGACGCGCCTGTTGTGTAACAACCAGTGCTCAGGGAAGAACCACGATCTCCATTCCTGCCCAGACAGCACCGGCAAGCTCGCCCTTTTCAGGGGGCCACCTTCGGCCGTGAACCAGTACACTTCTGCGGTTCGCCTTCCGACCTTCGCCACAACTTGTCGAGGGCAAGCTGATCGCATACGATTGTTGTGATGAAGTCAGTGCCCCGAGTGATACCAGGTGGAATTGGCAATCCCGCATTGTTCCGCTCATCTCCACAGCGCTCCAGCTCCACACAGGGCTTTGGAGAGCTGTAGCGCTGTGGAGGTGTGGAGGTGAGCTCATGCGATGCCATCAAGCAGAATCGGTATGAATACCGCTCATAGTACTACAGTTGTAGGTGCGCTCCCCGTCGGGCTGAAAGCTCAACAGGCCACGCAGGTGGCCTTCGCAAGCACTAGCCGAGGCGTTTACGCCGACGGAAACGGGTCATCTGCCGAAATACAACTGTAGTAATAGGCGGAGCGCAGCTATGCCGCACGCACAGGCGGAAGTCCGTGAGCGCATCCTGATCCTGGCTTGCCCCGGCAACGCCGAGGCGCAGATCCCGTTGGACACGCCGGCCTGGTATGCCTGGCTCGCCAGCGAGCAGACACGCAGCTTTCGTTACTGCCACGCTCTCGGCGTGCTCACAGTGCGCAAGGAGCGTCGCGCCAGAGGCGCCTGGTACTGGAGCGCGTACCGCCGGGTCGACGGCCACCTGCGGAAGCAGTATCTCGGCCGCTCGTCCGAGCTGACCGCTGCGCGCCTGGAGGCCGCGGCGCTCGCCCTTCAGCGCGCGCCCAACGGCCACCGGGGATATGATTACGAGCTCGGGAATGGCCAGGCTCGCACCCTGATCGCGACCAAGCTCATGGTTCCGCTGCCCGGTGTCGCCCTGGTGATGCGCCCGCGCCTGCTCAGCCGTCTTGCCGGCCAGGGTGGCGGGCGAGTGACCACCATCGTCGCTCCTGCCGGCAGCGGTAAGACCACGCTCCTCGCCTCGTGGCTCCTGAACGTAGAACGTAGAACGCAGAACGCAGAACGACCGGGCCAGGACGACCCCGCTCTACGCTCTACGCTCTACGCTCTACGTTTTGGATGGCTCTCACTTGACCCGGCGGACAACGACCCGCTCCGTTTCTGGCGCTATGTTCTGGCGGCCCTTGAGCCTGCACTGCCTGCCCTTGAGGACGAACAGATGGCCCTATCGCATGCGGCGCCAGACGCTGTCGGTGATCTCGCGGTCGACGCGATCATCCAGACGACCTCGGCCCGGCCAGGGCCGCAGTTCACCCTGGTCCTCGACGATTACCACGTGATCACATCTGAGCAAATCCACGGCGGCATCGCCCGCCTGCTTGGGCTGCTCCCGCTCCAGTTGCATCTGGTGATCGCCAGCCGCACGGAGCCGCCGCTGCCGCTCCCGCGGCTGCGCGTGCGCGGCCTGCTCCTGGATCTGCGCGCCGCCGATCTTGCCTTCACGGTTGATGAGGCAACGGCGCTGCTGCACGAGACGGCGCAGGCATCGCCCGAATTGGATGTGGCGGAGCTCATTGAGCGCACGGAAGGCTGGGCCGCGGGATTGCGCCTTGCCGCACTCTCCCCACAAGGCGATCGTGTGTGGAGCAGGCAGTCGCCCGAGCGACTCTTCGCCTACCTGATGGACGAAGTCTTTCACCAGCAGCCTGCTCCTATTCAACGCTTCTTGCTGGCCACGTCCTTGCCCGAGCGTCTCTGCGCGCCACTCTGCGCGGCGCTCCTCCAAGCCACCGCCGCGGTCGCCGACACGGAAAGCGCGCAGGCGACGGCCCACGAGCTGCTCACCACCCTTGAGCGTCAGGGTCTCTTTCTGACCGCCCTGGATGCCGAGCGACGCTGGTTTCGCTACCATCACCTGTTCCGCGAGTTTCTGCGCCAGGCCCTTGAGGCGACCGAGCCTGAGCTTGTGCCGCACCTCTACCGCAGCGCCGGCCAGTGGTTCGCCGAGCACGATCTGATCGGCGAAGCGCTGCCGCTGCTGCTCGCCGCCGGCGACGTCGAGACAGCCGCCGACCTGGTGGGGGCACGGGTGGAGATCGCCCTGTGGGAGTGGTACGACCAGGGGGCGGTACGGGACTGGCTTCACCTGCTGCCGTCCGATCTGATCCGGGCACGCTGGCGGCTGGCCTATGCCGAACTCCTGACCTATCTCTCCGGCAGTCCGAGCACCATCGCGTCCGAGGCCGGCCCACGCATCGCCGCCCTGCTGGCGTGTGTACCGGAAGGTGCTATACGCGACGCATGGCTTAATGGCGACACGCCGCCGCCCGAGGCGGCGCAGACGGAGAGTCGCCGCATCCTGGCGCACCTGGCGTTCGCCCGGCTGATCGCCGACCGGGTAGCCGGCGGCGAACACGGCGTGCCCCTGGTGCGCCTGGCCGAGCGCTGGCTCCAGCCGGATGACGGCCCGATCTATGCGGCGCTGCTTGTGGCCTTCAGCACGGCCGCGCTGGCCCATAACGATCTGGACGCGGCCGAGCGCTACGCTCGAGCGATCGCCGCCACCCCCGGCGGACGCTACCTTGTCCAGCGCACCGCGCTGCTCGTCACGACGACCACGATTCACTACCTGCGCGGCGCCACGGCCATTGCCCGTCACAACAGCCAGCAGTGCACACAGCTTCTGGAGCGCCATCAGTTGCGCCACGGGACGCTGGGGGCACGAGCCTATGCGCTGCTTGGGCGGGAGGCGTACGATCGCGACGAGATCGACCGGGCGATCACGCTCCTGGAAGCCGGCCACACCGCGCGCTGGCAGTGGTGGGAAGCCGAGACGGCCATCCCGACAACCCTGCTCCTTGCCATGGCCTACAGTCTGCGTGAACTGCCGGCACGCGCCGAGGCCGCATTGCAGCAGACAGAGCAGCTGGTGCGCGATCAGCTTGCGCTGCGCGCTCACAATCCGGGCTTCGTCGCCGTGCTTGAGCTGTGCCGCCTGCGAGTTTCGCTCGTCCGTGCCGGCACCGACACGAGGGCGATCGCGCGGGATTGGCTGGCTGGCCGGTCAACGGGCGAGTTGCGGCAGCGCTACGCCGCAACCTTGCCGATTCTCCAGGAGTTGGCCGACCTGGCTTTGGCGCGCGCCCTGACCCACGCCGGTCGTGCCGCCGAGGCGCGCCTGCTGCTCGCCCGGCTGGGCGAGGAGGCGCAGGCCCAGGGCCGGCTACGTGCGTTCTGGGAGGCCCAGGTGCTGCTGGCGCTGGCGCTGCTCGCCGAAGGCGACGAGGCAACGGCTGTGGCGACCCTCGCCACTGTGCTGCCCGCCATCGTCCACGCGCAGCTCCCGCGGCTCCTGCTCGACGAGGGCGCCCCGGCGGCCGCGCTCCTGGCGCAAATCGTCGAGCGGAGGCTGCTCTCCCAGACCACCCACGCCAGCGCCGTGGCCTGGCTCGCCGCCTTTCCAGCGACACAGCGCCCCGATGTGCTTCCCCGCGCCGCACTATCCGCTCCTGCTGGCGATGCGCCGCCGGAGCTGCTGAGCGAGCGCGAACTGCAGATCCTCCAGCTGCTGGCCGATGGCGCCGACACCCGCGCGATCGCCGCGGCCCTCTTCGTCGCCGAAAGCACGGTGAAGTGGCACATCCGCAATCTGTGCGGCAAGCTCCAGGTGCGGACACGGCTCCAGGCGCTGGCGCGCGCCCGCCACCAGGGGCTCATTCGGTAGTAATCATCCGATCAGTGGATGCTCGGATCCGTCTCATCGTTGAGGCATGATCTGCGGCGCCGTTGTACAACGACAGAGCGGCAGACAGAGCGCTGGCAACGCAACAGCCCTGTCGTTCGTCTGTAGCGTGTATCTGTGACCTACGTCAGCAAAGCCCACCAGAAGGGCGTCAGTCTTGCCCCTGAGAGGAGCCCGGCGTGTCTTCCTCAACCTCTGATACCACCTGTGACACCACGCAAACAACCAGACTCCTGGCAAGCAAGCTGACCCCGCCTCACTTCGGGAATGAGCTCATCGCGCGCCCGCGGCTGCTGGATCAGCTCGCCTTTCCGCCCGGTGGTGGCCTGACCTTGATCGTCGCGCCCGCTGGGAGCGGTAAGACCTCGCTCGTGAGCCAGTGGCTCACGGAAAGGATGCAGGATGAAGACGGAAGGATGAAGGCCGGCCACGGGCCAGGTACGAGCCCTTCATCCCTCATCCCTCATCCCTCATCCTTCGCGTGGCTCTCGCTCGATCAGGACGATAATGACCCCCGGCGCTTCTGGCGCCACCTGATTGCCGCCCTGGAGCCGGCGTTGCCGAAGCTCGCCGAGAGCTGGGCATTGCTGCAGCGGCTCGAGGCCGCCGAGCTGGGCGCGGCGGCGATCACCGCCCTGATCGAGCAACTCGCCGCCGCAAGCCGGCCGATCTGCCTGATCCTGGATGACTACCATCACATCCGCGACGGAAACGACGCGATCCAGGGGGCCATGGCCCACCTGATCACCCGGCAGCCAGCTCAGCTGCACCTGATCATCGCCAGCCGAAGCGAGCCACCGCTCCCGCTGATGGCTCATCACCGGCGGCTCGCAGTGGCCGATCTGGCCTTTCGCGTCGACGAGGCCAACGCCCTGGTGGCCCAGGCGCTCGGCGTGGCGGCCCCGCCGACGACTCTGAGTGCGATCATGACCAGGACCGAGGGCTGGGCCGCAGGCGTCCGGCTGGCAGCACTCGTGCTCGCCAAGGGCCAGGCGCTGACCGGGGTCGCCGCGGGCTTCGGTGGCAGCCACCAGTACGTCTTCGACTATCTGATGGAGGAGGTCTTCAGCAACCTGCCGCCACCAGTGCAGGCTCTTCTCCTGGCGACCTCTCTGCCCGATCGAGTCTGCGCCTCGCTCTGTGTCGCGCTGCTGGCTGCCGATGCTCCACCTGCCGAGGGGCAGCCGGCGCTGGATACCGAGGCAGCGCAGCGCACCCTCGAGCAGCTGGCGCGGCAAGGTCTGTTTCTTCTGCCGCTCGACGCCGCGCAGAGCTGGTTTCGCTATCATCAGCTGTTCCGCGAGTTCTTGCGCCACCGGCTCGCGCAGAGCGGGCCGCAGCGTGTACGCACCCTCTGGCGCGCGGCGGGGCACTGGTTCGCCCAGCAGGATCTGTATCGACGAAGCGGTGGCCGCGCTGCTCGCCGGGGCCGATCCTGCCGGGGCCGCCGACCTGGTCGAGCGCCGGGTCGACCACTGGCTCTGGGAGCGCTACGAAGCGCCCGCGGTGCGCTTCAGGTGGCCGCTTCTCGGCGCATTCGTCGGCGGCATCTGGGCGGAACGCGCCCGCCCGCTCGGCCTGCCGGGCATTGTGACCGATGCGCCTGGCGGGATCGGGCTCAGCTACATCATGGTGATCGCGGCTGTCCTGGCTGGAGGCTTTCTCTTTGTTGTCGCCGCCGGGCTCTTCGAGCACCTGCGCCTCGCGCTGCGGCACCAGCACGGGCAACGCCCGGCGAAGGCGCCCGGGCCCCGCGAGGGTGTGGCGCACCATCAGTACCGGCGGGCCTACCCAGGCTCGTTATACCAAATCCAGTTGGCAGTTCCGCATTGTCGTTGCCGTCATCGCTCATCGTGACGCCATGTGCGGCAATCTGCAATCCAAAATCTGCAATCGGAAATGGTATTACCCGTCGCGATCGTCCAGCTGGTTGCGTCGATTCTGGTTGTCGTCGCTCTGCCAGGCTACCTGGCCTCGATCTTCGTGCTGCACATCCTCGACCGCTACGGCTGGCTGTTCCTCGGCGCCCTCGGCGCCGGAACCTGTGCGGGCATGATCCTGGGTTTGCTGATGCCCCGGGTTGCGCCGAAGAACGCCGCGTGGGATTGGGGCGTGCGGATTGGCGCCATCCTCGCCCTGGGTCTGGTCGCGCTGCTGCCCCTGCCGGCGCCCGGCAGTCCGGGTATGCTGATTGGCGCGGTGCTGGTCAGCCTGAGTCTCCTCACGGGCGTCAGCTGCGGCATCGGGCTGATCGCGGTGGGCCTTGCGACGCTGCGCGAGGGGGCTGGTGGCCGCCCGTGAGCCCCCTCGCACAGGCCTACGCCAGCTCTTCCATGAGCTTTTACAATGAAAACAGGTATTCTGGCCGGCACGCACGCCGTGGGGCTAAAGCCCTCGGCTAGCCCTGCGAAGCCGCTCTGTGGCGGCTGATGAGGCCGCGGAGGCGGCCTTCGCAGGAATAGCCCGCGGGTTGACCCGCCGGGCGTGCGGCACAGCGCGCTACCCGATTAATTTGTAAAACTTCATCCCAGCCCTGCGCGTTGCGCATCCTGATCAGCGAGCAGTCGAGCGTCGTCCAGCGCTGTCCAAACGAGGCGGCGCGTCAGCAACCCTCCGGTGCAGCATACACCGTCCACACGGCGGCAAACAGGAGCTGGTCGAGCACCTTGCCCTCCTTGACCACGCTACAGTGGAGGCGGCCCTCGCAGCTGTAGCCGGCGCGCTCAAGGGCACGGATCGAGGCGAGGTTGCTCGCGAAGGGCTCGGCGTAGATGCGCAGCAGATCGGTCTGGGCGAAGAGATAGCTCGTCAGGGCGACGATCGCCGTGCGCATATACCCCCGGCCCCAGAACGGCTCAGCGAGCCAGTAGCCGAGCTCGGCGGTGCGGTGATGCACGTCATCGCCGCGCGTAATCCCGATCCCGCCGATCGCCTCGTGGGGCGAGGCGAGGGCGAGGAAGAGCGAGGAAGAGGGCTTCAGGGTGGCGTCGATAAAGGCGTGGGCCCGCTCCATGGTGAAGGGGTGCGGGAAGCTGTCCCGCATCTGTCGCCAGATCTTCGGGTTGTCGGCATACGCCGCCAACGCCTCTGCGTCTTCGGGGTGCCACGGTCTGATGCTGCCAAAGGAAGTTGTAATCATAGCCATGCATCTTGCGTCATGATACTTCGTCGCCCGTGGCGCTCATCTCGTCCACAAACACCAGGACGTCCAGCCAACCTGGCGAGTGTCCACATGTGGTGTTCCTGTCGTGCAGGGTAGCCCATGCTGCGCGTGTGCGCCCCCATCGTTCGCAGTGCATTGGAGAGCGGCGCCGCAGCGTACGAGGATGTGTTGTGTAACTGCCGTTGTCTCCAGCCGCTGACGTCTCGGTCACGCCTTTCGGGGGGCGATCCAGCGCGTGGCTGGATGTACAGTGACGCACACTGGTAGCTCACCTGTGGCAAAGGTCGGGTCGCGTAGGCTACACCGTGTTCCGCTCGTCACGACTCTGTGAGCCGTTCGCTGAAGGGAGGAGAGAGATGGCGACGCAAGCGCTCCACGTTGTCCTTGGTGCCGGCCCCCTCGGGCTGGCCACGGCCCGAGCGCTCTGCCGGCGCGGGCATCGGGTGCGGATCGTCAGCCGCAGTGGAGCGACGGACATGCCCCTTGCGTGCGAGGTGGCCCGCGCCGATCTGAACGACGCGAGCACCGTTCGCGAGGCTGCGCAGGGAGCCGCGGTTGTTTACCAGTGCGCCCAGCCGCCCTATCACCTCTGGACGACACAGTTCCCCGCGCTCCAGGCGGCGATCATTCAGGGCGTCGCCACCACCGGGGCGAAGCTGATCGTCGCCGAGAACCTGTACATGTACGGCGCCGTGCAGGGCCCGATCCACGAGGGGCTGCCCGCTCAGGCTCATACGCGGAAAGGGCGCGTGCGTGCGCGGCTTGCCGAGCAGGTGGCCGAGGCTCATCAGAGTGGGCTCTTGCGCACCGCCGCGGCCCGCGGCTCCAACTTTTTCGGCCCGGGGGTGCGCCACTCCACACTGGGCGATGGCGTATTTCTGCCCGCGCTCCAGGGCGAGCCGGCGCAGGCGATCGGGCGCCTGGATGTTCCCCACAGCTACACCTACATCGAGGACTTCGGCGAGACGATGGCGATCCTCGGCGAGCGCGACGAGGCCCTGGGCCGTCACTGGCATGTGCCCACCGCCCCGGCGATGACCCAGCGCGAGCTGATCGGGATGATCTACCACGAGCTCGGCGCGGAGCCGCAGATGCGCGGTATGGGGCGGCTGATGATGATGGCCGGCGCGCTCTTCCTGCGCGACGCTCGGGAGACGCTTGAGATGCTCTACGAGTTCGAGCAGCCGTTCGTGGTCGATAGTGCACGCTTCGAGCGCACCTTTCAGGTCGCGCCGACGCCGCTGGATGCGGCGATCCGCCACACGGTGGCCTGGTATCGCGCGAACCAGGGTGCGTCCCGTGTGGTTGCCGTGTAGTGCGCGGGCCAGGATGATCAGTCGGCCTGGCTGCTGCCGGCGTGTGGCGCTCTGCGTCGTGACGTCCAGGGAGATTGAGGGGAGATGCTGATGGCGGTACGCTTGTTCATCCGACGGGGCCTGCAGTTCGCAGCGGCGATGCTGGCCTACCTGGTCATCTTTGTGCTGACCTACGCGCTGCTCATTCCACCGGCTCCTGGCGGGCCAGCGGAGGCCGAACCGTCGTCGGGGCTGGCCCTGGGCGCCGTCGCGGCCCTGAACGTCGCCGTGATCGGCTGGCTGCTCGTGCGTTCGCGCCGGCACGGCTGGCGGCTTGCCGCGACGATGGCCCTGGTCTTCTATGCCGTCCAGACCTTCCTGCCTCAGCTTGAGGCGCTGATCTTCCCCGCGTTTGCCCGGCACCTGCCGCCAGGCACGCTGCGCGGCATCCTGCTCGCCGGGCTGGCCCACGCCCTGCTCTGGATGCCCATCGCGGTGCTGGCGTTTGGCAAGTGGCGGCCAGACCAGCACGCTCTCACCGCCGTAACCCGCTCGCGCCCCGCACTTCGCGGCTGGCAGTGGCGGCTGCCGCTTGCGATGGCTGCCTACGTGGCGCTCTACTTCACCTTCGGCTACTATGTGGCCTGGCGAAACCCCGCCGTGACCGCCTACTACGGTGGCCAGGACCCCGGCACGTTCCTGGCCCAGCTCCAGTCGGTCTGGGCTGAGACACCGTGGCTGTTCGGCGCCCAGGCCCTGCGCGGGCTGCTCTGGGTACTGGTGGCCCTGCCGGTGATCCGCTCGCTGGAGCGCACACCGGGCGAGACGATGCTCGCGATCGGGCTGCTCTTCGCCGTGGTAATGAACGCGGGACTCCTGCTGCCGAACCCCTACATGCCGCCCGAGGTGCGTCTCACGCACCTGGTCGAGACCGCTTCAGCCAACCTGCTCGTTGGCGCCCTGGTGGGCTGGCTCTTTTCCACGCGAACAGGTGACGAGCATGCCAATCTTGTGCGTGACTCCGCTCCAGCAGGAGCTTGAGCCGTTCTGCCGGGCCCTCGTCGCTGCGGGCCACGCCGCGACGCCGATGCAGGTCGGCCTCCTTGAGGCGCATGACTTCCCGAGCCTCGGACTCGTCGTCGCCCGCGGCGGCCACGGCAAGACGCAGTTCGGCGTGCAGACCCAGCACCTCCTCGACCGACTCCCGGGGATCGACGGAGTGATCTGCGTGGGGGCGGCCGGCGCCCTTAACCCCGAGCTCGCGATCGGCGATGTCGTCGTCGCTACCGCGACGGTGGAGCACGACTACACCCAGCGCTTTCGGCCACACCCGCTGCCGCGATTTCCTGGTGACCCGACCCTGCTAAACCAACTCCGCGCCCTGCCGCTCGACACGCTTCCGTTCGGCGTCCGCGCCGGGATCGTCGCCAGCGGCGACGAGGACGTGATCGAGCTGGAGCGGGCGGCGGCCCTTCGCCACGCGACCGAGGCCTGCGCCGTAGCCTGGGAGGGTGCCGGGGGCGCCAGGGCCGCACAGTTTAACGGGCTGCCATTTCTGGAGTTGCGGGGTATCACGGATACGGCCGACCATCAGGCGGCGGCCGATTTCGCCAGGAATCTGCGGCAGGCGATGACCCACCTCGCCATGCTCGTCGTCCTCTGGCGCGGCACGCCCTCACGTTAGCGCATCGGCAACAACTTCCAGGACCGGATCGAGAGCCTCCAGGCTGGATACAATCACCAGAAGCATCATATCCTCGTACGGAAACACCATGTGCGTTTCTTGCCCGCCCCGCACGAGCACGACTTGAGGCAGCCCGCCGCCTATTTCAGCCGTGACCCGAAGCCCGATGCTCCGCAGGGTGCTCGCCATCACTGCCGCCTGGTCGGTTGCATCAAAGGCAGGTGCCTGCGCCTTCGAGCCAATGGCCCGCCAGAGTGCTGACGCCGGTCGCGTTGGGGCTGGCTCCGGCACCTGATCCAGCATCCGCCCAGCGCGGCTCACCAGCAGCAGGCGGCTGCCGGGCGGGAGCGCTGGTATCAGCTGCCTCAGCAGCGACCGGCGGCGCTCACGTCTGGCCTCATCCGCAGGTGCGTGGTTCCGAAACCACCGTCGCATCGTGTTTTTCCTTCGTTTGCCGCTGTTGTCTGCGTCGGTGTTCGGCGACACCCGCGGCCGTTGTGTAACAGGACGGCGTGCCTGCAGGCCTACACCGCGACGGGGTCAGCCGGGCTCATCTGCGCCATTGCCCGCTCGGTGACGACAATAGCGTAGGGGATGAGCATCAGCGCGGTGAGCAGGCCGCTGCCGAGGAAGACTGCGCCGACACCGAGCTGCTGTGCCAGCAAGCCGCCGACCAGCGGGCCGAGGGCGAGCCCACCGTAGCCGAGGAAGCGTGCCGCCGCGCTCACCCGCCCCAGGAGTTCGGCCGGCGCGAGACGCTGCTGAAGGGTCGCCGCGCTGATCGCCCACATCGGCCCGCCGACCCCACCGACAAGCGAAGCCACCCCTACCAGCCAGAGATTGGTCGTCAGAGCCGGTGCGGCGAACATCACGGCGTTGCCCACGATGTTGATCCCGATCGTCCAGCGCCGTCCCAGCCGCCGCATCACCGGGCCGGCCAGCAGCACGCCGAGCATGCCGCCCACGCTGCCGGCCGCCAGGAGCAGGCCGTAGGCCGGCTCGCTCAGCCCCATCGGCCCGGGCGCAACGGCGTACGTCGGCAGGACGGCCAGCCAGGCGCCCCAGCAGCCGTTGATCACCGCCGCCATCAGGCTGATGGTCAGCAGCACCCGCTGCCGCGCCAGGAAGCGTAGGCCTCCGCTCAACGCCCCACGGCGAGCGGTGCTTCCTGATGCGCGGTAGGGGCCGCCAAGCTGCGTGAGGGCCAGCAGCGCCAGCGCGTGACAGCCGAGGGCGACGGCCAGAGTCGGCGCCAGCCCCAGGCTCGCTACCAGGCCACCGAGCACGAGCGCGGCCAGTTCCATCAGGTTCTGCGTCCCGGTCAGGCGGGTGTTGGCGCGGTCGAGTTCGTCGTGAGCCACGACCTGCGGGACGAGGGCCGCCACCGCCGTTTCCACCACCGTCTCGCCCACGCCGAGCACCAGGGCGACCACGGCCAGGAGCACAGAGGGGATCGCGTCGGCCAGGGCGAGCCCGAGGGCGGCGGCCAGCACGAGGCCCTGCACGGCGGCGGCGAACTGCAGCAGGCGCGCCCGGTCCAGGCAATCCACCAGGGCGCCCGCGACCAGGCTGAAGCCGAGCCAGGGCGCGTTAAAGGCGAAGGTGACGAGGGCCACCAGCAGCGGCGAGGCGGTCTGCTGGGCAGCGAAGAGCGGCAGGGCCAGGCGCAGCGCCCAGATGGCGACGTAGCTGCTGGCCGATACGACCCAGATGGCGCCGAAGGCCCGGCGCCGGGTACGGAGTGGAGCCATCGTCATGCAGCCCTCAAGACAGAGCATCGGGACGGTTGCACACCGTCCAGGATACCCCCGATACGGCCATCCTGTGACCCGCCGTTTGCAGGGCCGCTGGTTGCGCCTTGAGGCGCTACTCACCGGGCCGCTCGTCGCTTCAGTTCGCGCCCGAGGCCGGCAGGGTATAGACGAAGCACCCCCGGTCGGCAGCGTGCTGGGCGACGAGGAGCCAGCGGCCCGGCGCGGGGAGCTGCACGAAGGCCGGGAAGAAGGCTCCACCGCCGTCAGGCGTAGCCCCGGCCGATGGCACGCGCCAGGCGATCTCCGGCCCGCCGCTGTCGAGGGGGAACGCCCGTACCAGGAGGGTGTACGCCTCGGACGGTGCCGGCGATGGCTGTGGCGCAACACCGCTGCGGGTCGTGAAGGCTAGCTTGCCGGCGCCCTGCGCCCAGAGGGCAGGGTAGTCGGCGAAGCCACGCGCCACCACCTCGCCGGAGCGCACCCCGGCCGTATCGAAGGGTGCGTTACGGCGGGCCGCGAGAATACGCTACCGATGCGCTAGCAGACGCTGGCGGGCATCAGGCTGTGTCAGTACGTGTCTGGTCCGGTATCGATCCATACGACACGTGGGCGGATGACCCCGCGCACAAATGCGCCTACCTCCCCCGCCCCTCTCAGGGGTAGGGTTTTTGAGCGTTGCGCCCCCAGGCCCCGCATACCCCACCCCCCTACCCCCTCCCCTGGCAGGGGAGGGGGCCAGAATCTGGCGTTGCGGTGCGCCAGCGGAGCTGGCGCA
>Ga0272446_1004166_pt1 | contig 17383 bp, 14 predicted proteins | sample YNPCB0061_FD_194587 | JGI IMG/M metagenome (GOLD analysis project Ga0272446, IMG submission 194587) | Hot spring microbial mat communities from Yellowstone National Park, WY, United States - YNP-CB-006-1 | ecosystem: Environmental > Aquatic > Thermal springs > Hot (42-90C) > Sediment | place... | reverse complement strand
CTGCTCAAACATAGCCACGGCACGGCCTGCATCGAGCAACGCCACGCTCTGCGGTGTCGTCACAATGACTGCCCCGTCTGTCTGTACCAGCTGCGCGAGCGAGAGCTGGGTATCACCGGTGCCTGGCGGCAGGTCGATGATCAAAAAGTCGAGCTCCCCCCAGTTCATGTCGTAGAGAAACTGCTCGACTGCCTTACCAAGCATCGGCCCGCGCCAGACAATCGGCTGGTTTTCGTCGACCAGAAATGAGAAACTCATGAGTTTGAGCCCGTACTTTTCGATCGGCGTAATGCGGTCATTTTTGACATCGATCTGCTGCCGGCCCGAAAGACCGAGCATTTTGCCCACAGACGGCCCGTAGATGTCAGCATCCATCAATCCCACTTTTTTGCCCATTTGCTGCAGCGTGGACGCGAGGTTCACGGAAACGGTTGATTTACCGACGCCCCCTTTGCCCGAGGCAACGGCGATCACGTGCTTAACACCCGGGATGCTGCGCTGCGGTCTGGCCACCGGGCCTTGCCTGGTCACCTCGGGTTTCGCATCGGACCACCTGAACTTGAAGCCGTCAGGTGCGATGCCTTCTTTACTGGCCAGCGTGCGCACCTGCGCTTCGATCGCGAGCTGCCACTTCTTGTCGCCGGCGGCTTTCAGGACCAGCACCGGTTTCTCCCCTTCCTCAATTGTGATGAAGAGCTTGTCATCCATGATTGACTTGTGCGTCAGAGGATTTTGCACGCGAGAAATCAGATTTTCCAGTTGTTGCTTCATTTAACGACCCTTAAACGTATTTGCTACCGCGATCGCGGCGATGTTGAAGAATATACCAAAAACTCCAACCCACAGGTAATTTTGAATCGGCTGCCCGGGTGGAGCGACAATAATGAATGAGGCCGCCGTCGCACCCAGCGACATCGCAAACTGCTGCACCGAACCGTTGAGACTCATGAACGTACCTCGCAATGTGGGATTTACAGTGTTATTCAGCAATGCCATTGCCGGCACCATGCGGCTCGAAACGAACACAAAGAACAGCACGGTAAAAACGATCAGCAAAGGAAAAAACTTCGTCCACTCATAGGTAACGAGGATAAACGGCAGGCTCGCCACCAGAGAAAGAAAACTGTAGATACGCACCGGGCCGTACTTATCGGTCAGGGCTCCCGCGACGGGTGACGAAATGCTGGTTGCCAGCCCCCCGGTCACATAGACCCAGAAGAGCTGGTCGTCTGTTACACCATTGTTTTTCTGCATAAAATTCGCAATGAACGGAATAATACTGAAGCCTGCGACGAAGTGGAAAACCATCATCAGGTACAGCCGCCGGTTCTTGCTCTCCGCCAGCACGCGGCCGATTTGTGCTAAAACATTGTTGCGCGGCCCGGTAAGGTGCGCGTCGAGGCGGGGCATCCGCAGCGCAGTCAGGATCAATACGGCGAGCGAGCCTGCCGCAATAAGGTAGAACGGCAGTTGCAGGAAAAATCGCCCTGCAAACCAAATACCTGCCGGTACGCCAGCGACAGCGGCGACAGAAAAGGCCATCATGATGACACCCGTTGCCCGGCCACGTTTCTGCGGTTCTATCAGGTCGCCGATGATCGAGAATGTCACACCGTTTAGCAGTCCACCGAATGCGCCGGTTACCACACGCGCGGCCAGAAATTGCCAGAAACCGGGTGCAACGGCGCAAAAGAAATTTCCTGCGATGAAGCCAGCGCTGCCGATGAGCAACGAAGCCTTACGCGACACTCGATCGATAAAGAAGCTGCCGGCGATGCCCGAAAAGAAGGCCGCGAAGGTATAGCTCGAAACCAGCCAGCCAAACTGGTTAGTGCTGATGTGGAATTCTACCTCGAGCTTGCGCGCGAGCGGCATGATCACCATAAAATCGACGATATGCATAAACTGGATTACTGCGAGGATACCCAGTACAGTCCATTGTGTCTGGTTGAAGACCGATTGCTGAGAGATTTTTTTCGTGCGCACGGTAAACCTGGTCAGGATTGTGAATCAGCGCGAAAAAGCTTTATCCGCGCAGCCTAAGACATTAAACATCAGTCTTTGGCCTCTTCGTCAGACATGCCCCGACTGAAACGCTGCCACGCGGCAAGCTGTTGCCGCGAGAAATCTGCGCTCGCCCGGATATTGTTGCCAGAAAATTCCATTGCGAGGGTGTTCGTGTGCGCGATTAAAGCCAGCGTTCCCGCATCGAGATCCGCCTCGAGTATGAGCAACTGCCAATAGCGTTTGGCCGCTCCCGCTCCAGTCGGCTTTCCAAACGTGATATACCCCGATTGCGCCTGCACATCGTTGCCAATGGTCGGATTAGTGCGCAGGCTGTCGCCGCTTTCGAGTATGGTTACCTGTTCCGCCAGAGATTCTCGCCGGACTTCACGCAGTACAGGCCGCAGTGCCTGTTCAGACAGACGGAGCTCTGCGCCAACGCCGGTCAAATCATCTTCAGGATAAACTTTCAGGCGTATGTAGAGCTTTGCAGTGTCCGCCGCTTTTTGCTTGAGAATGAACAAAGCCCGCCGCTCGCCGCGCTCAGCTTCGGCCACGTGGTTGCCATCTACGTAGAGATAGTGGTCTGTCGAGAGCTGCCGGTAACCGGCTTTCTCACCTTTGGCCGGGTGAAGGCGTACCACGTTGTGTTCTGAGGCACAGTGAAAAAGCGAGAGGAGAAAGAAGCACGACAGAAAATACCTGCGCAGTATTTCCTGTCGGTTCATAATCTTCAGGTGCTGGCGAGACCGAGATTCTTCGACACGATCTCACGCATGATTTCCGACGTACCGGCGTAAATCGTCTGTACCCGGCAGTCGATATAGGCCTTGGCAATCGGATATTCCATCATGTAGCCGTAGCCGCCATAAAATTGCAGGCACTTGCTGACGTGAGCCTGCAGCATTTCAGAACACTGGAGTTTCACCGCAGATGCCTCAGCTGTCACTTTCTCGCCCGCCATGAAAGCCATCACGACGCGGTCGAGGTATGACCGAGCTGCCTCTTGCTCGACATACATGTCAGTCAAGCTGAAGCGCGTGTTCTGGAAAGACCCAACGGGCTTGCCGAATACCTTGCGCTCGTTGCAGTACTTCACTGTCTGGTCGAGAACCATTTCGGCTGATGCCATATTCGATATTGCCAGTACCAGGCGTTCCTGTGCGAGCGACTGCATGAGGTAGCGAAAACCGGCATTCAGGCGGCCTATCAGATTCTCTTTCGGAACCTTTACATCGTTAAAGTGGAGCTCCGCCGTATCCTGTGCATGCAGACCGACTTTTTTCAATTTGCGGCCGCGTTCAAAGCCTGGCATGCCGCGCTCGACCATGAGCAGAGAAATACCTCCCTGCCCTTCGCCGGTGCGCGCGACGACGATGCAGAGGTCTGACAGATAACCGTTAGAAATGAACGTCTTCGAGCCGTTGAGCAAAAAGTGGTCACCTTTTTCGACGGCTTTGGTTGTCACGGCGGCAAGGTCCGAGCCTGTGCCTGGTTCAGTCATACCGATCGAGAGTATTTTGGTCCCGTTGATAACTCCCGGCAGCCAGCGCTTCTTCTGCTCTTCGTTGGCATAGTGCAGAATATAGGGCGCAATCACGTCGGCGTGCAGCGAGATGAAGAAGCCCGATGACGCGGCCTTCGCCAGTTCTTCGATGACAATTACGTTGTAGAGAAAATCGAGGCCCATGCCGCCATATTCTTCAGGAAAGTTCGGGCAAATCATACCGAGTTGTCCGGCTTTTTCCCAGACGTCGCGCGATACTTCGCCGGCTTTTTCCCACTCTTCGTGGCGGGGTACGCATTCTTTCGCAATAAAGTCAGCAACCATTTCGCGGAAGCGGTTGTGCTCTTCGGTGAAAGGTAGCAGTCGTGGCAGTCTCTTGACCATGTTATCTCCTTTTGATGCCGCGCATCGGCCCGGTCTCGGGCATTATTGTAGCGCCCGTTACAATGGGCTATGAGTCTGTATAGCAGACGCGTACGTCGCGTAAATGATTTGCGCTCGAGGCGCAGACAATTTTTTGTGGGAGTGAGCCCGGTTCTGCGGCTTTTTCGCTGTCTCAATCTGCCGCTGTTTTCAGAAGGCTCTTTCCCGCTCGATTTCGGGGTCCTGTTAGTACCTACCAAAAACACCTCAAAACGGCGCAAAAGACATTATGTCACATGAGTAATTATACTGGCGGCACTGGAGAAATTATGTCCCTTGGCACTCAGTACTTTTCTGCCATGCGCCGATATTCAACTGTGCGCCTGTGGCTGTTTCCTTTGTCTCTAGTGCTTGCAGTGCCTTTAACCTCTGTCCGGGCCGAAGTGTATCCTTTGACGCTCTACCGCAGCTACGGCGATATGCAATCACTGCCGGGCCTGCTGATCGGCAAAATCAATACCAAGGGTTCAGATAATTCGATTCCGCCCCGGCAGATACTCGGTTACGACGTGCGCATGTCGGTCGTCAGTGCCTCGGTCGACAACCAGGCGAAAATTTACCCCGGCATGAAGGTCTACATCGTCAAGCGTGAGCGTGACCACCAGAAGAACCGGGCCGCGCTCATCATCGCCGAAGGGGAGATCGATTCGATTTCTGATACTGTCTTCTCGGGCCGGGTCGCGCAGATACGTGGGCAATTTTCCATGGTGTCCCGGCAGCACTTCATCGCGATACCGCAGGTCGAGAAATCGCGTGACGGCGACCGAAAGACTGCACAGGAATATTTCCTCGAAGCGGAGCGCCACCGCCACGAGAGGGATTTTGCCCGCTCAGCGCAAAAGCTACAGCATGCGCGCGAGCTCGAACCCAATAACCCGCTCATCAACCTGCGCTATGCCGAACTCGCGCTACAGAACGGTGCCGAAGATAAGGCGCGCGCGGCTCTGCGCAAGGCATTCGTTGAGCGCCGCCGCTTAGAAGACGTCAACGAATACCTGAAGCTGGGCAGCCTGTACCTGGCTTCTGAAGTGCGTGCGTTGCCGCTCAAGAGCCAGGATATACTGAAGGCCGGCACGGCACTGCTGGCAGCGACACGACAATTTGAAAAGGATCTCGCCCAGTTTGGCAAAGACCTGACGCCGCCAAAATCATCGGTCTTTCGGCTCAAACACAGCCGCTTTTCCGCGCAGTATCACCTGCATTACGGCATACTGCTCCGGCAGATTGCAGGCGCGTTAAGCGAGTTCTCTCCCGAGGCGATCACGAAGATCCTGGGTTATAGCGAACGAGACGTGCTGTACGCTCCCATCGAGACGCGCGTAGCCCGGGAACGCGTGCTTGCTCTGCCGCGTAAGGCTTGGGACCGGGCGTACAGCGATGCAGCGATCACTCACTTTGAGCTCGCGCTCAAGAAAGACCGGCACAATGAGGCTGCCTACGAGCTCATCGATCTCTGCGATTCACTCTGGGATGGGTCTGACAACAACCGCCGGCAGCAGCTAAAAGAGATCATTACCCGCTATGCGCCCATGTACCTCGAAACGGCGCATGAAGATCAGCGCATGGGCCGTGTGCGCAGCGTATTGAACAAGGTCAGCCAGGCCTGATAGCGGCGCAGGCCCCGCTCATTCCTGTGCTTTCGGGCGCCTGAGAGCAAAAGCTCGCATTTTCTTTTGCACTCGCTCAGCAGTGCGTTGCGCCATGCCTCTGGCATGATATAACGTTTGAGTCGCCACACACGATGCATCGCGAGAACCCGGTAGCGGTCGATCTCCCTTGCGCTGCTCAGCTGCGGCCAGTTGCCGGCGCGCTTGATTGTGAGTGGTTCCTCACTGTAACCGACGGGGCTCAGTAGCAGCAGCCGTAGCCATAGTTCATAGTCTTCGCAGAGCCGGAATGCCGGAGCAAAGCCCTTTTCTGCGGAAAAAAAACTCCGCCGCAAAACTACCGCTGACGGCGAAATCAGGCAGCGTTCCAGCGCGCGCTCAAAGAACTGCCCACCCTGCTTCTGGTGGATTGCCTTCTGTTTTGCGGGTTTGCCGTCGCGCAGCCAGAGCTCGTTGCTGTGCCACCACTGCAGTGTAGGATCCCGTTCAAATGCCTGGAGCGCCTTTGACAATTTCTCAGGATGCCAAAGATCGTCGCTGTCGAGAAATGCAATCAGCGGCGCCGAACCGCGCTCTGCCCCGTAATTTCGCGCGTATGCCGGACCGTGATTCTTCTGCAGCCTCAGCAGCGTGATGCGTGCATCATTGTGCTTGAGGGTTTCGGGCAAGGCTGTCGGCGTGGCGTCGTCAACGATGAAGAGCCGCCAGTTGCAGAACGATTGCGCACGGATGGATGCTATCGCCTCTTCCAACAATTGCGGCCGGTTGAACGCGGGTATAACTATATCAACAAGGGCCATCAAAAAGTGCCATTACGCACATAGAGCAGAAAATCATCGGAATCTAAACTCGCGTATTCGAGCAGCGTGAAACCTGGTAGGTCGGGCTTCTTCTCCCCGGCGAGCAGAGCGCTTATACGGTTACCGCGGCCCTGCGCGCCCCACAGTGCCACGTCATGCTGTGTCCGTGAGCGGTAGATGGCCAGCGCGTCGGCGTAACCGTGCGCGAGGAGCTGCTCGCTGAATTGCGGACCCGCTTCGAACAGCATGCTATTGAATCCCTTATCGAGAACCTCGGTAAGTACCGAGTCGAGGGTGCCGGCGAAGTCATGCTGCCAGTCAGTGTGCGGCACAGGTTTAACCCACCAGCCGCCGCGCGCGGCCGTTACGGCTGAGGACATGCCTTGCAAGACGCCCTGCAGGGTATCGGGCACGAGGTGCAGGCTTTCCGCAGCGCGCACCGTGCGCGTGAGTGTTTTGGCGCTGTGCGCCGTTACGGCCAGATTGTACTGTGTTCGCATGAGCTCCCACAAGAATGCAGACAGGCCTGAACGCGATAAGTCGGTTGTCGATTCGCTTGGCCGCACTGTTAGGCGTGGAGCGTCCACCAACACGGTGCCCGGCGACGCGGCGGTGAGCTTACACCAGAAGCGCAGAACCGCAGTGATAAACGCAGCGTCGCTGCCACTGATGGGGCCGGATTTTCCACGCTGCGGCGCAAGCGATCCGTCTGCCGTCTGTGCCCACTTCAGCACGATGCGTGGGCGTCTAAAATTCCGCGCAAAGAAAAACGGACCAGTAGTGAACCACTTTTCCCGGCGAAAATCTTCTGCGGGCCACTCGAGTACCTCAATGCCATTAGCACGCAGCATCGCCACGGAGCGGCCCTGTACTTCTGCCGCAAAGTCACGCTCGGCAATCACAACCCGCCGCAGGCCGCGCTCCACGATCGCATCGACACAAGGTGGTGTCCGCCCATGGTGGCAGCAAGGTTCGAGTGTCACGTACATCGTGCATTCGCGCAGGTCGCGATCGGGCACCTGTGCCAGGGCATGGCGCTCCGCATGTGCGAAACCTGCGCGCTGGGTGTAGCCCCGGGCAAGAGTATTGCCCTGCTCATCGATTAGGATTGCTCCCACCGCAGGGTTGGGGTCTGAATTGCCCGCCGCGAAGATAGCCTGCTCGTAGGCGGCGTAAAGTACAGCCCGGTCGGCAGCACCGGTCACTGTACGTTTTCGCCGGATTGCGCCAGCACCATATCGAGCGCGAGGAGAAAAACTACACTGTCCTTGTCGTCGAGGTGCGCGACGCCACGGACCGCGCTTAGGCCGCGCCGTTCTTCCAGGTCGGGATTTTCCTCAATGTTCGCTGCAGGTACCAAGACAACGCGTTCGACCGCGTCACATACCAGGCCATGCAGCCGACCGTTCTGTGTGGTTACTATAATGCGGGTTTCATCGTCGGGTGTTTTCGATTCGAGCGAAAATCGTTCGCGCAGGCCAATTACTGGAATAATCGCGCCGCGCAGGTTAATCACTCCCAACACATGCGCAGGGGCATGCGGAATACGTTTTGGCTCCTTGTAGCGTATCACCTCGTGCGTTTCGTGCACACCGACCGCATAGGTTTCGTCTGCTACACGAAACAGGATGAATTGCTGGTCCTGCGTAGTTGCGAACATCAGATACGATTCTCCCGTCGCTGCCGGTCTGGCAGCCCACCTTTTCCCTCGCTGTCGCGTTTGTGAAAGTAATAGAGCACAAGCGCCAGCAATACCAGGTAGTTAAAGAAGACCCAGAGGAAGCTCAGCGCATGATAGAAGCCGTAAGCCACCAGAGTCTGGCTGGCAATGATTGCACTAAGGCCAAAGAAGAATGTGACATCGTTATCAATAAACTTGCGCACAACAGCGGGCCAGTGCATTTCTTCAGCCTTATCGCGAAGGTACGGCTGGCCGATAAACCACAGGCCCGGCAGAATCGCTGAATGGAAGAACGCACTCTCGTAATGCTCGCCATAGACGCCACCGGTGTAGCTCAGCATATATCCCAACAGCGTACCGGCGATTACTCCCGCATAGCCGGTCGCGGGATCAGTATTTACGATTCTCTGCCATTCATTGACGATGAAGTTATGCGCATAGATAAGCTCTTCGCGAGGGTATTCCCGTCGGCCATCGCCCAGCAGCCTGCGGTAATAGTTCAGCAACAGGATCAGTGCTGCGGTAAACCCCAGCACCAGAATCGAGGCGACGAATTCCATAAACCATACTCCGGCGCAAAAGCAGCTATACAATCAAAATTCGCTCTACCCATGGGGTAGCGCAACCTGCCGCGCAACCCCCTTTGGTTGTCCTTGTGTTTCCGTAAAGGACTTGTCACGCAGCGTACAGCATGAACGCAGGTGTGCAGTATGGCTCATGTTCGCGCATTAGGATTGCTCTTGATGACCGTAGCGCCGTTATTAGCCAAGGCTGGCGCGCGTGACGATGAAAAGCCCGTATTGGGTATCGAAACTGCCATAAGGCATACGCTCGAAATGCAGCATTTTTCTGGCGGCACTGTAAAAGAACTGATGATTGCCGATCCCGAATCGCATGGCTCGAATTTAACGTATGTCGGGGAATTTGCAGTAAAACGCGCCGGGCGGCTGATTCACTGCGAAGACTGGCGGTTCACGGTGGAGCGCGTGCCCGAAGGCTGGGCAATACTCAGGACGGAGCGTGGCCGCTGCAACGAGTGATATCCGTGCGTCTCTTCTCCGCATTCTTGCTGCTGATTGCTGCACAGGCGTGTTCGAAATACGTCTATGAACATAAGGAAGGGCGACTGTCCCGTGGAACATTTAAGTTTCTGAAGGAATACTACTACCAGGGCCAGTTCGAGGAAGAGGAAACAGTCGAGGCACGCAACCGGCAGATTCTCAACGATCTGGCTGACCTGGACGGCATCGGCCATCTGGCAACAAGCAAGGGTCTCAAAAACGACCCTTACTACGACGAGTATATGTACCGCCAGCAGCATGCGCGCCATGGAAAAGCTGCAATCGGTTACTGGCAGCAGAAGTACAAGGACAAGTTTAACTGGCAGATGCTATTCAATGCAGAGAACCTGCACTACGACGAGAAGAAGTTCCTGCGCGAATTCCGAACTACTCACCTTTCGGGAGGTAAAGTCGCCGATGTTCTGGTAGCGACGTTTGAAGGCCGGCCCGTTTACTATAAAAATCTCAAACGGGTTATGACCGTTTCGGACTATGCACAATTTCCTAACTACACCGAACAGGCACTGCAGTCAGGTATGCGCGACGTGCTGAAGGCCTGGTTGCAGAAACAGATACACGACCGCATGGTGTGGCAAATGAGCGCCGACGAGAGGGAGCTCCTGCGATTTGATCATAACCGCGTTGGAGTCCTCTACCTCAAGGTAAAATATGGCAAAGCGGGTAAGGGTATCTACCCCGCTGCTATGGAAAACATCCCGCTGACGCCCAACGAAATTTATGATCATTTCCATAAGATGCAGAACACGCTCGCGGATGTGCTGTGGGTTAAGGCCGCCTACACCGTGGTTGCCGAAGAAAACCTCGCTGAGGAGCTCATCGCCAAACTCGACAAGGGTGGCAGTTTTCCAGAGCTTGCTCGGCGCTATGCCATTGCACCTAAATTTATTGAAACCGCGAAACCCAGGATTTACCCTGGGTACGATCGCTCCAAAGACGTAGAGGCGCGCGAGAAGCGCGATTATTACGATCGCCTCATTATCGACATGGCAGGGCGCGACGTTACAAAACCCGATCCATACCTCGGTAAAGACGGTATTGTTGTCGTACGTATCTACCAGGTATCCCGGGCGCTCGAAAAGGTCAGATTGCAGGATGTAAGCTGGAAGGTCGAAAACGATCTCAGGCTGAAACTATTGGGTGAAGTGTACGAGCAGGACGTGCGCGACGCGCGTGCGTGGCTGAAAATACGTTACAACGAATGGCTGATCAGGCGCCTGCCATAACTAAAGAGCCGTATGTTCAGCATACGGCTCTTCCTCGAGAGCGTAACAGATAAAACTCAGCGCTTGCTGAATTGTGTCGCCCGGCGGGCTTTGTGGAATCCGTATTTTTTGCGCTCCACCATGCGCGGGTCACGCGTCAGCAGACCGGCTGCCCTGAGCTTGGAATGCTGCGTGCTGTCTGACTGGTCAATGCTGCGGGCAATACCCAACGCAATGGCCTGAGCCTGGCCTGTTATCCCCCCGCCGTACACATTGACATATACGTCAGTCTGTCCTGCACGCTCGGTGATGAGCAGAGGCTGCATCACCGCCGCGCGCAGGTCTTGCCGTGTGAAATATTCGTTAATATCGCGGTTATTGACAAAGACCTTTCCCGACCCTGGGCGCAATGAGACGCGCGCGACAGAGGTCTTGCGGCGGCCGACGAACTGGTCAGTCGGTTTACGCTGGCGGCGCTCCTGTTTTTTTGTCTCTTCTGCAGTCTTCAGACTTAGCTTGCGCCTGGTCATCGATTCGGCGAGATTCCCCGCTGTTTCCGTGCGGCCCTTTTCTGACTTTTTTTCCATAATTTACCTTGAGCTATTTTACTACAACAGGTTGCTGTCCCTGCAGGTTGTGTTCGGCTTCGGGAAATACCCGGATACGCGTGAGAAGTTTGCGACCATACTTTGTCTTGGGCAGCATACCCTTAACAGTCAGCAACAGGGCCTTTTCAGGCGCTACTTCCATCTGTTTGAGGAACGGGCGGGTTTTCATGCCACCATAGTAACGGCTGTGCCAGATATATTCTTTTTCGGTCGCCTTGTTGCCCGAAAGTTTTACGTGCGCTGCGTTAAGAACAACTACATGGTCACCCACTAACTGGCCGGGTTGGTAATTTTTCTTATTCTTGCCCATCAGCAGTGTGGCAATTTTGCTGCTGACGCGTCCAAGAATCATGTCTTTCGCATCGACGACAACCCATTTGTGGGTTAATTCTGCACGCTTAGGAAAGTGCGTGCGCTGACCTTTCAGAGGATCCATCGCGCCAAAAACGGCATTTTCGATATGGCGTCGAGTAAATTGCGAGCCTCAGGCTTCCGGAAAGTCGCAGTGGGAGCTGTGGGATTTACGCGGCAGATCACGCAGCCCCATAGTCTTCAGACTGCCCAAGCTGCTGCTGATTATGTCTCTTGACGGCCCTACTGCACGTCAAGCAAGACAAAGGTGACATCATCCAGAAATGGCTCGCCTTCGGCGAATTCGCGCAGTGTGCCGACCAGTCTCTCTTTGACGTCTGGCAAAGGCGCTTCACGCATCTCTTCGAGTACCTGGACCAGGCGCTCTTCGTCAAAGAATTGGCCTTGCCTGTTGGTCGTTTCAATGACGCCATCGGTGAATAACACCAGTCTAGTCCGAGGCTGTAGGTGTTGCATTTCCACCGTAATGGCGGCTGCCTTGCGTATGCCCAGCACCCCGCCCGGCGGCTGAATTCGCATGACGGTTTTCTTACCGGGCTCCTGTACGAGCAGGGGAAGGTGGCCGGCGTTGGCGTGCAATAACCGTTTGTTTTTGAAATCCACCAGGGTGTAGGCGCAACTAATGAAGGTGCGATCTCCCCGGTCAACCATCACATCGTTCAGCTCTTTCAAAAGTCTTTCCGGGAAGCGTGCTTTGTCTCTCAGGTTGTGGAAGGCAATCTTGAGCATTGCAGCATAGAGCGCTGCCGGTATACCATGGCCCGCGACGTCGGCAATCAGCACACCGACTGCGTTCTCGTCTTCGATGAAGTCATAAAAGTCGCCGCCGATGCTGCGCGCCGGCATGCAGACTGCTTCAATCTGGTAATTGCCACTGCGCGGCTGCGCCGTGGGTATAATCGATTCCTGAATTGAGCGTGCAATCTCCAGCTCGCGGTGCAGCGCGCGGTAATTTTCGCGCGCGAGGCTTGCTTCACGCTGCAACAGCAGGTTGCGTACGCGGGCAACTACTTCGGCCTTCTCAAACGGGCGGCGGATGAGATCATTAACTCCTGCAGAAAACGCGCTCGCGGCAACTCCTGCCTGGTTGTTGTCTATGATCAGGATGACGGGCAACAGACCAATGTCATACTGCGCTCGGATATTCATGGTCAACTCTATGCCCGAGACATCAGAGAGCAGGATGTCGCAGATTACAAGACTGATATCGCGCAGACTTTGAAGGTGCAGCATAGCTTCGGCACCGTTCTTTGCGATGGTGACAGGCTTACCGAGCGTTGCCAGCTGTTCCAGGAGCAGTCTGTTTTGTCCAGCGTGATCGCCGACGATCAGTACTCTGTCGGTTCCGGCAGCCGAAGAGTCAACTCCCTTGAGTAATGCAGGTATCTGTGCACCAGCGCTCTTACGGTGCTCGGTTCGGTAGCGGCTGCGCGCAATAATCTCTTCGAGGGAGTCGATGTGGTCGTACGGTATCGTGATGCTGAGTGCGTGGTGGCTTTCGGTGAACTTGTGGTATAAGTACCTGCCTCCCATCAACTCTGCCAGCTTTTGTGTCACCAGGGGTTCCACGTCTTCAGAGTCTGGTTCGAGGGTGGAGGTGTACCGACGGTCAGGTTCTGCACCGTTATACACTACGCTGATCGCCAGTTGTCCCTCGATCTTACCCAGTTTCACGGTAATAGCCTGGGAGTGTGAATAGCGGATTGCGGTATTGAGCAGGTTGAGAAGAATTTGCTGGAAACGTACCGGGTCGATCTGTACATCTTCAAGCCCCTCGGGGATTTCGTCTACTATGGCGAACTGCCTGTTTTCTGCCAGCCCGAGCGCCAGTTTTAACACGGGGTCAATCACCTTACGCAACGAAACGGTCTCAAGGTTCAATCTCAGATCACTGTGCTTGAGTCGAATGAAGTCGTGCAGATCGTCAATCAGGTACAACAGCCGCTGGCCGCTCTCTTCGACCACGACCAGCGTGCGCTGTACCTGTTCACTAACGGCACCACTCAATCCGCGGCGCACATTCTCTATGATCTGCACCATCGCCTGCACGGGGGTGCGCAGCTCGTGCGTGGTATGCTCGAGAAATTCATCACGCAGCTTGTCAGACCGTACAAGTCTTTCGGATAATTCACGGTTCTGGTTAAAAAGCTGCAGAGATTTTGCCGAGATGACGAAGGCCTGCACCAGCGTAAAAATAAGTGAAGCTTTCGCGAACCAGAAATTGCCGAAGATAATGCCGCGGTTTAGCAACGCATCGTGTACAAACGCAATGCTGAGAATAACTCCTCCCATAAGCATGATGCGCGCACCGAAGACATTTCGCCATGCAAGCTGCACCATCTTGTAGAACAAGACGGGCAGCACCAGGGCCATTGACAGGTGATAGTAGAAACGACTCTCCACCGCGAGAGTAATTGGGAGTATAACGGAAGCGACGGTAAATAGCACTGGCAGCCAAAGAATATGGCGCAGGGCAGGGCAACGCACCAGATCGGTGAAGAAGTATCGGATGTATTGCAAGAGAAAGAAGCCTTCAAGACAATCGATTGCCAGCTTGGTGCGGATTTTAAGCTCCCACGGGTAGTGGGGTATAAGTACATCAATGAGCGTTTCGCCGTTAAACAACCGGCCTATCCCCGTGAGTGTGCAGAAAATACCAAAGAAGACTGCGGCCCGTTCAGGATGCCTGAGCAATGCGAAGGCGATATGGTAGATGCCCAGAATTACCAGGGCAACTATCACAAAAATTTCTTCGCTTGTGCGGCGCAGGCGGTAGCTTTCCATCTGTGAGCTGGTGGAAAAAAGAATGGGCTGCGTAATACCCCCTGTAGGATAATCAGCGTTAAAAACCTGCAATAGCAATTCGGTCTTGCCCGCCAGGGGTAACTGAAGGTATTGCACGCGCGTGGCGGCAAATGCCTTGGTTGGATCACTGGAAAGCTTACCAATTTCCGCCTGCAGGGTGCCGTTGACATAACAGCGCAGCGCCGAAGGCAGAGCGGGCAGGCGCAACGAATACAGGGCGAGTTTAGGCGGCAGTAATATCTGCAATCTATATGTTGCCACACCTGGTCGTGTGGTAATAAGGCCGGTGTCGGTATAACTGTGCATATTCCCGGGTACGTGAGCGAGCCGTGCCACGTGCGTATGCGCCGTGATTTCTTCGGGTCGCAACAACGTGTTCGGATAGTACTCCCACTCGCCGTTGAGCGGTAAGGGTTCGCGCTCTTCAAAACGCAGCGTCGATAAATCGGCCGTAGCGGCTCTTACCGGAGTAAGTGCCGACTTACCGCTGCAGGCAACGCTGAGCGACAGGCTGCACGCAAGAGAAATTTGCCGCAAAAATAGCTTCATTCTAATTTCTTACGCAGGTATCGGGTAATTCTATCTTCAGTGCTCGCTTTTGCCAGTCGGTTCAAAAGATTTGCTGCGCGCGAGCGGTTTCCCATTTTCAGGGCAATTGCCGCCAGTAGCTGCGTGGCCCGTACATCGTCTGGCTGTTGATCGAGGTGCACTCTTACATGCTTTTCGGCGAGCCCATACTCGCCAAGCTGGTAGTAAATGCGCGCCGAAAGAAACGGCAGAGCCGGAAATTCGGGGTAGAGCTTCCACAGCTCTTCAAGCAGTCGGGAGGAATCATGAAGCATTCGGCGCTTCATCGCCTGCACCGTTTCGTTAAACTTTTCAATAAATTGCCGGTAGTGCGGATGCACACGCAGCACCACCATCGATACGTCGTCGCGAATACGTTGCCCCTCGGCAAAACGCAAAAGCTCCTCCCAGATTCGATCAGCAATCTTCTGGGGGGATTGATCGCTGTTCTGCAGCACAAGATTTTGCAGGCGGTTATTGCCGAACTCTTCGCCATTCGCGTTTGTTTGCTCGGTGATACCGTCAGTAAACAACACGAGCAGGTCGCCAAACTCAAGACGTGAGGTTTTCTCCTCGTAGCTATCTCTCGCATCAGCCATGGCTCCGATGAAAAGCCCAGCCGTGTCGTAGGCTTCTATCGTGTGTGTCTTGCGGTGGTAGTGTAATGCCTTTTGGTGTGAGGCATTGGCGTATGTCAGGCGGAGCTTTTCGTCGATACACACCAGAAACGCCGTCAGGTAGTCCTGCGTTTTGATCTGCTCTGAGAGCTGCGCATTGACTTCACGGAAAACCGCCGCCGGTGAGTCGCTGTTGCGTATCGCTGCGGCAAAGGCGTCGTTTGCCGCCATGGTAATGAGCGCAGCTGGTACACCATGGCCAGAGACGTCGGCGAGCAGTACAAAGATGGATTTGTCTTTCTCGTAAATATTCAAAAAGTCACCCGAGACTTTTTGCATGGGTCGATACAGTATGCCAAACTGTACAGCGTTCCACGGCGGGTGCTGCTGCGGTATCATTTCTTTTTGAATCTCCGCTGCAAAATCAAGCTCGGTCTGAATTTCATGATCTTTCTGCTGCAGCTCGGCATTGGCCTGGCTCAGGTGTGCAGTCGCCTCGCGTATCTGCTGCTCAAGGTCACGGCGATAGTTAAGGACTTTCTGCGCCGCGTGGAAGAACCCCGACGAAAGCGTTGCGAGTTCACGGTCAGAGGCGCGCGAATAGAAATCGGGGTCGCGGCCTTCTTGCAGGCCGATTGCCGCTAACTGCAATTCCTTGATTGAGGCGAAGATATTTGAGAAAAACAGTATGGTGAGCACCATCAGCAGCGCCAGAGAGAAAAGCGAAAAGCCAATGATATAAGTGTAACCACTTTCGGTTTGTGCCACTTGCGAGCGCAGAAGTGAAATCAGAATGTAATCACTGATGGCGATGACGCTCAAAATACTGGCAAATTTCCACTTGAGCGAGATGGAATAGGCAGCCGGCGGCTCGTGCCCCATGAAGAAAAGCTGACGCTTCACCAGTGACCGGTAGCGCCCCATATGCAGGTCACCCGTGACATAGACGAAGAGCACATGGATGGGCAAAGTCACGAGCGCCGCCTGGATATAGATGTCGGCATGTCCGGTTTTTGCTGAGGTATATTCTTCCACGAGCACTGTGCCGAGGACGATAGCAACATGCACCGGACCCCAGAGCGCCCGGTTCTTGCCGTAATCGGTCAAGTACCAAAGCAGTTTTTCATACTCGGCCACGCTGCGCGTAATGCTTAATTTGCCGTCTTCAAACATACTGTTTACGAAACGCACGCGCGGTATGAACGAACGAATTTTGATGCGGTGCAAGCCGTCGTTGAGATACAGCTCCATCACTACAGCGATGGCAAGGCCCACAAGCAACGCACCGAGAATGCGGTCATCGACTGAGGCGAGATGGCCCCGCGTGAAGCCATAGGCAAAGCCTGCCGCAGCAAAGACGCTGGTAAAAACAATGTGCAAGAGAGGTGCGGCGTAGAAGCCGACCAGCCAGACAGCGAATCTCGTGAGCGCGCGATAGTACTGCAGCGGATTGAACGTCATTTTTGTCTTAACATGACCAGCAACTCGTTGATGCGGGCTTCGATCGCAGCAGCAGGGAGCGTGCGGTATTTTTCCGGCACCATGTCCTGGTGGGTACATTCGCGCACCGCGACCAGCGTCTGCAACTCAATCGCCAGCGGGTATTCGGGGCTGCGGAAGTTCGTGATGGTCTCTTTCATGATTTCGATCGAAAGCGCCGACTTGTGCTTCACGTCAGCCGCGAGCGCCGCGCGCGTCAGTATCGCCTCGATATCGGCGCCAGAATAAGAACGTTCGCGGTCGAGCAATGGTTGAATTTCGGCAACAGGGGGAGCTATCTTCAATTTGCGGCACACACTCTGGTACAAGGCTTCGAGCTCCTCAGCGCTTTGCGGGTGAAAGAGCGCCAAATGCTCTTCAGCTCTGCCCTGCCGTTTCATATCTACTGGCAAGAGGTCCGGGCGCGACGTCATCAAGAACCAGATAATTTTGCCGCGATAGCTCGTATCGCTCATCAGCGCCGCGAGCGACGCGAATACCCGCATCGAAACGCCGCTATCTCCCTGCGCATCGCGGTTGCCGAGAAATGCGTCGGCTTCGTCGATCATCACTGCAACCGGGTAAATGGATTTCAAAATGTTGAAGATCTTTTCGAGATTCGCTTCGGT
>Ga0272446_1004165_pt1 | contig 17384 bp, 12 predicted proteins | sample YNPCB0061_FD_194587 | JGI IMG/M metagenome (GOLD analysis project Ga0272446, IMG submission 194587) | Hot spring microbial mat communities from Yellowstone National Park, WY, United States - YNP-CB-006-1 | ecosystem: Environmental > Aquatic > Thermal springs > Hot (42-90C) > Sediment | place... | reverse complement strand
CGGGGTTCTCCGCCCACTCTCGCTGCACCCACTCGAGGTGGAAGAGTCGCCGGCAGTAGGCGAACTCGTTCACCATCCGGGCCGGGATCAGCTCGGGCGGCTCCGTGACGCTCTCGGGAGACACAGTGCTCGGCATTTCGCACTGGGCTTCGGCCCGCTCTGCGGCAAAGTTGAGCCCTTTATGGCATTGAGCCCAACGCCGTCAGAGGTTAGCCAGCTCTCAGGTGTTTCGGACATGGGTCGCCCGGCTTGGCCGAGGCGCATGGTGCCGGACGGCTGCAATCAGAACTCGTCCGCCTCGGCCGCTCTCCGCTCCTCGTCATCGACGAAGTTGGCTCCATCCCCTTCGAGCCCGAGGCGGCGAACCTCTTCTTCCAGCTCGTCAGCAGCCGCCACGAGCGAGCCAGCGTCATCGTCACCTCCAACAAGCCCTTCGGCCGCTGGGGTGAGGTCTTTGGCGACGCCACTGTGGCGGCGGCGATGATCGATCGCCTGGTCCACCACGCCGAGATCGTCTCTCTTGAAGGGCGACAGCTACCGGCTCAAGGATCGTGATCTGGGGAGGGTGCCTACCGACGACCCAGCCTGACGACTCGCGGCGAGAGGGTCAGTTTTCAGCCGCTGGAAAGAGGGGTTCAATCATCGTGAACAGCGGGGAGCTCAGCTTGCTCGAGCAGGCTGGGACCCACCTATTCTCTGTGACTCTTCTTATTGGCGTGCCCAGGCTCCGCAGTCGCCGGGATCCGAAAAGCGATTTCACGAGGATTCACCCATGCAACAACGAGTGTTACGACTTCTCCCGGATGTGCGCCAGCTGGAACCTGCGTGCTGTTGATGATGGGGCCGGAGAGGTTCGAAGGCTCGTGCCGCGCCTTCCAGCCGCCTTTCTTGGTACGTTCCTCGAGCAAGATCCCTTCGACGCGGTCGCCGGGCTTGGGCGGCCCAGGCACGGTGCTGGCTTGTGGTCTTTCGCGGGTTGCCCTGGGAATTCCCTCGGCCCGCGCTCGCGGCGGTCGGCCGCCACCCCGACACCGACGGTCTTCTGGAGAGGGCGCTGGGCGCGGTGGATCGGCTGGCCACGGTGGCTCGTTGGTGCCTGCAACATAGTGCGGCGTGGGGAGCACAGGGCGTTGTTTGAAGTCGGGGAGACTCATGTACCCCGTCTGGGCGACCGAAGGGCGCGCGTCCCACTCGAGAAGGCGGAAAAGCGTGTCGAGCCGAGCGATCTGGCGAAGCCCCGGAGATCCGGCAAGCAGAGGCTCTCCGGAATCTCGCGCATGCGCGATGATCGTCTGTTCGAAAATCGCACGGAAGCGAGCGCCGTCCGCGTTCTCGACTCCGCTGTCGCCCCACGAGCGGCAGCGCTTCGAACGATCCACCAGCACGAGGCGGGGTTCGATCCGCACACTGCCCAGACCTAACGGCTTCCCCATACCGAGCTTGTGGCAACAGCCCTCGGGGAGCTGGAGCGCGCTGAGGAGCGCTCCGAGCTCCAGATCGGTGAGGTTCTGGAAGCGGATGCGGCCGGAGAAGGTGACTCCGGCCCTCACCGGGCGGATTATCGTGTGTTGCTTGTCTTCGGGCTTTGGTCCCTTGAGATCGCGGAGCAGGCTGTCCTGGTTGTCGGGCTCCCTGACCTCGGACAGACCTCCCTCATCCCACCGGTGCCAGTACAGCTTGTGGCCGCGGATAGTGGTGTGGTCTCCCTCGATGTAGGTAGTCAGCTGGTCTTTGTCCTTCGTACCGTCCTGGGTGAGGTAGTGCTGGAACGTCGTCGGCTTGGGTGACGATAGGATCTTGGGCACCAATTCGCCCTCGGACCAGTCTGGGCCTCCTTTCGTGGCCACAACGTCCTCGAAGAAGACCCGACCCCTGATGGCACCCTCGGTGTTGACCTTCCCGAACAAGGCTTCGGCAAGGTCCAGCCCGGCGGTACGCAGCGGCTCCGGCACCAAGTCGGCTGGACTCCGATCGTACGGCAGACGGAACATTCCCGCGCGGCCGAAGAAGACCAGCCCGTCCGGGTTGTCTTCGCCCTTTTCGTTGTCGTGGGTGAGGAAAAAGACCGGTTCACCGTCTCGGAGATGTCCGTCCGCCCTGCGACGTGCGTCGGGCGGTTGGCTGCGGGGGAATGCCCTCTCCTGCCAGTTCGTGATCTGGTCTTCGTCGTGGAACCTCGACCACCGGTCATCCGGAACGCGCACCGGCTTGGGTGATCTACCTTCCGGCTCCACGAACACGAACTCGCGCTTTTTCGGCCTTCTCTTCCCGCCGGCGTTTCCCGTGAGCACGAGAATTCCTCGTTGCCACTCGCCACTGGGGCGAGTCCCGAGCCGGATGTCGGTGACCTCGGAAGACCTTTCCTCGACTTTCACCCAGCACTCCCTGTGCTGATGGGACCATGGTGGAGTCCAGCTAGGCCCAGGGTCGAAGCGGATCCCTATCCGCTCCAGCAGCCGGCGGGACACGCGCAGCTTCTCGCGTGGTTCGATGGTTGCTTGCCCCCCTCGCAGGCGCAAAATGCCGGCCCGGACTCCCCCACCTGCGGCCATGCGCTGGCGGTACACCTTCCCGATCCGGGAGTCGTCCACCGTCCTGAAGAACGGCTTCGCGTCGCTCACCGGTTGGATCTTCGAAAAGGACAAAATCTCGACGAGCGTACGCACCATACCCCGGAGGCTCGACCCCGGAATGGCTGGCCTGCCGTCCGGGGTCGTGTACGGCTCGGGTCGGAGGCGCGAGTCTCGGGCATCCCACGTCCCGTCCCTTCTCCGCGTCACTGGGCCGCGGATGTAGAGCGGCGTGAGCGTTTCGATCTCCAGGTCGATCCAGCCGCTGTAGGTGCCTGGGACGAAGCGGTCGTGGATCTCCCACGGCTTGATGCTCGAGCCGTTCACCTCGATTCCGCCTGCGACCTCGAAGACTCGCTCGGGCAGGGCCACGAAGTTGTAGGGTGCCCGAGCCGTGCGTTCCGGGGTCCTGGGGTTCACGTGGCGCGGCATCATTTCACCTCTACGAGTTTCACCTCTACGAGACGGCTCGCCACGACGCGCACACCGCCGGTGCGCTCGTCGCGAGCGAAGTAGTGACGGAGGAGAAGCCGCGGCCGGGTTGACAAGGACCCTTCCGGCAATCGGAGCGGCAGCACCTGCTCCGCACCGGTGCCATCCCCGACGCGCGTGAATCCGTCTCTGTGCTCCATCACGCGATCGCCAAGGAGGGGCCGCTCCTCCTCGTCCGGCGCGACAGGGCCGGAGAGTGACGATCGCTCCACGTCCCGCAAGACGCGGCCGCGATAGCCATCCTGCGTACGCCACACCAGCACCTCGAACGCCGGGCAGAAGACGCGGAGCTCTTGGATGGAGATGTCCGAGGGCCGAGGACAAAGATCGGGGAAGACTTCCGAGCCAAACCGCCATCTTGCGCCGTCGAGTCGGCCCCACGTGACGCCGTCGTCGCAATGAAGGAGAACCCAAGCCGGGGGCTCGACAGGGAAAGGCGGGCGACCCTCGCCGAGCACGTGGTCTATCCATGCCTTGCAGCGCTCGGCGTCGAGCTGCTCGATCTCGCAACCTTGGACCTGGTTCATGGGTCGGCCTCCAGCGCAGGCTCCGCCCAGAACGCCTCGATCAGCTCATCCACGACAGTACCTGCGGAGGAACCCGGCTGGAGGCTCACTCTGCGGCCGTCCTCGAGTCTCAGTGTCGCCGTCCCGGTGAAACGGCCCCGCCCGACTGCCGCCGTGCTGCCGACGGCGATCTCGCCGGTCAACAGATCCTTGAGCAGCAGAACCAGCAACCCCACCTCGCCGCGCTCGGGATTTCGAAGTTCCATACGGAGATGCACGCGCCCGTGGTAATCGGGCTCTTCGTCGAACAGGGCTCCGGGTACGACACCCTGAGTGAACCGGTCGATGCGAACGCGCGATGGCCGCATACGCTCGCCATCTTGCACGAAGCTCTCGTTGATCCGGAGCCGCGACGCTTCAAGCCGAGTGTCCTTCCCGCCTGTAGGCCCTTCCACTCGTGGTCCGAAGAGACGCTCGACCCAGCGCTCCGCGTCCTCCTTCCCATCTCGCACCACGCCTGCGATCCGCAACGCCTGCGTTCGGAGAGCCCCGGCGATTGAGGTGCCGGCAAGCACCGAACGCCCGCTGGACCGCAAGTTGACGGCGTCCGGCGCGCCAGGCTCGACAGGCGCGCTTCGGATGAGGAGGCCTCCGATGGCAACGAGCTCCGCTTCGACCACGATACGCCGGCGCCGGTCCTCAAACTCTTGGAACTCAAGGCCTTGCCAGGCATGCTGGCATGCCTGCCGGGGGGTGTCGAACGGGGCGCTCGCGCCCGAAAGCGGCTGCTCCCAATCGGACCGGGTCCACTCGATCCATCCCTCTTTAGACTGAAGGTCGTACCGGACGGCTCGCCAACTTATGGCTCGAGCACTCCCCAGGCCGCGCGACCGCCGAGCCCCGATCGAGATGTCGCCTTCGGCCAGACCAGATAGCGTTCGGACCAGGAGGCCCACCAGCTCGCCCTCGCTCCTGGCTTCGGGCACAACGAGGTCGAAGCGCAACGGGAAAACGGTTCCTGCCGGCACCACCTCGAAATCGAACTTTTTGTGGTCCTCGGCAATGCCCCGTCGGGTCTCGATCTGGACGCCGTCCCGGATCTCGACGGCCTGGTGGCCAGGGAGATTGCCGATGCTGTCGAACACGAGTACCGGGCTTTGTGCGCCCAGGTCATCGCCTCTTGCGCCTCCGAAGAGGCGTCCCACTGCGGGATCCTCCTCGCTTGCGTAGCCACTCAGAACGTCAGCGAGATACGAACGGAGAGCACCTGCCAGCGAGGTGCCCGGCAACAAGGGTGCGGCGGTGCGCGCGTCGCGGAGCAGGACCATGTCGGCGCTCTCGCCTGTCCCGGCACCGAGATGCGTCGCGCTCTCCAGAACGAGCTTGGCCGTAATGACCCAGTGCGCCGCGACCGTGCGAACACCCCCTGGGTCGCTGAGGAGCGCCGTCTGCACGGCACTCACGATGACCTCCTCTGGCGCTGGCGCCGCGCCAGCACCGACAGGGTGGCGTCGACGAGCCGCGCGCGAATCCAGGGCCCGCGGCGGCGTAGGTGCGTCCGAGCGGACTCCTCGCTGACGACGTGGTGGCGTTGAGCGAGCATGTCCAACCGGAGCAAGTTCCCGAGCATGGCGTCGTCCTCACCTCTGGCCATGGTCAGCAACCAGTCCGCGAGGCGTTTTCCATCACTCAGCCGGCAGCGGTCGAGCTGATCCATCGCAGGCCGTCTGAGCCGCTCGTCCTCGGGAGCTTCTGGGTCAAGCCAAGTAACGAGCGTCTGGAGGGCGGCCTCGGGCGATGCCCTCAAGGCATTGCGAAGGCGACCGAGGAGAGCCGGCGTCGGAAGTGACTTTGCGTCGCGAGCGAACCGCGCAGCCTCCTCTTCGATCGTCCGGGCGACCGCCGCGTCGAGGATGCGCTCTTCCGCGAAGCGGACGAGCTCCGGAGCTTCCCCCATAGGTGCAGGAGTCTCCGTGCCCGGGGAGGCGCGCAGGACTCGCAGCTTTTGAGGTCGATCGAGGAAGATCACGCGCCCCAACCCCTCCACCCGTCGCTCGCCAAGGCCTTCGTCCTCCACGGCCCGAAGGTCAGCGACGGGGATGCGGTCGCGCGCCCGGAGCACGAGCACAGAGCCTGCGGCACAGGCCAAGGCCTGGGGCGTCTCGAGCCGCCACTTCCGGTTGAAGCCGCCTACGCGTTCGAATGCCCATCTCCGGGCGATGACCTCGGCCCGGCCGCCGAGCGCCTCTTCGAGTTCGGAAACCAGTCGCGAGGGATCGAGCTGTCCGGTGACCGGATCCCGACCAACGTATGGGGAGGCGAGGAGAGCGATGAAGTCCGCGCCGCGGTCAAGGTCACGATCTACAATGCCTTGCCCCGTGACCTCACGGTCGCGAAGCTCTCCCCATTGGATAGTGGCGTGTCCTCCGTAGCCTCCTCGCCGCGATCGCCCGAACAAGATCTGGTTGCCGAACGCCTTCTTCACTGTCTCAGCGAGCGTCGTGGAGGTCCCCTCGTCGCCGCCTCGAAGCTGGACGAGTCCCTCGAACTCCTGGCCGGGCTCGATGAACTCGAACGTGAAGAGAGCGCCGTGCGGCACCTCGCGGCCGTCTCGCTCCTCCGTCCAGGCTCGGCCCCGCGACCGGTCGCGCTGGTGATGAGCCCGACTTCCGAGCGTCGGCCTGACCCGGAGGAGCTGCGCTGCGCCGAGGGTCGCGAACGGATCTGCCACCTCCGAGAGCTGCTCGGTGGGCCAGTCGAAGCCGTCGTCAGTTGGCTCGCCACTGAAGGCGGCCAAATCCACGACGCCCAGCTCCCCCGCTGGATCAGGCGGAACGGCCTTGTCCGTTCGCCACGAGGCGGGCGCCGGAAGCGCTCTCCGGCCGGCAACTCGCGGATACGCATTGAGAAACCGGACGGTGCCGTCCAGGACCAAAGTGCTGAACTGGCTTCGCCGCGTCACGGCGCTTCCGGGATCGCCGAGAGCCCGCGCGAGTGCGCCGCGCAGCGCGGAACCCGGGATGTACGGCAAGGTCCGCGCGCTGTTGGGATCGCCGCCCAGCGCGGTGAGAATCGCCGGGCTGCGGAGGGTGAGAGTGAAGGGGAGGTAGTATGCAAACGAACGAACTGCCGTCGTCATGAGACCCCGCCCGGTAGGGGAGACAGCGCGACCTCCGTGGCCTGATCCACCACCGCACGCCGCTCCACTACGTAGGCCAGACGCTGCGGGACCTTTGCACGGCAGGCGCGCGCCACGAGCCAGATCGCCATGACCGCCGCCTTTCCAGGCCCGGTCGGGATGTCGTTCAGTTCTGGGACCTTGCCCTTGAGCATTCTCTCGAGAAGCGCTTCCTGCCATCGGAACGGTGTCTCCCAATTTTGAAGGCCCAAAGCTTTCTCGAGCAGGCCCCGGTGGTCAGGAGATAGGCTCATACTCAGCTTCCAGCGTTTAGCGCTTGTGCTAACCGGCGTGTTCCTTCCACGTCGCCGTCCAAGGTCACCCGAATGTGCCCCCGGCCTCGGTTACGTCCGAGACCCGCATGCCTCGTGGTCAGGCAGGCCAGCGCCAGGCACTGGAGATCCTGCGCCGTGGGCTGGTCAAGCCAAAGCAAGGGTGACTCGAACTTGAGCCCCCGCAAGATGACTCGGACGGAGCGCAAGGTACCTTTAGCAGGCGCTCCCGACGTCCTGTCTTCTGAAGTCTGGGAACGGATGTCGGTCAACGCGGCGAGGATCGTCTCCCGAGATAGCGGATACAGACTCCGCTCCACGGCCGCCACAAAGTACGCTCGCGAAGCCTCCTCGACCCTCGCATCGCCGATCCGGAGGATCGCCGTCTCGGCCACATCCGCGTGCGGCCCCAAAACGCGGCGCCCCGCCTCCGCAAGTTCCGGAAAATGGGCCTGCATCGTAAGCCACGAATCCCGCAAGAGCCCGCGGAGCGTCTTGCCGCCCAGCATCGGCAGGCCATAGGCGTCGTGCTCTACCTCGACGTCCACCACGCCGGGGGTGCCCTCGCCCCTGCCGAAGGTGGTGTCCGACAGCAACTCGATCACGATCCGCTCCGGAGGCTTGTTCACCGGCCTCCCTCCTTGCTCGAGGGCAGCGGGGAACCCAAGGGCAGGTGGAGATCCAACAGCTCGATGGCATCGAGAAGCGGCGTACGCACGCCGTCGAGGAAGCCCTTCGTTGCGTCCAGCCCGCCTGGCAACTGGAGCTCCCGGGCGACAGTCCACGCTTGGCGCGCCCTCTGCACGCTTTCGGGACCCTCGCGGACCACCATTGCAAGCTCTTTGACCTTGTTCCGATGCGCTCTCCAGCGCTCCCCTCGGAATCCGTCCGATCCCTCCCCCAAGATCGTCCCGACTAGCCAACTCCACGTTTCTCGATCTGCCGGGCCCGCACCCAGGCGGTACGGCCTGCATGTGAGTTTCAAGCTGCCGCTGGTGTAGGCTCGGGCACGTAGCTCGAGGACGGTCGTTCCAGGACGTGGCGTACCGACGTGCCAGTCGAGCCATGGGCCTTCGTCCGCCTTCTCTCGCCGCCGCCGCTTCGCGTTCTCGCAGAGTGCCCCGGCCAGCGCGTAAGTCCGATCGAAGGGGGCGTGGGCGGGCACCACGGCCACACCGGCGCACGCCGTCACGGACCCGAGATGGGGAATGTCCGCCGAAAAAGCGTCGAGCGCTGTCTCAGCCAAGTCGAGCGCAATCCGCCCGTCACAAAGGAAGGTGAGGTCGTCACCACCGAGGAGCACCGGGCGGAGCGGCAGCAGCGTCTGGCCGTTCGAGCTATAGAGCTCGAAGCCGAGGTCCGGCCACGAGCCTTCGATCCGCGCCTTGTTGCCATCGGATCGGACGGCCTGCCTGACTCGCTCGACGACGCTCTGGAACGCTCGCCGGCCCAGCTCGTCTACCGCAGAGCTCCACTCGCGAAGCTGTTCGAGAACCTTCTCGTCAGGCAGCCTGTTCTCGATGCATCCGTCCAGCCATGTCCGGACCTTTTCGCCAATCCCATTCCCGTCCACGTGAACGACGCCGATGAGGCTCGTCTCTCCGAAGGTCCTCCCCATCTCGTCGATGACATCCGGAAAGGCGAAGCGGTCGTCGCCATCGAGGAACCGCGCCCATCTACTGGTGGCGCCCTCCCGCACCCTGCGCTCCCGCCACCGGAGCACCATCCGGGAGAGGGGAACCTCTGGCTCCTGTGGGTCGAACCCCGATGCGGGAAGGCCCGTCAGGCGGCAGGGTGCCGTTACAGAGATCCCCAGTTGGGGCGTGGAAGGCACCCGCTCCAGCTTGGCACATGCAAGAAGGACTTGCAGCTGCTGAATCGCTGGCGCGAGCCCACCAGGCTCGTACTCAAGGTGTTCCACCACGACCTCAAGGCCAGGAGCTTCTTCATACAGGCGCCTGGTGTAACGCGCCGCGAAGTCGCGGGCGTCCTCGCGACCCTCGAATCGAACGAGCGCGTTTCCACCGCTGCCAAGCAGAACCTGGCCCCCGGAGCTCTGCGCAGCACTCAGAGCGCCGACACGCTCCGTGGCCCAATAAACGAGCCACGAGGCCGCCACCGAGTCCCGGAGACGGTTCGAGGCGAAGACGTACCGCTGGATCCCCAAGACGTCTATTCCCGTCAGAACCGGCATCCGATTCCCTCGCTCACGATTCGAGCCACTCCCACAGGGAAGCGAGGTTCGGCTCGCCCGCTATCCCGGCCCACTCGCGCAAGTCGGCGAGGCCGAATGCCTTTGGCACGTTGGACGCGTCCCAGAGGCTCGCGATGTCGGCGCGGACCTGGTCGATGTAGGGACCGTCCGCGTCATCCCCATCCAGAAGGCACACCAGTCCGCTCCGAGCGAGATCGCCGCCCATCTGGCGAGCCCGCATGGCGACCTCGAAGAGCTTCGACTTGCACTGCGACTTCGTGGCATCCGTCGTGCACGACAGCACGTACAAACGTTGCCGCCGGATCAATGCGACATCGATCTCGAACTGCGCTGACTTGGGCTTGGTCCGCTTGCAGTGGACGCCCACCTGGACGGCACACGTGTCGCCGACAAGGCCACGAATCTGAGTGGCGGTCCACCGCTCCAACCAGCGACCAGTGAGAAACTCCACCCACGCCTCGTAGCGATCCTTCGACCAGTCGTCTCCGGGAACCTGCGACGCGCTCAACGAGAGCCCCTGATCCGCGGGATTCCACGGATCACCCCTAGCTTGTGTCAAAGACCTCATCCTTCCCTCAGGGCGGAACCTGCAGTACAGAGCCTTGGCTGTCGACGGATAGCGAAGGACGCGGTCTGCTAACGCTGATGCATCTTCCTCAGTGGGCACGCCTGACATGGACGGGTTGTGTGCGGCAACCCTCTCGATACCGTGAAGCTCCAGGATGCGCTCCAACGTCAGCCCGAGATCGAGCCCCGAAAGGTCGAGGTCGTATCCATCGTCGAATCGGAGCAGCCCACGCCGCTCGTCAAGATAGGATGCCTGATGCTCCTCGAGCTGCAGCGCCATCCGCACGTGCGCAGCCATCGGCTTGGTGCCACCGCTGTAATGGAGGTGGTCCACGGCATCGAGCGACCTGCAGGCGTCGCGGATCTGCCGGGCATCCGTAGCGTCCTGGATCACCCGTTTCGACACGTCTATGCCGCGCGCGCGGAAGACTGCCTTGAGCCGCTCGCATGGCTCCTCGGTCTCGGGTGAGTGAAGCAGCACTGTTTGACGGGCCCCAAGAGCCACCGCAGCTAAATAGTTGGGCAGGGGGTTCGAGCCGACCAGGAGCACGAGTCGCCGCGCGGTCCGGCTAATGCCGCCGCTCAACGAAGCGCACCCGCTACCAAGCCCTGTCGCAATGGCGCCTGATCGCCCCTTCGTGCTCATGATCCCTACCGCAAGGCGGGACCAGGTTACCGCCCCGTCGCGCACGACGATGGTGCGCGCATGAAGGCAGTAGCCGTCTTCCGGTCCGCGACGCTCATACGTACCCCATGGGTCGGCACACCCCGTATCCGCGGTATCGCCCCGCCCCCACGAGCACCGGGCCGCGTACGGGTTCGTCGAAGACAAGGATGGCGTGGGTGTGCCGACGCTCTGTCCCATCCTTCCGCTTTAGACGCGGGAACTCGTGCCCAGCAGGCGCCCCTAGGTGTGCCGAGACCGGCGTTGCAACCACGTGGCGCGGCCGCGGGAGTCCGATCGCTGTACATGCCTCGGCGATCATCTCCGCGACCTCCCGGTGATAGGCTCCCGGCTCCTTTTCCTTCGGGTGCCGGTCGAAGGCGATCGGGGTGACGGTGGCCCAGTGGGTGGCACCGCGCGGATGGGCGGTCCACGTCTCGGGTTGCAGGTTCAGGGGCGGCCTGTCTCCCAGATCCCGGATCAGAGCCCAGACGCCGAGGGGCCCCATGCGGAGTTCGTGCACGCGGCCCAGGACGCGAAGGACCTGGCGCCGCTCCTCGGCAGACAGCTCGATGGGGAGGGCGGCGCCGACGCCGAGCAGGTGACCGTCGGCATGGGCGTGGCCGACAAAGCCGAGCGGAATGAACGCCAGGTGGGGACCCTCAAGTCGGCCGCCGTCGCGGTCGTGGCCGCTAACGATCTCCCGCACTCGCTCGGGAGCGTCATTCGACTGACTCACCAAGGCTTCACGCCAGCGATCGAAGACTCCGAGTACGGCCCGAAGGCCCAAGGCGGCCAGTGGCCCGCTCCGCCGCTCCAGGGCAAAGATGACGAGGTGAGGACTGAACACCGTGGCCGGGGTAGCCGGCTGCGGATCCCTCTCCTTAGGTCGCGCGTAGCCCTGATACAGCGAGATGTGGGGCCGGAGCTGCTGGGGAGGCTCCCCGCCGAACTCCTCCCTGAGGCGCCTCTTGGCGCGCTGTTGCGCTCTCCTGTCCCGGTGGTCGTCGGCGGTGACTACGAGGGAGGCGTACGCCTCGACCGCCTCGGCGTTGTACCGGCGCTCCAGGTCTTCCAGCGTCCCCGGGCCGGCCACCCGGAGCTGCAGCTCGGCTCGCTCGTCGTCCGGCACCCAGGTTGGCTCGGTCGCCTCGTCGGGGCGGGCGACCCACATCTGAACGATCGAGCTCGAGTGGCCGATCCGAGTCACTTTGGAGCAGAGGGACTCGAGCGCCGCGGCGACCCGGGGCTCAACGATGGCGTCCGGCCAGAGGAGGTACACGGTGTCCTCCGCGAGCCAGGCTCGAGCGAACGTCCTTGGCTGACGGTCGCGGGTGAGCTGCGGGGCGGCCTGGAGGGGCGTGGGCCGCTCGCTCGCCACCGGCTTGTCGTTGACGGGCACGTAGTGGGTCACCACCGCTCGCGGGCCCGCATCGGGCGCCCGAAGTGCCGGCGGAGGCAGCGATTCCAGCCAGAGTAACGCCTCCCGCTCGCCAGGATCAGCGCCGGTCACGAAGTGCGCCGCCGTCATCGCCATGAAGACGCGAGCGGGATGTGGCGGCCACTCCGGGCGGTCGCGGAGGTCCGGCTCCGAGGCCACGACGAAGCCGTTCAGGTACCGTATCCCGAGCGCGAACACCCTCAAGCCACCTCCGCCGGCTTCCTGGCGTTCTCCAGCTGACTGAGCCGGACGAGCTTGACCAGCTCTTCAGATGGCTTCAGCACGAGCGGTTCCTCGGGCCACTCCAACCCCGTCTGACGAGCCGCCTCAACCGCGCCCCTGAGGAGACCGACCGCCGCGTCGCCTGCCAAGGAGAACCGCCTGGGCTCCTCGCCAGGTCGGTCCAGGAGCTCCCACACCATCGGACCATCCGGCCACAGGAGGCACCGAGATCGCAGGTCCGTCCCGGCCTCGAAGGCCAGAGTGGCTGCCGTGAGGCCGAGCGCGGCGAGCACCGTTTGGGCAGCAGCGTCCACCTCGGGGTCCGTCTTGCCGCTCAGCGGGAACCGGAGCCTGCGGAGGCAGATCAGGGACAGTGTGGTGGTCTGCTCTGCGTATTCGACCGTGACCCCGGAGTTGGGCGACTCGAACGGCACGCTCGAGTGGTTGATCTCGGACGGCCGGATCGCCTTCTTCTCGCCAGGCTCGGCTATCCGCTGCAGTGCCCCATACTCATCGCCAAATACCGGCACGTTCTTGCTGATCTCCAGTGGGTCGCGGCGCACTCCGCGGTTCCGGTAGCCTTCCTCCCACTGCGCCCCGATACCCACGATCTCCGACACCATGGCCCGCTCGAACTTTGGACCGAGACCGCCCTTGGGTCCAGTCGAGTCCCACATCCCGAAGATGAGAGCCGTCGGGCAGAGTTCGAAGAGGGGGGTGGCGTTCTGCGCGTTGACGCTGTTCAGCGCCTTTCCCCGGTCCGACTTCCGGAACCTGGTGCCGTCGAGTTCGCTGTCGCGAAGGATCGCGTCTGCCAGGCGGTGAGGCACCTGCAGGCTCGTGATCCTTCCGACCTTGTCGATGAGTCGCCCCGCCGCTCCGTCTGCGTCGACGTCACCCGTGGGGTCGTAGTCGGAGAAGTCCACGACGACCAGAGGCAACTTGATCCGGCCAGCATCCACTGCTTCCTGCAAAGCGAGCTCCATCCGGTTCGCTTGGCTCTGGACGCTGTCCAGCAGAACACAGTTCACCGGCTCATCTTTGCCGGGGACTCGCCGCCTCTCGATGGCGTAGACGGCGCCGGCAAAGGTCGGGGGGAACACCTTGTCGCCGGACCCGCCGGCTGGTTGCAGTCGGCGGCGACAGCGGAAGGCCGCCGCTTGGCCCTGGATGGCGGAGCGCAGAACGTCCACCGTCAGTTGGTCCATGGTCTCTCCTTCACTTCCGTGTCTCCTATGGCCCGTTTCGTGTTTGATTGACGGGTAGATGGCAGCCCTACACGATGGCCCGTGCGGGTGAGAAGTTCACCTTTCGGTTTGCCCCGGCGCCGACTACGACTCGGTTCGCTCGGTACACGACCGCGATGCCGCGCGCACGGAGAACCGCAGGATCGGGACGCTCCGCGATGAGTTCCCGGAGCTGCACCAATGACCGAGTGACGTCCAGCCCGACCGGCTGCTCCCACAATGGCCACGTGAAACTCGTCTGTTGCGCGTCCCAGCCGGCAGCGGCAAGCGCCCGGCCAATCGCAGCGGTCGGAAACAAAGCGAGCCCTCGGTAGGCCAGCAGGTTCGCCATCCACACCGTACGGGCCTTGTTCCCCGAGGCGGTCGGGTCACGATCCATCAGAGCGTACCGGCGGTCTTCGATCGGGTCCCATCGCATGGAGAAGCGCTCGTCGCGGTAGTCCCAAGGGGCGAAGAGCGTGCGCCGGACGCTCTCGGTGCTCACACGGCTCATGAGCTCTCTGGCGGTTTCCAGGAAGTTCTGGTGCCCTGACCCCGTGGTGAAGCAAAAGGGCGTTGGGACAATGCTGTCGGCATTGTCCTGACGGACGGCGTCGACACCGAAGGATGCAAACATGTCCAGCGGGTCTCGGGACAAGCGGTCGGCGCTAGCCATGAGGGCCTGGACGTGCTCCCGGTACTCCGCAGGGGTGCAGTCGATCCGCTGTCCGAGGGCGAGTTCTGGCCGCGGGACCGCCTCGCGGAGCGCTTGCAGCCACTGCAGGCGCCACTTTTCGTAGTCGTCCCTCAAGGGCAACAGCTCGCGCTCCACGGCCTCCCTGAGCTCACGACCGCGCAGACCCCGCTGCCTGAACTCCTTGCGCTTGTTGTTGATCGCCGTTCGGGCGCGCTCCATCTCCCTCTCCGCGCTGGCTCGCCGAGCCTCTGCGTCCTGGGGAACAGGTTTCCCCCTGAGCGATCTCGCCACTATGGTGGCGAGCTCCTCTTCAGTCCCAGCGTCGACGCCCTCCACAACTGGGATCCAGCGCGCCCTGCGCTTCCACAAGAGCCTAGGTTGACCGGCTACTGAGCTCTGGAGGCACACGAGCGTCCCCAAGGCAGCGAGGAAGCCCAACGGATTCGCTCCGTCGAGACCCGCCAGCTCAAAGGCACGCGGCATCAAGCATCGCCCCCTTCCAACCCCGAAAAGTTGCTTGCGTACCAATCGGCCAGGCGCAGGAGCGCCTCCAGGTACGCCAGCCCCCACCAGCCGTAGCGACGGGTCAGGCGCCAGAAGCGCTCGGCTACCCCCGAGTCCACCCGATAGGCTGGCGGCGAGCTGGCGCGATCCTGGAACGTCAGGCGAATCTCGGTCCCCGCCAGACTCCCGGAGACGTCTGGCAAGGAACGATCCACCGCCACAGGCGCAAACGGCCGGCCATGGCCGTGATGACTCGTGATGAGGTGGAGGACCAGGTCTGCCGAGGCATCGTCCGGTGGCAGTTCGGCAAACCGGCGCGCCAGCTCCAAGGAGAGCATCTCGTGGCGGAAGTCTCTGGGGAGACCGCTCGCCTCTCGGATCGCACGGCGACGCGCAGGTGAGGTCGGTACGAAGGCCGATTTCGCGATGGCCTCCGCAGCAGTCGCTGCCCCCACCTCGTCTCCTTGCCGGAGCAGCACCTGGAAGCGTGGGTCCAGCTTCCCGGCGTCGTGCCAAAGCCCGGCGAGGGCAAGCGCACCGGAAAGGCTCGCCGGGAGACAGCGCTCGGCGATCTTCTGCGCGGCCCGTCGGACCAGCTGTGAGTGGTTCTCGAGAGAAACTTCCCGGTCCGCAGCAGACGCCAGATCGTCGTCGTCGGCGAACAGATCCGACTCCGCTCCGAGACGTCTGCGGGCCCGCGCCACGAGGATGAGCCCGCCCGCGGGGTGCTCCACCATCCTCCCCCCTCGTGCTTGCGCGAGCAGATCCGTCCACCACTTCGGAGGCGGCGGAGGCGAATCCTCCTCTGGTCGATACTCCAGAACGGCTCGAATAGCGTCCTGGATCACCTCCCGATCTGGAGCAGGCGACGCGGCGAGCGTCACGAGCTCCTGGAGCGGTGGGCAGTCTAGCCAGGGCGCCAGCACGGACTCGCTCAAGCGAACGGCGGCCGGCTGCCCTGCGGCAACACGGGCGGTCTCCCAGAGATCGAGCCCCTCGCGGCCCACCGCTTGGGCGGCTGTCGCTTGTCCAAGCGGTCCGATGCCATACCAAGCCGGAACTACGAGCACGTCGCCCCCGCGGATGTCCGACTTCGTCGTCACCACGCGGGACCGATCGCGACCCCGCCAGACGACGCATGGCCGGGTCCTCTCTCGCGCGCCCTCTCTCTGGTTTCCGAGGCCCTCAACGTCCGCCGAGTCGTCAGTTGCTGCCTCGTCCGCAAGCCACATTCGCACACGCCACAGCGGCACCTGCAGCATCTCCCCGCTCACAGGAGGGCACATGGCAACGATCTCGAGCCACTGCTGGGCATCATCCTCCCGAAGATCGGAGCGCCAGACAACAGAGACGTCCGGGGGACCAGGCCGGCCGTGGAGGTAGAGGGCGACGTCTGGCTCGGGATATGCGGGCGGCGCGGTCTGGCAGAGAAGGTCAAGATGCGCCGGCAGGAGCACTGGGGCGTCCGGACTCGGGGCCAGGAGGGACGGGAGGTCTTCGACCTCCCGAACGCGTCGCTCGAGAGCCTCCACTCCCATGTCCACGACGAGATGCCCGTGTTCGTCCGGGATCGCTTGCCGTTGAAGCCACTTCCAGGTCTCCGCGAGCGCCGTCCCGTAGATCGGGTCCGCCTCCCTCGCCTCGATGTCCGGCTGGCGAGCCAGGATGGCCGCCGGCGCTGGTTGATCCGAGCCCAGTCGGGCCAGCCGTCCGAACCGCTGGCGAAGGGCGTCGAGACTCGCGCATTCGGTGATGAGAGCGTCAAAGCTAAAGTCTGCACCCACCTCCAGGCACTGCGTGGTGACCACGATGATGGGGGTCGCGAGTTCTTGCGGGTTGTCTGCCCTCAGGTAGCGACCCCAGTGCTCAATGAGGCCGTCGCGTTCGAGAGGCCGAATCCGACCGGTGAGAAGAATCACCTCGGCTTCGTCTCCCAGCGCATTGCGGAGCTCGGTGGCCAATTCCATCGCCGTTCGGACTCGGTTCACCATGACCGCGACGCGGCGCCCGCCGTTCTGGACGAAGCCAACCGTGCGCCGCACGGCCTCCTTGACGAGCTGATCGGCCTCGGTGCCCCGGCTGCGCTCAATGGCCACGAGCTGAGCCAGCTTCGAGGTTCGGAGTCTGCGCTGGAGGTCCGGATCAGCCAGCGCGCTCTCGCGCTCCTCACCAGGGAATACGGCCGACGAGGACATGCCCTGCGGCGGCGTGGCCGACATGACGACGAAGCCGAACGGACTCGGCAGAGGGTCCTCAGCCCACGTGGATCCGCGGTATCGCTGGATTGCTCGCAGCGTCTGCATGAAAGGCACGGCGCAGTGGGCTTCGTCCAGAAGGATGAGGCTGTCGTTGGCCGCGAGCCCGGCGAAGATTGGGGCGGCGAGAAGGCTCGGTCCGTAGCCTCGGAACAGCAGGCGAGAGCCAAGCTGGTCGACCGTGGAAGTAATGACCGCCGGCTGGGAGGGGATCCGCGCCCATCCGTCGTCTCGGAGGACCCCCCCTCGCAGCCGGCCCACGGCCAGCGGGCGATCGGTTCCCGATAGCGCACGGAGACGGTCGCCGACCTCTTGCAGCGGACCCGTCCGGGCCCCGGCTAGGCGCTCAGCCAGCTCTTTAGCACGCTGGAAGGCCTCGTCCACCACGATCCGCCTGTCGACGACGAACCAGATCCGCCGGGGCGCTCTTCGCTCGGCGACGGGCTGGTGGGCCTGCGCGGCGAGGGCATAGACGGCGATGTCGATGCAGGCCGTCTTACCCGAGGCCGTCGGCAGATCAATGGCTTGCGGCCAGTCTCCCGCGGCCACCCGCTCGGCGAGCATGGACTGCCGCC
>Ga0272446_1004164_pt1 | contig 17386 bp, 19 predicted proteins | sample YNPCB0061_FD_194587 | JGI IMG/M metagenome (GOLD analysis project Ga0272446, IMG submission 194587) | Hot spring microbial mat communities from Yellowstone National Park, WY, United States - YNP-CB-006-1 | ecosystem: Environmental > Aquatic > Thermal springs > Hot (42-90C) > Sediment | place... | reverse complement strand
AAATCATCCAGCCAAAACAGCCTTTGGCTCGCAGGTTTCTTCTTCTTGGTCATGCGCCGCCTCCTTTGTTGCACACAACCTTGAATCATCAATGTCTTAAACGTAAGTTAATTGGGTCCAGACCCTAGCAGGCTATACCTTATGGGTTTTCGGTGACGTGTGCACAAAGCTAGCGGGACGCACTTTTTTGCCGCCGTCGCAGATCATAGTGATGTCCAGCGCTTTTTGCTGCCTTGCGCTCGCCGTGTTTTCCGCGGCGCGTGGTGGATTGCAAACTCTCGTACCGCGGCAATGGAAGGTGGAAATTATCTGGGGGCTATTGTGCGTTGTCCTTTCTTTCGTGAACGTATTCTGTTTTGTCAAATTTCCCCTGGCGACCGTTTACGCCATCACGTTTTCCATTCCACTTTGGGTCGCGGTCGGGGCCGCCGTTTTGATGCGCGAGGCCTTGCCGCGGCGGCTTGGGCTGGCGATATTCGCCGGATTTTGCGGGGTGGTTTTTTCTCTTGGCTCCTCATGGGCCGGGCTTGAAAATTCCGGCCTTTTTTCTCTTGCTGTGTTGGCGACTTTTCCGCTGCTCGGTTCAGCCAACGTGCTGCTGATCCGTTTTTTGGGAAGGAAAGAGCGCGTGGAAAGCATGTCGTTCATGCAACATTTCATGCGCGTCATAGTGGTTCTGCCGCTGTTCTGGTGGCAGTTCAAGTCGCTTTCGCTTGAGACTCTGGCGTATCTGGTAGGGCTTGGTTTTTTTTCGGCGGCGGGCATGCTGCTGGTGTTCGCGGCGATCAAACACGCTCCCGCGGCTGTCATCGTTCCCTTTTCCTACTCGCAGATAATTTCCGGAGCGGCAATAGGTTATTTTTTCTGGGACGAAATTCCGGCGCCCCGGCTTTTTATTGGCGCAGCCGTAATAATTTTGTCTGGATATTACGTGGCCAGACACGCGCGCAACTACGGTAAGGTAAAAACACTCCCCGCTTAACCGGTAGGCCAGGTTTTTTGCCGCGGAGGCAAAAAATACCCTGAATTAGGCAAAAGATCGAATCGATACCGTGTAACTAGTTGATAAGAAACGTTTTATTGTGGCATGCAGCTTGCTCCTGCAAACGCGGGGGAAAAATGGGCCTTACTATAAATCCACTTTTGCTGGAATCCGCACCGGAAACGCAACCGCGCCGCAACTGGGCGCGGCCTGTGGAACCGGCGACGGCTTCTTTCGCCGAACATATGGCCGCGGCCGAAGCGAAAAACCAGGCTTCCGGGACTGCTGAAACATCGGCTGTAGAAGAAAAGGGAGCAAGCGAAACCAGCAATATAAAACCGGCTTCTTCCTGGCGTGTTAACCGTGATGCGGCGGAAGTAAGGCATGAAGACAACGATTTCACGCTCAAGGATTTCTGGGACGTTATAAATCCGCTTCACCACATACCTATTGTCGGCACCATATACCGCGAAATGACGGGCGACGAGATAAAGCCGGTCACACGTGTGGCGGGTGACATACTGTTCGGGGCGGCCACCGGTAGCCTGCTTATAAACGGTATACTGTCGGTGATCGGGGCGGCGTACGAACAACAGGCGGGGGATGAGCCAATTATACAGGTGGCCGAAGCCTTGTTCGGAAAAGGCGGAACGGGAACGAAAACGAAAACGCCCGCCGCGCCTGCGGTTATGCTGGCCGATGCTGGAGGCAAAACTGAAGGAACCGCTCCGGCGGAATCTGCCCGGACGACCGTATTGGCGGAAGCGCAAAAGCCCGGAAATGCAGCGCCGGCGGCACAGACCGCACCAGCCGTTCCGCCGGCGCTGGTGCAAATGGCTTCTTTGGACGAAGAAAAATCATCTGGGGCGTCCGTTTCCACCGCCGCACCTGCGGCCAGGCATCCTTACGGCGGGGTGATGGATACCGCGGCGGCGGATCGCAACCGGCATCAATTTGCGGCTTCATCTGTTCCGTCTTCTCCGGCGCGTCCCAAGGGCATGAGAATAGGAGACAAAATATATGTCAATCAGACCACCGGGCAGCGGACGAAATTCGCGGCGCTTAATTCACAAAGCATTCAACAAACCAGCGCGGCGGAAAGCGGCGTGAAGGACTCACCGCAAATCTACCCTCCCGCTCCTGCATCTGCTTCAGTGTCGATGGCACAGCCTCTTCCGGCGGCAAAAGAAGATTTGGGGCAGACCATGCATCGTTCCGCTGAAGCGCGCCTTGGCGGCGCGCCGTTGCCGCCTGAACTGGTGCGCGACATGATGCTGATGGCTATAGACAAGTACAAAACCGCGAGCGGGGACGCTTTTTCCGGCCAAACGGCCACAGCCACAGCCACAGCCAATTGAACCGCCAGCGAACAGTTGAAATCAAGCGCAAGGAGTTGAGACAGACAATTGCGTTTTTGCCGTAGCGTGTAACGATACGGTGGGCTTTTTTAAGACGGCTGAATATGCGTTCGATTTTGTTTAGTTGGCGGCCTTTTTGAAAGGACACAGTGATTTCACCGCTTTGATAAGCAATGAAGGACATGCCGGACGGGTATAGTTTTCAGGATTTAGAGCGCTCCGATTTCCTCTGTTTCCGGTGTTTCCGGCGGTTGTTGTGGAAAGAAGCAGCTTACTCGCGTGCCGCCTGGGCCCGAGTTTATCTCCACCCTTCCGCCGTGCAGGTCGACAAGGCTTTTCACCAGGCTCAGCCCCAGGCCGGCCCCGCTCTGGCCTGCGCGGAGATTGGACCGCTCGAACTTTCCGAACACGCGATCACGGTCCGGCGCCGGGATGCCGATTCCGGTGTCCGTCACCGAAATCACCATCCATCCGTTCTTTCTCTCGGCTCCCAGCGTAATGCGCCCGTCCTCCGGAGTGTATTTTATGGCGTTGCTGATAAGATTGAAAAGTATCTGCTTGGCGCGGTGTTCATCGGCGGGAAAGGTCCCTATGTCCGGAGGGCAATCCACCACTATTTCCAGCTTTTGCTGCCGCGCCCATTCTGCGGTCATCATCTTGGCGGAGTTGAGCAGTCCGGCGGCGGAGATTTCCTTGCGGTTCAGGGCCATGCGTCCGGCCTCTATTATGGCGAGGTCAAGCACGTCGTTTATCAGGCGCGCGAGCTTTTCCGTTTCCGCCTTGATGGTGCGCGTGTATTCGAGCTGCCTGTCGTTGAGCGTGCCGAAATACTGGTTGGATAGTATATCGGCGAATCCGGCGATGGTGTTTAGAGGCGTGCGAAGCTGATACGAGACGTTGGCAACGAATTCGGATTTAAGCCGGTCGGCGGCGGCCAGCGCGGCATTGCTGGCGCGCAAGGCTTGCTCGACGCGCGCCGAGTCGCTCACGTCATGATAGCTGTTGAGAACGGAGCCATCGGGTAACGGAACGGTGGCGTATTCCAGAATCTTGCCGTCCGTCCGCTCAATACGTCCTGTATGCGGAAGGCGATCGAGCGCGTAACCTATCATTTCGTCCCTGAAGGTTGTCCAGTCGCCGCCGAAAACAAGAAGCGGCTTCATCCGCTCCAGCAAATCGGCGACATGAGGCTGACCCCCGAGGTATTCAGGGTCCAGCTTCCACAGGGCCGCAAACGCCGGATTGAACAGCCTCGTCTTCCCGTCGGGGCCGAACACCGCGATTCCTTCCGCCAGATTGTCCAGGGTCTCGCGCTGAACGGCCATCAGCGTGTTATAGGAAGACTCTAGCGCCAGAATGTCCGTCACGTTTTCGTGCACGAACATTATGCCGCCGAAGGGATGCGGAACCGCCAGGATGCGCAGGGTGGTGCCGTCGGGCAGGAACATCTGGTCTTCCTGTGGTTCGAGGAGCGAGGTGAACAGGGAAATTCTCTCCCGCTTGTACTTGTGGAAATCCGTCTGTTCCGGCAGGCGGCGGCGGGCGCGCAGGTCCTCCAGCACCTCCGCGAAAGTCGGCTTTGAATTCAAAAAGCTTTCTTCCGCTTCCCAGAGCTTTTGATAGGAACGGTTATAGAACTCCAGCCTCATGTCGCGTCCGTAGATGGCGATGGCCGAGCCAAGATGTTCCATCACCTCGTGGTGCGCGGCCAGATGCCGCTGAAGCTCAGACTCCTTTTCCTCTTCCGTCGTTACATCTATGGCGAAACCGATCAGCGCTATGGGGTTAGGCGCGGAATCGTCCTTTTCTTCGCCCTCAGCCGTACCGTTATTTTTATCCCCGCCGGGGAAGGCTGCGGAAAACGGCATTTCGGTTATTTCCAATAACCTGCGTTTTCCCGCTATTATGACATGGCGCCGCTCTATCTGGCGCTCGTTTTTATTCAGCACGTTGGCGGCCAATGCTTTGCCGGTGCCGCCGCGCGCCATTTGCGACACGAGTTCGTGCTGTTCGCGCAGCACTTCCTCTATCGAGGCGTCCAGAGCCCTGGCATAGGCGTTATTGCATATTATTATCCTCAAATCGCGTGCGCGGGCCCACACGGGAAAGGGCATGGCATTGATCATTATCTGTGCGTCTGCAAGGAAACCGCTGGGAGTGAGAGCCTCCCGGCTTTTATCCGAGTCCTTTTTCTCCCCTTCATCAGCCGTTGGAAAGAAATCACAGAACCAAAGCACGTCCAGCGGCGGCCCTTCGCGCCCGGCGCGGAAACGGCAGCCGACCACATGAACGGGCGGTTTGCCGACCAGCGGTGTCACCGTAAGGGAAAAGCCGTCTCCTGTCTGTTGCAAGCGTCTGTAAACGGCCGTCAGTTCCGGTGCTTCTTTGATGCCGGATATTATATCGTCGAATTGCGTGAGCTTGGCGAGGCCGAGCCGGGAAGCCACGGATTGTTCTTCGCGCAGCAGGCCTTGCGGCGAGAACAGGCAATATCCGGCCGGCAAAGTCTTTACCATGGCCTGAAGCCGCTCGGCGACGAAGCGCAGCTGACGCGAAATTCTTTTCCGCTCCTCGAGTTTGCGCTTGAGGGAATAGGCCGCCCACCCCAGAAAACCGGCCAGAAGCGCAAGCGAGACGGCTGCGAAAACAGGCCCTTCGAGTAGGCCGAGCTTTGCTGCTCCCAGAACGGCGATTACAGCTATTGCCGCGAGGAATGACAGAAATAAGGACTTTAACGAGAGCGGTTGAATCATGGAGAAAGACATACAGAAGTTCAGGAGCAAAAAAAATCTTTTAGTTGAAAAGCAAGGTTTTGGGGGAAAGAAGCTTTCCGGAAAAGCGAAACCGACGCGGGATATGGTTAATGCGCCTTGTCGGCGGAAGCCGGCTTTTTCCGCGCGAGCGGATGATGCTCTGCCACGGTGCGCGCAAGGCGCGAGGAAGCTACATGCGTATATATTTGGGTTGTTGCTATGTCGGCATGCCCAAGCATGGTCTGTACGCTGCGCAGGTCCGCCCCGCGCTCTATCAGGTGGGTTGCGAACGCGTGGCGCAGTACGTGCGGGCTGAGGCGCTCCGGCTCTATACCGGCCTGAATTCCTATTTCCTTAAGCAGCTGGAAAAAGCGCTGGCGCGTGATATGACCGGAACGCGCGCCGGAGGAAGGGAACAGATAAGGAGACGATTTTTCCGGTTCCTTCATCCTTTTTTTGATTCCTATCCATTCTTTCAGCGCCGCCATGGCCGGGTCGCCTACGGGGACAAGCCTTTCTTTGCCTCCTTTCCCCCTTACGCGCACAAGGCCGCGATCGAAAGCAAGCGCTCCGGCGGGCAGGCTTACAAGCTCCGTCACGCGCAGGCCGGCGGCGTATAGAAGCTCGAGCATGGCGCGGAGCCGCGTTCCCTCTTCCCCTTTCATGCGGCCCACCACCTTGATCAGCTCCGCCACTTCTTCTTCGGAAAGATACTTGGGTAGCGGCTTGCCTAGCTTGGGGGAGTCGAGATTACGTGTCGGGTCGTCTTTTCCCGGCCGCTCTGAACAGAGAAAGCGGAAATACTGGCGCAGCGAAGAAAGTTTCCGCGCATGAGTTCGCGGCGACATGAACCGGAGCGAGGATATATAGGCGCGCAAATCGTCCTCTCCGGCCTCGGCTAGGCGGATTTTGCGTTTTTCCAGAAGGAAGCGCTCCGCGTCGTCGAGATCGCGTTTGTACGCGGCGCAGGTGTTGGCCGAAGCGTTGCGCTCGGCTAGCATCATGTCGAGAAATGCCGCGATATCGGACATGGTAAACTCTCAATGGTTGCAAAGCGGTCCTTTCCGGTCAATTATACATCCATGGGGCGGAAAAAGCCGGATAATCTCTCTTTCGTCAAACCCCGCGACACCAGCCGCGCCAGGGCGCGGAGCGCCGCCTACAGCAGGATGGTCGGCTTCCTGCGCTGGGTGCTGCCGTCGCTGGTGCTGCTGGTTTTCGCCGCGCTGGTTCTCTGGCCCATGCTGCGCTTTGAGAAGATAACGGCGCCGATCGCAGGGCACGTGCCCAATCTGGTGGTCGAAAAACTGAATCTCACGGGATTGGATGCGAAAAACCAGCCTTATTCCATTACAGCCGAAAGAGCGCTCCAGGCCATGGGGTCACGGAACGTGATAGAACTGGAAAAACCGCAAGGAGACATTGCCCTTGACACGGGATCATGGCTAACCGGTAGGGCCGAACGCGGGCGTTATGACCAGCTGAACAAGAGACTCTGGCTCGGCGGCGACGTACGGTTGTTCCATGATCGGGGATACGAATTTTCCACCGGCGAAGTGAATGTCGATATGGGAAGAAACATCGCATGGGGCGATTTGCCGGTGCTGCTTCAGGGACAGTTCGGCGAAATAAGGGGTGAAGGTTTCCGGGTGCTGAACCGGGGCAATGTGGTGGTCATCACGGGACGCGCCAGCGCCACACTTGATTTGCGGGGAACTCCCGTTTCTGATAAACCCCTGAAGGTCAATCAAAACGCGGCAGCCGCCGCCGGGGAAAAGGGAAATTGACGGTGCGGATTGTTTTTTTTCTTTGCCTTTGTTTTATATCCGCGTCCGCTTCCGCCGCCGAAAACGCCCTCATGCCTTCTGCCGGGGAGGGACAGATAGAAATAACCGCGGATGAAAGCCTGGAATGGCATCAGGACCGGGGGCTTTATGTGGCGCGCGGCAACGCTAAAGTCGTGCGCGGAACCCTTACCGTGGAAGCAGATATTCTAGCCGCCCGCGAAAAGAAAAATACGGTCAGGGAAAACGCGCAATCCGACACCGGTGCGCCAGGCGGCAGAGGTATAGATCTTCTGATCGCCGAGGGCAATGTCCGCATTTTCGATGACAGGCAAAAGGTCTTCGGCGACAGGGCGGAATATGATCTTGAATCGGGGGTGGCAAGAATAACCGGAAAGAACCTCAGCTACGTGACGGCGGATGATACCGTGACGGCGAGGGATACGCTGGAATACCACGAAAAAAGCAACACGGCGGTAGCGCGGGGCAAGGCAGTCGCCGTTCACGACAAAAGACGCGTGGAAGCTGACGTTCTAAAGGCAAGATTCGCGCGGGATTCTTCCGGCCGGATGGAGATGGTTGAAATGACCGCGGAAGGGAATGTCACGGTGCTTGCCGGAAATGATGTGACGCGCGGCGATCGTGTCGTGTACGATGTTAAAAATAACATCGCCGTGATGACGGGCAACGTCCGCATCTCCCGCGGCGACACCCAGCTTTCAGGCGACCGGGCGGAAGTCGATTTGGCCAGAGGGGAAAGCCGCCTTGTGAATCAGGGACGCGGCAGGGTGAGGGCCTTGCTGATCCCGAAAACCGGCGATTCGGAAGTCGTAGACAGCGGCGCGGAAACAAGCCAGAAATACGGCTCTAAGGGTAAGGGGCGCTGAAACAACTGTTATGAAATTTTCCATGAAACAGTCCGGCAAAATCATACCTTTCGCTACCGGTGATACCGGCGCCGGAAAACGTGTCCAAGACGCGCATGCCGGCGGCGGTCTTGAGGCTGAGCATCTGGGCAAGTCTTTCAATCGCCGTCCTGTAGTCCACGACGTAAGCCTGTCGTTACGGCGCGGCGAAGTGGTCGGGTTGTTGGGGCCAAATGGCGCAGGCAAAACTACCTTCTTTTATTTGCTTACCGGCCTGGTGACGCCCGACACCGGCAGTATAACGCTCGACGGGATGGATATAACGTTTCTGCCGATGTACCGCCGCGCCCGGCTAGGCCTCAGCTATCTGCCGCAGGAAGCTTCAATTTTCCGCGGTCTGAATGTCGAGGATAACATACGCGCTGTGCTAGAGGTGATAGAACCTGACCGCGACACGCGCGAGATAATGCTTGATGAATTACTGGTCGAATTCGGCATAGCGCACCTGCGCCGCGCGCCGGCGACGGCCCTTTCGGGTGGGGAACGGCGGCGCGTGGAAATAGCCCGCGCGCTTGCGGCGAAGCCGAATTTCCTTTTGCTCGACGAACCGTTCGCCGGCATAGACCCTATAGCTCTCGGGGACATCCGCGATCTGGTGATGCACCTTCGCGATCGTGGCCTTGGCGTGCTGATAACCGATCATAACGTGCGCGCCACGCTTGAAATAGTGGATCGCGCCGCGATTATTCACGATGGCAAGGTGCTGATGAGCGGTTATCCTGACGAGATAATAACCGATCCGGACGTAAGAAGAGTATATCTGGGCGACGAATTCAGACTATGAGCAGGAAACCGCCGGTCCGCCCTCCTGTTTTTCCTATTTGACGGAGAAGCGGAAAGCTGCGCTTAAAGTATTGGAGGTACCGCAAGCTTCCGCTGCTACTCCTGTCGATACGGGAAGAGCGTTTATAGCACCTCCATCAACCGCCGGATCGGAAGTGGTCGAGGATATCCCTACGCTCATGAGCCCAGCCCCTATAGCGCTTTGTCCTGTAGCAGTCACCACAAGCTGAACACAGGCTTTGGACGGGAGATTCAAAAAAGCGACATCGAACCGGTCGCCCATGTTTCCTTTGGAATATACCTTTATGGAACTGCCCGGCCAGGGAGCCGAAATTATTTGTGTGGGCACAGCTACAACAGCGAAGGCCGGTCTTGCAAGCAATAGATAGGATAATGTCTTTTCCACGATTGCAGCCAGGTATGAGGCGGTGTCAGGTTCTTCCGAAGAAACTGCTGCTTCGCTGATAAAATCCGCCGGGGGAATTTTCATTTTGATTAAAAGATCGGTGATATCAGTATCGGCGGCGATGTTAAGGCTTGATCCGGACGCAAGGCTTTTTACCCCGTAGGCTATCGTGATCAAAGCATTAACGGCCCTGTTGACTTGGTTCCTGCTGTACACGGAAGCAGCGGCGACCCATATGGTCCCCAGCAATAGTCCGACAATGCCCACCACGATAGCCGCTTCGGTGAGAGTGAAACCGGGAGTTTTACCAAGTCTGTTCTTTTCCGTTTTGAGAAATGAAGGCACTTTAAGCGGCTGCTTTGTGATTGGTAAAAAAAAGAGAAAGGAAACATAACCTAATTGCTTATAAAAATAAAGCCGCGGATATTATACAAAATGTCCGATGTGTTTTTTAAAACAAAAGGGATGAAATTAAACCTTTCATTAACCGCTTCACCGGTAGGTTGCATGGCATGAATCTTGCTCAACGTCTTGAGGCGCGCCAGACACAAAGCATCGTGATGACGCCGCAGCTGCGTCAGGCGATAGAGCTTTTACAGATGTCCAGCCAGGAAGCAAATGCTTATGTGGCTGAGGAAATAGAAAAAAACCCCCTTCTCGAACGCGCGGAAGATGCCGGAGGCGTATCTCCCGAAACCAGGGAATTTTCAGTGCATGTTATGCCGCGGCAGGATACGGCGGCGGTTGACAGCGCTGCTGTTGCCGCCGCTTTTTCGTCGCTCGCCGGAACGGTTTCCGCCGCTAACGTTCCGCTTGAAGAGTCAGGCGTAGAAGAGTTCGGCGGCGGTGAAGAATACTTCGCTGGCGGCTATTACGAGGAACATGCGCACGGCGCAGGGCGTGGCGGAAATTTCGACGACGGCTTTTCCACCGCACTGAACATGGCCGCCGGGTCAAGCCTGCGCGAACATTTGCTTGGACAGATTCACGTTGACTTTCCCGACGCCGTGGAGCGGATGACCGCCATTGCACTGGTCGAGCTTTTGGACGAAGCGGGCTATCTTCCTTCAGATCTGGAACTTGTTCGCGCGCAGATGGGAGTTTCTCCCGAGTTGTTGGAAAAGGTCGTGTGGAAATTGCAACGGCTGGATCCGCCGGGAATTTTCGCGCGTTCCCTGCAAGAGTGCCTGGCAATCCAGTTGCGTGAGAAAAACCGGCTTGATCCAGCCATGCAGAATCTGCTGTTGCATCTGGATCTGGTGGCCAAGCGCGACGACAAGGCGCTCATGAGGATCTGTGGCGTCGATGCGGAGGATCTGGCCGGAATGATCAGGGAAATTCGCGCTCTTAACCCAAAACCGGCCACGGCATATGAAATGGACGCGGCCTTGCCGGTGACGCCCGACGTTTTGCTGTATCCTCTGCCGGGCGGCGGCTGGCGTGTCGAGCTCAACGGCGCAAGCCTGCCGCGCGTTCTGGCGAACGAGGAATATTACCTGAAGGTGCGCGAATCCGTACGCAGCGGAGGAGAAAGGGAATACATCGGCGAACGCTGGCAGCGCGCCAACTGGCTGGTTAAAGCGCTGCATCAGCGCGCCACCACGATTTTGAAGGTTGCAGCCGAGATAGTTCGTAGGCAGGATGAATTTTTCGTCTATGGGGTTCAGCGGTTGCGTCCGCTTGTCCTGCGCGACGTGGCGGAAGCGGTGGAAATGCACGAATCCACGGTCAGCCGCGTGACACGCAACAAATACATTGCCACGCCGCGTGGCACGTTCGAACTGAAATATTTCTTTTCCGGCTCGATTGCCGCCACCGGCGGCGAAAACAGCGTATCCGCCATCGCGGTGCGCGAACGTATACGCGAGATGGTGAACGCCGAACCTTCGGACGCTGTGCTTTCCGACGATCAGATAGTATCACTGCTGCGGTTGGAGGGTGTTGATATCGCCCGCCGCACCGTCGCGAAATACCGCGAGGTCATGCGCATTCCTTCCTCGGCGCAGAGAAGGAGGGAGAAAAGAACAGCGCTGCCTGCGAACGTGTGAATGAATGCGGCTGTTCAAGCAATCATGTATGCAGTGAACTAGGAGCGGGCGGGGGTTTCTATACGAGCTTTCCAACAAGTTGCGCTGTGTAGTCCACCATCGGGATAATGCGGGCGTAGTTCATGCGAAGTGGGCCGATAACGCCGATAGCTCCGATCACCTGTTCCTGCCGGTTTTTATAGGGCGCAACTATCAGGCTGCACCCTGAGTGCGCGAACAGTTCGTTTTCAGCGCCTATGAATATCTGCACTCCTTCAGCTCGGCGAGTGGCTTCCAAAAGCCGTGACATCGCTTCTCCGGTCTCCAGCGCCTCGAACAACTGGCGGACGCGCTCCACGTCAGCGAGCGCGTTCACATCTTCCAAAAGCCGCGCCTGCCCGCGGATAAGCAGCTGCCCGGATTCCTTTTGTCCCGACCATACCGCCAATCCGGCTTTCACGAGTTTTTGCGTCAGCTCGTCAAGCTCGGCGCGGCGGGAGAGCAGATCTTGCTCTATTTTCCGTTGCGCCTCGGCGAGCTGCCGCCCCGCCAGATGCCGGTTCAGGTAATTTGCTGCCGCCGAGAGAGACGACTCGTCAAGACCGGGCGGTGCTTCGATAACGCGGTTTTCGACAAGGCCGTCTTCGCTTACCAGTATCACCAGAACACGACCCGGCGCCAGGCTTATAAATTCTATTTGACGCAACGGCCTGTCTATTTTCGGCGCAAGCACAAGCCCTGCGCACGAGGAAAGTCCGGCGAGGGTTTCGGTTGCGCGCGCCAGAACGTCGGCCAAGCTTTTTCCCTGTGCCGCGCAATGCGCCTCTATGCTTTTTCTGTCGTCCTCTGCCAGGTCGCCTATCTCGAGAATTCCGTTTACGAAAAAACGCAATCCGGCCTCAGTAGGCATGCGGCCGGCCGACACGTGAGGAGAATACAAAAGCCCGATCGCCTCGAGATTGGCCATTACGCTGCGTATGGTGGCGGAAGAAAGCTTCATGCCCATCCGCTCGGCCACCGCGCGCGATCCTACCGGCTCGCCCGTCGCGGCGTAGGCGTCGATGACGTGCTTCAGTATGGCGCGCGAGCGTTCATTCAGCTCCGGGAACATGGTGACATGATAAAAAAAACGGCGCTGGCGGCAAGCTGTAACGGAATTCTTTGTGAATGAGATGAATTTACCGGGTAATATCAAGACCTGAACGGCCATATTACGATGGTTGGGGCGGGAGGGATCGAACCTCCGAATGGCGGAATCAAAATCCGCTGCCTTACCGCTTGGCTACGCCCCATTAGTTGTGCCGAAAACAGGAGGAGGCGGATATTATAGCAAAAAAACACCCGCTGGAAGGCCGCAATGAGCTTTGACGGCCTTTGAATAGGTTTTTACCATGAACCCAGTGGTTCTTAAGCCCTTTTTAAGCTTCAATACACCCGATCTTAATAGTCTCCGGAGTATGACTGATGATGGGGGAGAAAGGTATTTCCGCAAGACGGGGGCCATCATGGGCAAAAATTCAACTTTGCTCGATCGCACGTTCGACGAGGGCGTGGCTCTGACCATAGAGGCGCGCAACTACATCGCCTATCACGAGCAATCCGACCGGCGCGAATTCGATTTGCCGCACTGCTTGCAGGTGGGATATCAGCATACGCGCGTTTCCGCGCGCCTGATTCAGATAATGACATGGCTACTCGCCATGAAAGCGCTTTTGTCGGGCGAGATATCGCCCGAGCAATTCGCTTCGCCGCAATACGCTCTTGCCGGAGGAGACGAGTGTGAATCTCCAAGCGGGCCTGAGCTGGCGGAATTGCCTCCCGGGTTGCGCAGCCTGCTTGAGCGCACCCATGCTCTGTATCAACGCATCAAAAGGCTCGATGGCATGGTGCGCGCCAAGCTTGAAGCCGGGGAAGTGCCGAATTTCGGCCTCATGAGGGGCATCAATATTTTGGGCGACAGCGAAAGCCGTTAGTGGAGGGTCAAAAACCGGCGCGGCCTCCTTGCGGGGCCGCGCTTTTTTTGCCGGTTTTTCCCCGTTGCCGTCCGGCCTGATTTCCGCTTCAGGCCTTTTTCTTTTTCTTCACAGTTGTGGTCAGTTTGATTTTCTCGGCCGGAGCGGCTGGCGCGGCATCTTCCTTCTTTCCGGTAAGGCTAGCGAAGCGTCGGTTGAATTTCGCCAACTGGCCGCCGCGGTCGATCATGCGGAACTGACCGGTCCATGCCGGATGGGTTTTCGGATCGACGTCAAGCTGCATGCGATCCCCGGGCTTGCCCCAGGTGCTGCGGGTTTTGAACTCGGTGCCGTCGGTCATGACAACGGTGATTTCGTGATAATCGGGATGCGCGTCTTTTTTCATTGCTATTGGCCTTTATGCTTGGAACACGGGTTTTAGGGAAAAAAAGCCGGAAAAGCAAGCGCGGCTAAAAATTCATCCGGATTAGGAAGTTGGAACAAAAGTTGGTTAACCGAAAAGCCGGGTGCATTCCTGCGCGCCGACATTTCCGGACTTGTTTTTCGCCCGGATATGGTTAACGGTGCAAGCCGGATCCGTGAGCGAGACTCTTTCGTGGAAGGCCCCTCAGAGGCCGCAGGAAGCCCACAGAAGAGCTTTTATTCCTATTGGGTAGGGGAGGGTGCCGGGGACAACAAAAAGCGCCTATTGCCGTTTAAACGCGATTTACGGGTTAATGCCGCTTTGCATGGTTAATAAAATATTCCTGTTATGTAAGACATAACCGTGTCTTTTCTGTTGCCGTAAGTAAAGCCGCGGCAGCAAGGCGACGCGTTGCCGATTGTCATTAGCTTGCTGCGGCGACGACAGAAAGGAACTGAAAAAGACGTTCGGTTTTGGGGGTTTTCAGAATTTCCGGGCCGCCGCTCTCGGCTATTTCGCCATCGGCCATGAACAGGACCTGGTCCGCCGCGTGGCGCGCGAAGCCGAGCAGGTGGGTAATCAGAAAAATGCCTATGTCCTTGCCGCGCAGGCGTTTCAGAAAGTCGAGAATTTTCGAGATTTGCTCCACGTCAAGCGCTGACGTGATTTCGTCGAGCAACAGATAACGCGGCCTGAGCATCAAAGCGCGCGCCAAAGCCACACGCTGGCGCTGTCCTAAAGAGGCCTCGTTGGGATAACGGTTTATAAAATCTTTCATATCGAAAGCTTCTATCAATTCGTTGAGTTTCTCCATGCCATCGCTTGTTCCGCGCAGGCGCACCGGCAACAGGACGTTTTTACGCAGAGTGAGATGCGGCCACAAAAACAGCGATTGAAACACCGTTGTGACGACGGGCCAGGGCGGCACAAATTCCTTTTCAGGCGGCCATGGATAGGCGAAAGTCCGGTCTTCGATGTCGATGCTGCCTTGCTGCGGGCGATCCAAAAGCGCAAGGCAACGGAGCAAGGTTGTTTTACCGCAACCGCTGGGGCCGATCAGAACGGTGATTTCCCCCGGTTTTATGGCAAGTGAGATGTCCTTGATAATGGGCGTTCCGGTATAACCGAAAGTGATGTTTTTCGCTGTCAGCATGCGTTACCGCTCCGACATGTCGCGCGTATAGCGTTTCTTGAGATACGCGGCTGACAGATTGATCGGAAGACATACCAGCAGGAAAAACAACGCCAGAGCCGTGTAAATCTCGATCGGACGATAAATGGCGCTGTTGATACGCTGGGCGACGCGGAATATTTCCTCGACTGATATCAGACTTGCAAACAGGCTGGCGTGCAACATGCTGACCTGAATGATGAGCATGGTAGGCAGCAGTTGGCGGAACAGGATCGGCAATTGAATATAGCGCACGATTTGCGGCGTGGTCATGCCGCATACACGGCCTGCCAGGATATATTGGCGCGGAAAATCCACGATTGCCTGCCGCACGCTTTCGCCCACACCGAATATATTCACAAGGGAAAGAGTAAAAGCCGCTGTATAAAACGGGTCTATCACCACATTGAACGCCGCTTGCGCCGGATAGTGCAGCCAGAACAGAACGACCAGCGTCGGAATGGCCGAAAAACCGAACGACATGCCGCGAATAAAACGTCCCCATGTTCTGCGGCGATAAGCGCCGGCGACGCCGAGAATAATGCCGCCAACGATGCCGACCGACCAGATAATCAGACATAGTTTAATCGTCACCCCCAAACCTTGCAGGAAGGCGACGTGATAGTTGACAAGAATGTCGAAAACGGTCATGCGCCCGCCTTTTATTTCACTCCAACCGGCTTCACCGCTTCACCCCAACCGTTTGCGGGCAGGTAGAATTGATCCGCGCTGTTGGCGTATGGCCTTACGGCGCGCTCGACGAAGCCTGTCGCCTGGAGATACGCAAGGGTCGTGTTAAGCAGATTGCGCAACAATTCCTCGCCGACCGCGACCGAGAAAGAGCCGGCTTGCATGCGCAACGGAGGGCCGGGCACGCGCTTTAGCTATCCCGGGTTTTTGAGCATGAATTCGTCCGAGCTTGAAGGTTCGGTCATCGCGACGTCGGCCTTGCCTGTAGTAACCTGCAACAGCACCTGATTGATGTCGGCGAGATTGGTCATGGAAACGGTTTGCGCTTCCGGAAAATCCTCAGCCTTTATCGTTTGCGACATCTCGCCTTCAAGAACGGCGACTTTTACGCCCGGATCGTTGATCTTTTCATAAGCGTTGTCAAACCGCGCGTCATCGGAACGCACATAAAGAAAAGTGGGATAATAGAGGACGGGATTCATAAATTCAGTGACGCGTGCCCGTCCCGGGGTTTGTCCAAAAGGAAAACACAAAGCGTCATAACGGCCGTTGTTGAGACCGTCGAACGCATTGGCGAAGCCGACTTCCTCCGCCCATTCGATTTTAAGGCCAAGCTGTTTTCCCCATTTCTTCCATGATTGCGTACATGGGACCCGACATTTTCCCGGTGTTGAGGTCCCGTTCAATTGTCTTGGGGTAAAGCACATATCCGCAACGCAGAGTGCCTGTCCGCATCACGCGGGCATAGGCGGATTCGCGGATCGGGGCGTGAAAAGAACCCTGCCTGGGTTCAACAGGACCAAGATACAGCGCGGTTATCAGGGTTGTCACCGCGCTTATTAGAATCACGACAAGAAGATGGATGGGTTTCATTTTGCTTGCTCCGATGCCGAGGAAATAGCGGCGCAGACGCTCATGTCTCTAATAAGACAACATAACGGCATAAAACATGTTTTCAAAGACGTTTCTGAAACCATGGACAATGCCGGTTTGCATGTTGCGGTTCAGTAATGGCTCGCTTTTCATGGAGGAATGAACGACTCTACAAGTGCTCGGCCAACCTCCATTATGGAAAAGATCAGTCCAAGGAGGCGTAAGGTTTGGCAACCCGGTAGATACGCGCCTTTTCCTCGTATTTTTTCAGCGTGTTATCAACAAAGCCATTGTCAAGGATGTAAGACATGGTGATATCTAGCACGGATTTCAACGCTGGCTCGTTTTCGGGAATTGGAAAGCCCACGGCCAAAAGCCGGAGAGGCTTATTTCCTGCCGGACGCAGAAGGTCAGGATTGGATGTATCGAAATCGGCGAAGCTGTAGGGGTCTTGAATAACCGCATCGGCTTTTTTCGAAGCCACGGTCATATAAAGATCCGAGCTGTTGAGAAGCTGAGGAATGGAGGTTCTCGATGAAGCGGGAAAATTTTCCTCAGCGCTTATGCTGGACAATTCGCCATCCAGGACGGCGAATTTCACATCCGGATTGTTTGCGGACATAAGGTTGTCATCAAAGCGCGAATCGTCTTTGCGAGACATACATGTAAACCGGCATATAAGAAAAGGGCATAGTGAAATTGGCTTCACGCGCCCGCCCGGGAGTTATGGCAAAGGGGCTGCATATCATATCAAAACGGTTAAGGTTGATATCGGATAACATACTGCCGGTGGAAACTTCGCTTACCCATTCTACTTTCAGTTTAAGCTGACGCCCGATTTCCTCGACGATTTCATAGGACATCCCGCTCAACTTGCCTGTGTTGGGATCTTTCTGCGTGAATGGCGGCCAATTCACGTAACCACAGCGTAAGACGCCTGTTCGCTTTATCTGCTCCAGGCGGGTTTCCTTGACGGCGGGCTGGCTAGCCTTTTCTTTTTTTGCGCCACCGATATAAAAAGCGGCAGCGGTCGAAAGAGCTACGCTCAAAAGAATGGCGAGTAAGAATTGACCTGTTTTCATGATACAGCTCCTTTAATATTTACGAAAATTTTGAAAAGCACTGGAATTATTTATGTTTTTATACATTGTACTAGGGTCCGGACCCAATTAACTTACGTTTAAGACATTGATGATTCAAGGTTGTGTGCAACAAAGGAGGCGGCGCATGACCAAGAAGAAGAAACCTGCGAGCCAA
>Ga0272446_1004163_pt1 | contig 17387 bp, 14 predicted proteins | sample YNPCB0061_FD_194587 | JGI IMG/M metagenome (GOLD analysis project Ga0272446, IMG submission 194587) | Hot spring microbial mat communities from Yellowstone National Park, WY, United States - YNP-CB-006-1 | ecosystem: Environmental > Aquatic > Thermal springs > Hot (42-90C) > Sediment | place... | reverse complement strand
CTCATCATTAGCTGGATCAACGAACTGCCGCAACCCGAACTGGCGGCAGAGGTCGCGGATTTCTTGATGCGCTTTGAAGAAGTCGATTGGGTGCTGGCTGCGGGTGCCTACAAGGAAAAATTGATCCTGTCGATGCGGTCGTCCGCCCCGGAAGCCCATGCGGGCGATCTGCTGCGGCAGGTGGTCGGCAACCTGGGACGTGCCGGCGGCCACGACCGGCGGGCCGGCGGCATCATCCTGCTCAACAGTACCTCGGCCAGCCATCTCGAAGAGTTGCGCGGCGAACTGCGTCGCCGACTGCTCAAGGCACTGGACATCGAGGAATGTCGCGGGCAACGCCTGGTTTCGCGCAAGGAATTGCTGCAGAATCTGCACGCCTGACACAGGCCCCGCCGGGCGAGCCGGGGCACACCTCCCATCGTGCCCTGGTTCGCCTGGCGCACTATTCCGCCCGTCGCGCCAGCTTGCCCGCCTTGATCACGCCGCCTTGCAGCACGGCCAGGAACTTCGAGCGATCCTCGAGCAGAGCGATGTCCTTGACAACATCGCCGGGCACCACCAACACATCAGCCAGTTTACCGACCTCCAGAGTGCCGATTTCCTGGTCGCGGCCCATGATCTCCGCGCCGGTCTTGGTGGCGCACAACAGCACCTGCAAGGGATCGAGGCCGACGTACTTGACAAAGAACGACAACTCCCGGGCGTAGTCGCCGTGCGGGTTCCAGGCGAACCCGTAGTCGCCGCCCATGCCGAGCCTTCCGCCGGCCTTGAGGATGCGGCGGGCACTTTCCGCGCCGGCCTCCAGCGTCTCTTTATGCCCGTCGATCACCCGCTGCGACAGGCCGAACTCCCGCCCGTGTTCCACGCTGGCCAACTCGAAATACAGCGCGGGCACCACTGGCGTGTTGCGCTGCAGCAGCAGTTCCAGGGCCTCATCGTCCATGAAGGTGCCGTGTTCGATGGCATCGTAGCCTGCTCGCAGGGCGTTTTTGATGCCCTCGGTGGCCCGGCAGTGGCCGGTCACCTTCAGCCCGTGGTTGTGCGCCGTTTCCACCACGGCGTGCATTTCCTCGAAGGTCATGCACAGGGTGTGGTGGTCGTTGGTGTCAGGGGCGGCGGCATCGCCGGTCGGATAGGTCTTGACCCACTCCACCCCGTCCTTGACGAGCTTACGGACGGCGGCGCGGGCCTCGATGGGGCCGTTGATCAGCAGCACCAGCCCCTCCATGCCGATCTTGCGATAATCGGGATTCCAGTCCATCAGCCCGCCGACACCGCAGATTTCCCGACCGCTGGCGGCCAGTCGTGGGCCGAGGTGGATGTCCTCCTCGATGGCCTTTTTGAGCCACACGTCGATGTTGAACAGACTGCCCCCCGAGCGTGCCGCTGTGTAGCCGCACTCCAACGCCAGCCGGGCGTTGGCGGCCGCCAGCAGCGTGACGTACTCGACGGGGTACTTGATGTCGAGGTCTTCCAGGGCGGCGACGTTGAAGTAGGTCGGGTGGAAGTGCGCTTCGATCAGGCCGGGCAGAATGCTGCCGCCCTGCGCATCAATACGCTGGACACCGTTGGATACCGGCGGCGCAGCGGAGGCTGGCCCGACGTAGCGGATTCGACCGTCCTCGATCAGCAGAGCGGCATCGGGGATGGCTGGTCGGCCAGTGCCGTCGATGAGTTGGCCGTTGTGGATCAGAGTGGTTCCCGTGGCAGTTTTCATGAGGACACCTGGAGAGATTCGAGAAAGCCCAGCACGATACGGCAGGTCGGCTCGATAGCCTGCCAGTGGATCAGATGGCCCGCGCTGGGAACATCGACCAGCCAGCCCTCGGAGAGAGGGGCCAGCAGTTCCTCGGCTTGGGCGCGGGTCAACATGCCTCCCAGAACCGGATCGCCGCGCAGCAACAGAGTGGGACAGCGAACGGCAGCCCAGGTGCCGGCCACGTCGAACCCGTCGAGCCAGCGGTTTTCCAGCAGGGGCGGCAGCACGGCCGGATCGAGCCGTTGCAGATACGCCGCACTGAATCGCAGCGAGGCGGCATCGCGCACCTCGCCCAGTCGCCGCAGACTGCCGTCGGCCCCACTCACACGCAGATCGGCCAGTCGTCGAGTCAACTCGGCCAGGGGAGCGGTCGAGCCGGCCAACGCCTGCATCTGTCGCCACAGATCGTACCACGACGAGGCCGACACATCCCGCAGAAATGCCGGGGCCGGCGGATCTTCGAGGATCACCGCCGACACCCGGTCGGGCAGATGAGCGGCCACCGTCACCGCAACCCAGGCACCCAGCGAGTGTCCATAGAGAACCAGCGGCCCAGTGAACTGATCGCGTACCAGGGCGAGGACATCGTCGGCATAGTCGCGAACGAGATAGCGGTCGGCGCGCGAGGAATCGCCGTGCCCCCGATGGTCGAGAGCGTGGACGTGCCAACCGGGCAACAGAGCCGGCCACAGCGGCGCGAAGTCGCGCCAGCCGCGTAGCACTCCGTGCAGCAGGAGCAGGGTTGGGCCGTTGGCCGGCCCACGCGCCAGAGCCAGATGCCGGTCGGGAGTGCGTGCCAGGTGTGTCAGAGTGAAAAGCGATTGGCTCACCAGTCTGTCCATCCTGGGTAATCTGGAAGGAGTCGAGCAGGGCAACTTGCATTCACGCTACGAACCGCCGGCGAGTTGTCCAGGTTTGCCAGAATCGGCAAGCTCTCACCGCGCTGCTAGCCAGCGGTCAAGTGGCCTGATCTTGTACTGTCCCTGGTGCGAGAAGTGCAGGTGCTGCGCGAGCGGATCACCCGGTTGACCGGCGACAAACCCGCCACGGTGCCGGCTCGTCACAACCTGCCTGGCGAGTCGCCTTGATCCATGCCCACTGAGATCACAGCTTCCCTGTTCCCGGTCGGGAGGGGCTGGTATGCTCAACTGTGGAGAGGATTTTGCCGGCGCAGCCCGTCTCTGGCTGCTTGGCCCGACCCGGCACCGCTGAGATCGACCGCGCATGACCTCGTTATCCACCCTGGCGGGGATGCAACCGCCGCTGAGCGAACCGTTGCACGGGCTGACGGCCTGGGAGACGGCTCTGCGCCTGGCCGACCTGCCCCACCTGCTGTTCCTCGACAGTGCCCGTCCTGGCGGCGAACTGGGCCGCTATTCGTTTGTCACCGCCGATCCGTTCGCTTGGCTGGTGGCCCGTGGCCGACAGGTCTGGCTCGATGGTCGGCTGTGCGAACAAACCGATCCGTTCGCGGTGCTGGCGGAACTGCTGGCCGGTTGCCCGACCGAGACGCAAGCCGATCTGCCGCCCTTCCAGGGGGGAGCCGCCGGGCTGTTCGGCTACGACCTGGCCCATCATCTCGAACGCTTGCCCCGGCCCAGTGTAGATGAGTTTGCCGTCCCCGATCTGGCGGTGGGGTTGTACGATTGGGTGGCGGCTTTCGACCACAAACGCGACCGAGCCTGGCTGATCGCCACGGGGCAGCCAGAGAGCGACCCGAGCCATCGCCAGCGTCGCGCCGTGCAGCGGTTGCAGGAGATTCGGCGACTGCTCGGCCGAACGCCTCCCCGGCCGCGCAGCCTGGACGGTCGCGCCGTTGAGCCGACCCTGGCACACGCCTTGCCGGGACATCCCGGAGTCTGGAGCAGTTTCACGCCGGAGGGATTCCGCTCGGCGATTCAGCAGGGCATCGACTACGTGCATGCCGGCGACTGCTTCCAGGTCAACCTGGCCCAGCGATTGCTCCATCGAGCCACGCTGTCGCCCCTGGAACTCTACGCCCGTCTGCGAACCAGGAACCCGGCTCCCTTCGCGGGCTATTTCGAGATGGACGGTCAGGCCATCGTCAGTGCCTCGCCAGAACGGTTCGTGCGGGTGCGCGGCGGCGAGGTGCAAACGCGGCCGATCAAGGGCACCCGGCCGCGCGGTGCGACTCCCGCTGAGGATGCGGCCCACGCAGCGGAATTGCTGGCCTCGCCCAAGGATCGCGCCGAGAACGTGATGATCGTCGATCTGCTCCGCAACGATCTGGGCCGGGTGTGCGCCTATGGCAGCGTGCAAGTGCGGGCACTGTGTGCGCTGGAGAGTTACCAGACCGTGCATCACCTCGTTTCGGAGGTGGTGGGCCGACTGCGTCCTGACCGCAGCGCGGTGGATCTGTTGCGGGCGGCTTTTCCAGGCGGCTCGGTGACGGGCGCGCCGAAGGTGCGAGCGATGGAGATCATTGCCGAACTCGAACCCGTGACCCGCGGGCCGTACTGCGGCAGCCTGGGGTATGTCGGCTTCGACGGCGCGATGGACACGAGCATCCTGATTCGGACGGTGACTGCGGGAGGAGGCTGGTGGCAGTTCCCGGTGGGCGGAGGCATTGTGGCTGACTCGGAGCCGGCCGTCGAATACGTCGAGACGCTGCATAAGGCGGCCGGCCTGCTCGGGGCGATCTGCTGAGGCGGGTAGCCTGGCCATCACGACGGCGTTCTGGGATGCGTAGCTGCGTGAGGATGCGGTAGCCTACCGCTGCCGTTCGCTCTTGTAAACCTCCCCCTGTTTGCCCGTATGATACGTCGGGGAGGATCGTATCGTGTCAGCAACGCTCCGTACCGCGCCGGCCAGTTTGCCGGAACTCGCCGATCTGCTGGTTCGCACGCAAGGATTCGCCGACGTACTCGACGCGCTGCAGCGCGGCCGGAGTGCCACCATCGACGGGGCTTGGGGATCGTCGTCGGCCCTGGCGGTCGCTGCTCTGGCCGGGCAGGCCGTTGGGCCGATACTCGTGGTTATCGCTCATCCCAGCGACCTGGATGCCTGGGCCGCCGATCTGCACAGCTTCACCGGCTTGGTGCCGGAGATCTTTCCCGCCTGGGACAACGCGCCCGGCGAGTACCTCGACGCGCTGCGGTTTCGTCTGCTGCGACGACTGGAATCCGCGCAACCGCCGCGCTTGATCCTGGCCACCTTCCAAGCTCTGCTCCAGCCCGTGCCCGATCGGGCCGGCCTCGCCGCCAATCAACGGCCTTTTCGGGTAGGCGAAATCCTCGATCTGGACGAATTGCTCCGCTGGCTCGTCGAACGCGGTTATCAGCCCGCCGAAGAGGTGCAACTGCCCGGCGAGTTTGCCCGACGTGGCGGGATCGTCGATATCTTCCCCTGCGATGTCGATGCCCCGTGGCGCATCGAACTGTTTGGCGACGAAATCGAGTCCATCCGGCAGTTCGACATCCACAGCCAACGCTCGCGCGAACAGGCTGAGGCCATCACCATCACCGGCATCGGTCGGCTGTCCAGTGCCGCCGATGCTCGTCAGCAGGTCGCTCTGACCGGGCATTTTTCCGATTACCTGCCCCCGAGAAGTTGGGTCACTCTGGTCGAAGTGCCGGAACTGATCGAGCAGGGCAAGGCCTTTCACGACCGCCTGGTCGATGCCACCGGCTTGTACAGCGTCGAGGGCTGTCTGGGGCAGTTGCTCCGCTTCCCGAGCATTCGCCTATCCGCGCTGCCCAGTCCGACTGTGGAGACGGCTTGTCATCTGCGTGTCGAGTCGGTGGAACGGCTGTCGGGCAACATCAAACGCATCGGCGACGAACTCGATCAGGTAGCGGCTAAGGATCAGGTGCTGATCGCCTGCGAGAACGAGGCGGAGTGCAAGCGACTCGGAGAGGTGCTGTCGGCCGGCAAACTGGCCCAGGCCGATCGCTTGCGTCTGGTCATCGGCCGGGTACGGGCCGGCTTTCGCCTAGTGGATGAAGTGGTCGGCAATCTCGTCGTGCTGGGCGGTCGCGAACTGTTCCACCGCGACGACAGCTTGCCCATCCTGCCGCGTCGCCGCATCGAGTCGCGAGCTATCGATAGCTTCCTCGATCTGAACGAGGGCGATCTGGTCGTCCACGTCAGCCACGGCATCGGGCGGTTTCTCGGCATGCAGATGCTCGAACTGGAGACCGGCACGGGCGGTCGGGGGCCGCGTCAGGAAGAGCATCTGGTGATCGAGTATCGCGACGGGGCGCGGTTGTATGTGCCGACCTCCAAGATCGATCTGGTGCAGAAATACGTCGGCGGAGCCAAGGCCGAGCCAGAACTCTCCAAGCTGGGCGGCACCGCCTGGCAGGCGAAAAAGGAGAAGGTGCAACGGGCGGTGATGGATCTGGCCGCCGACATGCTGCAATTGCAGGCCTTACGCGAAGCGCAGCCAGGGTTGGCCTGTTTGCCCGATACCGACTGGCAAAAGGAGTTCGAGGCCAGCTTCCCCTACGAGGAGACGCCCGATCAGTTGACGGCGCTGGCTGAGATCAAGAACGACATGCAGCGGGCCAGACCGATGGATCGGCTCATCTGTGGCGATGTCGGCTACGGCAAAACGGAACTGGCCATCCGCGCCGCCTTCAAGGCCATCGACAATGGCCGACAGGTGGCGGTGCTGGTGCCGACCACAGTACTGGCCGAACAGCACTATCGCACCTTCACGGCCCGGCTGGCGGAGTATCCCTTTGTGGTGGAGGCGCTCAACCGTTTCCGCTCGCCGGGGCAGCAAAAAGACATCGTGGCACGCATTGCTAGCGGTGCAGTCGATGTGGTCATCGGTACACATCGGCTCCTGAGTGCCGACGTTCGCTTCAAGGATCTGGGCCTGCTCATCATCGACGAGGAACAGCGGTTCGGGGTCGAGGCCAAGGAACGACTCAAGCGGTTGCGATCGCAGGTGGACATCCTGACGCTGACGGCCACGCCCATTCCTCGGACGTTGCATCTGTCGCTGCTGGGCATACGCGACATCTCCAATCTGGAAACGCCGCCCGCGGATCGGCTGGCCATCGAAACACGCATCGTCCGCTTCGACGAGGAGTTGATCCGCCACGCCATCCTGCGCGAGTTGAACCGCGAAGGGCAGATCTATTTTGTCCACAACCGCGTTCAGGACATCGCCAGCATCGCGGAGCGGTTGCGGCAGATCGTGCCGCAGGCCCGGATCGCGGTGGTGCATGGGCAGATGGCCGAGCGCGAGTTGGAACGCGGCATGACGCGATTCGTGCGTCGCGAAGTGGATATTCTGCTGGCGACGACGATCATCGAGAGCGGCCTGGACATTCCCAACGCCAACACGATTTTCATCAACGAGGCGGAAAATTACGGACTGGCCGACCTGCACCAGTTGCGCGGCCGCGTGGGCCGATATCGTCATCGCGCCTACTGCTATCTATTGGTGGACGGCAACAAGGTGATCTCGGAGATGGCGGCCAAGCGGCTCAAGGCGATGGAGGAATTCACTTCGCTGGGCGCGGGCTTCAAGATCTCGCTGCGCGATCTGGAGATCCGTGGCGCGGGCAACATCCTGGGCACGGAACAGTCCGGGCACATCGCGGCGGTCGGCTACGAGATGTACTGTCAGTTGTTGGAGAGTGCTGTCCGCCAATTGAAAAAACAACCGACGCGATCGCCGATGGAGGTGAGCGTTGAGTTGCCCATCGAGGCGTACTTGCCGCGCGACTACGTTCCCGGACAGAAACTCCGCATCGAGGTCTATCGCCGCCTGTCGCGTGTCAAGACGCTGGATCGGCTCGAGGAGTTCCGTACCGAGTTGCGCGATCGGTTCGGCCCTACGCCGGAGGTGGCGGAGTGGCTGTTGCGCTTGCAAGAGTTGCGCATCCGCGCCTCGGACTGGCGCGTGACCGATGTGCATCTGGAGGGGCCGCCCGAGGGACTGACGACCGGAGCGACCTATCTGGTGCTAGGCTATCGCAGCGACCGCAAGATCAAGGAGTTGGCTAGCCGCGATCCCGAACTGCGCATCGTGGACGACCGACGCGCCTACTACAAGCTCGGGCCGAATCAACTCGACCCCGAAGCACTTTATCTACTGGTGCAACGGATGCTGCGCGAGTAATCTGATGGTGAGGGCATTCTCAGAGGGGCGCTTTCTTCGGAGATCATTCGATGACCCCACAAGAATTGCGTGCGGCGGTGCAAGGAACGCCTTTCCGTCCCTTCATCATTCACATGGCGGACGGTCGATCGTTCCCGATTCGTCATCCCGATTTCCTGCTCATCGCACCAAATGGGCGGACAGCCTTTGCGTTCGGCCCCACTGCGGACGAGTTCAGCATCCTGGATGTGCTGCTGATGACTGAGATCGAGATCCTTCGCCAGGAAACGCAATCCGCGAGCGATGCTGCCGCCAACCCAGGGTGAGGCGTGGGGGGTATCGTCGCTCCTCGACACGTCCGATCTGGTGCGAGCGTGCCATTCCCGGTACGCTACAGCTCATGAGCGCATCATCTGCCATCTCTGTGCTTGGCCCTAGTCAACCGGCCCACCCGTTACGCATCCTGGGGATCGATCCGGGCTTGCAGGTAACCGGCTACGCTGTGCTGGAAGTCCGGCCGCGCGGGCCGCACGTCTGCGAGGCGGGAGTCATTCGCACCGGCAAGGGCAAAACCGCTGCTGACCTGGCGATTCGCGTTCGCTGCCTGTACGATGGTATAGTGGAAGTGATCGAACAGTTTCGGCCGGGCGTGCTGGCCGTCGAGCAACTGTTCGCTCATTACGACCATCCGCGAACGGCCATTCTGATGGCTCATGCCCGAGGAGTGATGTTGCTCGCGGCGGCACAGCGCAACCTTGCCGTGGTCAGCTACACCGCTCCACGAGTCAAGAAGACCATCACCGGCCACGGACGTGCTAGCAAGCAGCAGATGCAACGGGCTATCGAACGTGAACTGAACCTGCCGCAACTGCCCGAACCACACGACGTGGCGGATGCTCTAGCCATTGCTCTGTGTCACTATCACGCCCAGAAAATCCCAGGCGACAGGAGTGCCAAGTCATGATCACTCGGATCACCGGGATACTCAATCGCGTTCTAGATGAAGAAGTCCGCCTGCAAGTCGGCCCGCTGGAGTATCAGGTACTCGTCCCGGAGTTTCTCCGTCGCAGCGTGCAGACCCGAGTCGGTCAGGAACTGGCCTTTTACACGCTCCACTATTTCGACGGCGATCCGTCGCGTGGTAAGATGTCGCCTCGGCTAGTGGGATTCGTTCACGAAAGCGACCTGGATTTTTTTGAACTGTTCTGCACCGTCGATGGAGTCGGCCCCCGTAAGGCTCTCAAGGCACTGGCCCGACCGATCAAGGAAGTGGCCGATGCCATCCAGCGGCAGGACAGCAAGTATCTGACCTCGCTGCCCGGCATTGGGGCGGCGACGGCCGAGAAGATCATCGCCACCCTCAAACGCAAGGTGACCCGCTACGCGCTGGCTCCGAGCAAGAGCGACGATGCCTCGAAATCGAGCGAGGGGCCGACGGAGGTTTGTACAGTTACCGGCGACGTGCTAGAGGAAGCCTACCAGGCCCTGCTTGCCCTGGGACACAGTCCGTTGGAAGCTCGCGCCCGGCTGGATCGCGTGTTGTCGAGCGGCCAATCGTTCGCCTCCGCCGAGGAGGTGTTGCGGTCGATCTACAACAAGTAGCTGAGTCGCGGGCCGTCGCCCTGGATCGCTGCCTGCCCCAGTCCGCCCGTTTTTCCGCCCCCTCGCGTTCAAGCCGACTTGCCGAGTCGTCCGATATGTAGAGTGTCTGCGTCAGGCACCTTGTGAACTAACTTGTTGACGGCCCGCCTGGAAAAGATCGGCTCCGCGATGGATCGTGGAAGCGGTCGGGATCTCTGTTAGCCTTTCTCCCACCTGTTACCTCCCCTGGAGATCCTTTCCGGCGGGTCTGCCTGTTTCCGCACCAGCTGCGATCGACTGGTGCAGCCGGTTTGGCGAGGCTTCGGGGCACCTGTGTTTCACTGTCCGTTTCTCTGCTAGTGTCCACTGCCTGGCTTAGGAATCGAGAACGGCCCATACTTGCTGCTCTGGATGTCATCCCGAAGCCTCGCCTTTAGGCTTCTGACTGGTTGTCCGCGATCCATTTACCTACAACAACGACGGTTCCTTCGGCGAGGCAACTCTCCCGAGGAAGGATGGAAACCAGACAGAACCCTGAGCGGAATCAGCATGACTAACATCGATAGTATCCAGGCTCGCGAAATCCTCGATAGTCGCGGCAATCCGACGGTGGAAGTTGAGGTGTTGCTCGAGGACGGCAGCGTGGGCACGGCCGCCGTCCCCTCCGGAGCCAGTACGGGTGCCCACGAGGCTGTCGAACTGCGCGACGGTGACAAGACTCGCTATCTGGGCAAGGGCGTTCTCAAGGCTGTCGAGAATGTCAACGAATACATCGCGACCGGTCTTATGGGGATGGATGCCCTAGATCAGGCGGCGATCGATGCGGCTCTGATCGCCCTGGACGGCACACCGAACAAGGGCAAACTCGGAGCCAATGCCATGCTCGGGGTGTCGCTAGCGGTGGCCCGTGCGGCAGCGAATGCGGTGAACCTGCCCCTGTATCGCTATCTAGGTGGGCCGAATGCTCGTACCCTGCCCATCCCGCTCATGAACGTCATCAATGGCGGCAAGCATGCCGACAACACGATTGATTTTCAGGAGTTCATGATCATGCCCATCGGCGCGCCGTCCTTCCGTGAGGCGTTGCGCATGGGAGCAGAGGTGTTCCACCACCTCAAGAAGGTGTTGCACGACAAGCACCTCAGCACAACGGTGGGCGACGAGGGCGGTTTCGCGCCCAATCTCAAGTCGGCCGACGAGGCCCTGGAGTTCCTCGCTCGCGCCGTCGAGGCGGCCGGCTATCGCCTGGGCGAACAGATTGCCTTCGCGCTAGATCCGGCCACCACGGAATTGTACGAGGAGGCCAAGAAGAAAGGGCAAAAGGGTTACTGTTTTTTCAAGAGCGCACCGGACAAGGTCATCTCGTCGGACGACATGATCGCCCTGTGGAAGGGGCTGTGCCAGAAGTGGCCGATCCTGTCCCTTGAGGATGGGTTGGCCGAGGATGACTGGGACGGCTGGCGCAAGCTCACGGTCGAACTGGGCGACAAACTGCAGCTGGTCGGCGACGATCTGTTCGTCACCAACACCAGCCGATTGCAGATGGGCATCGACAAGGGCTGTGGCAACAGCATTCTCGTCAAGGTGAACCAGATCGGCACGCTGACCGAAACCATCGACGCGGTCGAACTGGCCCGGCGCAACGGCTTCACCTCGATCATCAGCCATCGTTCCGGCGAGACCGAGGACAGCATTATCGCCGACATCGCCGTCGCTCTGAACGCTGGTCAGATCAAGACCGGCTCGGCGTGCCGATCGGATCGCATCGCCAAGTACAACCAGTTGCTGCGCATCGAGGAGCAACTCGACGAGTCGGCCCGCTATGGCAAAGCTATCTGGCCGGCGAATCGAACCGGCTTCTGGTCGAAGTAACGCGATGCTGCCAGAGGGGTTCCTGGCAGTGTCGCACTTGCTGGGAACCCCTCTGGGATGATGTGGACATGCACCCCTCATCAGGCCGTGGCTTGCTCTTCTGGCTGATCTGGATACAGGCGGTTGTGCTGGGTGGGCTGGTTCTGATCGCTCCTTTTCTGGATAGGGGCGACGAACAACCGGACGGCTCGGCTCGCTTGGTAGCTCTGTTCGCTCGGGATGTAGCTCTACGGCGGACGGCACTGGCCAGTGCGGTGGGACTAGCTGTCTGTGCTAGTGTGTTTTTCCGGGCGACCCCAGTGCGTCAGGATGTTCAGCCGCTTGCTCCACCTCGGCCGCGCCAGCCGTGGGGTGCGGGGGCTTGATGCCTCGCACGAGTTGAGCCGGCTCACTCCAGGGGATTCGATCGTGCAGGACTGGCTTTTCGAGGCAAACTGGACGCTCTACATCTTCCTCGTCGTGGCGGCCTTGGTGCTGGCGGCACTATGGTTGCGCGACCGCAAGATCGGCTGGCTGATTGCCGGCAGTAGCGTACTGCTGCTGCTCGTGGTTCATCTGATGATGGACTGGCTGGTCGAGACACGCAGCGAACAGATCGCCCGCAAGCTCAACGAGATGGCCGCTGCCGTTCGCAAACGCGATCCTGAGGCGATCTTTCGCCACATTGCTCGCAAGTTTCAGATCGCCGGCCAGGATCGAGCCGCCTTTCGTCACAATGTCGAGCAGGCACTGCGAAACGGCATGGTCACTGACCTGAAGTTGTGGGCTTACGACTTCTCCGAGCCGGGCGGTAGGGTGCGTTTCTTCGCCAAACCCTCGGGCAACACTCCGGGGACGGAACAATACTGGCTGATCCGCGCCGAGTTCGTCCAAGAGGAACCAGGACAGTGGCGACTGGCGGGCTTCGAGGTCTTCAACCCATTCGTGAACACCGATCAACCGCTGACGATTCCACAGTGGGGGCGATAGTCAGGGAGTCGGACGACTGATCCGGTCGCTTCAGGGTGACTTCTCCTTGCGCAACGCCTCGGCATCGATCCTTGCGTTCCCTTGCAGCAGATTGTCGCACACCTGGAGGTTCTTGCCGCCAGTGATTTCGAGAGTGAGTTGTTTGTCCTTCGACTGGATCAGACAGTCGGACACCCGGCTGTTGGTGACCTGGTGCAGACTCAGGCCGGTGCATTCGCAATCGAGAATCGTCAGTCCGACTAGATTGCAGCGGTCGCATTCGCTCAGACGCAGGGCGGCTGGCACTCCTGCTCGCACTTCGTGGATTTGCAATCCGCTCAGGGTGCAATCCTTGCAGCGATCGAACAGTAGGGCGTTGCGGGTCGTTAGGCTGGTGCCGTAGTCGTAGGCGGGATTGCGTTCAAAGACGTTGCCGGTGACGACGAGTTGCTCGCAGCGGACGGCGCGGAGATTGTATTGATAGGCCATCCAAAAAGTGTTGCCGGTGATGGTGACCCCTCTAGCTCCGTCGAGGTCGATGTTGTGCTGTACGTCGGAAAGCACGTTGCCGGTGATGGTGACGTGGCCCCAGCGGGCGGTTCCGCCGGGGCGGAGAGCGCGGCCCTGGCCGAGAATGCGAATGTTAGCAGAGTCCTTGCCCTTGTCGTTGTGCTGGATGGTGCAGCCGGTGATGGCCACCTCGGCAATCGAGCCTTGCGTGCAGTCGAGCAGGACGTTGGCGGTGGGCGGCCCCTGTACGCTCATGTTGCTCTCGATGTCACAGGTGCCCAAGTGCAGGTTGCGCACCTCGCCGCCGCGCGACACGACTCCGCCGCCGTCGCAGTAGCTGATGTGGCAGCCGTCGATGTTGATTTGGTGCAGGTTGACCTGATCGAGAAACACGCCGATGCCGCGATTCTGGTAGATGTGGCAAGCGGAGATCAGGACGTTGCGATTGCGTTTGACCAGATGGATGCCATGTCGGCACTGTCGCAGGACGGTTCGGGTGATGGTCAGTTGCATGGTACCTTCGGCGCGAATGCCGTCGGCCTCGGGGTGTGCGCCGACGATCTCGATGCCGTCGATCATGGGGGTGCGTTGCTTGTGCCAGACGGCGGGTTGGACGGTTTGCGGTGCAGCGGTGCCGGCGTGGCTGCCGATGAGGTGCAGGGCTGGGCCGGGGCCGGTCATGAGGATCTGAGCGGTGCCGTCGCTTTGCAAGCCCACATAGCCGGTGCGATCGAGTTCGAGGACGATGGGCTTGCTAATGCGATAGATGCCGCGCGGCAGGCGAACCGAGCCGGCGGCCAAGGCGCGTTGCAGCGCGACGGTGTCGTCGGACTGGCCGTCGCCCTTGAGGCCATAGGGCAGGGTAGGGGAGGTAGCGGCAGGCGGATCAGCCCGGCCGGCCGAGTAGAGGAGCAGTCCAGCAATACCTACCAGCACGGTAAGCACGACGAGCAGGCGCGACATGAGGGAACTCCCGATAGCAGGGTGCAGAAGCAGCGAGGAGCCGGCCCTGGCTGGGCTGGCCAGGATTGGTGTAGTCATTTCGCCGGGGTCGGCCACGGATCATCGGCTCGGAGGGTTCCCTCTTGTCAGCGTTGACTGGTCGGCTAGACTGTAGAAGTGAGGCGTTTTCCTTTCGCGTCCAACCATCCAATCGAGGGAGTTGACATGCCCATGCGTCTTGGCGTTGCCCTGTGGGCAATCGTGCTATTGACCGGCTTCGCTCCTGCCCCTTTGCCCCGCGCCCCTCGTTCAACCGATGCGGCCGAACTGCTCAAAAAACTGCAAGGCACTTGGGAGGTCGTGGTACACCAAGATGACCTGCCCTTGCCCGGCAATTCGCGTCGGCTGATTCACATCGAGGGCGAGTCGTGGCGGTTTCAGACGGTTCGCGGCAATGCTCTTCAGCCGAACCGCTCTGCGTTGAGCTATCGCATCCACCTCGACACCACCAGCAAGCCGGTACGAATTGACCTACAACGGCAACCGCGAATAGCCCGGCGCGGCAATTTGGTAGAGCAAGAGGCTCGTGTCAGCGCGACTCCGATCTATCAAGGCGTGATCGAGTTGCAGGGCGACACGCTGAGGTGGTGCTATGTGATGGCCGGCGGGAACCGCGAAGTGGTTCGGCCGACTTCGCTCGACAGTCCGCCGCCGGGAGCCGTCCTGATGACACTGCGTCGCGTCCAACCCTAAACCAAACGAGGGAGATCAGGTCATGTGGTACATTCGGACGTTGCTGGGATTGCTGGGGCTTGGTCTGATGGGATTCGCGCCGGCCCCTTTGCCGCGCGACCGGAGCAACGAAGTCAACTTGCGTACTCTGCAAGGAGTCTGGAAGCTGGTCGATGTGCGCAAGGAAGGCAAAGCAGAGATCGACGATGCGACTAAGCTACAGGACATCCGTTTCGAGATCAAAGGGGAGACGTTTCGTACTCTGCCTGTAGGGCCGAGAGGCCCTGGCACTGTGTATCGGCTGACGCTGGATTCTTCTCGGTCGCCCGTGTGGATGACCCTGAGCCGACAAGAGGGCGACAATGTCCAACTCATCGAAGGAGTGGTTCGGTTGCAGGGAGATCGGCTCACCTTCTGCTATGCTCTGCCGGGAGTGCAACCCGTTCGCCGGCCGGAGCGGTTCGACACCGACCAGAAGGGGCAGATGCAGATGACATTGGTGCGGGAAAAACGGTGAGTTTGCCGCTACGCTGGAGCCTTTGGCGAACAGCTTGACACTGGATTTGTACCCTTGTTTGCCTTTCTACCCCTTGACAGCCAACGGGTAGGTGATTTAACCTTTCTTTCATCCGAAGAAGTTACTCAGCATCTATCCATTCTCTCCAAGGATGCACTTGTCCGCTCGCACAGCGAAATGGCTGGCACTGACTGGAGTTCTGCTCACTCTGACGCTTGTCGGATGGCTGATTCGCGATCAGTGGTTGGCCTGGCAACATCTGGAACAGGCGCGAGAAGCCTTGCAGCGTGGTGAGCCTGCCTTGGCACGCTCGCTGCTGCAACGCTGCGTGCAGACTTGGCCCAATAGCGGAGAAACGCGATTTCTCGCCGCTCGGGCGGCTCGTCGCTGTGGCGAACTCAACGAAGCTAGCACACACCTCGAGATCGCCGCTGCCAACGGTTGGGTGGATACCGCCATCTTCCTGGAACGTGCCCTATTGCAGGTGCAAAACGGGGATCTGGCCTCGGCCGAGTCGTATTTGCAAGCCTGTCTGACTCATGAGCATCCGGACTCCGAATTGATACTGGAAATCCTGACACCGGCGTACCTGCGACAGATGCGCTTGCCGCAGATGCGAGACTGCGTCGAACGCTGGCTTCGTCTCAACCCGCAATCGGCGACGGCCTGGTATCTTCAAGGGGTGCTGTTTGAACGGCTGATTTTGCGACGTGAAGCTGTTGAGGCCTATAGCAAAGCAGTGCAACTGGAGCCGAACCGGCGGAGCTATCAACTCTCGTTGGCTCGGGCTTTAATCGAAAACAATCGGCCCGATGACGCACGAACCTATTTGAAAAGCCTGCTGGCCGCTGACCCAGACAATCAGGAACTCCAACTGCAACTGGCACGCAGTGCCATGCAAGCCGGCGATTTTTCCGAAGCCTCCAGCCTGCTCGAAGGATTGCTGCAACGCAATCCCTCTGCTGGGGTTTTGCAACTTCGCGGCCGATTGGAACTGGAACAAGGCAACTACAAGCAGGCCAACGAATACTTGCAACGAGCGGCTCAACTAGAACCCTATGACACCGTCACTCTATACAACTGGCTCCGCTGCTTGCGAAAGGTGGGAACGCCTCAGCAGATCGCGGAAGTCGAGAAACGCTTCCAACAAGCGGAGGCCGATCTATTGCGAACTCGCGACCTGACTCGAGAAATGCTCGTTCGTCCAGAAGATCCGCACTTGCGGATGCAAGTGGGCGAGATCTATCTGCGAATCGGCAAGGAGCAAGAAGGCCTTCGCTGGTTGCTCAGCGCGTTGGCGGTTGCCAACGATCACGCCCCAACGCACCAGTTGCTCGCTCAGTATTACCAACAAAAAGGACAGTTTGCCGCTGCAGAGAACCACCGCCGTGCTGCGGCCCGATCGGCCAGTGTGGATGCGATAAGGAGGGATTCTCCACAAAAAACCAAAAATTGACTCGTAGCGACTTGACAGTCGCTATCGGAGGCATTTACAGTAATCTCACCAATTCCTAATTCATCGCCCATGTGTGCCTTATCTCTCTGTTTCTAGGAGACCGTTTCATGCGTCGTCTGTTGTCTAGTCGTCTGCGTGGACTAATGCGAGGGTTCACGTTGATCGAGCTGCTGGTGGTTATTGCCATCATCGCCATCCTCATTGGCTTGTTGCTGCCGGCCGTGCAGAAAGTTCGCGAAGCCGCCGCTCGCATGCAGTGTCAGAACAACCTCAAGCAGATCGGGGTGGCACTGCACACCTTCCATGACGTTCGTAACGTCTTCCCCGCTGGTGGACGGTATGGCGAGAATGCCGCTCAACTGCCCCAGTATCCAACGTGGAACATCAACTGGGGCGATGACCGTGGTTCGTGGATGGTCTACATCCTCCCCTACATCGAACAGGATAATCTGTTCCGCCTGTTCCCGGCGATCGAAAGCACGGTGAACGCAGCTGGCGTAGCTCGCGGTCTGCCGGCTGTCCAGCAAGCTCGCATCAAGACGTACCGCTGCCCGAGCGATGATTTCAACCTCAACGAGGCTCACTTTAACTACGCCGGCAGCCTAGGGCCGCAGTGCGCCACGGGTGGCTGTGGCTTCGATCCCCATCAGGCCTTCTGCAATCAGCCGGCCTGGGGCTACGGTGCTTCTGCTGACCACGGCAACGACATTAGTGCATCCGGTATTCGTGGCATGTTCAATCGCCTGGGCGCACCCATCACGATGGCTTCGGTGAAGGATGGCCTGTCGAACACCATCATGATCGGTGAAGTTCTCCCAGAGTTCAATGACCACCACTTGTCCATCTACCCCAGCTGGACTAGCTACAATGGTGGTGCTTCTCACGCTTCGACGATTGTGCCCATCAACTACGGTATCAACATGATTAAGAACTGGGGTGCCTGTCCTCCGAGTGCGGGAGAGTATTCGCGCCGCAACTGGAACCAGTCGTGGGG
>Ga0272446_1004162_pt1 | contig 17389 bp, 16 predicted proteins | sample YNPCB0061_FD_194587 | JGI IMG/M metagenome (GOLD analysis project Ga0272446, IMG submission 194587) | Hot spring microbial mat communities from Yellowstone National Park, WY, United States - YNP-CB-006-1 | ecosystem: Environmental > Aquatic > Thermal springs > Hot (42-90C) > Sediment | place... | reverse complement strand
GAGATTATATGCATAAAGCAAGCAGAATGCTTGTTGATAAGTTAGTTGAGTTTAATATAGGAACAGTGATTATAGGTAAAAATGATGGATGGAAAACAGGAGTTAATATTGGAGATAGGAATAATCAAAATTTTACTTTTATTCCACATTCTAAGTTTATTAAGATGTTAGAATATAAATGCAAGTTGGTTGGCATTGATGTTCTATTACAGGAAGAAAGTTATACGAGTAAATGTAGTTTGATTGATTTAGAGCCGATAGAACATAGAGATGAATATGTTGGAAGGAGGATAGGTCGTGGCTTGTTTAAGAGTAAGGACGGGATTATCATCAATGCGGATATTAATGGTAGTGGGAACATAATGCGAAAGGCAATCCCAAGCTGTCTTACGACTAATGGGATAGAGGGCTTTGTAGTGAGCCCAGTAAGGATAACTCCGAAAGGATACTATCCTTACAAACAAGTTTCATAGTGCTATAAAATACTATGAAACTTGATACTATTAGGTAACAGTCCTATAACAGACAGCTACGTTAAAAAAGTAGATTTTTTAAAAACTTCAGGAGTTATACAAGGCTTTTGGTCTTTAAATCCGAATCCTACAAACTCTGACTACGTGAAAAACACACCAAAATTAGGTTTCCAAACGATTTTGAACAGAGAACAACTTTTTATACTCAAAATAATTTGGTTTTGTTTTTCTTGTGCGTTTCGGCTCCGCTCAACGCACAAGAAAAATAGGTTTTTTTAAAGAAATTTTTGAAAAACCGCTTTTGTTCAGGTATAATAATTGCAAAGAACTTGTAACAAGTGATATGAATTACTTTTCTTCAATGATTTCAAAAATGAAACTTGGGGAAATTATACGCATCGCAAGTCAGGAAAATACAGACCTTGCAAAAGCTGAAAAATTTTTAACCTTAATCCGAAGCTAAAATGAAAAGACTAAAAGGAACAGAAACAAGTGCTTTCGGAACTAACGGAAGAATTAACCACGACAGCTCAAAGTTTTATAATTCTAAACTTTACAAAGAACTTGAAGAGAGAAAAATCATTGACAAGGAAGAAAATGACTTCCCAAAAGAACTTGAAAATAAATTTATCCTTGGTTCATCTGAAAATATGAAAGAGTTGCCCGACAATTCGGTTCATTTAATGATTACTTCACCGCCCTACAATGTTTCAAAAGAATACGACCAAGACCTTAGCTTGAAAGAATATTTACAATTCTTAGAAAATTCATTTAAAGAAACTTTTAGAGTTTTAGTCAATGGCGGACGTGCTTGTATCAATGTTGCTAACCTCGGCAGAAAGCCTTACATACCTTTATCAGATTATATTTCTAAAATGATGATAGACATAGGCTTCAATATGCGTGGTGAAATTATCTGGAATAAAGCCGCAAGTGCGAGTCCTTCAACAGCTTGGGGAAGTTGGCAAAGTGCCGCAAATCCAATTTTAAGAGATATACACGAGTACATTTTGATTTTCTCAAAAGGTGACTACAAAAGAGAAAAAGGAAAAAAAGAAAATACCATCACCAAAGAACAATTTATGGAATGGACAAAATCTGTTTGGACAATGAACGCTGAAAGTGCCAAGCGAATTGGACACCCAGCCCCTTTCCCCGAAGAACTACCCTATAGGCTTATTCAACTTTATTCTTTCAAAGACGACATCATTCTTGACCCTTTTATGGGCAGTGGCACAACTGCCGTAGCCGCTGTAAAATCTGATAGAAAATTTGTTGGTTATGATATTTCGCAAGAATATATCAATTTAGCAGAAAATAGGATAAAACCATTTTTGCAGCAGTTTAAACTTCCATTCAACACACTTTGAACAATGCCCAAAAAACTTTTATTCATAGACCGCGACGGAACAATTATCGTAGAGCCTACCGATAACTTTCAGATTGACTCTCTACAAAAACTTTCTTTTATCCCGAAGGTTATCCGCAATTTGTACTACCTCCAACACCAACTCGGCTACGAACTCGTAATGGTTACAAACCAAGACGGCTTAGGAACACCCTCTCTGCCCGAAGCCGATTTTTTACCACCACACCAAAAAATGTTAGAAACACTTGCAGGTGAAGGCATTACATTTACAGAAATTCTGATAGACAAAACTTTCGAACACGAAAATGCCCCCACTCGCAAGCCACGCACAGGCTTGCTTACACATTACCTCAATCGCAACGACATTGACTACACAAAATGTTTTGTCATCGGAGACCGCCTCACCGATATAGAACTTGCCTACAATATGGGCATCAAAGGTATTTTGCTCAATCAGAACAAATTGGAACTGCAAGAAAAACATCAACAAGCCTTAGCTCTCCAAACAAATGATTGGGAAGAAATCAGTACCTTCATTGCCAGAATGCAGGGCAGAACCGCCCAAATACACCGAAAAACAAAAGAAACCGATATTTTCGTAAAAGTAGATTTAGACAATAACCACTTCACGAAAATTGATACCCAAATCGGCTTTTTTGACCATATGCTCGAGCAAATCGCTCGCCACGCCCGTATCGGCTTAGAAATTAACGTACAAGGCGACCTCCATATCGACGAACATCACAGCATCGAAGACACAGGTTTAGCCCTTGGCGAAGCCTTCCGAAAAGCTCTACAAGATAAAAAAGGCATTGCCCGCTACGGACATTTCAGCCTCCCAATGGACGAAACCCTCGCCCAAGTAGCCTTAGATTTTTCAGGAAGACCATTTTTTAAGTTTCAGGCAAATCTTCGCAGAGAAAAAGTTGGACAAATGCCTACTGAAATGGTTAGTCATTTTTTCAAGTCTTTTTCCGATACAGCACTTTGCAATCTGCATATCAGAGCCGAAGGCGAAAACGACCACCACATCATAGAAGGTATATTCAAGGCTTTTGCCAAAGCTGTAAAAATGGCTATTCAAGTAGAACACAACGAAATACCCTCCACCAAAGGCGTTCTATGAAAAAAATCTGTACGTTGAGCGTAGCCAAAACTTTCAGAAAGTATTATTTTTGAAAAACATAACAGAGGCAATAACAATCTTATGGAAGCACTTTTAGAAACCACTAAATTTTTGCAAAATAAAATTACTCAAAAACCAAGCATAGGGATTATTTTAGGTACAGGACTGGGCGGTTTGGTCAATTATGTAGAAATAGAACAGAGCATTCCCTACGGAAATATTCCAAATTTTCCACTTTCAACCGTAGAAAGCCACAAAGGAAAATTGATTATCGGAAAAATTGCAGGAAAATACGCTGTGATTATGCAAGGGCGTTTTCATTATTACGAAGGCTACTCGATGCAGCAAATCACTTTTCCGATACGTGTAATGAAAATGTTGGGCGTAGAAAATTTGTTTGTTTCTAATGCCTCGGGTGGCTTGCAGTCTTATATGGAAGTCAGCGATTTGTTGCTTATTACCGACCATATCAACTTGCTTCCTGATAATCCTTTGCGAGGAAATCCGTATCCTAAGTTAGGACCTATGTTTCCTGATATGAGCGAAGCCTACGACAAAGAGCTCTTGCAAAAAGCCGAACAAATCGCTATCCGAGAAAATATCCGATTTCACAAGGGCGTGTATGTGAGCGTAGCAGGTCCCAATCTGGAAACCAAAGCCGAATACAGGTATCTAAGAATAATCGGTGGAGATGCCGTAGGAATGTCTACAGTGCCTGAAATTATCGTTGCCAAGCATCAAGGAATGCGTTGTTTTGCTATTTCGGTTATTACAGATATAGGACACGAAGACAAAATCAAGAAAGTAGATTTGCAAGAAATTTTAGAAGCCGCCAAGCGTGCCGAACCCGCTATGACCAAAATCATTAGCGAACTAATTGCTTCTCTTTAAGTGTTCAAAAATCAACATTTTGCCTATGAGCATACAAATTCTGACGCATAAACAAGTAACACAAAAAATCAGGCGTTTGGCGTATCAGATTTATGAAAATAATTCTGACCAAAAATCGGTAGCTTTGGTTGGTATCCAAACGATGGGCTTTTTTTTGGCAAAAGCTATTCAAGAGGTTTTGCAAGAAATTAGTCCCTTGGAAATCAATTTGCTAAGTCTGGAAATGGATAAAAATCAGCCTTTATCTAATCCTATACGTTTGTCTGCTCCTGTGGAGCAATTAGCCAATCAGAATGTTATTCTGATTGATGATGTACTTAACAGCGGAAAAACGATGTTTTATGCTTTACAACCTTTTTTCGGTATTCCTATCAAGAAACTACAAACTTTGGTTTTGGTAAATAGAGATTACAAAAACTTTCCCATCAATCCCGATTATGTAGGCTATTCTTTGGCAACTACACTCCAAAATCACGTAGCAGTAGTGCTGGATAAAGCAGAAAAAGGTGTTTTTTTAAGCTAAAAAAAGGAGCAAAATGCTCCTTTTGTGCTTAAACAGGTTCTTATATTATTTGACTTTCGGAGTATTAGGTTTGGGAGTGGTTTTTTGTGGCGTAGCCGTAGGGAAAGCCTTTAATTTTAGCATTTCCTCGGCACGTTGTATCTGTGCGGCAGCGTTGTTGCCTGTTGGCTTAGTGTCTAATACAAGTTGAGCGTATTCGTGCATTTTTTTCAAATCTCTTTGTCCATAGTAATAAGACGATAGATACGAAGCAGCCGAGGCTCTCCTGTTTCTGTATTTGTCCAATTCTTTATTTTTGTCACTTGCTGCGGCTATAAGTTTATCAGTTTCTTGCAGATAAGTTTCAAAGTGAGGTTTGGCAAGGGCTTTTTCTGTTGCATCTTTTGAGTTTTGTGATAATCTACTTTCACCTCTGTAATAGTGCATAATTACTTGCGAGGGATCTGCTTCTAAGGCTTTCACATAATAACTATCAGCCTTATCAAAATCTTTTTTACTCAATCGCCAATAGTAAGCCGCATAAGTGTAGTTAGTAAGTAAATTTTTCTTGTCATTTAGGTCTGTTTTAGCCACAATTTCGTCATAGGTTTTTGCAGCTTCAACGTAGTTGGTATCTTTTTCAAAAACTGATACTACTTTTTTCAAGTAATCAAGACTTTCGTTTTTATCTGTTTCAAGTTCAGCGGCTTTTCTAAGATGTTTGATAGCTTCTTCTTTTTTACCTTCGGCAAGGGCAATTTCTGCTAATATTTCGTAATCTTCAACTACTAACTCTTTGCCTGATGCCAAAAATTTATCCATATAGGCACGTGCTTGAGCAGGATTTCCATTTTTCTGATATGCATAGCCTATCCAGCGGTTAAATTCGGGATATTTTACTTTGCCTTCAAGGTCTTTGAGGTCTCTAAGGGCTTCGTCGTACTTCTGAACCTTATACAAAAACACTGCATTTCTGTATTTTACCTCGTCGCTACGTTCCGACTTGTCCATATACAATTTGTTATAGCGGATAGCACTGTCCAAGTTTCTACCTTTTTGGTACAACTCGGCTATTCTGCGATAAATAGGCGTATAGCTGGGGTCTTCTTTGAGTACCTCTTTGTATTGTTGGAGTACATAAAGATAATCAGGATTTTTGCCTTTTAACATAAATTCGGTGCGTTTGGTACGAGCCTTCCCACTTTTTGCTCCACTTTTTGAGATAGCAAAATCATAATTGGTGATAGCTTTTGTACCATTTTCGGGCTTGTTGGTAGCGGCGTAGGCATCGCCTAAGGCGATGTAGGTTTCGGCAGTTACATTTTTTTCTAATTTTGTAGCCATTTCTAAGAGCCTGATAGCTTCGTTGGCATCTTTATTTTTATGATAAATAAGAGCCTCGCCTGCTCTAAGAAGTACATCGTGATTTTTGGCTTTGGTTTGCTTCACGACGGCATCAATTTTTGCCTTAGCACCTGCCAAATCGCCTTGCATAATCATTACTTCTGCCAAACCGATTTCGTTGAGTGGATATTTTTTGTCGGCGGCTAAACCTTTTTCAAAGGCGGCTTTGGCTTGTTCGGGGCTGGGGTTGTTGCTTTTGGTATGGAAATAACCTAAATAATAATAGTGTTCGCCTGTGGGTTTGCTATTTACGAGTTGCTCGAACACTTTTTGAGCGGAACTATATTGTTCCATATCCATAAATTGTAAGCCTTGCTGGATACTTTGGGCTTTGGCAAAAACCCCCACCAGCATCAGAAAGAATAAGACTTGTCTTCTCATTGTGTATTATAGTTTAAGGTTTAAAATTAAAATGCAAAAATCATTTGGAAATCATTTCAATTTCACGAGGAGGAATTTTGGCAGGTAACAAGCCCGATTTGAGAACGATTCTTTGTCCTGTTTCTTGGCTCACAAACATTGCAAAAGCATAAGCCAAGCCAAGGCGTCTGTTTTTCACGAGTGTATAACACTCTCGGCGTAGGGGGTAAGTATTTTTGGCGAGAGAACTTTGAGAAGGCAAACTTTCCTCTTTCTCGCCTCGTATCGCTACCACGCGAACCTTGGACTGGTCGGCTTTTTCAAGCCAATGAAAAGCTACTAAGCCCAAAGCATTTTTATTTTTAGCCACCTGCTCTATGATAGTCCTATTGGATTTAGCAGCATATATTTTAAGTTTTGAAATATCGCTTATTTCTAACTTGCTATTGATAAAATTGTAATTGCTCGAGTTAGCATTATCTATAATAATAGAAATTTCGGCATCTTGATTATTAGGATTGAGTTGTTTCCAATTCTTGATATTTCCTGAAAAAATGTCTTTAAGTTGTTGAAAACTCAATGCGGTGTTTTTTACATCATTATTTACAACAACGGCAACGGCATCATAAGCCTGTACCCAATCGCGAATAATAGTTTTTTGTCTTTCAATTTCTTTTTTTTCGTTGCTGTTCAGGTTTCTTCCTACTACTACGGCATCAACACTATCTCGGAGCATCAATTGAATGGCTTTGTCTTCGGGCAAAGTAATGATATTGATTTTAGCTTGCTCGTATTCGTTCATAAAGGCATCAGCTTCTTGCTGAACTATCAGCAAAAAGGCTTCATCTACGGCAATAGTAATTTCGCCCGAAGTAGGGGTATCGTATTTAGTTGCTTTTTTTTCACTTTTTTCTTGTTGTGGCTGGCAGGCTACCAAAACCACCCACACAGCAAGAAATATGTAAATCTTACTAATTCGCATCATTTTATAGTTTAGGTATTAGCTTTATTTTTTTTTGATTAGGCTTTTGTTCGTTTCTTTTTTGTTTTTTCTGATGATTTCATACACACGCATAGCCCTCATAAAGCTGTATGCTATCATCACCCAACCCAAAACGCTCGGCAATCTGCTTTCGGGAAAGAGGGTTTCGGCATAAACTATTACAAAAATCCCACCAAACAAATAAATCGTTACCATCACTACTCCCAAAATTACGTGAAACTGCTCTTGTGGTTTCATTTACAAAGATTGCTGATTAAAAATTTCTAATAATTCGGTTACTTCTGCCATTTTTTGTTGCTCGCCAAGCTGTTCGTAAGCTACGATAAGGTTTCGTAAGATTCTTTTAATGATTTCTATGTAACTACAAGGTGTGTAGAAACTGGCTTGTTGGTGCAAACCCAACTGCGAAATGTAATTATCAATATCTGATTTTGTAAAAATAAGCCCTCTGTTGAAAGCATTGATGTAAAAAGGTTTTTCGGGCAAATCGTATATGAGGATAAAAAGATTGGGTAAATTTACACCATAAATAGGTAATTTCAACTTTTCTGCCAAAAGAATATAAATTACGCACAGCGATATAGGATTGCCTCGCTTTGTTTCAAATACAGCATTAAGCATATTATTAGCTGGGGAGTGGAAATTTTTTGTGTTAGCAGTAAATTTTTCTTCATCAAAAAGCACATAATTGATGATACGCACTTGGTCGTAAGGGTTCATATTATCCCGAAGATGTATCCAAACATTATAGTACAACTGATCTATTTTTTCCTTCAAGTCTTCGTATTTTACTTCGGGATATTGATAAGTAGCGATGAGCCACATTCCTTTGAGCAGGTCGTTTCCGCCTTGCGATTTCCATTCGTGTAGTCTTTGTTTTAGACTTTGAAATTGTAGCGTATGAATGAGATTTTCTAACTTATCCTGCAAGACAGGATTGAGACTGTTCTGCCATTCTTGCTCTAAAAAAGGTACAACAGTTTCGCCCAAAGAAAGTATTTTACTTTCAATATGTTTGCTTATTTCTATGTCTTCATCATCTAATAAAGCTATCAGGGCTTTGAGTTCTTTGGTTTCCATTGCAACAGAAAAACATTTTTTGGCAATTTAAGATAAAAAAATTATTTTTGCACGGCTTTTCAAGAAAAATGCCCGCATAGTTCAACGGATAGAACGTCAGATTCCGGTTCTGAAGATGGGAGTTCGATTCTCTCTGCGGGTACATTTACGAGGCTCTTACATACAAAGCAGAATATTCCTTCATCATTCATCATTCATCATTCATCATTTATCATTCATCATTTATCATTTATCATTCATCATTTATCATTCATCATTTTCCTTACCCATTTTTCTACCAAATCAGCTATGGTATTTGCTCCCCAGTTGTTGAGGTGAATAAAGTCCGTGAGTGTCTGAAACCCGTGATTTTTGCTGATCTCGTCCCAAGATTTACCAAAAATATAATGTTGTAACATAGCCGACTCGATGAGTTTGTGCTTTTCTTTGTACTTTTTACGTACTTTTTGAGCATTTTCTTGCAAGTAAGCAAAGTGGATTTCGTGAAAGGGAAGATAGTCTATGGCTGTTCGTTCTGCTACTTTTTTAGTAACTTGCACAAAATTTTTTAAATGCTCGTAAATAGGGTGTTCTAAACTTTCACCTATCAGAGGCATAGAAATTAGTGCTATTTTTGCAGTAGTTTCGTTCTGTAATTTTTCTATGATTTTTTGTAAATTTTCTTCGTACCAAAACAAAGAAGGTGGTTGAGGTAATTTCTTCAGCTTCACATAAACTTGCTGATTATGTTTGCCGAAAGTTGCGTTGGCATCATTTGTACCTATCAGAATAGTTACAAAATCGGGTTGGCAAGCGATAATTGCATCGAGGCGTTGCAAAAGATTGTAAGCCAAATCGGCATTGATGCCTGCATTGATGTACTCGTAGCCACTACCGAGTTTTTGGGCTACGATACTTGTAAAATCGGCACTCATATTGCCACAAGTGAGGCTGTCGCCAGCAAAGACGATACGAGGCTTAGTTTTAGGTTTATCTAAAAATTTACTTGGATTGTTGGGGGCAGGTCTGAACAAAAATTGATACAAATATCCGTAAATCCCTAAACCTACTATGCCTATTGCAAGCAAAATAACTAAAAGCGTACTGATAGAGTTCATAACTTCTTAGTTCTCGAATGTACAAATCAAAATCTACTCACAAATCCAAAATGCACCTTTGACCTTGCCACAGAAAAATCTTGCATTTTGGACTTGCCAAGAGCATAATTAAGCGAAAAAACACCTCCTTTTGTCCTGAAATTCATACCCAAACCTACTCCAAAAGGATTTTCACTGCTTTTTTCTTGTAAAATTTTTGTTTGCAAAAAAGCTTGGTCGTAAAACACCGAAAAATAGGCTTCTTGTTCCCAAAAAAAACGATACTCCAAATTAGCAAGCAAATACGAAGATGCAAAGAAAAAGTTTTGATTAAAACCACGCAGATTTTGCAAGCCTCCCAAACGATATAACTCGTTGAGCAAAAGATTATTGTTTAGCAAAGTAGCTGTTTCCAAACGAACAAACACGCCTTTTTTAGGACTAAGCATTTTGTAGTAATTGCTTTGCAGAGAGATAGCCGTTTGAAGGCTACGCAATTGAATGTTCCGATAAAGCGTATCGGGCAAGAAAGGAATTGGAACGATTGTTTTGTTGCCTGTTTGGACATTAGCAAGCAACTGATAGCCATTTTTTGGCAAAAAAATATCATCTAAACTATTCCACTCGTAGCCTAAGCCGTAAAAAACATATCTGTTTTCAAGATTTGGGGGTAATTGGGTGGTATTAGCCGAGATAGTAAAACCTGTTTGGGAGTTTTGCAAACCTGCCGAAAACTTTATTTTTGACAAACCAAAAGGATAAACAAAACGGATTTGCCGATTGATATTGACGAAATTGGTATCTTCACGCAGAAGTTTAAAGTCTAATTCTGTTCCCAGAGCCGAGCCAAATAAAATGGGGTGTTTGTACGAGGCATTGATTATCTGAAAGCGGGGGCGAGTTTGTTGGAAATCAATTTCAAGGCTTTTCGCAGAGCTAAACAAATTCCGAAGCCTGATTTGGGCTTGTCCTGTAAGCAACAAAGTTTGAGGGGCGAGTTCGTTGGGCATAAAACCTAAAATTCCATCAATTTCATTGCTTTGGCTTTGGTTGGCATAGAAAATCGGTTTGGCTTTTTGGGCTTCAAAAACAATTTGCGTGGGTTTGGTGAGGCGAGCAAAACCTAAGTTTTTTAGTTTTTTTTCGGCTTTTTGTAAGGCTATTTGGCTAAATGGTTCGTTGGGGCTAAGTTGCAAATATTTTTCCAAGAAAGTTCGTTTGAGTTTCAGATTTCCTTGCAGGCTGAGCGTATCCCAAACCACAAAAAAACCTTTTCGCACCCGAAGACGAGCCGAAACCTCGTTGCCTTCTACCCGAAGGCTGTCTAAAAATACTTCGGCAAAGGGATAACCTTTGTTTTCGGCATTAGAAACAATTTTTTTAGCTATTATTTCCCAAGTTTCCCAATCTACGGGTGTTTTTGGTAGCATTGCGAGTTTGATTTTTTCCAAAAAAACGCTTTCTACACTGCTGTAATCTATTTTTTCCCAAACAAACAAAGTTCCCCAAAAAATAGATACTTGCAAACTATCTCCACGATATTGTTGATTTTGTAGATGGGCTTGCCAATAGCCTTTTTTTTGAATTTTTGTAAGAAGTTTTTGCAAATAGTTGGCTCGTTGGAGAGAGTCAGGAAAGTTTTTTTGGTAATCAAAGGTTTGAGTATCTGGCTCAAAGGTGAGTGTGAGTGTTTTTTGAGCAGAGAGTAAGTCTGTAAGTGAGCAAAAAAGCCATATCAGAGCTATCTTCTTCAAAAGTTTAAGTTTCTTATGGATTTGAAATAAAAAAAACACTTACAAAGATTTTATCTGTAAGTGTTTAACATTTGTGAACTCGTAGGGAGTCGAACCCCAAACCTTCTGATCCGTAGTCAGATGCTCTATCCAGTTGAGCTACGAGTCCATTTTGGGCTACAAAGTTAATAAAAAACTTTGCAATCCCAAAAAATTACACTTTAATTTTTACATCAACCCCACTTGGAAGTTCTAATTTCATCAAAGCATCTACAATTTTTGGGCTGGTAGAATAAATATCAATCAGCCTTTTGTAGGTGCAAAGTTGGAATTGCTCACGAGATTTTTTATTTACGTGAGGCGAACGCAACACGGTAAAAATTTCTTTACGCGTAGGTAAAGGAATAGGGCCACTCACTACTGCACCATTGTCTTTTACAGCTTTTACGATTTTAGCGGCGGATTTATCCACCAAGTTGTGGTCATAAGACTTTAATTTGATTCTAATTTTTTGGCTCATTTTTTTCTGAATTGAGATACACTTTTGTATCGGATTATAGACGCAGGTTTATTTGAAAAGCAAATCCGAAAGCGTCATTTATTCCGGAAATTGCTATTGGTGTATTTTTTTGCTTTTAATTAGCTTTTGCACCTTTTACTTCTGCAATCACTTTTTCGGCAATATTTTGAGGCACAAAATCGTAATGCGAGAAAGTAAGTGTAGCCGAAGCACGCCCCGAGGAGATAGTACGTAAAGTAGTTACATAACCAAATAGCTCTGCAAGAGGCACATCAGCTTTAATTACTTGGGCACCTCCTTTGGTATCCATACCTTTCATAATACCTCTTCTGCGGTTTAGGTCGCCAGTGATAGGACCTGTAAATTCATCAGGAGTAACTACTTCCACAGCCATAATAGGCTCCATCAATTTGGGAGAGGCTTTTTTCGCTGCTTCTTTAAACCCAAGTGAAGCCGCCATCTCAAAAGAGAAAGAGTCGGAGTCTACGTCGTGATAAGAGCCGTGGAATAAACGAACCTTCATCGCATCTACGGGATAGCCAGCCAAAGGACCATTTTTCATAGCCGCCTCAAAACCTTTCTGTACCGAAGGAATAAACTCTTTTGGGATAACCCCGCCTACAATATCATTTACAAATTCCAAACCGGGCTTGTCGTCTTCGCGAGGACCAATTTCAAACACAATATCAGCAAATTTACCACGACCACCTGTTTGCTTTTTATAGACCTCCTTATGCTGTACGGTACTTGTAAGGGCTTCTTTGTAAGCTACCTGAGGAGCACCTTGATTTACTTCCACCTTAAACTCACGTTTCATACGGTCTAAGATGATTTCCAAATGCAACTCACCCATACCACGCAATACAGTTTGTCCTGTTTCTTGGTCAGTAAATACGCTTAGCGTAGGGTCTTCTTCTAAAAGTTTGGCAATAGCCATACCCATTTTATCTACATCAGCTTGTGTTTTAGGTTCAATTGCATAACCAATTACAGGCTCAGGGAAGGTCATTGACTCCAAAACAATTGGGTGGTTCTCATCACAAAGAGTATCACCTGTTTTAATATCTTTGAAGCCGACACCTGCACAGATGTCACCTGCTTCCACTTTATCAATAGGATTTTGCTTGTTGGCGTGCATCTGCATCAAGCGAGAGATGCGTTCTTTCTTGCCTGTACGCATATTGAGTACATAAGAACCCGCATCTAAAGTGCCTGAATACACACGGAAGAAGCACAAACGTCCTACGTAAGGGTCAGTAGCAATCTTAAATGCCAAAGCCGCAAAAGGCTCTTTCACATCAGGCTTACGCTCCACCTCGGTCTCGGTATTGGGATTGATACCTTTCGCAGGAGGCAAATCTAAGGGTGAAGGTAAAAATTCGCAAACAGCATCTAACAGAGTTTGCACACCTTTATTTTTGAAGGCAGAACCACACATTACAGGCTGCATAGTCATATCTATCACAGCCTTACGGATAGCGGCACGCATCTCGGCAGGTGTAATTGAATTGGGGTCTTCAAAGAATTTTTCCAACAATTTATCATCATAAGAAGCAACTGCCTCCACCAAATTTTGCCTCCATTGCTCAACTTCGTCTTTCAAATCATCAGGAATAGGAATGATTTGGTAGGTTTTGCCTTCATCGTGTTCGTTCCATACAATCGCCTGATTGGTAATTAAATCTACTACGCCTTTGAAAGTTTCTTCTGCACCGATAGGAACTTGCAAAGGTACGGGATTGCCACCCAATTTTTCTTTAATTTCTCTAACAGCCTTGAAGAAGTCAGCACCTGCTCTATCCATTTTGTTTACAAAACAAATACGAGGCACGTGATACTTATCCATTTGTCTCCAAACTGTTTCAGATTGAGGCTCAACGCCAGAAACAGAACAAAACAAAGCAATTGCCCCGTCAAGCACACGCAAAGAACGCTCTACCTCTACGGTGAAATCCACGTGTCCGGGCGTGTCAATTAGGTTAATGTTGTAGGTCTTTGACTCAGGAGTAATTTCGCCTTGTACGGTTGGGTAGTTCCAACGTGTAGAAGTAGCGGCAGAAGTAATCGTGATACCACGCTCCTGCTCTTGCTCCATCCAGTCCATAGTTGCTGCACCTTCGTGTACTTCGCCAATCTTGTGCGTTTTTCCGGTATAGTAGAGAATACGCTCAGAAGTGGTTGTTTTTCCTGCGTCGATGTGAGCAGAGATACCAATATTTCTGAGATACTTTAAATCAGCCATTGTTGTATGGTTTTTGGGGTATATGTGTAATAAAAATTTTTTAGAATCTGAAATGCGAGAAGGCTTTGTTTGCCTCTGCCATTCTGTGGGTATCATCTTTCTTTTTAACGGCTGCCCCCTCACCCTTAGAAGCGGCAATAATTTCATTCGCCAAGCACTCTTTCATAGTCTTATCGTTACGCATACGAGCATACTTGATAAGCCACTTGATACCCAATGAGGTTTTACGTTCGGGGCGAACTTCGGTAGGCACTTGGAACGTAGCCCCCCCTACTCTACGGCTTCTTACTTCTACACTGGGCATTACGTTGTTCAATGCCTTTCTCCAAACTTCTAAGCCATCTTCTTTGGTTTTTTCGCTTACCAACTCTATAGCATCATAAAAAATAGAGTAGGCAAGACTTTTTTTGCCTTCATACATCAAGTTATTTACAAACTTGGTAACGAGTACGTCCTTGAACTTAGGGTCAGGGAGTACGTATCTTTTTTTGGGTTTTGCTTTTCTCATCTTCTTTTTTGGGGTTACTCAATCCAAACTCTATGGATTGCTCTTCACGAAATTATTTGTTAAGAATTATTTTTTCTTACCTGCTGTAGGTTTGCCTTTTGCTGCGGCTTGCTGGGCTTGTCCGGGTTTAGGGCGTTTCGCACCATATTTAGAACGACGCTGACGACGATTAGCCACGCCTGCCGTATCCAAAGCACCACGTACAATGTGATAACGAACACCGGGCAAATCTTTCACACGACCACCACGTATCAGTACGATAGAGTGTTCCTGAAGATTATGACCTTCACCGGGTATGTAGGCAATTACTTCTTGCTGATTAGACAAGCGTACTTTGGCTACTTTACGCAAAGCCGAATTGGGCTTCTTGGGCGTTGTGGTATATACCTTTGTACATACGCCACGCTTCTGAGGGCAAGCATCAAGAGCTGGCGACTTAGATTTCGCTTTCTTTACTTCCCTTCCTTTTCTTACTAATTGCTGTATAGTAGGCATTTATTGTAAAAATTTGAACGTTTTATTTTTTGAACTGCAAAGGTACAAATAAAAAATAAACCTGCAAAATTTTTGGGTAAAATAATGTTCTTGAAAATGAGAGGATAAGGCTCTATTTTTCGGGAAGGAAACCAAGCTCATAGATGCTACATTACACAACGTCTTACAAATATCACGATTAAGCAGACCAAAAACATTACAATAGAAATGCGATTGATGCCGTGCATCATACGGATATTAAAATTTAAAGGATAGCGAGTGTCGTTGGGGTCGTGCTTTTTAAATACCCTAATGAAGTATGCAAAAACTTCCCCAACTTTGAAGTATTCTTTCAGACGGGACATAATTTTTTTAGTTTGTTATTCACAAAATAACAAAAAACGATACATTTTGTTTCTTTTTCCAAGTGTATATTTTTGTAGGTTTTTCGTTGTTTATAGATATTTTCCTACCTTTGCATACATTTTTTGTATCCAACAGCTAAGTTTTCTGTTATGACCAAAGTTACCAATTACATCAAGGACAGCAAGCAAACCTTATTCTCTTTTGAAATTCTCCCCCCTCTTAAAGGCGAAAGTATCCAACAACTTTTCAAAGCTATCGAACCCCTAATGGAGTTCAATCCTAAATTTATTGATGTAACCTATCATAGAGAAGAGTACGTTTATAAAAAACGTGAAAATGGGCTACTTGAAAGGCAACGCATCAGGAAACGCCCAGGCACGGTAGGCATTTGTGCCGCTATTATGAACCGCTTCAAGGTTGATGCTGTACCACATATTATATGTGGCGGATTTACGCAAGAAGAAACAGAAAACGCCTTAATTGACCTACATTTTCTCGGAATAGACAATGTACTTGTTTTAAGAGGTGATGCCATCAAATCAGAAGGTAGCTTTGTTCCCGAACCCGGAGGGCATCATTATGCCAGCGACTTGTTGCAGCAAGTAACAGCTATGAATCAAGGCAAATACTTAGAAGAAGGACTGCAAGCAGCTGCTACCAACTTCTGTATCGGAGTGGCAGGCTATCCTGAAAAACATTTTGAAGCCCCCAACCTCACTACCGACCTCAAATACCTCAAAATGAAGCAAGATTTAGGTGCTGACTATATCGTTACGCAGATGTTTTTTGATAACCAAAAGTATTTTGAGTTTGTGGGCAGATGCCGAGAAATAGGCATCACTATTCCGATTATCCCTGGTCTGAAACCTATTACCACCAAAAAACAACTTACCGTACTGCCAAGTGTATTTCATATTGATATACCCGATGACCTCGTAAAAGCTGTTGAGAGTTGTAAAAATAACGACGAAGTGAAACAAGTAGGAATAGAATGGGGCATTCAGCAGTCCAAAGAACTGATTGAATTTGGCGTGCCTGTTTTGCATTATTACTCGATGAGTAAGTCCGATGCCGTCAGACAAATTGCAGAAGCTTTATTTTAGTATGCTTCGCAGAGAAATAAACCTTTTGCTGGTGGCAATGATGTTTTATACACGCCTGCCTGTACCGAGTTCATCGGATTTCAAAGAGGAATACCTCAACAAAGCTACTCGTTACTTTCCTGCAATAGGTTGGATAGTAGGGGCTTTGATGGCTCTTGCTTATACACTTGCCCGTTTCGTGTTCGCTCAGGAGATAGCTGTCGTTTTTAGTCTGATAGCAGGCATACTGATAACAGGGGCTTTTCATGAAGACGGCTTTGCTGATGTGTGTGATGGCTTTGGTGGCGGTTGGACGAAGGAAAGAATTTTAGAAATAATGAAAGATAGCCGTGTCGGAACGTTTGCTGTTGTTGGTTTAGTTCTAATTTTTTTGCTAAAATTCTATACATTACTTCAACTTGCTCAAAAAGAGTTGTTTGTGCCAAGTATGCTATTTGCTCAGGTGCTTAGTCGTTGGTTTGCTCTTACGTTTGTAGCTACTACTCCTTATAGCCGAACCAACGAGCAAAGTAAAATCAAACCAATTGCCAAAAAATTAGCTCTCAAAGATTTGCTCATAGCAACTTTTCTCACTTCTCTGGCTTTTACACTGTTTCCTTTTTGGTGGATTGGGGGAATATTGATAATGCTTATCCCTTTAAAGTTGTATCTACGCCGATTTTTCCTTAAATGGATTGAAGGCTACACAGGCGATTGCCTTGGAGCCGCTCAACAAATTTCTGAAATTTGCATTTTATTGTATTTGCTTGGAGCAAACAATCGGATATAAATATCCAAAAATCGAAAGTCGGCGAAGCCAAGCACAATAGAAATGTTATTTGTTTATTGACTGATTTTGTACAAAATTAGCTTCTAAGGTGAAAAATGGACGAAATAAATCTGGAATGTGCATAAGATTGGTTCGTAAAAGTTTTACAAAGTGATTAGACACAAGAGACAAGAGGCAAGAGGCAAGACAAAAAATTGTCTATCAGCATTTTATACCAATGAAAGTGTCTTTTTAATTTTGTGGAACTACTTAATTAAGTAGTCAGATATTAGTAGAAAAACAAAATTTTGTCTAAGTACTAACATCTAACGTTTTGCGGCTTGGCGTAGTGGCAGATTTTTAGCACAAAAGTTCAATCGAAGAACTGCACCTGCCTGCCGGCAGGCAGGC
>Ga0272446_1004159_pt1 | contig 17397 bp, 13 predicted proteins | sample YNPCB0061_FD_194587 | JGI IMG/M metagenome (GOLD analysis project Ga0272446, IMG submission 194587) | Hot spring microbial mat communities from Yellowstone National Park, WY, United States - YNP-CB-006-1 | ecosystem: Environmental > Aquatic > Thermal springs > Hot (42-90C) > Sediment | place... | reverse complement strand
CAGCAGCAGGCGGATGGATGTTTGTTCGTGATCCGCTAGGTGGACAGGAAGTTGTGCTGTCGTAACCATTTCTCTACCTCTTCCACAAATTCCCTGGCGCGATCAAGATTCTTGCGCAGGATGTCTGGTTCGAATCGAGTCTGTCTTTCATAATCGCCAATCTGCCGAGTTTCAAAGGCAGTTTTGTAAAAGTCACTCTCTTCTACTGAAAATTCGCCTGTCTTGACAAAATGCTGACGGAATGCGCTGAGAACAGCCGAATGCTTGGAAAACGACAAATCCTTGGTTTTCAGCAGCGCTGTTGCCGCATAAAACACAGCATAATACGTACGGCTGGCACAAGCACTGTAAAAGTCGTTCTCGAGATTTAACTTTGCAGACCGTAATTCCTCGTGCGCAGCATCTAAATACAATTTGAGCTCGTGCAGAACATCTGGTTGTTCGCTCATAGCCCTTAGTATACCGAACTTTTTGGACGAATAAAAATCAATTCAAGGATAAAGTCATGAACATCACCCAATCCATCTCCCTCTTTCAAGAAGCCCAAGCCCTCTTCCCTGGCGGCGTGAATTCGCCCGTGCGCGCCTTCCGCGCCGTGGGCGGACAGCCGCTCTTCATCCAGCGCGGCGAAGGGGCTTATCTCTTCGATGTGGACGGCAACCGCTACATTGACTACGTCCTCTCGTGGGGACCGCTCATTACGGGGCATGCTCACCCCAACGTGGTGGCAGCCATTCAGCAAGCCGCCCTAAGGAAATCATGCAACTCGTCGCGCCGCTGGGACCGATGTATCAGGCGGGGACGCTTTCGGGCAATCCGCTGGCGATGAGCGCGGGCATCGCCGCGCTGGAATTGATTCGGGGAGAGGAAGTTTGGGAAAAACTGGAGCAGGCTGCGGGTCGGTTGGAGGCGGGAATCGGGGAGGCGGCGAAACGCGCCGGGATTCCGATTCAGCAAACGCGGGTCGGCACGATGTTCACCACCTTCTTCAGCGAGACGCAGCCGCGAGACTGGGAATCAGTCAAAGCCGCCGATAAAGCCCGCTTCGGCAGGTTCTTCCAGAAGATGTTGGAGAATGGCGTTTATCTTGCGCCCTCGCAGTTCGAAGCGGGGTTTTTGTCCATCATGCACGATGAAGCAGTGATTGATGCCACCATTGCGGCGGCGGAACGGGCGTTTGCAGAATTGTGACAGTGACTTTTTTTTCGGGTTCACTATCTCATGTGACGCACCATGTGACCATATCTGCCGCCCTGAGGCGTTTGGAGTGAAACGAGGTTGGTTGATAAGAATTTTTAGGATGTTTTTGATATAAAACACCCTTTTGAGTGGGGGAGCACGGCGGTACAATCGGCAGAAGTTTAATGTATTGCTTCACGAAGAAGCGCGAAGTGCGGAATTTAATGACCGTTTGTGTATGAAGGTACTGCCTGTGTATAAGAAACCCCTTGAGCCGGCTTTACGGGTTGCTCTCTTTTACCTGCTTTTTGGTGGTCTATGGATATTGCTCTCCGACAGGCTGGTGGCTATGTTTGTCAACCACCCTGAGGAGATCACCCGCTTGCAGACGTACAAGGGCTGGGCATTTGTTGTTGCCAGCGCGCTGCTGATTTTTCTGATGCTGCGACGGGAATTGAAACTGCGCCGTATTGTCGAAGAACAGGCACGGGAAAGCGAAGAGTATTTTCGCTTGTTGTTCGAAAACAATCATGATGTCATGCTGGTGATTGACCCGCTCACGGGGGCGATTCGCAATGCCAACCGCGCTGCGGAAAAATTCTATAACTACCCGCTCTCAACGCTCCGCCGAATGAATATGGCGGATATCAGCCTGTTGAGCCGCGATGAATTTCAAAAAGAGTGGATGCGAGCAGGCGGCGCGCAGGCAAACCCTTACATCTTCTCGCACCGGCTTGCCAGCGGCGAAATCCGCACTGTGGAAGCGTACCTCACGCCCATCACCCGGGGAAGTGAAACTCTTATCTTTTCCATTGTCCACGACGTCACCGAGCGCAAACGACTGGAAATGCTCATGGCAGGCGAAACGCAAATGCTCGACATGATCACCCGCGGAGAGTCGCTGCCTGCCATCCTCGATACCCTTGCGCGCAATATCGAGCGCATTGCTGAGGGTATGCTTTGCACCATTTTGCTGCTTGACAGCGATGGTATTCATATGCGGCACGGCGCGGCGCCCAGCATGCCGGAAAGTTACACCCGCGCCATTGACGGACTATCCATCGGTCCGTGCGTTGGTTCTTGTGGAACTGCCGCCTATCGAAAAGAAGCCGTCTTTGTCGAAGACATTGCCTCCGACCCGTTATGGACAGAGTACCGCGAAGTGGCGCTGGCGCACGGGCTGCGCGCCTGCTGGTCCATTCCGTTCTTGAGCAACCGGGGCGAAGTGCTTGGCACGTTTGCTGCATACTATCGTGAACCGCGTTCCCCTGCCGGGCAGGATATTTACCTTGTTGAACGTGCGGCGCGAATTGCCGGAATTGCTATTGAGCGCAAACGCGCCGAAGAAGAACTGCGCCTCAGCCACAACCGCCTGAAAGAACTTTCCCGTCAACTCATCGAAGCGCAGGAGATTGAACGCCGTACCATCGGGCGTGAACTGCACGACCAGTTTGGGCAAATGCTCACCGCTCTCAAACTTACTCTGGAAACCGCTGCTCAACTGCCACCCCAAATTGCTCAAACCAGACTCACCCAGGCATTGGAACTGACAAATGACCTGCTCACCCGCACCAGCCGCCTCTCGCTCGACCTGCGCCCGCCCATGCTCGATGACTTTGGACTCATCCCTGCCTTGCTCTGGCACATCAACCGTTTTGAAGAGCAAAGCGGTATTCGAGTCAACTTCACTCATACCGACATTCAGAAACAGCGTTTTGCGCCCGAAATCGAAATCACTGCCTACCGCGTCATTCAGGAAGCGCTGACCAACACCGCGCGTCATGCCGGGGCAAACAGAATCCGGCTCGAGGTCCGCGCCGGAAGCGGCGAATTGACCATTGAAATCGAAGACGATGGAAAAGGCTTCGACCCACAGCAAGCGCTGGCAAAGAGACGCGGTCTGAACAGCATGCGTGAACGCGTGGCGCTGGCAGGCGGGTCGTTCCAAATTCAATCGCGCCCAGGCGATGGTTCTCGTCTCTTCATCCGTTTGCCGCTCAAGGAAGCAGTCTCATGACCACCATCCTCCTTGCTGACGATCACCAGGTTTTGCGTGAAGCCTTGCGCCTCCTGCTCGAAGTCCAGCCCGATTTTCGGGTCGTCGCCGAAGCCGGCGATGGGCTGGAGGCGGTTTCGCTTGCGGAAAAACACCGCCCCGATGTGCTGCTCGTGGATATGATGATGCCGGGTCTTACCGGACTGGAAGTTGCGAGGCGCGTAAAACGCCTTTCCCCCGCTATAAAAGTGATCGTCCTTTCGATGTACGATGCCGAGAACTACGTAGTTGAATCACTGGCGGCGGGAGCCGAGGGATATGTGCTGAAGCAAAGTTCAACGCACGAACTGGTCTCTGCCATTCGTCAGGTGATGGGAGGCACTGTGTACCTCAGCCCTTCCCTCAATGAGCGCGCCGTTCAGGCATACATCCAGCGGGCGCAGGAAGCGCACAGCGAAGACCCGTTTGACTTGCTCAGCGACCGCGAGCGTGAGGTCTTTCAACTTGCCGCAGAAGGGCTCAGCAACCCGCAGATTGCAGAACGGCTCTCGCTCAGCCCTCGCACGGTGGAGATGCACCGCTCGCACCTGATGCGAAAACTGGGGTTGAAAACTCAAACCGACCTGGTAAAGTACGCCATCAGGCGGGGGATAGCGTAGTTCCATCCGCTTGCGCGGGGAGAGGAAAAATACAGGGCAGAAACACCCCAAATACCGTACATTCCCGAATAGCCGCCCGAGGCACATTTTGATATGCTGGGAGCATACAAAAAGTGAAATGAAAGAGGCTCCCGTGAAATCCCCCATTCGTATTCTGCTCGTGGACGATAGTCCCTATTTTCTTGCCGCAGCGCGCGATTTTTTGCAGCTACAGCAAAATCTCAACGTTGTCGGCGTGGCAGGTGAACCCCAGGGCATGCTGACGCAAATTCGCCAGGCTGACCCCGATGTCATCCTGCTGGATGTAAATGTGGGAAATCACAATGGGCTGGAGTTGATCCCAGGCATCAAAGAAGCCGCCCCCCGCGCCAAGATAGTCATCCTCACCATTCTGGAAGAGGAACCCTACCGCGCTGCTGCCCTTCAGGCGGGAGCCGATGCCTTTGTGCGTAAAACGGAAATGAGCCGGCAGCTGGTTTCTGTCATTGCCGAACTATCAGCCGCTGCTTAACCTTCAGAGTAAGCACAGCGCCGGTCAACCCCTGGACGTTTCGGGGAAGTCCTGTCATTAAAAAAAAACATACCAAACTGACATGTATTTTTGCCCAAAATTTTGCTACACTCTGCTTGCGGGATTACCGCTGACAGCGAAGGACGAACGATGAGCGATACAACTGCCGCACATCAGACATCTGCAAAGCAAAATCCCAGCGGGCAGGAAGCATTGTTTCAGAATATGCCTCTGCCTGCGTGGGTATATGACCTGGAGACGTATCAATTCCTCGACGTGAACGCCGCCGCTGTGGAGGCGTATGGGTATTCACGGGAGGAATTTCTCTCCATGTATATCACCGATCTCTGCCCGCAAGAGGACGCGCCGCGCCTGCGCGAAAGCCTGCAGCGGGAACATGCGGGCTTTCAACATTCGGGCGAATGGCGGCACCGCTGCAAAGACGGGAGCGTCATTGATGTCGAAATCTACGCGCGCGCCATCCCCTACAGCGGGCGCCGCGCCGCCCTGATGACCGCCCTGAACATCACCGAACGCAGGCAGTCGGAGGAAACCCTCCGCGAGCGCGAGGAACATTACCGCGCCATCTTCAACGGCGTGCAGGATGCCATTTTCGTCGAAACCCTCGACGGCCGGATTCTGGCGGTCAACGACCGAGCCTGTGAAATGTATGGCTACACCCGCGAAGAATTCCTCACAAAAACAGTGGCAGATCTTGTTCCGCCCAATGAACCTGTCTTGCTAACGGAAGGGCGCGAAACCTCTCCCATGCTGGAAACCTACAACCTGCGCGCCAATGGCGAGCGCTTTCCCGTGGAAGTGAGCGGCAGGGTGCAAACCCTGGGCGGCAGGGAGATTCTCTTCATCATCGTGCGCGATGTGACCGAGCGCAAGAAAGCCGAAGAAGCCATCCGCTGGCAGAATGCCTATCTGGCGGCGCTTCAAAAAACGACCCTCGAACTGCTCTCAGAACTGGACCTGGACGCCCTGCTCAAAAACATCGTGGAACGGGCAGGCGCGCTGGTTGACACTGATGCCGGCTTGCTTGCGCTTCTCGAACCTCATCTCGGAAAAATGCTGCCGTTCGTGGCGCAGGGCGCTCTCGAAATTGCTATCCGCGACGAGATCGATCCCGGTGTAGGCTTCACCGGCAAGATCTGGCAAAGCGGCGCGTCCTTGCTGGTGCAGGATTACGATCATTGGGAACACCGCCTCCCCACCTTCCCCAAAGGCGTCATTTCGGCGCTGGCGGGCGTGCCGCTTTTTGCGAGGGGAGAAGTGATTGGCGTGCTGGTAGTGGGTCATGCCTTTGCTTCCCCGAAAAAATTCACCTCGCAGGATATTGAAATTCTGAGCCAGTTTGCCCATCTGGCGTCGCTTGCCATCGAAAACGCGGGACTCTTCTCCGCCGCCCGCCGTGAGCTGGAGGAAAGAAGACAAACCGAAAAAGCCCTGGCAGAGAGCGAGCAAAGATACCGCACCCTTGTGGAGCAGCTCCCCGTCATCGTGTACGTGGACGATGCGCAGGGAGAACTGCCGGTCACCCGCTTTGTCAGCCCGCGCATTCAGGAGATTCTTGGCTATTCACCCGAAGAGTGGATGGCAGGCGACTTCGACATCTGGGTTCGAAGCATCCACCCCGAAGACCGGGAGCGCATCATCAATCAATACCTTACCTGTATCAAGGAAGGGGTTCTCTTTTCTGAAACATATCGCATGTTCAGGCGCGATGGACGCGTCATTTGGGTGCGCGATACCGCCTCCGTGCAAAAAGACGAGCATGGCAAGCCCATCCGCCTGCAGGGCGTTATTCAAGACATTACCGAAATCAAAGAAGTTGAAGCCGCCATGCGCCTGCAAAGCGCCGCCCTCGAAGCCGCCGACACCGCCATCGTCATCACTGATCGCAACGGCGCCATTCTGTGGATCAACAGCGCCTACACCCGCCTGACCGGCTACACCCTTCAGGAAGCGAAAGGCAAAACCCCGCGCATCCTTTATTCCGGCGTGCAGGATGAGACATTCTACAAACGGCTCTGGGATACCATCCTTTCGGGGCAGGTCTGGCGCGGAGAGTTAGTCAACAAACGCAAAGACGGCTCGCTCTACCACGAAGAGCAGACCATCACCCCAATTCTCGACGCAAACGGGCAGGTCACGCACTTCATCGGCGTCAAACAGGATATTACCCCGCGCAAGCAAACGCAGGCAAAACTCGATCAGCACATCGAGCGTCTTGCCGCCCTGCGCGAAATTGACCAGGCCATCGTCTCTAACTTCGACATGCGCGTCAGCCTGAATTTCCTGCTCTCCCGCGCTGTCAAACTCCTTGCGGCAGATGCCGCCGACATCCTGCTGCTCAATCCTTCTGCGGGACTCCTTCAATACGAAGCGGGGACTGGCTTCCGCACACCCCTTCCTAAAAACACCAGCGTGAAACTGGAAGAAAGTTACGCCGGCAGAGCCGTGCAGGAACGCCGCTTCCTGCAAATCCCTGACCTCACTTACGACCCCAACCACCTCTTCCGCCGCGGCTTTTTGAAGAACGAGAATTTTGTCAGTTATTACGGCATGCCGCTCATCGTCAAAGGCAAAGTGTTGGGCATCATGGAAGTCTTCGATCGTTCCATCACCCCCCGTGACGATGCCTGGTTCGAACTGCTGAACGCTCTGGCAGGGCAGGCGGCAATTGCCATTGAAAACGCCAAATTGTTCAACGATTTGCAAAAAGAACTGCTCGAACGGAGGCTGATCGAAGAGGAACTGCGCAAATCACACCTCAATCTGGAAAAGCGCATCGAAGAACGCACCGCCGACATCCAGCGCGTCAACTTCGAACTCCAGCGGGCTTTGCGCGTGAAGGACGAATTCCTCGCCAACATGAGCCATGAACTGCGCACCCCCCTCAATGCCATCATCGGTCTTTCCGATAGTCTCGCCGAGCAAATTGTGGGTTCCCTCAATGAAAAACAACAAAAATACCTCGCCACCATCCGCGAAAGCGGGCAGCACCTGCTCGAACTCATCAACGACATCCTCGACCTCGCCAAAATCGAATCCGGGCAGGTCACCCTCAACCGTGAAAAGGTGGATGTGGCGGCGGTCTGTCAGGCAAGCCTGCGCATGATCAAACAACTTGCCCAGAAAAAGAACCATCAAATCTTTTTCGATTTGGATACCAGCATCGGCGCCGTTTGGGCAGATGAACGCCGCCTCAAACAAATGCTCGTCAACCTGTTGGGGAACGCCGTCAAATTTACGCCCGAAGGCGGTAAAATTGGCTTGCAAGTGCGCGGCGACCGCGAAAAGAACATCCTCTTCTTCTCCGTGTGGGATACGGGAATCGGCATCCGCGAAGAAGACCTGCCGCGCCTTTTCCAACCCTTTACACAATTAGACTCCAATCTTGCGCGTCAGGCGGGCGGCACCGGCCTGGGGCTGGCGCTCGTGGCGAAGATGGCGGCAATGCACGGCGGAAGCGTAAGCGTGGAAAGCGAGCCGGGCAAAGGAAGCCGCTTCACCATCAACATCCCTTGGGAATCGGCGCTGACAACCGGTCCCCTCCCCGAATGGAAAACCGGCAAACTCCAGCCTCCGCCCCAGCCGTCTCAAGACCAAAAACATACCATCCTGTTGGTAGAAGATACCGAAGAAGTCACCATGCTCCTGCGCGACTACCTTGAATACAACGGCTACAAAGTGGCGGTTGCGCCTAACGGCGTCGAGGGCATCACCCAGGCGGAGATGGTTCAACCCAGCCTCATCCTCATGGATGTGCAAATGCCGGTCATGGACGGGCTGGAAGCCACCCGCCGCATGCGGCAAATCCCCTCCCTTCAGCACATTCCCATCATCGCCCTCACCGCCCTTGCCATGCGCGGCGACCGCGAACGCTGTCTCGAAGCGGGCATGAACGACTACATCAGCAAACCTGTCGTCATGCAGGACCTTTTGAACATCATCCGACAACATCTTCCCCAAAAGGAAACCCCACCCGCATGACCGCCCTCCTGATGGCAGAGGATACCCCCACTTTGCGCAAAACACATGAAAGAGCGCCATGAAACCAATCATTCTCGTTGTAGATGATGAGCCGGCAGGACGGAATGTCATCGAATCTGTCCTGCTCAACCAGGGATACGACCTGGAGCTTGCCGCCAACGGACGGGACGCGCTTCAAAAAGCCAAAGCCCTCAAACCCGACCTGATCCTGCTCGACCTGATGATGCCCGAAATGGACGGCATGCAGGTCTGTCAGCGCCTGCGCAGCGACCGTGAACTGGCAGAAGTGCCGGTGGTGATGGTCACCGCCCTCGACGACCGCAACATGCGCATCGCCTGTCTCGACGCCGGAGCGGATGACTTCATCACCAAACCCTTCGACCGCGCCGAACTGCGCGCCCGCGTCCGAACCATCACCCGCCTCAACCGCTACCGCCTCCTGCATGACCGCGACCTGATCACCTCCTGGATTGCAGAAAAAGCCAGCGACGGCTACCTGCAGGTAGATATCCACGATCAAATCATCTTCATCAACCAACGCGCCCGCTTCTACCTCGGCTTGAACCCAGACCCCAACACTCCCATTCACGGCTCCTTCCTGGAAATCGTCTCCCGCCAATACATGCTCCACCCCGAACCCGCCTGGGCGGGCTGGCCCCTTTCACTGGAAAACCCCGCACAGAACCGCTTCCTAGTCCGCCCTGAGTCCGAAACGGCGCACGAATTCTGGCTGGAGGCGGCGGTCTTCGAGCCTCCCGTTGTTCGTGAAGGCATGCCGCACACACGTCTCCTCCGTCTGCGCGATGTGACCGCTGAAATCCTCAACCGCCGCAATACCCGCAGTTTTGGCGAAGCGGTCACCCACAAAATCCGCACGCCGGTCACCCACATCGTTTCCAGCCTCGACCTGCTCGCGCGCCTGGTGCCCAGACTCTCACCCGAAGAAATTTCCCAACTTGCCAACACCGCCCTGCGGGGCGCCAAACGCCTGCAGGAAACGCTCGACCGCATCCTCAAATACGCCAACGTCCTGCCCTCCACCGATGCCGGCGGCGGATTCCCCCTCCTCCACCTCCAGCCCCTGCTGGAGCGGATAGCGGCGGAGGTGGGAATCGCCTCGCTCACCGTGACCCTTGACAGCGGCGTCACCAACGCCAGCCTGGCGCTTTCACTTCCCTCGCTGGAAGTGGTGCTTTGGGAAATTTTAGGCAACTCCAAAAAATTTCATCCCGCCGGAACGCCCGTTGTCAGCGTGGAAGTTTACCGGCACAAAGCGGGGCAGGTCACACTGCGCATCAGCGACGACGGCGTGACACTCTCGCCCCGTCAACTCTCCATTGCCATGCTGCCCTACTATCAAGGCGAAAAAGATTTCACCGGTGAAGCGCCCGGCATGGGGCTGGGACTTCCCACCGTCAACGCCATTGTGTGGGGCGCAGGTGGTTCCTGCCGCATCATGAACCGCGACTCGGGCGCAGGGGTTACGGTAGAACTTACCATCCCCGAAGCCCCCACCGAAAACACTTTGCTCTCACAGGAGGAACTCTTACAATGAACAGAAACACCAGCACCATCCTCATCGTGGACGATGACGCCGCCAATCGCGAAACTCTCCTGTCTATCCTCGAACCGGAAGAATACCTGTTAGAAACCGCCGAAAACGGCTGGCAGGCAATCGAACGGGCAAAAGCCCTCCAGCCGGATGTTATCCTGCTCGACGTCATGATGCCCGGCATGGACGGCTTTCAAGTCTGCCGTTCCATTCGCGAACACGACCAACTTGCCGAAGTCCCCATCCTCTTCCTCACCGCGCTCGATGACCACCAATCCATGCTGAACGGCATCAACGCCGGCGGCGACGACTTCATCACCAAACCTTTCGACCGTCACGAACTGCGCGCCCGTCTGCGCACCATCACCCGCCTCAACCGCTTCCGCAAACTCCTGGAAGAACGCAAAAAACTCGAAGAGGCGCACCGCGATCTTCTAAACGCCTACGACCAGACTATCGAAGGCTGGTCGCGCGCCCTCGACCTGCGCGACAAGGAAACCGAAGGTCACTCCCGGCGCGTCACCCAACTGACCCTCGAACTTGCCAAAGCCGCCGGGCTGCAGGGCGAAGCCCTCACCCACATCCGCCGCGGAGCGCTCCTGCACGACATCGGCAAACTCGGCGTCCCCGATGCCGTCCTGCTGAAACCCGCCAGCCTTGATGATGAAGAGTGGGAACTCATGCGCCATCATCCGCAAATGGCATACGATATGCTCTACCCCATCGAATACCTGCGCCCCGCCATCGAAATTCCCTACTGCCACCACGAAAAATGGGACGGCACTGGCTACCCGCGCCGCTTGAAAGGCGAAGAGATTCCCCTCTCTGCCCGCCTGTTTGCTGTGGTAGATGTGTGGGACGCACTGACCTCCGAACGCCCCTACCGTCCCGCCTGGTCTCCCGAAAAAGCCCTCGCCCACATCCGCGAACAAGCCGGCAAACACTTCGACCCGCAAGTTGTGGAACTCTTCCTCAAAATCATGGGCTAACCTTCCGGGCGGCTGACTTGCTTTACGCACTGGCATTACCGCGCAAAGTCTAGCCACCTGACAGTTTCATTTTCCGCCCCACCGCCCGACGATAAATTGTCGGGCTGATGCCCACAAAGCTCGCTGAAGCGGGCTGGCAGTCGGTTTTAGCCGACTTTGTAGGCGTAGCCAGCGGATTATGGTTTTTAACAAAATAATCTCGTAACGTTGTGTAGGGCGCGTTCTCTAACGCGCCTGTTGGCGTTAGACGCCTTCAGCAGCGCCAACTATAGTAATTCACCTTACGCACCGTCCCGAAGGTTGGAACGGAAAACAGGCTTGATTTATGAGAACCTTCGGGACGTTTCGCGTAACATCAGATAGTAATACTCTTGAACATCTATCACGACCGTGAAGATTTCGGCAACAACCTTATCGCGGAGACATAACTGCCCCCACCCCTGCCCCTCCCCCGTCTGCCCGCGAGCCTGACGCAACGCGCGCCGTTCGGACGGGGGAGGGGATGGAGGAGCGCGGGTGGAAGGGGCAACGCCCCTTCCACCCGCCTCACCTTTGAAAAGTGTCAGGTAGCTAGCGCAAAGTCAATCAAATGGGTCAGGTCGCCCCTGAGCGAATATCGCGCCGCCACGCAGCGCAAGTCTCAGTACTTCACGAAAGCGCGTAATTGGCGTTCTCTAACGCCAGTTTTGCGCTACACCTGCCCTGGCGGGCGGCGCCAGGGGAGAGCGCGCACTACGCGAGGTTTTCGTGATCTACTGAGTCTCTGACTTGCGCGGACACAATCACCTTGATTTCAAGTGTTCGCGGATGGTCGGTCGGCAAAAAATCAACCTTGCGCTGTAATACTGGATAGAGTCTTACTCACGAACTGATGGTATCGTGGTTTAATATCCATCAATGCCACACATCACCCCCATCCTGCGCGCAAGGCGCGAACGGCGCATTGCAAAACAACAGAAACGTGAAGCGTTCACACGCCGCCTCTTCTTCAGCGCGGGAATGCTGCTTTCCCTGCTCACCGCCGCCCTTCTCATCACTGCCGCCCTGGGCTACGTCAGCCTGACGCGCGGGCTGCCCTCCCCCCAACTCCTCCCCGCCCTGCTCACCCCGCCCGGCGGCTTGCTCCTCCAGCCCACGCGCATCACCGACCGCAGCGGTGAAAACGTCATCTACACCTTCGCCCCCTCCGATTCTCCCCGCCGCTACATTCCCCTCGGCGAAACCAACCCCCAGCGCCTCCCCCAAGACCTCGTCAACGCCGTCATCGCCCGCAGCGACCCAGCCTTCTGGCGCCACGCCGGCTACGACCTCGCCTCCATCACCAATTACGAGATACACCCAACCCTCGCCCAGCGCCTCGTCTTCGACCTCCTGCTCTTCGATGAACCGCCCTCCCTGCGCCGTGCTCTGCGAGAACGCCTCCTTGCCGCGCAAATCACCGCCGAATTCGGGCGCACCCAAATCCTCGAGTGGTATCTCAACTCGGCGAACTTCGGACGTTACGCCTTTGGCGCCGAAGCCGCTGCCCAGCTGTACTTTGGAAAATCGGCAGCCCAACTGACCACTGCCGAAGCCGCCATCCTGGCTGCCGTCAGCGACGCGCCCAGCCTCAACCCGCACGACGCCCCTCAAACCGCCCTCGAACGCGGCAGAGAAACGATTCAAATGATGTCGGCGCTGGGACTTTTGTCCGACGAAGCCACCGCCAACGCCCTCGGAGAATCGCCCCGCTTCCAACCGCCGCCTCCCGCCCCGCCCCAGCCTGCTCCGGCCTTCGTCAGCCTGCTCCTCGCCCAACTCGATAGCCGCTTCCCGCGTGAACGCATCGAACGCGGCGGTCTGACCATCCTCTCCACCCTCGACTTCGACCTGCAACAACAAGCCTCCTGCGTTACCGCTTTTTACGCGGCGCGGCTGGCAGGGCTGCCCGACCCCTTGCTTGAATGCGATGCCCTGCGCTATCTTTCTGCCTTGCCTCCCAGTGTTACGGCGGCAGATTCCTCCGCCAGCGCCATCGTCATCGACCCCAAAACAGGACAGGTGCTTGCGCTTGTGGGGGAAACGTTTCAGGCGCAGGAAACGCCCCTCGTCGGCGCACACAGCCCGGGGTCCAGTTTGGATGCGTTCATCTATTTGACGGCGTTTACCCGCGGCTTGAGTCCCGCCTCGTTGATTTGGGATATCCCCGGCAAGACCTCCATCCAAAACTTCGACGGCGCATATCACGGACCGATGCGCTTGCGGGTGGCGCTGGCAAACGATTACCCTGCGCCTGCCGCGCAGGTGCTGGCGCAGATGGGCGCGGAAAATGTGACGAAGATCGCTGCCTCGTTTGGGGTTTCGAGGGACGAGCCGTTGTCGCTGTTGCGGGCGGCGGGGGCGTATGGGGTCTTCGCGCAAAACGGCGTGTACTTTGGGCAGAAGGTGAGCGATGACTTTGCTCCGGTCACCGTTTTGCGCGTGGAAGGCGGCGATGGAAGTCTCTGGCTCGACTGGTCCACGCCGCAGGCAAAACCGGTGGTGACGCGCGGGCTGGCGTATTTACTTAACCACGCGCTCAGCGATGAAACGGCGCGCACCGGCTGGCTGCGCGACACCCGCCTGCTGAACGTGGGTAGACCCGCCGCCGTGAAACTGGGGCAGACGGAAGACGGGCGCGATACCTGGGTCGTCGGCTATTCGCCGCAGCGGGTGACGGCGGTGTGGACGGGAAGCCGCGGCGATGCCCAACTGACCCCGCGCGCTCCTGCCGTGCTTTGGAATGCCCTGATGCAGATTGCATCGCAAAACGTCCCGCCCGAAGACTGGTCTCTGCCGCCTGATGTTTCGGTGGTCAACGTCTGCGATCCTTCGGGCATGCTGCCCACGCCCGATTGCCCGAACATCGTGAACGAAGTCTTTCTGAACGGCAATGAACCTCAGCAAGCCGATACCATGTACCGGCGGTTTTCCGTCAACCGCGAAACGGGGCTGCTGGCAACTGTGTTTACCCTGCCGCAGTTGATCGAGGAGCGCGTGTATCTGGTTGTCCCTGCGGATGCGCGTTCCTGGGCAGAGAGCGCCGGGCTGGCAATTCCCCCTTCGGCTTACGATGTGATTCAAGCGCCGCCGTTCAACCCCGATGTGAACATCTCTTCGCCCGAACTCTTCGCGGAGGTGGACGGCACAGTGCGCATCGAAGGCACTGCCGCAGGCGCCGACTTTGTCTCGTACCGCGTGCTGGTGGGGCAGGGATTGAACCCGCAAGAGTGGGTTCAGATTGGCGAAGGAACCCAAACCGTGACCAATGGTCTGCTTGCAGAGTGGGATGCCTCTTCGCTGAGCGGCTTGTATGCTGTGCAATTGCAGGTCATCCGCACCGACCAGCGCGTGGACACAGCGCTGATTCAGGTGACGGTCAAATAGCGGAACGCGCCCGCTTTCTAACTATTTTGCCCACCGCGTTTATAATTGCGCCGATGTCCGTCACCCCCCGTGTGCTCCTGAGTATCGATTACGAACCCTGGTTCGCCCTCTTCCGCCGCTACGACAGCCTGACCGACCCGCATCAACGCCGCGCCCTCGACGGCGGCTTCACCCTGCGCGCTCTCGACCCCATCCTCAGCCTGCTGGGCGAAGCCAAAGCCAGCTTCTACCTCGTCGGCGAGATTGCCGACTGGTACCCCGAAGTGCCGCAAAGAATCGCGGCGGCCGGGCATGAACTCGGCTTGCACTGTCACATTCACCGCCCGCTCAAAAACATCAACGAACTGGCACAGGATATTCGCGCCTCGGCGCACTGGCTGCGGCAGTACCACGTCCGCGGATACCGCGCGCCGATGGTGGGCATTCACGAGGCGGCATATCAACTTCTCGCCGACAGCGGCTTTGCCTACAGTTCATCCATCTACGCGCCGGCGGGCGTGCTGTTGAAGAAAGGCAGTGTCTGGGAGATTCCCGTCAGCACGGCCGCCGCGCCGCAAAATGGCGGTTATGCCGCCCCGCGCGATTTCACCCTCAACCTTTTGCTCAAAGGCGAATTTCCCTACGGCTCGAGTTTCAGCATTGGGCTTTTGGGCGGGCAAATCTTCAAATTCATCGAACGAGACTTGAAACGCGGACTGAGTCCCTCCATCATTCTGCATCCCTACGAACTGGTGACGCCGCCCCTCTCCGCCCGCCTCACGCGTGACCTGATCTTGAATCCACACCTTCTGCCTTTCCGCCGCAACAAGGCGGGATTCCTCAAAGCCCTGCTGGAGCGTTTCCCCGTCTCCCCGCTCGGCGCCTACCTCGACGAGGCGCTCGCCTCCCAGGGACAAGTCAATGCCTGAGGTGAGAATCCGCCAATTGGAAGAGAATCAGCCTGCGGCGTGGAAAGAGCCGCTTGCCTCCTCCGCCGCGTTCACCGCGCTCGATTCGTGGTCGAGCCTCGTTCGGCAGACCTACGGTTACGCCGTCCACCGCTTCGAGGCAGTGCAGGATGAAGAGGTCACGGGCATCCTTGTCCTCACGCACGTCCGCCATCCCATCTTCGGAAACTACCTCGCCACCTCACCCTTCGGCAGTTACGGCGGCTTTGCATTTACAACGGCGGCGGCGCGCACAGCCCTGCTCGATACCGCCCGCCGACTATCGGATGAGTTGCGCGTGGACTATTGCGTGCTCCGCTTTCTCGATGACGGCGCCGCGCCGCCCTCTCCCTGGGCGCAGCAACCGATCTATTCCACCTACTTCATGGACCTGCCGCGCAGTGCCGAAGAATTGTGGGGGAGGTTCGGCTCACAGCACCGCAAGCACACCCGGCAGGCGCTGCGGAAAGGCTTTCAAATTCAGTTCGGTCATCTGGATTTGCTCGACGACGCCTACGAGGCGCTGGCGCGCAGTATGCATGAACTTGGCTCGCCGTATCACTCGAAGCAATACTTACGTAACATGGCAACCCTGCTCGGCGGCGACTTGGAGTTTGCCGTGGTGCGCGATGCCAAAGGGACGCTGGCGGGCGCGGCGGTGTTGATCTATCAGGGCGGCACTGCCTCCAACCTGCACGCCAACATCCTGCGCGAGTTCCGCGCCGAGTACGCGGGCGAATTCCTGTACTGGTCGCTGTTGGAGCGTTACTGCCAGAAAGGGATGACCGTCTGCGACATGGGGCGCAGTTTGAACGGCTCGGGCAACGAGACCTACAAAATGAAGTGGCGTCCGCGCAAAGCGCCGCTCGCCTACTGGTATTACCTGCCCCAGGGCGGAGCCGTCCCCGAGTTGAACCAGAAGAGCGCCAAATTCCAACTCGCCATTCGGGTTTGGAAACGGCTCCCGTCGTTCGTGGTGCGGGCGCTCGGTCCGCATTTGATTCGAGGGATTGTGTAGCGCAAGAACGATTACCCATGATCCAGGTCCTCACGCTGAACGAATCCCTGCACGACCGCTACGCCGCCTACGTAAACGGACGGCTGGACGCCCGCTTTGGGCATGACCTCGCCTGGGCGCGGACTCTGCGCGATGCCTACGGCGTGCAAACCCGTCACCTCGTTGCACTGGAGGATGAACGCGTGGTGGGAGTTTGCCCGTTCTTCTTGTGCCAGCTGCTCTTCGGCGGCGCGCATTATGTGACCAATCCCTTCCCTACCTACTGCGGACCGTTGTATGACTCCGACGAAGCCTTGAACGCCCTGCTGCAGGCGGTGACGGAAAAAACCTCCAGCGTGGATCATGCCGAGGTGTTGACGCCCACCGCCCTCCCGATGGAGGGAGGCGGCGCCCTTCCCTTTGTGGATAAACTCGATTTCACCTACGTCGTTGACCTGACCAGGGGTGTGGACGCCGTCTTCAACTCCCTCAGCCGCGACTACAAACGCATCCTGCGCAAAACCCAAGCGCTGGACGACATGGAACTGTTCGTGGATACCGACGGCTCTCATCTCGACGCGTTTCACAAACTGTACGTGAGCATCTACGCGGGCAAGCACGGCTTCATCCCGCACGGAAAGCGGCTCTTCCGCGCCATCTTCAGGCATTTCCCGCCGGGCGCGGCGCGGATTTATCTGGCAAAGGTCAAGGGAGAATATGCCGGCGCGATGTTCACCTTTTGGACGCACCATGAAGTGTATTACGGGTGGTCGGCGGTCTTGCCCGACAGCGCCCACCACCCCACGCACTTTCTCCTCTGGAAGATCATTCAGGACGCCGCGGCGGAAGGCTGCCGCCGCTTCAACATGGGCGAAGCCGCCCGCGAGCATCACGGGCTGAACCACTTCAAGCGCGGCTGGGGTACGGAAGTCCTCGAACCGCGCCGCTACTTCATCCCCGGACGCATCACCGAACCGACCCCGCGCCTCTTCGACCGCGTCGGCTGGACGAGGAAGGTCATCGCCAGATTGCCTGCCTTCGTTGTCAATGCGTTCCTGTCGCCAATGATCCGATTCTTCTTGTAGGTCGGTATTACTCTTGAACATCTATCACGACCGTGAAGATTTCGGCAACAACCTTATTGCGGAGACATAACTGCCCCCACCCCAGCCCCTCCCCTA
>Ga0272446_1004158_pt1 | contig 17397 bp, 16 predicted proteins | sample YNPCB0061_FD_194587 | JGI IMG/M metagenome (GOLD analysis project Ga0272446, IMG submission 194587) | Hot spring microbial mat communities from Yellowstone National Park, WY, United States - YNP-CB-006-1 | ecosystem: Environmental > Aquatic > Thermal springs > Hot (42-90C) > Sediment | place... | reverse complement strand
CCATCGGGCGAGAACTATCTAACCATCTCAGCGAATCTATTTGGGGAAATGGCTCCATTTGCGTATAATTAAGGTTATCGTCACGCCTTGTGGTTACCCATGACCCGTTGCGCTCTGAGCGTTTGTACTGTACCGGTATTGGCGGTGGTACTGTTGGGGGCGGGGTGGCAACAGGTGAATCAAACGCTGGGGATTTGGGCGCAAGAGGTGTTTCGGGGGGAACGGTTACCCGTGTTGCCCGCACCGACTGGAGAATAGCTTCGTCACAGCCTGGCTGTGGCTATAGCCTCAGGATAGGCGGCAATCATACAGGAGTCCGAGGGATGAGTACGCTGTTGAGTGCCAGTCTGGTGGAGTCGGCGAATGTGGTACCGGTGGTCGGGATGCGCCATCTGGGGTTGATTGAATCCCTGTTGGCATCGGTGCTTCAGCAGGAATGTGGTCAGCATTTGGTGGATTTATTGCGCCAGTTGCAGTCCGTGTGCCTGTTGGAGGGGAAGGCGCAGAGTGTCGCCAGTGCGGAGGCGGCGGCTTTGGTGGAGAAGTTAGACCTGAATGCGGCAATCCGGGCGACCCGGGCGTTTGCTTTGTATTTTCAATTAATTAATATCGTCGAGCAGTACCACGAGCAATGTGAGAAAAAACGGCGGCAGAAACTTCCGGCGACCAGCGGCAATGGTCATGCGCCCCCCACCTGGTCCTATTTGGAACAATCCCTGGCGCCCCCGGAGGAAGTGGGCAGTTTGCGCTGGCTGTTTCCCCATTTGAAGCGGATCAATGTGCCCCCCGGTCGGATTCAGCAGGTGATTGACCAGATGGAAATGCGCCTGGTGTTTACCGCCCACCCGACGGAAATCGTGCGCCATACGATCCGGGACCGGCAACGGCGGATCGGGCATCTGTTGGCGAAATTGGACTGGACGGAAGCGGGTTTGGAAAAGGGGGTGACGGCGCTGTGGGAAGTGGAGGCGGTGAAAGCGGAATTATTGGAGGAAATTCGCCTCTGGTGGCGCACGGATGAATTGCACCAGATCAAACCGACGGTGCTGGATGAGGTGGATTACACCTTGCATTATTTTCAAGAAGTCCTCTTTGATGCCGTACCGCTATTGCATGAACGGTTTCGCCAGTCCTTGCACGCCGTGTTTCCCCATCTGCGCCCGCCGAAGCTGGATTTTTGCCAATTTGGTTCTTGGGTGGGGGCGGATCGGGACGGCAATCCCTCGGTGACCCCGCAGGTGACCTGGCAAACGGCGGTATTCCAACGGAGTATTGTCTTAAAAAAATACTTACAATCCATCGAAAAACTCACCAGTTTGCTCAGCCTGTCCCTGCACTGGAGCAATGTATTGCCGGAGTTGTTGGAGTCTTTGGAGCAGGACAAGTTGCAAATGCCGGAGGTGTATGACCAGTATGCGATTCGCTATCGGCAGGAGCCGTATCGGTTGAAATTGGCGTATATGCGCCAGCGGTTGCAGAATACCTTACAGCGGAACCAGCAGTTGACCCACCCGGATTGTGTCCTGCCGGGGGGACTGGTGTATTACGCTACGGGGGCGGAATTTTTGGGGGAACTGGACCTGATCCAGCGCAGTTTGCAGGCGAGTGGCTTGACCTGCCGGACATTGGAACATCTGCTGATCCAGGTGGCGACGTTTGGGTTTATTTTGGCACGGCTGGACATTCGCCAGGAGAGTAGCCGCCATGAGCAGGCTTTGGCGGAGATTGCCCAGTACGTGCAGGTGCTGCCCCAGGATTATCTGGAGTTGGGGGAGGCGGAGCGGTGTGCTTGGTTGTTGGGGGAATTGCAAACCCGCCGTCCCCTGATTCCTGCCCGGTTACCGCTGTCGGAGGCGACCCAGGAGACGGTAGCGACGGTACAGATGGTGGCACGCCTGCAACAGGAATTTGGCAGGGAGATTTGCGAGACGTACATTGTCAGTATGAGTCATGCCTTGAGTGACTTGCTGGAAGTCTGGTTATTGCTTAAGGAAGCTCAAATTTACGACCCGGTGACCCATCGGAGTTCGGTGCAGGTGGTGCCCCTGTTTGAAACGGTGGAGGATTTACAACGCTCGCCCCAGGTGATGGAGCAGTTGTTCCGCTTGCCCTGGTATCAGCAGTATTTGCGCCAGGAGCGGGAGCCGTTGCAGGAGGTGATGTTGGGCTATTCGGATAGCAATAAGGATTCCGGGTTTCTCAGTAGCAATTGGGAGATTTACAAGGCGCAGAGGGCATTGCAGAGGGTGGCGGCGCAGTACGGGGTGACCCTGCGCTTTTTTCACGGGCGGGGGGGTTCCGTGGGGCGGGGAGGCGGACCCACCTACGAGGCAATCCTGGCGCAACCGGGGGATACGGTCAACGGGCGGATCAAAATTACGGAGCAGGGGGAGGTGTTGGCTTCTAAGTACTCTCTGCCGGAATTGTGTTTATTTAATCTGGAAAATGTCAGTACGGCGGTACTGCAGGCGAGTTCTTTGAAGTTGGGGTTTGATGAAATTATCCCTTGGCATGAGATCATGGACGAGTTGGCGCAGCGTTCCCGGCAACATTACCGCCAATTGATTTATGAACAGCCGGATTTTTTAGATTTTTTCCATCAGGTCACGCCGATTGAAGAAATCAGCCAATTGCAGATTAGTTCTCGCCCATCCCGCCGCAAGGGGAAACGGGATTTTGCCAGTTTACGGGCGATTCCTTGGGTGTTTAGCTGGACGCAGACCCGCCTCCTCCTGCCCGCCTGGTACGGGTTGGGAACGGCTTTGGCGGAATTTGTCGCCCAGAACCCGGAGGAACATTTGAAATTGCTGTGTTATTTTCATGCCAAGTGGCCGTTTTTTCGGATGGTAATTTCTAAGGCGGAAATGACGTTAGCCAAAGTAGATTTGAAGATGGCGCATCACTATTTAGAGCAGTTGGCGCAACCCCAGGATAAGCCCCGGTTTGAGCCAATTTTTACCCAAATTACGGAGGAATATCAGCGCACCCGGGAGATGGTTTTGACGATTACCCGGCGGGAACGGCTGTTGGATGAGGATGTGAATTTACAGCAGTCGGTGCAGTTGCGAAATGGGACGATTGTGCCCTTGGGATTTTTGCAGGTGTCTCTGCTCAAGCGGTTGCGGCAACCCCAGCCGGTGGGGTTATCGTCCCGTTACAGCAAAAGTGAACTCCTGCGGGGGGCATTGTTGACGATTAATGGCATTGCCGCCGGGATGCGAAATACGGGTTAAAAAGGTCGGTTCCGTTGGCGAACTTTGCCCGGGGGGGATTCGCAGATGGTGCGTCCCGAACGGGAAAACTATGGGATACTGAACGTGGCGTGTGTGGGGCTGTGCCATGAGAACCTTTCCGACCACCGAGACCCTGCGGCGGTTGCCCTTCGGTTTGGCGGATGTGGCGGTCATTTTGGGAACCTTGGTGCTGTTGGCGGTGATCGCCCGGGTGGGGGTGGGGACGTTGGATGTGTTTCACCCGCCCATGAATGTGCCCCGGATTGACCTCGACCCCCGGAATTTGCCCTACTATGCGGGGCGTTCCACCCTGCGGATGTTTGTGGCGTTGTTGTTTTCGACGATGTTTACGCTGACCTACGGATATATTGCCGCCAATAGTCGCCGGGCGGAGCGGGTGATGATTCCGCTGTTGGATATTTTGCAATCCGTGCCGGTGCTGGGGTTTTTGTCGATTACGGTGACGGGGTTTATTGCCTTATTTCCGGGGAGTTTGTTGGGGCTGGAGGCGGCTTCCGTGTTTGCCATTTTTACCAGCCAGGTCTGGAATATGACGTTTTCGTTTTACCAATCCCTGCGGACGGTGCCCCAGGAGTTGCATGAGGCGGCGACCTTGTATCAGCTGTCCCGCTGGCAAAGGTTTGTGAAATTGGAAGTGCCTTCGGCGATGATTGGGTTGCTCTGGAATGGCATGATGAGCTTTGGGGGGGGCTGGTTTTTTGTGGCGGAAAGTGAGGCGATTAGTGTATTGAACCAGGAATATACCCTGCCGGGGATTGGTTCCTATGTGGCGGGGGCGATTGCGGCGGAAAATCTCCCGGCTTTGGGGTGGGCGGTGGTGACGATGGCGGTGGTGATTGTGCTGGTGGATCAATTGTTTTGGCGGCCTTTGATTGCCTGGGCGGACAAGTTTCGCATGGAGCAGAGTGCTTCGGCGGAAGCCCCGGAATCCTGGGTGTATGACCTGATCCAAGCGGCGCGTTTGCCCCGGTTGTTGGGACAGGTATTTTTACCGGTGCGGGAGGGGGTGAATCAGTTTTTGTCCCGGTTGACTCGGATGGTGCCGCCGCCAGCGATTGCCCCGGAGGTGAACCCCCAGCAGGACCGGATTTATAACGCTTTTTTATTGTTACTGATTGGGGTGTTGTTGGCTTGGGGGTTGCATTTTGTCATTACCGAGGTGGGGCTGGCGGAGGTGGGGGTGGTGTTCGGGTTGGGGGTGTTGACCCTGGGGCGGGTGCTGATTTTGTTGGCGGTGGCGACGGTGATTTGGACACCGATTGGGGTGGCGATTGGGTTTCAGCCCCGCTTAGCCCGTTTGTTGCAGCCGGTGGTGCAGTTTTTGGCTTCTTTTCCGGCGAATTTTGTCTTTCCGTTTGCCACCTTATTTTTTATCCGCACGGGGATTAGTTTGGATTGGGGCAGTATCTTTTTGATGGCGTTGGGTTCCCAGTGGTATATCCTATTTAATTCGATTGCCGGGGCGCAGAGTATTCCCACGGATTTGCGGGAAATGTGTGCGGATGTGGGGTTGACGGGGTGGCAAAAGTGGCGCAAGTTGATTATTCCGGGGATTTTTTCCGCCTGGGTAACGGGGGGGGTGACGGCGAGCGGCGGGGCGTGGAATGCCAGTATTGTGTCGGAGGTGGTGAGTTGGGGGGGGCGCACCCTGAAGGCGACGGGGTTGGGGGCGTATATTACGGAGGCGACGGTGCAGGGGGACTGGGCACGGATTACCCTGGGAATTGGCATGATGAGTTTGTTTGTGGTGGGGGTGAATCGGCTGTTTTGGCGGCGGCTCTATGCCCTGGCGGAACATAAATATCATTTGTGAGGTGAGCCATGACCCCGTTGATTTTGGTGGAACAGGTGTACAAAAGTTTTCCGCTTCCCCAGGGTAAGGGGGGGTTTTTGGTGCTGAATGATATTAGTTTGCAACTCGAGGCGGGGGAGGTGGTGGCACTCCTGGGGCGCAGTGGCAGTGGCAAAAGTACTCTCCTGCGGATCATGGCGGGGTTGATTCCGCCGACGCAGGGGCGGGTGTGGAGCAATGGGGTGTTACTGCGGGGGCCGAACCGGCACGTGGCGATGGTGTTTCAGAGTTTTGCCCTCCTGCCCTGGTTGACGGTTCAGGAGAATGTGGAGTTGGGGTTGGAAGCCCGGGGGGTGGCGCGGGAGGAACGTCGGCGGCGGGCGTTGAAAGCCATTGACTTGGTGGGGTTGGACGGGTTTGAAAGTGCCTATCCCCGGGAGCTTTCTGGGGGGATGAAACAGCGGGTGGGGTTTGCCCGTGCCTTTGCCCTGGAGCCGCAAGCCCTATTTATGGATGAACCCTTTAGTGCCTTGGATGTCCTGACGGCGGAAAACCTGCGGGGGGAAATTGACGACCTGTGGCAGGCGGGGATGTTTCCGTCCCAAAGTATTCTCATCGTCACGCACAACATCGAGGAGGCGGTGTTTTTGGCGGACCGGGTGATCGTTTTGGGTGCCAATCCCGGTCGGATTCGAGGCGAAGTGGTGATTGATTTACCCCGTCCCCACGACCGGACATCCCCCCGGTTCAAAGCCCTGGTGGATTACATCTACACGGTGATGACCAACCCGGATATTGAAGTCACGGGCAAGGTGGAGGTGGCTGTTCCTCGCCAACCCAGGTCTCCCTATGCCCAGCCTCTGCCCCATGTGCGGGTGGGGGGGATCAGCGGTCTGCTGGAATTGGTGGTGGATCAACCGGAGGCGCAGGTGGATATTCCCCTGTTGGCGGAACGATTGCAACTGGCGGTGGATGACCTGCTACCGATTTTGGATGCCGCCCAGATGTTGGGGTTTGCGGAGGTGTCCCAGGGGGATGTGCGTCTGACACCGGTGGGGCAGGACTTTGCGACCACCACGATTTTACGCAGTAAGGATTTGTTCCGTCAGCAGGTATTGCAGAATGTGCCGGTTTTGGTGAGCATGGTGCAAACCCTGCGGGAAAAGCGCAGTCACTCGATGGGGGCGGATTTTTTCCTAGACCTGTGGGATGACTATTTTCCCCGGGCGGAGGCGGAGCGGTTGTTTGCCACGGCGGTGGACTGGGGACGCTATGCGGAGTTGTTTGAATACGATGCCAGCGAAGAACGAATTTATCTCTCGGAACCAACGGCGGTCAACGGTAGTAATATGCCCCCGATGGAGGAGGAGTTGGGCTAAGATTTAGGGATTCATTAAGTATTTTTTTATTTTTTTGAGAATTGCAAGTAAGTAATGCTAAATTAACAGGCCCATTAATCCTTAACTTAGCCAACAGGGGCAGAGTTAATTCAACCATTTTTTTACTTTTAGGGAACCTCTATAGCAATCCTACTTGATTAGTGAACAGAGATTTGCCAGAACTAAGGGCGGGGGTGCCCCCCTGCGACCCCTATTCTATTCTCATTTAGGACCGCTATAGTGTTAGGAACTGGTTTGTTGGATAACCCAATTCAAGTACCGTTCCGAGGCGGCCACCACGGGCAGGGCAAGGATTTCCGGGATTTCGTAGCTATGGAGTTCTAAAATTTTGGCTTCCACTTGGGGATAACGGCTTTTCACGGTTTTAATTAATAGTTGAAATTCCACCTGGTTTTCCCATTCCCCTTCCCAGAGATACATGGATTCAATCGGCACAATCCCCACGCAGGCGGCCAGCTTTTCCCCCACCAGGGCTTGGGCGATGTTGTCCGCTTCGCTCCGCTCCCCCACGGTGACCAGGACAATCAGTGCTTCCGCCATTGGGTCAACCTAGGCTCCGCCGGATATGCTCAAACACCTTTTGCTTGCGGGCATCTCGGTCGCTGGCGGTGCGCTGAAAATTGATGTCCGTGGTGCGGCGCAGGTGTTCCTGAATTTGCCTCTGCCGGGATTCTGAGTTGGCCATGAAATTCCCCTCTGGTCTCCAGCCCCTATCATACCCGAATTTAGGCCGGGAAAATCCGCAGGCGGCGGTTCGGTTCTTCCCCAAAACTATCGGAACGCAGACGGTAATGTTCCACCAGTTCGTGTTGCATTTTGCGGATGGCGGGGGGACGGGGCAAAAGTTCCACCGGCTGACCCGTGGGAATGACGATCTGCTCCACGGCTAAACGGGCTTCCTCCAGGGCTTCCACCTCGTCCTCCTCCCGCCCCTGGGTGAGGAGCGGCCAATCGTCCCCCGGTTCCCCCTCATCCAGACGTAGGAGCCGCCGCAATGCCCGGGTGATGTGGGGCAGGGTATTGCCTTTGACCGTGTAAACCGGAATTTGCCGGGATTTGGACATCTGCCGCACCTTGGGATTTTGCCGGGCCTGCACCCGGGGGGTCAGCATGACATCCGCCTGGTGAATATCCCGCACCAAAATCACGGGCAAATCCAGAGCCATGATCACCTGGTTGAGCAATTCTAAACTCACCCCGTAGGGATACAGATGCACCGGGTCGTCCCCCTCCCGCTGTAAGTACGCCTCAAAGGGCAGGGGGTCTTCGTTCATGGCATGGTCGAGCAGTTGGGCAAATTCCTCCCCCGCTTCCGAGGTTTCCGGCAGGGCCACCATCCGTCCCGCCCGTCGCCACCGCCGCAGTTGGGTCGGGGGTTGGGGTTCCGGGGTGGGCAGTTCGTGGGTGGTGATCACCTGGCCGTTTTCCCCCAGGGTACGCAGTTGGGTCGCCCCTTTCCGCCCCCGCAAGAGGTTGTCCACCGTGTCCGCCACCTGTTCGTGGATCACCCAGCGGTACCGCTCCTGCATTTCCACGGCGATGGTAAAGGTGGGGGGGGCTTTGCGCTCCAAAACGGTTTTTTGGGTGCCCCGGCGCCGGGCTTCGTCATCTCCCAAGGTGACCGCCTGAATGCCGCCAATTAAATCCGCCAGGGTGGGGTTTTTCATCAGGTTTTCAATTTGATTGCCATGTGCCGTGCCGATCAACTGCACCCCCCGTTCCGCAATCGTCCGGGCCGCCAGGGCTTCCAATTCCGTGCCAATCTCGTCAATGATGATCGCCTCGGGCATATGGTTTTCCACCGCTTCGATCATCACCTGGTGCTGCAATTCCGGGCGCGCCACCTGCATCCGCCGGGCCCGACCAATGGCCGGATGGGGAATGTCGCCATCTCCGGCGATTTCATTCGAGGTGTCAATGATCACCACCCGTTTGCCCAGGTCATCCGCCAGCACCCGGGCGATTTCCCGCAGGGCCGTGGTTTTCCCCACCCCCGGTCGCCCCAACAGGAGAATGGACTGGCCCGTTTCCACCAAATCCCGGATCATGCTCACCGTGCCAAATACCGCCCGCCCGACCCGACAGGTGAGGCCAATGATTTTCCCTTGCCGGTTGCGGATGCCGCTGATCCGGTGCAGGGTACGCTCGATCCCCGCCCGATTGTCACCGCTAAATTCCCCCACCTGGGCGATGGCGTATTCCAAATCCTGGTGGGTCACGGGTTCAGTCCGCAGGTATTCCGTGCCGTTGGGAAACCGGGCCTCCGGCGGTCGCCCCAAATCCAGGACAATTTCAATAATTTCTTGACGCTGGGGGTGAACTTCCAGGGGTTGGCGAATCGGGGGCGGAATAATGGCCAGTAGCTGATCCAGGTCGTCGGTAACGGTGAGATGTTCGGGATGGGCGGGGGAATGAACCATGCCTTCGCACCCACGGGTGAGCCGTTCAGTATTACTTATCATATTTAGCATTATTGCAGGCAGTTTTGCTAGAGCCGGGGGGAAATTTTTGCCCCTCCCCCAGCAGTCGCCCAAATGGAGGGGGAATTCCCTGATCCCTGGGGGCATTGGGCCAAAAAAACTTTAGATTTGCTCTAGCTTTCATTACACTGGAGGGGTAACCATTGGGGCAGAGGATTATGGCAGGAAAATCCGTGGTCATTGCGCCGTCGATCCTATCGGCGGATTTTAGCCGTCTGGGGGCGGAGGTGCAGGCGGTGGATGCGGCGGGGGCGGACTGGATTCATGTGGATGTGATGGATGGCCGGTTTGTCCCCAATATCACCATCGGGCCCTTGATTGTGGAAGCCCTGCGCCCGGTGACGGCCAAACCCCTGGATGTGCATTTGATGATTGTGGAGCCGGAGCGGTATGTGGCGGATTTTGCCAAAGCCGGTGCCGATATTATTTCCGTTCACGCCGAAAGTAGTGCCACGATTCACCTGCATCGCACCCTGAGTCAGATTAAAGAATTGGGCAAGCAGGCGGGGGTGGTGCTGAACCCGGCCAGTCCCCTGGATTTGATTGAATATGTTTTGGATGTGGTGGACTTGGTGCTGATTATGAGCGTGAATCCGGGGTTTGGCGGTCAGGGGTTTATTCCCCAGGTGGTGCCCAAAATCCGGCGACTGCGGCAGATGTGCGATGAACGGGGGCTGGACCCCTGGATCGAGGTGGATGGGGGTCTCAAAGCCAACAATACCTGGCAAGTCCTGGAAGCGGGTGCCAATGCGATTGTGGCGGGTTCGGCGGTGTTCAAAGCCCCGGATTACCGCATGGCGATTGAGGGGATTCGTCATTCCCGTCGCCCGGAGTTGGTACCCGCCTAAGTTACCCCATTGAATTGGGGGCTGATCCTGGGGTATAATTTGGAGCGGGGCCCCGCCGGGTGATCAACCAGCGATCAACCTGGGGGTTAGTGCCTGTTAATCAGCCGCTGGGCAAGGGTTTCGCTCCTGACTGCTATTGATTAACACGATTGAGGGGTGTCCTGGCAATCCAGGATATAGTTTTCATGCGGTGGTGGCGTGGAGTGATGGGCCTGCTGGTCATGGCAGGGGTGTCCGGTTGGCCTGGGTCGAGCCAGCCGCAAAGTGTGGCAACGGGGGGTTGGCATCAGGCTTCCTTTCCGGTGGAACAGTTTGTCAGCTACACCTCACCCTTTGGCCCCCGGGGGGAGGAATTTCACTACGGACTGGATATTGCCGCACCCGAGGGGAGCTACATCCGCAACTGGTGGGTGGGGCAGGTGGTGGAGGTGAGTCAGGATGGGCTATGTGGCACAACGTTGATCATTGCCTCCGGGCGGTGGCGGCATATTTACTGCCATTTGCGGGGCCGGGCGGTGGCGGTCAAAGGGGTGAATTATTTGGATGACCCCGGTAGTGGCCTGGTGATCCGGGAGGGGCAATGGGTCGCCACGGGGGCCCGGGTGGGGCGGGTGGGGATGACGGGGCGTACCACGGGGCCCCATCTGCACTGGGGACTCAAGTACGACGGGGGATGGATTGACCCGGCCACCATTCTCCGGGTGATGTATAGCCAACGGCGGGCGCAGAATTCCCCCCTGCCCAAGGTAGGCCTATAGCCATCCCACTTGATTAACCAATGGGAATTACTTAGAACCAAGCACGGGGACGGCTCCCCTGCGACTCCTATTCTATTTTCATTGAGGATTGCTATATTTATTCTATCGGTGTATTTATCCTGTAGAAATTTACTCTGGTAAAAAATCCTCATCTAAAACTTGCTCAGGAGTGAATGGAGATGCTAGGGGAAAAGTGGTAATTGCCATCTCGGTTTCCACGCTAGCCAGTTTTCTTGCCCCTTGGTAACACTCGGCAAAGATTTCTAAAAAATAGCGTTTCAAACTGGGACTGATTCTAAAGTCTCTTTTCAATCTCCGGCGATGCTCCAAAAGAGTCACCCGCCAACTATTTGAACGTTTTTCTGGTTGATATTTGTATTTTAATAAATGTACTAAAATCACTTCTAAATTACTTTCAATACTCTTTTTTTCACTCCCACCTATACATTCAATTTCTTCCACAAGATTTTCCACATCCAGCTTTTCAAATTTTCGTGCTTTCAAGAGCGCCGCAGTCTCTTCCAACCACAAATAAAAATCCTGCTCGTAAAGGTTAGTAACGGGAGTGTTGGTCATCGGCGGTTACTCTGGTAGAAAATCCTCATCCAAAACTTGCTCAGGAGTGAATGGAGATGCTAAGGGAAAAGTGGTAATTGCCATCTCGGTTTCCACGCTGGCGAGTTTTCTTGCCCCTTGGTAACAATAGGCAAAGGTTTCTAAAAAATAGCGTCTGAGACTGGGGCTAAATTGAAATATGTCCTGTAACCTACGCCGATGTTCTAACAGGGTGTAACGCCAACTATTTGAACGCTTTTCTGGTTGATATTTATACTTTAATAGGTGCATTAAAATCACTTCCAAATTGCTACGCAAGGCTTGTTTTTCACTCCTCCCCATACATTCGATTTCTTCCACGAGGTTTTCCACATCTAACTTTTCAAATGTTCCTGCTTTCAAGAGCGCCGCCGTCGCTTCTAACCACAGATAAAAATCCTGCTCGTAAAGATTAGTGACAGGCGTGTTGGTCATGGGGATTAAATGTAAACAAGTTCTGGATATTTAATCTATCTTACCCAGGGGCATGGGATCAGGGCAACCACCATTGAACTTTTAAGCAGGGTGGTAATAAAACGCCGAGGCAATCACCACATAGCTGGCTAAAAGCAAACTTCCTTCTAACCAATTGGAACGCCCGTCCAAACTAATCAAATTTGCCACCGTTACCGCCACTGCCACCGCCACGACCTCGAATAAATTGAAATTCAAATCCATCGGTTGCCCCAAAAATTCCCCGGCAATCACCAATACGGGTGCCACGAACAAAGCCACCAGAGAACTCGAACCCATCGCCACCGATACGGACAAATCCATATTATTTTTCAATGCCACATTCACCGCTGTCACATACTCCGCCGCCCCCCCCAACAAGGGCAGAACAATCACCCCAGTAAATAGAGGTGTGAGACCAATTTTATCGGTAGCGGATTCAATCACCCCCACAAAAATTTCCGACTCCACCGCAATGCCAATCGTCACCACCCCCAAAACCCCTAACCACAACCAGAGATTGGGTTTTTCATGCGCTTCGCCCAATTCCGCCACCCCCACATCGTAGAGATAACTATGGGTTTTGAGGGAGAAAAATAGGGTCAAACCATAGACAATGATTAACACCAAAGCGACGATTTCCGATAGGTCTTGAATGGCACGGGGAGCAATAGCGGCTCCTTCAGTAGTACTGCCTAATAAGGTGGGTAAAAAGATGGCAATTACGGCTAAAGTCATCGCCGGTGCATTCACCTGGGGGACAATGGCTTGGAAATTTTGTTCCTTGTGCTTCATGCCCCCCAAAAACATTGCCAATCCCAGCACTAATAATAAATTTGCCACCACCGTGCCAGTAATGCTCGCCTTGACCACTTCTACCAACCCCGCCCGCAGAGCCACAATGGCAATAATTAACTCGGTGGCATTCCCAAAAACCGCATTCAGCAGTCCCCCCACCCCCGGCCCCGTGACCAGGGCAATTTCCTCCGTCGCCGTACTCAGCCAAATCGCCAAGGGCACAATCGCCAACCCCGCCGTCACGCAAACCACCAATTCATCCCAGTGGAGCCACTCCGCCGCCCAGGAAATGGGCAGAAAGACCAGTAAACCAAAGGCAATCGTTTGCTTGAATGTCATGGGAAGAGTGGCTTGATCCAAAAGAATTTAATCATCATAACAGGTTGTGATACGGGCTAGGGCTACCCCAAAATCCAACGCTAAACTAGGAGCAAACCCACCCCCTGGCGTGATGGTGCTACCGGCGGAGCCTAACCTGGTCTGGCAGAAACTCAAAAGCGGTGATTTGACCCCTACTGCCGCCCTGGCATTACTTGTGCAACCGGATGGGACGGTGAACTTACCGCTACTCAACCCGGATGTCAGCCGCCGCTTTTTCCAAAAAGTCCCCCCCAGCCCCCATCTGCCCAAGGTATTGCCCCTCCTGCTGTGGCGCAATTGTTATTACCTGGGCATTTGTGACCCCTTGACCCCGGAGCAGGTGGAATTTATCAGCAATCGCACCCGCACGGGCATTGAGACCATTCCCATTCGCCCGGAAAGTTATCGGCAATGGTACCGGCAACGGCACGCCGCCACCCCCCATCAGATTACCCTCGCCCCGCTGGTCAACCCTTTAACGGGGGAACCGGACCGAGCCGATGTGACTGAGGATGCGGAACTGTATTTGGGCAAAGCCGATAATTCTATTCACCGCATCAATGCCCTGTTGGCGGTTGCCCTCAACCACCGGGCCAGCGACATTCACCTGGAACCAAGCAGTGAAGGCTTGCGGGTGCGGTTTCGGATTGACGGGATTATGCGCCCGATTACCACCCTGCCGCCCCATTTGAGCCGTCCCACCGTAGTTGCCACCAAAGTGATGGCGGAGATGGATATTGCCGATAGCCGCCGTCCCCACGATGGGCGGATTGGCAAAAAATACCTCAAGGATGGGGGTGGGGCGCAACATTTAGACCTGCGGGTGAGTACCCTGCCCTGTGTCGGCGGGGAAAAGGTGGTGATTCGGCTCCTGCCCCAGGAAAACCCCTTCACCTGTTTGGAAGATTTGGGGTTCAGCGGTTCCACCCTCGCCACCTACACCCGTTGGCTGGAACAACCCCAAGGGTTAATCATTCTCACCGGCCCGACCGGCTCTGGCAAAACCAGTACTTTGTACACCAGTTTGCAACGGATTGCTACCCCGGAAGTGAATGTGACCACGGTGGAAGACCCGGTGGAATACGTTTTGCCCCATATCACCCAGACCCAGGTACACGGGCGGGCGGGGATGACCTTTGCGGCTGGTCTGCGCTCGATTTTGCGCCAGGACCCGGACATCATCATGGTGGGGGAAATCCGGGATGGGGAAACCGCCGAAACTGTGGTGCGAGCGGCTTTGACCGGGCATTTGGTGCTGACGACCATGCACACCATTGATGCGGCGACGGCGATTCCCCGCCTGCGGGATTTGGGACCTGACCCCGGCTTGATCAGCGATGCCCTGCTGGGGGTGGTGGGGCAACGGTTGGTACGCAAAATCTGCCCCCACTGTGCGGCTCCCTATACCCCGACTGTGCAGGAGTTGACCTGGTTGGGACTCACCCCCGAACATCCCTGGGCGCACAACTGGCGGATGGGCAAGGGCTGTGACCAATGCCTGGGCACTGGGTATCTGGGGCGGTTGGCGGTGGTGGAAGTGCTGAATGCGGACGACCGGATTCGCCAACTGGTCTATGGGGGCACCATTGGGGAATTGCGCCGCTATCTCACCGAGATTGATTTTGATTCCTTTCGCAAGGATGGCATTCGCAAAATTAGCCAAGGGTTAACCACCTTGCCGGAATTGCGCCGAGTCCTCCCCTACAGCATTCACCAGTGCGGCGAAATTTAATTAACTATTCTTGGGTGACAGGTTTCACGCCCCGATTGCTCAGGACTTCCTGAAGTTCCGCCTCTTTATCCTTGGTCAGGGACGTGCGTAACACCTTACCACCGTAGGGGGCAATTTCCTCCAACACCTTATCCGGCGTGAATTTCCGCACCAGGACAAACAGGGCTGACGTGCCGGGGCGCATGGTTTCCGCCAACTCCCGCATAAAATCATCATCCACCCCAATATCGGTCAAGGCACCGCTAATCGCTCCCGTAGTCGCCCCAATCGCCAACCCCGCCAAGGGCATGAAGAACAACGTACCAATGAGCAAACCCCAAAAACCGCCGCTCACTGCGCCCATAGCCGTCAAATTCACCGCCTGTTTGAGTTGCACCTTGCCTTCCGTATCCTTGACCACCACGGCGGCATCCCCCAGTTCAATCAAATGTTCCTTTTGCAATTTCGCCAGAGCCAAACGCACTTCCTCAGCTTTGAACATATCATCGTAGGCAATGGCAATTAGTTCGCTCATGGCTAACCTCCAAGACGTACCCCCACCTTATCACATCTATCCCAGGTAAATTTTTAAGTAAACACGACGGTTTTGTTGTGGTACACCAGCACCCGGCGTTCCAGATGCCAACGCACCGCCTGCGCCAATACCCGCCGTTCCACATCCCGCCCTTGGCGAACCAAATCCGCCACCGTGTCCCGATGACTGACCCGCACCACATCCTGTTCGATAATTGGTCCGGCATCCAGTTCTGGGGTGACGTAGTGGGCGGTGGCACCGATAATTTTCACCCCCCGTTGGTGCGCCCGTTGGTAGGGATTGGCACCAGGAAAAGCGGGTAAAAAAGAATGGTGAATGTTAATCACTGGCGGGCATTGATCAATAAAATCTTGACTCAAAATTTGCATATATTTTGCCAGAATAATTAACTCAATATTATAGGCTTTAATCAGGGTTAATTGCTCCATTTCTGCCTGGAATTTATCTTCTATTTTGATGCAATAAAAAGGGATATGAAATTGCTCCGCAATGGGGGCACATTCCCAGTGATTGCTAATAATGAGCGTAATTTCTCCCGGTAATTCTCCCGCCCGGTATCGCCAGAGTAAATCCCACAGGCAATGGCTTTGTTTGCCCACAAAAACTGCGACCTTGGGGCGTTCATCCCGGGTGTGGTAGGACCACTGGGCATGGATGGTTTGGGCAAGCGGGGCAAATTCTGCACGGGTCGCCGCTGGAGAGAGTTCAAACCCTGTCAATTCCCATTCCAACCGGCTGAGAAATAACCCCTCATCCAAGTGATGATCCGCATGGACAATATTGCCGCCCCACTGGTGGACAAACTGGCTGATTTTAGCAACCAACCCCCGTTGATCCGGGCAACACACCTGTAAAATTCCGTGCATAGGGACACCTCTATGTTTGGGTACTCGCAGAAAATTATCCCATTTCATTAGCGAACTAAGATTCTGAAAACCAGATAGGGGGGCGGTGCCCCTGCGACCTCTATGCTCTTCTCATTTAGGATGGTTATATCTATAAACATAAACAGAAATTCCCTAGAATTAAATAGGGGGGTAATGCCTCTGCGACCACTGTGCGGTTCACCATACCAGCCAGGTTCCTCCCGAGCGTGGTAAATTATTAAAACCCATAAAATTACACCCAACGGGTTCATCTAACCCCTGCCCCATGTTTGAAGCCCTCTCTGAACAACTCGAAGCCGCTTGGAAAAAACTCCGAGGTCAGGACAAACTCACCCCTAGCAACATCCAAGAAGCCCTGAAGGTTGTCCGCCGTGCCCTGATTGATGCGGATGTGAATGTGCAGGTGGTGCGGGAATTTATCCAGGGGGTGGAAGCCAGGGCGGTGGGCAAGGAAGTCATCGCCGGGGTGCGCCCGGATCAACAATTTATTAAAGTCGTTTACGACGAACTCGTGCAGGTGATGGGCACGGAACAGGCTCCCCTGATTGCCGCCCCCGCACCTCCCAGCATTATTCTCATGGCGGGTTTGCAAGGGACAGGGAAAACCACCGCCGCCGCTAAACTGGCTTTGTACTTAAAAAAACAGGACAAGAAACCGTTGCTGGTGGCGACTGATATTTACCGTCCGGCGGCCATTGACCAACTGCAAACCCTGGGGCGGCAGATTGAGGTGCCTGTGTTTGCCCTGGGGACGGACGTAAACCCGGTGAGCATTGCTGAGCAAGGGGTCGCCCATGCCCGCAGTGAGGGCTACGACTGGGTGATCGTGGATACGGCGGGGCGGTTGCAAATTGACCAGGACATGATGGCGGAACTCGCCCAGATCAAAGCGGCTATTCAACCCCAGGAAGTCCTGCTGGTGGTGGATGCCATGACCGGTCAGGAGGCGGCCAACCTCACCCGCACCTTCCATGAGCAAATTGGCATTACCGGGGCGATTTTGACCAAATTGGATGGGGATTCCCGGGGTGGGGCGGCGCTGTCCGTGCGGCATATTTCTGGTCAGCCGATCAAATTCATGGGCACTGGCGAGAAGGTGGAAGCCCTGCAACCTTTTTATCCTGAGCGGATGGCCTCCCGGATTTTGGGGATGGGGGATGTGCTGACCCTGGTGGAAAAAGCCCAGGAAGCGGTGGATTTAGCCGATGCGGAACGGATGCAGGAGAAAATCCTGCGGGCGCAGTTTGATTTCACGGATTTTGTCCAACAGTTGCGCCTGCTCAAAAATATGGGTTCCCTGGGGGGGTTTCTCAAGCTCATCCCCGGCATGAATCAGATCAAACCGGAGCAAATCCAACAGGCGGAAAAGCAGTTAAAACGTGCCGAAGCGATGATCAATTCCATGACCCCGCTGGAACGGCAACAACCGGATATTCTGGCGAGTAGTCCCTCCCGTCGCCGCCGCATTGCCCGGGGTTCGGGGCACACGGAAGCGGAGGTACAAAA
>Ga0272446_1004157_pt1 | contig 17404 bp, 14 predicted proteins | sample YNPCB0061_FD_194587 | JGI IMG/M metagenome (GOLD analysis project Ga0272446, IMG submission 194587) | Hot spring microbial mat communities from Yellowstone National Park, WY, United States - YNP-CB-006-1 | ecosystem: Environmental > Aquatic > Thermal springs > Hot (42-90C) > Sediment | place... | reverse complement strand
CGCCTCCTCCGGCGAGGGCAGGCCGACACGCGCGCGCATCGGCCGCGACAGCCACGGCCCCGGCTCCACCGCCGGGGGCCAGACGCCTTCGACCAGGCCGGCCAGCACCGCCGTATCCACGCTTTGCAGCCGGGCTTCCAGGAGGCCCCAGATGAAGATGCGCGGATGCTCCGCCCCCGTGCGCCCGCGCAGCGCGCGGCGGGAGCGGATGGCGGCATCCTCCAGCAAGGCGCCCAGCAGTCCCGGCAGCACGGCGAAGCCTTGCCCGGGCAGGATGGCAAGGCCCGGAAGCGCCGCGGCCAGACGTTCCGCCAATGCCGCGCCTTCTTCCCCAGCCCAGAGCCGCGCCGGGCCCGGCTCCTCGTCGGTCGCGGCGAGGCGTTCCGCCGCCTCGACCAGCCCGGCCAGCAGTTCATCCGGCGCTACACTCGCGGCGCGGCCGCGCCCGGCGCGCAGGCGCAACGCCGGCTCCAGCGCCTTTTCCAGAGCGCCAAGGAAGGCACCCATGCCCTCTCCGCCCTCCGTGACCTGAGCGAGGCGCTGGCGCAGCCCGGTCAATCCTCCGCCCGGCGCCGGGCCGCGCAGCACGGCACGCTCCAGCGCCCGCGCCGCGGCGCGGCAGGATGCCGGGGCCATGCCAGCAGCGGCGAGCGGATGCTTGAGCAGGGCCAACAGCGCCACCGGCGCGAGGTCCTCCGCCAGCGCGCGGGCGAGCAGGCGCAGGAACACCGCCTGCGGCGTCTCCGCCAGCTTCTCGCCGGCAGAGTCATCGGCGATGACGCCGAAGCGCGCGAGTTCCGCGGTCACCCGCCCGGCCAGGTCACGGTCCGGCGTGATCAGCGCCGCGGTGGCACCAGGGCGTTCCAGGGCCTCGCGCAGGACGATGGCGATCGCCGCCGCTTCCTCCAACTGATCCGCCGGGCGCATGACCATCAGGCCCGAGAGATCCGGCGCATGGCGCACGCGCCATTCGCCCAGGGCCTCCGCCGGCAGCAGGGCACGCGCGAACACCTCCACCCGCCCCGGCGGGCAAACGGCGGACGGCGCGTCTGGCCAGGGACGCACATCGTCCCGTCGCGCGCCGATGCCGGCGAGCAGTTTGGCGGTGCCGAATTGCGGGTGGGTGGGCGCCAGCCCCGCCCAGCTTTCATCCGACAGGTCACGATCCAGGCCGGAAAGGATCACCCTTCCATTGGGCAGATCAGCGACCGCGCGCACCAGGCCTTCCACGGCCGGTATGCCGCCCGTCGGCGCCGCGACCCATACCGGGAATGCCGGTTGTGCCCTGCGCCATGCCTCTGCCTGGGCTTCCAACACCTTGACCTGATGCGCCACTGGATTGACCAAGCCTTGATCCGCAAGCCAGTGCGGCCAGGCCTCGGTCACGATGGCAAGAAAGTGCAGGGTCTGTTGCCAGTGTGCGGCGAATGCCGGATCGGCGGCGTCCGGCAGGCGTTCGGCAAGTGAGATTCCCGCCCATTCCGCCTCATCCATCAACCGAGCCAGTTCGCGCGCCAGGCGCCAGGCGCCGTCCACGTGGCGCGGCGCGCCACCCGCCCCGCCCATGGCCAGGATCAAGCGGGACAGATGCGCCAGCCTCAGCGCCGGATCCGCTGCCGGCGGCACGTCCAGGGCGCCGTCCAACGCCAGCGGTGCCTCGTCCAGTGCACCCAGGGCCAGGATGCGCGGCAGCAGCATCGGCTGGCCCTTGCCCACGCGCAGGAAAGCCTCCGCCAGGGCGCGCGCGGCACGGCGCGTCGGCAGCAGGACCACCCCATGCGCGCGCGCCAGCGGGTCCGGCCCCGCCATCCTCAGCCACTCCGCTGCCAGGGCATCGAGGAAGGCAGCGCCATGCGGAATGTCGAACAGGTTCATCTTCCGGCCAGCGCTGTCTCGGCGTCATCCAGATCGGCGGGGGTGGAGAGATGGAACCAGTCCCCGTCATGCACGATGGCGCGCAGCCGGCCGGCGGCCAGTGCCTGGTTCCACGGCTGGTTGAGGCTGAACGCGCCCGGCATGCAATCGCGCAGTAATGCCGGATGCATAATGGATGCGCCCGCGAAAACATACGGCACCAGCTCGAACTCGCGCGGCCGGCGCGGCACACCCCAGGGGTCCAGCGCGAAGTCGCCGCGACCAATCTCCGCCATTACCGGCGCCGCGCGCTGCAACAGCAGCACCGCATCGGCCACTTCCGGATCGAAGGCGGCAGCCAGGCGGGCAAGGGCAGGCGATGGTCCGTTGAGCCAGAACGCGTCGCCGTTGACGACGAAGAACGGCTCCGGCCCGAGCAGGTCGAGCGCGGCCAGCACGCCGCCGCCGGTTTCCAGCAACTGTGCCTCGCGGCGCAGCACGGTGCGCGGCGGCGTGGCGCGGGCGGCGAGATGCGCGGCAAGCTTGTCCGCATGCCAATGCGCGTTGACCACCACCGTCTCCACCCCCACCTCGGCCAGCCGGTCCAGCGCGTGGTCGAGCAGGGTCTGCCCCGCCAGGCGCAGGAGCGGCTTGGCGGTATGGTCCGTCAGCGGCCGCATGCGGGTGGCAAGCCCGGCGGCCAGGATCATCGCGGTGCGCGGCCGCACCGTCATGGCGCGCCGGCCGGAAGGTCCGGCGGGTTGCCGCGCCGCTCGCGCGGGATCCAGCGGTCCAGCGCGCGCGCCAGCGGTGCCACCTCCGGTGCGCGGAGCGCATTGTCCAGCAGGCCCCATGTGCGTGCGCCATGCGCCAGGTAATGCGGCCGGTCGTCGCGCCGGGCGAGGCGGACCCACTGGCCGGCCACGCGCAGATGCCGCTGCGCGGCGCAGACGGCACAGGCGGCGCGGAAAGCGGCCGCCTCCAGTTCCGGCCGCGCGGCGAGGTAGCGCGCGATGACATGCGCGCGGATCTCCGCTGGAATGTCGCGCCGCGCATCCTCGACCAGGGAGACAACGTCATAGGCGGGGTGGCCGATGGCCGCGCTTTGGAAGTCCAGCACGCCGACGCGGCGCGGCCCGGCGCGCTCGGGCAGCCAGACGAGGTTACCGGCGAAGTAGTCGCGATGGACGAAGCCGGACGGCCCGGCACGCAGGGGCGCCAGGATGTCCCGCAAGGCGGCGCGGACATCCGCGCGCGCTGACTCCGGCGCTGGGGCGCCAAAACTCGCCGGCCACCACCAGTCGAACAGCGTGCCGAGCGCCGTCTCGGTCATTTCGTCCGCGCCCCAGGCTGGCAGGTCGGCTGGTGGGGGCGCGCGATGGATGATCACCAGCACATCCACCGCGGCGTCGAACAACTCGACCGCGTTCGCCGCGGTCATGATGCGGCTGAAAATCCCATCGCCGAGATCTTCCTCCAGCAGCAGCCCGGCCTCGAGGTCGATCGCGCGAATCACCGGCACCGAAAGACCGAGGCCGGCGAGGTGCATGGCCACGCGCACGAAGGCGGAGAGGTCCTCCGGCGGGGGCGCGTCCATCAGCACAGCGCTCTGCCCGCCCTCGTCCAGCCGCCAGTAGCGGCGATAGCTCGCATCCTGCGCCAGCGGGGTCATGCGCATGGTCACATGCCCGTGCTGGGCCAGGAAGCGGGCGATGGTGTCCTCGCGGCTCCCGGTCGGGCGTTTCATGGCCTCTCCCCTTGCTCCAACCGCAGCCCCTCCAACCGCAGACCCTCCAACCGCCCTGGCCAGCCCGTCAGAGCGGCGCGGCGCGACATCTCCCCGGTGATTGCCAGCGTGATGCCGAGCGCATCGTCCGGGCGCAGAGGGCCCAGACGGTCGGGCCATTCCACGATCACGATATCCTGGCGCGCCTCGTCCCAGCCCAGTTCGGCGAGCGCGCCGGGCCCGTCCAGCCGCCAGAGGTCGAAATGGTGCAGCGTGCCGCGCGGCGTGTCGTAGGCCTGCACCAGCGTGTAGCTGGGGCTGGGCACTTCCAGCGCCGCGTCGTCGGTGAGCGCGCGCAGCAGCGCTCGGGCGAGGCTGGTCTTGCCGGCACCGAGCGGACCTTCGAGCAGGATTGCATCCCGGGCGCGCAGCCTGGCCGCCAACAGGGCGGCAAGCCGAGCCGTCGCGACGGGGTCCGGCAGGTCGAGGATGCAGCTGCTCACGGGCGGCATTTTGCCAAGCCGGCGGAGTCGCCCGCAATCGGCGCCGCGCCCTCTTCATCGCCCCCGGCCGAACCTCTACTGTGCCAGCATGAGCGCCATCGAGACTGACATTGCCATTATCGGAGCCGGCCCGGTGGGCCTGTTCGCGGTCTTTGAATGCGGCATGCTGAAGATGCGCGCCGTCCTGATCGATGCGCTGGCCGAGGTCGGCGGGCAATGCACCGCGCTCTATCCGGAAAAGCCGATCTACGACATTCCCGCCTATCCCGCGATTGCTGCCGGTGCGCTGGTGGAGCGGTTGGAGGAACAGATCCGGCCCTTTGCCGCGCCACGCCTGCTCGGCCAGCGCGTCGAGAGCCTGAGCGGCACTGCGGGAGACTTCACACTGCACACGGACACAGGCGGCATCGTGCGCGCCAAGGCGGTGCTGATCGCCGCGGGCGCCGGCGCCTTCGGCCCCAACCGGCCACCGCTCGACGGGCTGGCAGCGTTCGAGGCGACCGGGGCGGTGCAATACTATGTCCGCCGGCGGGAGGATCTGCGCGGCAAGCGCGTCGTCATCGCCGGCGGTGGCGATTCCGCGGTGGACTGGGCGCTGGCGCTGAAGGACATCGCGCGGGTGAGCGTGGTGCACCGGCGGCCCAAGTTCCGCGCCGCGCCGGAAATGGCGGCACAGCTGGACGAGGCGGCCGCGCGGGGAGAGATCGAGATGGTGATCCCCTACCAACTGCACGCCCTGCACGGCACGGACGGGCGTCTGGACGCGGTGGAGGTCGCCACGCTCAAGGGCGAAACCCGCCGCCTGCCGGCCGACATGCTGCTGCCTTTCTTTGGCCTGGCGATGGATCTGGGGCCGATCGCCGCCTGGGGTCTCGACCTGGAAAGGAACCATCTGCGTGTCGATCCCGCCACCTGCGCCACAAACCTGCGGGGCGTATTTGCCATCGGCGATGTGTGCAGCTACCCTGGCAAGCTCAAGCTCATCCTGCAGGGCTTCGCGGAGGCGGCGGTGGCGGCGCACGCCATGCACGCCATCGTCCATCCAGACACGGCGCTGCATTTCGAGTATTCGACCACCAAGGGCGTGCCCGGCGCGGGTTGAGCGCACCGCCGGCGCCAGATTGCCCCGGCCACGCGGCCTGGGGCAGGCTCGGGCGGGAACACAGGGGAGAAGGGGAAGATGCGCACCGAACTCAGCCTGCTGGTCGCCTCGGTCGCGCTGGCCTTTGTCCAGGTGCTCATCGTCCTGCTCACCGCCCTGCCGCAGGTCGGCTTGCCGGCGCTGCTGGGCAACCGGGAGGACGTGCCGGCCCTGGAAGGCATGGCCGGGCGGGCGCAGCGGGCGCATCGCAACATGCTGGAAAGCCTGGTGCTGTTCGCCGCGCTGGTCTTCGTCGCGCATGCCGCGGGCAAGTTCAACGCTACCACCGCGCTCGGCGCGCAGCTGTTCTTCTGGGGCCGCCTTGCCTTCGCGGTGATCTATCTCTTGGGCATTCCCGTCGCCCGCACCCTGGCCTGGCTGGTCTCGGTGGTGGGCATGCTGCTGATCTTCCTGCAGCTGATCTGAGCGCCACGGCACTGGCAGGGCGGCGCGAGAACCCCTACCTTCCCGCGCCATGCGCTACGTCTCCACCCGCGGGCAAGCGAGCATGCCCGATTTTCCTTCCGTCCTGCTCGCCGGTCTGGCGGAGGATGGCGGGCTCTACGTGCCCGAGACTTGGCCGCATTTCTCCGCCGCCGATTTTCGCGTCCTGCGCGGACTGCCCTATGCCGAACTCGCGGCACGGGTGATGCAGCCCTTCGTCGGTGCGGCGATTCCCTTCGCCACGCTGCGCGCGCTGTGCCAGGACGCCTATAGCGCCTTCGGCCACCCCGCAGTGGTGCCGCTGCTGCAACTGGACAGCAATCTCTGGGTGCAGGAGCTGTTCCATGGTCCCACCCTCGCCTTCAAGGACGTGGCGATGCAGCTGCTCGGCCGGCTGTTCGACCATGTGCTGGCCGAGCGGGGTGAGCGCGTCACCATCGTCGGCGCCACGTCGGGCGACACCGGCTCGGCCGCGATCGAGGCCTGCGCCGGCCGCTCACGGGTGCGCATCGCCATCCTGCACCCGGAAGGCCGCACCTCCGAGGTGCAGCGGCGGCAAATGACCACGGTGCAGGCCGCGAACGTGATGAACCTGGCCGTGCAGGGTACGTTCGACGACTGCCAGGACCTCGTGAAGGCGATGTTCGCCGATGCGCCCTTCCGGCGGGAGGTCCATCTCTCCGCCGTCAATTCCATCAACTGGGCGCGTGTCGCGGCGCAGATACCGTATTATGTCGCCGCCGCCCTCGCCCTTGGCGCGCCAGACCGCGATGTTGCCTTCGCCGTGCCCACTGGCAATTTCGGCAACATCCTTGCCGCCTGGGCGGCGCGGCGCATCGGCCTGCCGGTCAGCCGCCTGGTCATCGGGGCCAACCGTAACGACATCCTCGCCCGCTTCATCGCCGCCAATGACATGTCGATTCGCGCGGTGGAGCCCAGCCTGTCGCCCAGCATGGACATTCAGGTGAGTTCCAATTTCGAGCGCCTGCTGTTCGAGCTGCTCGACCGCGATGCGGCCGCCACGGCCGCCTGCATGCGCGCCTTCCGCGAAACGGGGCGGATGCCGGTGCCGGAAACCGCCTGGCGGCGTGCGCGGCTGCTGTTCCACGGCTTCAGCCTGGACGACGCCGGCACGCTGGCATCCATCCGCAACCTGCGCCGGGCAAGTGGCTATATGGCGGACCCCCATACGATTGTCGGAATCGAGGCGGCGCGCCTGCATGCTCCGGCGCATGGCGTGCCCATCGTGGCCATGGCCACCGCACATCCGGCCAAGTTCCCCGACGCGATGCGCGCGGCCACCGGCGAAACCCCTGCCCTGCCCGAGCGCCTCGCCGACCTCTACACCCGCCCGGAGCGCTTCACGGTGGTCCCCAATGACCTGGCCGGGGTGCAGACCCATGTCCGGGCCCTGGCACAAAGGAATGCGGCATGAACGACAGCCCTGCCCCGGCCACGGGCGCGATCCGCCTCTCCCGCCTCGCCAACGGCCTCACCGTCGTGACCGAACGCATGGAGCGGGTGGAGACGGTCTCGCTCGGCGCCTATGTCGCCACCGGCACCCGCCACGAACTGGCGGAGGAGAACGGCGCGTCGCACTTCCTGGAACATATGGCCTTCAAGGGCACGGAGCGGCGCAGCGCCACCGCCATCGCCGAGGAAGTGGACGCCGTGGGCGGGCATCTCAACGCCTATACCGCGCGGGAGCAGACCGCCTATTACGTCAAGCTGCTGAAGGACGACATCGCTCTCGGCGTCGACGTCATCGGTGACATCCTCACCCATTCAACCTTCGAGCCGGAGGAGCTGGAGCGCGAGCGCGGCGTGATCCTGCAGGAAATCGGCCAGGCCAACGACACGCCGGACGACATCATCTTCGACAAATTCCAGGAAGTGGCCTTTCCCGGCCAGCCCATGGGCCGGCCCGTGCTCGGCACCGAGAAGACCATCAACGAAATGGCCCGCGGCACGCTGATCAACTACATGCGCCGCCATTACGCCGGCAACACCACTATCTTCGCCGCCGCCGGAAACCTGGAACATGAACGACTGGTCGCGCTGGTCGAGACCCATTTCGCCGACCTTACCGCCGCGACCGCGCCGCCCTCGCTGCCCAGCCGCTACGAGGGTGGCGAGTATCGCGAACCACGTGACCTCGACCAGGTCCACATCGTGCTCGGCTTCCCCTGCGTCGCCTATACAGACCCGGACTATTACCCCGCCCTGCTGCTTTCCACCCTGTTCGGCGGCGGCATGTCCTCGCGCCTGTTTCAGGAAATCCGGGAAAAGCGCGGATTGGTCTATTCCGTCTATTCCTTCACCCAGCCTTACACCGACAGCGGCATCTTCGGCATCTATGCCGGTACCGGCGAGAGCGAAGCGGAGGAGCTGATGCCGGTGGCGCTGGAGGAAATCCGCAAGGTGCAGCGCGGCGTGGACGAGACGGAACTGGCGCGTGCGCGGGCACAGGTGAAGGCCTCGGTCCTGATGTCGCTGGAAAGCACCGGCAGCCGCTGCGAACAGCTGGCGCGCCAGTTACAGCTCTTCGGCCGGATCGTGCCGACCGAAGAGACGGTGGCCCGCATCAACGCCGTGACCCTGGCCGACATCGCCCGCGTCGCGCGGCGCATCTTCCGCGCCCCGCCGACGCTCGCCGTGCTCGGCCCGGCAAGCCGAGTGCCGAAGCTGCCGGCCATCGCCGAGACGCTGGCGGCCTGAGCATGGACGACCTGAACCTGCTCGCCGATCTCATCGCCGCCGCCCGCCGCGCCGGAGCGGACCGCGCGGATGCGCTGCTGGTGGGCGGCGCGTCGCTCTCGGTGCAGCGCCGGCTGGGCAAGGTCGAGCATGTGGAGCGGTCGGAAACGCGCGATCTGGGCCTGCGCGTCTTTGTCGGCCAGCGCGTGGCGACCGTGGCCGCCACCACGGTGGACCCCGCCAGCTTCGCCGAACTGGCCGAGCGTGCCGTTGCCATGGCGCGCGTGGTGCCGGAAGACCCGTTCGCCACCCTGGCCGAACCAGTGCCGCCGGCGGACGCGGCGCATCTGGAACTCTGCGACAATGCGGAGCCGGACGCGGCGGCACTGACGGAGCGTGCCGCGGCGGCGGAGGACGCGGCACTCGCGGTGCCGGGCATCACCAATTCCGAAGGCGCCTCGGCCGGGTTCGCGCGCTACGAAGCCGCGCTGGTTACCTCGGTCGGCTTCGCCGGGCAGACACGGCGCAGCAGCCATTCCGTCTCCGCGGTGGCCCTGGCGGGCAGCGGCACAGGCATGCAGCGCGACTATGACTATCATTCCGCCACCCATCTCGCCGATCTCGACGATCCCGTGACCATCGGCCGCAATGCCGCCGAGCGCGCGCTGCGCCGGCTCAACCCAACGCGCCCGCGCACCGCGCGCCTGACGGTGGTCTATGATCCTCGCGTCGCTGGCGGCCTGCTCGGCCACCTCGCCGGCGCCATTTCCGGCGCGGCGGTGGCACGCGGCACCAGCTTCCTGAAGGACAAGCTGCACGCGCGCCTGTTCGCCCCCGGTATCACCGTGCGCGACGACCCGCATCGCCGCCGCGGGCCGCGCTCACGCGTCTTCGACAGCGAGGGTGTGCCGACCGCGCCGCGCGATCTGATCGCCGATGGGGTGCTCACCGGCTGGCTGCTCGACCTGCGCGCGGCGCGCCAGCTTGGCATGGCCCCGACCGGCGATGCCGTGCGCGGCACTGGCGGGCCGCCCGGACCGGCGCCGTCCAATCTCTACCTCGCTCCAGGCCGTCTCACACCTGCGGAACTCATGGCCGATATCCGCGAGGGGCTCTACGTCACCGAACTGGTCGGGATGGGCATCAACGGCCTCACCGGCGATTACAGCCGCGGCGCCGCCGGCTTCATGATCCGCGACGGGCAACTGGCCGAGCCGGTGGCGGAGATCACCATCGCCGGCAACCTGCTGGATATGTTTCCGCGCATGGTCCCGGCCAACGACCTAGTCTTCCGCCGCGGCACAGACGCGCCGACGGTGCGCATCGACGACATGACGATGGCCGGCGCCTGACCATCCGGCGCGCGCCTCGGTAGTTTCCCGGATGGATGTCGCCACTGGGAAACGGTATCGGCTCATACAATATCGAGTCCAAATTCGCGTTTCGGGAGGTTCCATGCGTCGCGCATCCTTTGCCCTGGCAGGGCTTGCCGTGCTGTCCCTTACCCTCGCGCCCGCAATCGCGGAGGCCCGGGCGGGACGCGGCGGGTCGGCTGGCAGCCGCGGCAGCCAAACCTACACGCCGCCGCCCAGCACCAGCACCGCACCGGGCGCCGCCCAGCCCATGCAGCGTTCCATGACCCCGGCGACACCTTCCGCCGCCAGCCCGGCGGCGATGCGCCCCGCCACGCCCGCCGCGGCCCAGCCCAGCCGCTGGGGCGGCAGCTTCATGGCCGGCCTCGCCGGAGGACTGATCGGCGCCGGCATCGGCGGACTGCTGTTCGGCCACGGCTTCACCGGCGGCCTGTCCGGCGCCGCCGGGTTCATCGGCTTCCTGCTGCAGATCGGTCTGCTCGCCCTCGTCGTCTGGGCCGGGCTGCGCCTGTTCCGCGCCTTGCGCGGCCCCGCCATGGCACCTGCCGGCGTGCCGGCCGCGATGTTCCAGGGCAATGCCGCGCAACATGCCCCCGCCGCCGCCGGCATGGCCGCCGCGCCGCGCGCGCCGGTTCAGATCGGCCAGAGCGACTTCGCCGCCTTTGAGCAGAGCCTGAAGGCGATCCAGGCCGCATGGAGCGCGCGCGACCTCGCCGCGCTGCAGACCATGGCGACACCGGAGATGGTCTCCTACTTCGCCGAGGACCTGACCGACCTATCCAGCCGCGGCCTGACCAACACGGTGAGCGACGTGCGCCTGCTCAAGGGCGACTTGGCCGAAGCCTGGGCCGAGCAGGGGCGTGAATATGCCACGGTCGCCATGCGCTTCTGCATGATCGACGTCACGCGCGATGCCGAAGGGCGCATCGTGGAAGGCAACCCGAACGAGCCCAGCATCGCGACCGAACTCTGGACCTTCGTACGCGCCGGCAATGGCGGGCGCTGCCTGCTTTCCGCCATTCAGCAGGCCGCCTGATCCCGCCCGCTGCCCGGCGCGGCTTTGCCGCGCCGGGCAGCGGTTCAGTCCATCTCCTTTTCGAGCGCCGCGATCTCCGCGTCGGAAAACCCGAAATGGTGCGCGATTTCGTGCACCAGGACATTGCGCACCAGCCGGAACAGGTCCTCCCCGGTCTCAATCCACTCCAGCAGGATCGGCTCGCGATAGAGGAAGATCATGTCCGGCTCCGCCACCACGTCGGAGACGCTGCGCTCGGTAAGCGGGCGGCCCCTGTAAAGCCCGGTCAGTTCCCACGGCGATTCGATTTCCATCTCCGCCAGGGTCGCGTCGTCGGCCGCGTCCTCGACGACGATGCCGATCCCGCGCACATGCCGCGCCAGCCGCTCAGGAATCGCTTCCAGCGCGCGTTCCGCCAGTTCGATGATATCGTCCGGACTCGGCGGCGGGCCGAAGATGGGTTTGTCGCTCATGCGCGCCATCCGCGCAGTTGCAGGTGCAACGGTCAAGGTCCGGGACGCCCGGCGTTGCCCGCGCCACCCCCCACCCCTAGACTGCCGCCGTGGCGGCGCTTGTGGCCCGCACCGCCGAGGAGATGGGCAAGATGGACAGACAGGCTGACACGCGACACGTGCACGGCTATTGCAGCCTGTGCATCGCGCGTTGCGGGACCATCGCCACGGTGGAGAACGGCCGCTTTGCCCGGCTCGACCCCGATCCGGCACACCCCACCGGCCAGGCTCTGTGCGCCAAGGGCCGCGCCGCGCCGGAACTGGTCTATCACCCGAACCGGCTGACGGTACCGCTGAAGCGCACCCGGCCGAAGGACGCGGCGGATCCCGGCTGGGTGGAAATTTCCTGGGACGAGGCCCTGAACACGATCGCGGCAAAGATGAAGCAGATCGCCGCCGAGGACGGCCCGCACGCCATGGCCTTCAGCCAGTCCTCACCCTCCACTTCAGCCATCGCGGATTCCGCGCCCTTCGTGCGGCGATTGATGAACGCCTATGGCACGCCCAACCTGGTCTGGGCGCTGGACATGTGCGGCTGGTCGCGCGGCTTCGCCACGCGCTTCGCCTTCGGCCACGGCGCGGTTGCCACCGGCAGCGCCGGCGGCGCCATGGCGGATATCGACAATGCCGGCTGTCTGATCCTGTGGGGCTACAACCCGTCCGCCAATCGACTGACACACGCGACCGCCACGGTGGCGGCGCAGAAGCGTGGCATGAAGCTGATCGTCATCGACCCGCGCCGCGCCGGACTCGCCAACAAGGCGGACCACTGGCTGCGCGTGCGCCCAGGCAGCGACGGCGCGCTGGCCCTTGGCCTTGCCCATGTGCTGATCCGCAACGGCTGGTACGACCGTGACTTCGTGCGTGACTGGACCAACGGCCCGCATCTGGTGCGCGAGGACACAGGCGCGCCGCTGCGCCCGAGCGAGGTATTCCCCGGCGGTGATGGCAAGGGGTTCGTCGCCTGGAACGGCGCCCCCGTGGCCTACGACCCCGCGAGCGGGCGCTATGCCGGGGCGCAGGAAAGCCTGGCGCTCACGGGTCGCTACGAAGTCCCCACCCAAGCCGGCCCGGTTCCCTGCCGCACCATGTTCGACCATTTCGCCGCCCTTGCCGCCGCCTTCCCGCCGGAGCGGGTGGAGGCGGTGTGCTTCGTGCCGCGGGCGGAACTGGAAGCGGCCGCGCGCACCATCTGGCAGTCCCGCCCCACCGCCTACTACGCCTGGAGCGGGCACGAGCACCATGCCAATACCACCGAGACGGCGCGGGCCATGGCGTTGTTGTACGCGCTGACGGGCAGCTTCGACGCCAAGGGCGGCAACGTGCTGTTCCCCGCCGTGCCCACCGCCGCCATGACCGGCGAGGACCTACCAGCCGCGCGCGGCATGGCCCCGGCGATCGGCATGGAACACCGACCGCTCGGACCCGCGCGCAGCGGCAGCGTCGCACCACAGGATTTCTACACCGCGATCCTGGAGGGCACACCCTATCGCATGCGCGGCCTGCTCGGCTTCGGCTCCAACCTGCTGCTTGCCTTCTCCGATCCGGTACGCGGACGCGCGGCGCTGCGCCAGCTGGAATTCTTCGCCCATATTGACCTGTTCATGAACCCCACGGCGGAACTCGCCGACATCGTGCTGCCCGTGGCCTCTGCCTTCGAACGCGAGGCGCTGAAGGTCGGTTTCGAAATCAGCACCGCGGCGCAGGAATGGGTCCAGCTGCGCCCCGCCGTGGTTCCCCCGCCCGGCCAGGCGCGGGCGGATACGGACATCATCTTCGATCTGGCGAGCCGCCTCGGCCTTGCCGATGCGTTCTGGGGCGGCGACATCGACGCGGCCTACCGCCACCAGCTGGCGCCGAGCGGCCTCAAGCTGGAAGCCCTGCGCGCCCATCCGCAAGGGGTGCGCGCGGCGCTGCAACCCACCTACCGGAAACACGCTCTGACGGACGCGAAGGGCAACCCGCGCGGCTTTCCCACCCCCTCGCGCAAGGTGGAGTTCTGGTCGGAAACCCTGCGCGCCGGCGGATACAACCCGCTGCCCGAATTCGTCGAGCCGCCCGGCCCCGCGACCCGGCCCGATCTCGCTGAGCGGTTCCCGTTGCTGCTCACCTGCGCGAAGCCCACCGTATTCTGCCAGACGCAACACCGTGCCCTGCCCGCGCTGCGGCGCAAGGCCATGGACCCCGAAGTGGAGATGCACCCCGACACCGCCGCCCAGCGCGGTATCGCCGCGGGAGACTGGGTAAGCGTGGCCACCCCCACCGGGGGCATGCGGGCACGGGCGCATCTCAATCCCTCGCTCGATCCGCGCGTGGTGGTGGGCGAGCATGGCTGGTGGCAGCCGAGCCGGGAAGTCAACGCACCCGGCTATGACCCGTTCAGCCCCGCCGGCAGCAACTTCAACCTGACCGTCGATCCCGCCGCGCGCGACCCGATCAGCGGCACCGTTTCGCACCGCGCCAATCTGTGCGAGGTGCGCCGCGTCGCGTAGGAACCCGGCGCATCCGTCCGCCACCGGCCCACGGGCCACCGACCCATCCTTCAACAGGAGGCACCGCCATCATGAGCACCGCGCCCCGCCCCATCGCCCTCGACCGTCCGCTGCGCGGGCGCATCTACGATTCCATCGCCGAGACCATTGGCAATACGCCGCTGGTCCGCATTCCCAACATCACCGCCGAGGACAAGATCAAGGCGGATATCTGCCTCAAGCTCGAGTTCTTCAATCCGATCGCGTCGGTGAAGGACCGCATCGGCGTGAACATGATCCTGGCCATGGAGGCGGACGGACGGCTGAAGCCCGGCGGCACCATCATCGAGCCGACTTCGGGCAATACCGGCATTGGCCTCGCCTTCGTGGCGGCGGCGCGCGGCTACCGGCTGATCCTGACCATGCCGGATTCGATGTCCATCGAGCGGCGCAAGATGCTTGCCTATCTCGGCGCCGAGCTCGAACTCACCCCGCGCGAGAAGGGCGTGCGCGGCGCCATCGCGCGGGCCGAGGAATTGCGGGCGGAAATCCCCGGCTCGGTCATCCCCGATCAGTTCGCCAATCCGTCCAATCCCGCCATCCATGAACGCACCACGGCGGAAGAGATCTGGTACGACACGCAAGGCGAAGTGGACGCCATCGTCTCCGGCATCGGCACCGGCGGCACCTTCTCCGGCTGCGCGCATGTGCTCAAGCCGCGCCGGCCGGGCCTGAAGATGATCGCGGTCGAGCCGGCGGCGAGCCCCGTCATCTCCGGCGGGCAGCCCGCGCCGCAGCCCATCCAGGGCATCGGCGCCGGCTTCATACCCGACAATTTCGACCGCGCGATGATGGACGAGGTCATCACCGTCACCAACGAGGAAGCCTTCTCAACCGCCCGCCGCCTGGCGCGCACCGACGGCATTCCCGCCGGCATCTCCTCCGGCGCCGCCCTCGCCGCGACGCTCAAGGTCGCGGCGCGGCCGGAGATGACGGGCAAGCGCATCGTCACCATCATCCCCTCCTTCGCCGAGCGCTACATCACCACCGCGCTGTTCGAGGGGATCGGCTAAGCCGATCCCTCCCCGCCAGAGCACGCGCATGCGCATTCACATCCAGAACCCGGACAACGACCCGCTGTTTGATTTCTCCATGGAGCAGTGGAACGCGGCCGTCGCGCGCGCCGGCGCCATCGGCCAGGGCCATGTGGTCAGCATCGGCACCACCGCGGCCGATTGCGCCGCGGCGCTGGCGGAGGCAGAAGCGCTGATCGCGGATGTCGCCGCCATCAAGGCGCAGCTTCCCCTCAAGGCCCCGCGCCTCCGCATCGTGCAGGCCACGGTCGCCGGCATCGACGGGCTGATGCCCCTCGACTGGTTGCCGCAAGGGACCCAGCTCTGGACCAATCGCGGCATCCATGGCGCCAAGGCGGGCGAATTCGGCATCATGGCGATCCTCATGCTGGCGAGCCGCGTGCCGGAATTCGTCACCGATCAACGCGCCGGGCGCTGGCGCAAGCTCCATGGTTCGGTTCTCGCCGGCCGTCGCGTAACCATCGTCGGCCTCGGCGCGCTCGGTGGCGGCGTGGCCCGGCACGCGCGGTATTTCGGCATGCAAGTCACCGGCGTACGCACCAGCCATGCGCCGCATCCGGACTGCGATGCCGTGATCACCGAGGCGGAGCTCGATGGGGTGCTTCCGCACACGGAATTCCTCGTCCTCGCCACGCCCCACACGCCGGCCACGCGCAACCTGCTCAGCCGGCGGCGGATGGAATTGCTGCCGCGCGGGGCCGGCGTGGTGAATATCGGCCGCGGCGTGCTGCTGGATCAGGATGCCTTGTGCGACATGCTCGATTCCGGCCGGCTCGGCGGCGCGGTGCTGGACGTGTTCACCCCCGAACCCGTCCCGGCCGGCCATCGGCTCTGGAGCACGCCCAATCTGATCATGAGCCCGCATACCTGCGCCGACGATCCGCGCACCTACAATCCGCTGACCCTCGACGTCTTCTTCGCCAACCTGCGCGCCCGCGCCGCCGGGGAGGCACCGCCCACTGCGGTCGATCCGGCGCGCGGTTATTGAGGACAACTAGATGAAACTCTGGCGCTTCCCCCGGGCCGATGGCATCGACACGCTGCAACCAGACGAGGGCGAGACACCGCGCCCCGGGCGCGGGCAAGTACTGGTGCGCCTGCGCGCCGCCAGCCTCAATTACCGCGACCTCATGGTGGCCACCGGCCGCGGCGCGCGCGGCCCCACGCCCGCCAACCTCATCCCGCTCTCCGACGGGGCCGGGGAAGTGGTGGAGATCGGCGCGGATGTCACCCGCTTCCGCCCCGGCGCGCGCGTCTGCCCGCTCTTCATGCAGACCTGGCTCGGCGGGGAGATCGAGCCCGAGCATGTGCCAAGCTCGCTCGGCGGCGCCATCGACGGCGTGCTCACCGAATACGCGGTGTTCGACCAGGACGGACTTGTCGCCATCCCCGAGCATCTCTCCTTCGAGGAAGCGGCCTGCCTGCCCTGCGCCGGGGTGACGGCGTGGAACGCGCTGTTCACCCTCCGCCCGCTCGGCCCGGGCCAATCCGTGCTGCTGCTCGGCACCGGCGGCGTGTCCATCTTCGCGCTGCAATTCGCCCGCGCCGCCGGCGCGCGAGTCATTCTCACCTCCTCCTCGGACGAGAAGCTCGCCCGCGCCCGCGCCCTCGGCGCGCAGGAGACCATCAACTACCGCGCCCATCCCGAATGGCAGCAGGAGGTGCTGCGCCTTACCGGCGGGCGCGGCGTGGATCATGTCGTGGAAGTGGGCGGCCCGGGCACCTTGCCGCGCTCGGTGGAAGCGGCGCGGCTGGGCGGCAGCATCTCGCTCATCGGCGTGCTCACCGGCGCGGGCGGGGAGATCAACCCCACGCCGATGATGCGCAAGAACCTCGTCGTGCGCGGCATCTATGTCGGCTCGCGGCAGATGTTCGAGGCGATGAACGCCGCCGTCGTCCTGCATCGCATCACGCCGGTGATCGACCACGTGTTTCCCTTCGCCGAGGCCCGCGCGGCCTATCACCACCTCAAGTCGCAGGCGCATCTCGGCAAGGTGGTGATCCGGTTCGATTGAGCGCTCACGCCGCCACCAGCAGCAGCACCGCCGCGCCCAGCAGCAGGGACCCCAGCGCCGGCACGGCGTAGCGTGAGGCGAAGCCACCGCCCCCCAGCACGGCGGCGATAGCGGCCTTGGCCACGCCGTTCACGCCCACCGCGCAGGCCACGCCCAGCGCGGCGAAGCCCGCGCTCACCTGCCCACCCGTGGCCATGGCGCCGAGCGAAAGCGTGATGGCATCGACATCCGCGAGGCCTGAGATCGCGGCCACCGCCAGCACCGCCCCCTCGCCCAGCCAGACCCGCCCGGCGCGGGCCAGCACGTCCACCACCGCCAGCACCAGGGCCAGTTCGCCAACCGCGCGCATGTCGAACGGGCTGCGCGCCGGCACGCCCGCGGCCGGAATCCGCGCCGCCCCGCCTCGTCGCGCCAGGACCAGTCCGACGCCGGACTGCACCGCAGCGGCGGCTAGCAGCCCTGGCGCCAGCGCCGCTCCCATGGCCGGCGCCACCATCCAGCACACGGCCAGCGTGCGCGCCATCGCCACTCCGCCCGCGAGCAACGCCCCCGCCGCCAG
>Ga0272446_1004156_pt1 | contig 17404 bp, 13 predicted proteins | sample YNPCB0061_FD_194587 | JGI IMG/M metagenome (GOLD analysis project Ga0272446, IMG submission 194587) | Hot spring microbial mat communities from Yellowstone National Park, WY, United States - YNP-CB-006-1 | ecosystem: Environmental > Aquatic > Thermal springs > Hot (42-90C) > Sediment | place... | reverse complement strand
ACACCGGTTCCGGTCGAACGGGAGATTCTGGTCAAAGTAGCCGCCTGCGGGGTCTGTCACACGGAGTTGGACGAGATCGAAGGACGCACGCCGCCGCCTCGTTTTCCAGTAATTTTGGGTCATCAGGTGGTGGGCATTGTCGTCTCCAAAGGGCCTGGGGCGAAGCACCATCCCATAGGCCGACGCGTCGGCATCGGCTGGATCGCCGGGGCCTGCGGAACCTGTGTCTGGTGCCGTTCCGGAAACGACAATCTATGTCCGCAGTTTCTGGCAACAGGAAGGGATGTGGACGGCGGATATGCGGAATATCTGAAGATTCATGAGGAGTACGCGGCTACGATACCGGATACGTACAGCGACATTCAGGCTGCCCCACTGCTGTGCGCCGGTGCAATCGGCTACCGCTCCCTTCGGTTGACCCGAATGAAGCTGGGAACCGTTTTGGGGCTTTTCGGCTTCGGTGCCTCCGCCCATCTCGTGCTGCGCCTCGTCCGGCATCTGCATCCGGAAAGCCCCGTGTTCGTCTTTGCCCGAAGTTCTTCGGAGCAAGCGTTCGCAAGGGAAATCGGTGCCGACTGGGCAGGCAACTTCGACGAATGGCCGCCTGCCCCGATCGATGCCGCCATCGACACGACCCCTGTGTGGAAGCCGGTTCTGAGCGCCTTGGAACGCCTTTCGCCCGGTGGAAGGCTGGTCATCAACGCCATCCGAAAAGAATCCGTCGATCGGCATCTTCTGGCCGAACTCGACTATTCAAGCCAGCTATGGATGGAAAAAGAGATTCAGTCCGTCGCCAATGTCAGCCGAAGAGACATCGAAGAATTTCTGCCAATTGCGGCAGCCGCAGGCATCGTTCCCGAGGTGCAGACCTACACATTGGAAGAGGCCAACAAGGCCTTGATAGAGTTGAAGAACCGCAACATCCGAGGAGCCAAGGTCTTGGTGGTGGGATAGCATAAATGACGGGTAGAGGCGGCCCCGGGGATGAAAATGTCATCCCATGTAGGGGCACGGCATGCCGTGCCCCTACTGCCCACTGCCCACTGCCTACTGCCAAAAATTTTCTTCCTGCCTCCTTCATCCCTCTAATTCGGATATTTTCCGTTGAAGCTCGATACCCGAACCAGGCCATCGGCCTTAAAAACGGCAGCACCTTCTTTCACATAAACCGGAAACTTCCCTTCGGAAATGGTTGTCCACCATTTTTCAAGCTGCGTGAAGGCATCCACTCCTTTTTCCTTGAGCTTCTGCCCCCCCACCAACATCAAGTTCAGGCGGGACTGCTGCCCATCGAACATCCCATGAACCCGAACCTGATTCGTTTTTCCGGGCGGAATCCACTGCGTTTCATTCGAGCTCAGCGAATTGAGATCAAATTCCTCGAAAGCCACCGTGAACTTGAGGCTTTCCAGCATCACGGGAAATGGGTTCGGATTGTTTACATTGAACACGAAGGCCAAGTCGAGCGGGGCGCCGTAATCCCCTGCCGTTCCCTTGGTCGGCTGGACGGTTTTGGCGAAGAACCACCAGCCCCAGTAATGGGCCACCTCCATCGAGTCGAGGGTCACCACCGGCGCCTTGAAGGAATCGGCTGTCGGCTGCGGCGTCATGGCCGCACATCCGCCCAGCATCAAGGCCAACGTCACAACGATCGTCCATTTGGTACACCAGGATTGCATGCGCATGGATCCATCCCCCTATTCTCTTGCTGTTTACGCAAGCCAACGTTTGCGCCGCTTGTAATGTTTGACATCCCGAAAGCTCTTTCGGGTGCCGACATCTTTTAAACCCAGGTAGAAATCTTTGATGTCCGGGTTTTGCTTGAGTTTTTCAGCCGTGTCGTCCATGACGATCCTGCCGTTTTCCATGACATAGGCATGGGGCGCCACATTGAGAGCCAGCTTGGCATTCTGTTCCACCAGCAGAATCGAAATCCCCTCTTCGTGGTTGAGCCGGGTGATGATGTTGAAGATTTCGTGAATCAGCATCGGCGCAAGCCCCATGGAGGGCTCATCGAGAAGGATGAGCTTGGGACTTGTCATGAGCGCCCTTCCCACAACGGTCATCTGCTGCTCTCCCCCGCTGATGAACCCTGCGGTTTCGTTGCGTTTTTCCTTCAGCCTCGGGAAGTAATGGTAGACCATTTCGAGTCCGTCCTTGATGGAGCGCCCGTCCTTCTTGCGCAAATGTGCGCCCACCTTGAGGTTTTCCTCTACGGTCAGATGCTCGAACACCCGCCTTCCCTCGATCACCTGGACGATGCCGAGTTTTGCGATCTTCTCGGCCCGCATCTTGTCGATACGCTCTCCCATGAATTCGATGGAACCGTCCGTGACCTCTCCGTCTTCGTGTTTCAGAAGACCGGAAACCGCCTTCAGTGTCGTGCTTTTCCCGGCACCGTTGGCGCCCAGCAAGGCCACGATCCCTCCCTTGGGCACTTCGATCGACACCCCTTTGATCACCAGGATGACTTCATGGTACTTGACTTCGATGTTGTTGATTTTCAGAATCGTCTCGGCTGACAAGCGTCTGCCCTCCTTTGGTTTACCATCCCAACCACTCTTTTTCCCATTTTTCCGGCCATCTCGCCTTCAGATCGACTTCATCCATCATGACGAACTTGCCGTCCTTGTATTCGTAAATTCGGGCCTTGCTCTGCGGCCTGTGGTCCGTCGGAGAAAAAGAGACCGGAGCAAGCCCCAACCCGATCTCGAAATCCTTCATGGTCTCGAACCCTTTCTTCAGGATGCCTTCACCCGAAAGATCTCCGGCCTTGTCGGCCCGCTTCAAGGCTTCCGCCAATCCCAAGGCATTGGCCCATGCCTGAACCGTGTGAATGGTTCGTTTTTCCAAAGGCACCCCGGGGTTGAATTTTTGGGCATATTCCTTGACCTTATCCATCAGCTTGACATCCTGCCCGAAAAACGCCCATGGTGCACATCCGATAGCCCCTTCCGCTGCCTTTCCGGCCAGCATCGGCAGCGCCTCGTCATAGCCCCAGTTCTTGATGATGTGATCGGCCCCAAGCTCCAATGCATAGGCATCTCGAAGGGTGGCTGCAACCGACATGACCGTATTCGTATGCAGGACGACATCCGGTTTGAAGTCCTTCATGGCCAGGATCTGGCTCTTGGTGTCGATGGCAAAGAGGGAAATGTCCTGCTTGGGTCCGATTTCAATGCCGAGAATATTGCATTGGTCTTCAGCCGCCTTGATGGCAGCGCTGCTGAAAGGAGAGGCGAACATGTACGAGAAGACGATGCGGGGTTTTCGTTTGCCGTAATCGGGTTTCTTGGGCCATTTCTTGTCATACCAGGCTGTAATCAATCCCCGAACCTGGCTGGAATAGTCGGTTGCAAAGAACAAATTGTAAGGAGCCTTCTTCGGATCGCACAAATGTCCGGAATACGAGGCCGAAATGTAGGGCATCTTGTCCTTGGCGACCGTCGGTGCCAGGGCTTCCGTATCCCCAGTGCCCCACCCCAAAACGGCCACGCATTTTTTCTGCTTGAAGAGGCTATACTTCGTCAAGGCTTCCGGAATGCGATATCCATAATCGAACTGATACAGTTTGATCTTCTTCCCGTTGATCCCTCCGGTATCGTTAATATAGTTGATGGCTTCCGCAATTCCCATCGCATAGTCCTTGCCGACATCGGATGTGGCTCCGGTCATGTCGTTGAGCGAGCCGATGTTGATTTCATCGGCCGCCGGCACCCCCGACCCCCAACCCAGGACAACCAACAACGCCAACCCTATCCACCATGTACGTTTCGGTCTCATTCCACTTCCTCCTTTTCTGATCCTGCCTCGGTAAATGCCACTCCTCCAAAGATCCCCAGTGATCGCTGCCGCCTTTTCCTTTGCCATCACCTCCTTTTGGAAAACGGAAACTTCAAGGTGCGGTTCGTATCGATGGTGAAAACCCTATTTCGCTGCAACACCAACACCCATCCTGCACTGGGAGAACAGGCAGGACGACTTGGATTGGACCCGTCAATAGGAGAAAGGCCACAAATTGAAATAATTCTTGATCTGCCACCACCGATAGGCCAGGCCGTTGGGTTCGAAGAGCAAAAACAGACAAATCGACAGGCCGAAGGCCGATTCCTTGATGAACAGAAAGTCCATCAGAAGCTTCGGATAGGCATCGGAAAGCGGCATAACGGCCATCTGCAGCAGCTCCATGACGACGACCATGAAGAGGGCTCCAAAGACCGTCCCGTGAATGGATCCCACGCCGCCGATCAAAATGACACCGACCAACCATAAGGACCAGAACCACGGAAAATGCTCAGGACTGATGGCTGCAAGATTGCTGATCCAGCAAGCGCCAGCGATCCCGCCGATGAATCCGGCGACGAAGAAGGCCATCAATTTGTATTGGACCAGGTTGATGCCCATCACCTCGGCCGAAATGTCGTTGTCCCGAATGGCGATCCAGGCCCTTCCGACCCGGGAGCGGATCAGGTTGGCCACGGCTGCGATGCAGAGAACGACGAAGGTCAGGATCATGTAATAGACTTTGACGTCGCTGTCGATCGTCCAGGGACCGATCTTGATCGTACCCGTTGGAAGAGAGAAGGCCTGCCCTCTTCCACCGATCTGACTGATGTATTGGGTGATGAGGAAATCGACGGTGATGAATTGGGCGGCCATGGTCGTCAGAATGAGATAAAATCCTTTGACCCGTGCCGATGGAAGTCCGAAAAGCACGCTCCAAATACCGGCCACGACGGCAGCCACGACGATACTGATGGGATAGGCCAATCCCAGATCGAGGAGAAATTGCGGCCATGGAAATTCGAGAATCAAGAGGGTGCTCGTATAGGCCCCGACTGCAATGAAGGCTGCATGTCCTAGGGTGAGCTGCCCACAATAACCGATGAGCAATTGAACCCCCAAAGCCCCCATGATCGTATATCCGACCTGGTTCATCACGCTGATCCAGTAGACGTCAGCCGTCCAGGGAATGACGACATAGAGCAGCACAAAGAGCAGAATCATCTTGCCCTTGATCAGGTTGGTCTGGAACCAGGCATGATCTTGGGCGTAGTTTTCGTGATAGACACCGCACGGAAGAAAGGTGGTGGACATGGCTTGGCTTCCTTTATCTGTTACACATCCTTAGACCCGTTCGATCCGTTCCCATCCCCAAAGCCCATGAGGCTTGAAAAGAAGAAAGACGGCCATGAATACGAAGGGAGCGATTTCCTTCACGCCTCCAGGGAAATACTTGTCGAGATAGGCTCCCGTGAGGTTCTGCAACACCCCGATGATGAGCCCTCCGACGATGGCACCAGGCACGGAATTGAGCCCTCCCAGAACGACGGCAGGCAGCACCAAAAGGCCCAGGTAACCGACCGAGATATTGAGCCCGTTGATGTTCCCCAGCAACGTTCCGCCGACACCGGCCGCCATGAAGGCGATGGCCCAAGCTGCGGCATACACGAACCGGGCGCTGACCCCGACGGAAAGGGCGGCCATTTCATCGTCTGCAGTCGCCTGCATCGAAAGACCCCACTGGGTGTATTTGAAGAAGGAGACGAAAATCACCAACAGGATCATGGCGGCAATGAAAGACCAGACATAGACCTGACCGACCACGATGGGGCCGAATTTAATGGGTTCCATGGAGAATACGGGCGGATCGAAGACCCGGGTATCCGTCCCCCAGATCAACTCGACAATCCCCTTGAAGAAGAAACTCAGCCCGACGGTCACCATGATGACCGACAAGACCGGCTCGCCGATCAGTCGGTCCAAAAAGATCCGTTCCGTCAGAATGCCCAGGATGAAGCCGATGATGAGGGAAATGAGGAGGGATGCCAGAAAAGGAACCCCCATCGAATAGAAACTGAGAGAGGTATAGGCTCCGATCAGGGTCATTTCTCCCATGGCCAAATTGAGCACCCCGGAACATTTATAGATCAACACCCAACCGAGGGCCACCAGGGCGTAAATGCCGCCGACCATGAGTCCTGTTGCGATGGTCATCAAGAATAGATCCATGATTCAATCTCCAAGAGAAATGCGTTCCACGGAAAAGCCTTCCGTTCATCCAACGGCGGATCGATCACCGGATCGTTCGGATCGTCATATCCGTGATGACGTGTGACTGCCTGCCGTCTTCGTATTTGATCGTCGTATCGATGTGCACCGTATCTACATCGGAGTACAGGGCATCGAGGATTTCCTTGTAGCGCTTTTCCACGAAAGCCCTGCGAAGCTTGCGGGTTCGGGTCAGCTCGTCGTCGTCCGCATCGAATTCCTTGTAGAGGTTCGTAAACCGATAGACGCGGGCCGCCTCGGGAAGATCCTTGTTGGCCTGGCGGATTTGTTTTTCGATGAGGTCATAGACTTCGGGTTTTTGGGACAATTCCTGGTAATTCGTGTAATTCATCTTGCGCTCGTCGGCCCATATGCCCACGACCGCATAGTCGATGCACAGGACGGCTGTAATGAAGGCTTTCTTGTCGCCGATGACCCAGGAATCTTTGATATACGGACTGAACTTGAGGCGGGTTTCGAGATATTGTGGAGAGAAGAGTTTGCCGTCCCTGAGGGTGAAGACATCCTTGGTCCTGTCGAAGACGACCAGATGTCCGTCGTCATCGATGAACCCCTTGTCGTCCGAATGCAGCCACCCGTCCCGAATGGCCTTGGCCGTGGCCTCGGGATTCTTGTAATACCCTTTGAACACCGAGGCGCTACGGGTAATGATTTCCCCTTCTTCGGTGATTCGAATTTCGGTCCCTGGGATGGGAAGCCCGACGGTGTCGAACTTGATGTCTCCATTGCGGTGGACCACGGAAATGCCGGCCACTTCCGTCTGGCCGTAGATTTGCTTGAGGTTCACCCCCATGGCATGGAAGAACCGGAAATGATCAGGCCCCATGGCGGCCCCACCGGTGTAAGCATTGCGCACCCGAGAAAGCCCCAGATGGTCCTTCAGTTTCTTCTGAACCGTGATGTAGGCGAACCAGGCCAGAAACCGCCATAGCGGCGGAATGGGTTTCTTCTGAAATTTGAGGTCGGCCACGTGATAGCCGATCCGGCTGGCGAGGTTGTACATGGTCCGCTTCAGCCAGGTCGCATCGAGGTACTTCACCTGAACCGTTCGGGTCATCTGCTCGTACATGCGGGGCGGTGCGAACATGACATGGGGACCGATATCCCGGATGTTTTCCTGAGCCGTCTCCTGAGATTCCGGGAAATTGAGCGTATAGCCGATCTGTAGCCCACAGGAGATGGACATCATCTGCTCCCCGATCCAGGCGAAGGGCAGATAGGATACGTAGTCGTCCGTCGGAAAGCAGGGATCGACCGACATGAGGCTCTGCCCCATGGAGAGCATGTTGTGGTGCGACAGCAGGGCCCCCTTGGGAAGGGATGTCGTCCCCGATGTATAGAAGAGCAGGGCCGTATCGTCGCCGTGCCCTCTTTGGATCAACTGCTCGAAGAGCTCGGGCTTTTCCCGATCGAGCTCTCTTCCCAGGGCTTTCAGATCCTCGAGGCTCATGAGGATATCCTGGTGGTAATGCCGCATCCCCTTGGGATCGTCCCAAATGATTTTCTTGAGCTTCGGGCATTCGCTCACGATCGACAAGGCCTTGTCCACTTCTTCCTGTCCTTCCCCGAACAGGAATTTCGTGTCGGAATGGTCGAGGATGTAGCGCACTTCCTCCATCAGGCAGTCTTGAAAGAGCCACACCCCGACACCACCGGCGCACAAGGCCGCCATCTCCGCCCACAGACCTTCGGGCCGGTTGGCCCCCATCATGGAGACCTTGTCTCCCGGCTCAAGCCCCAAACGGATCAGCCCGAGGGCGATCGCCTTGACATTGTCGAGATAGTCCTGCCAGGTGATGGGCCGCCAAATACCGTATTCTTTTTCGCGCATGGCCACCCGGCCTGCACCGAATCGTTTGGCCTGACGGTAAAACAGCCGTGGAATGGTCAGATCGGTCGTGATATCGGTGGTTGCATCGAATGGTTTGCTGAGATCATGCTCTGGTTGCATACAGGTCCTCTTCCCCGAGATAGGCCTTGATGACTTCCGGATTGCTTTGAACCTCGGCCGGCGTTCCGTCCATGATCATGTTCCCGAAATTCAGGACGAAGACCCGGTCCGAGAGATCCATCACCACTCCCATGTCGTGTTCCACCAGAAGACAGGTCACCTGCCAACGCTTTTCCTCGTTGACATCGAGAATGAACCGGGCCATGTCTTCGACTTCTTCCAGATTGAGCCCGGCCAGGGGCTCATCGAGAATCAACAGCTCCGGCTCCAAGGCAAGAGCCCTGCCGAGTTCCACCCGCTTCTGAAGGCCGTAAGGCAGCATGCCGACCGGTTTGTTCCGGATATGCTCGATTTCGAGCAGATCGATGATCTCTTCCTCGATGAATTTGCGGTGTTCGATCTCCTCCCGTGCCGTCTTCCCGACATAGACAGCTCCGCTCACTATCCCGGACTTCATGTGGATGTGCCGTCCCAGTCGGATGTTGTCGAGCACCGTCATTCCGCCGAAGACCTCCACCTTCTGGAAGGTTCTGGAAATGCCGAGCTTGGCCCGCTCATAGGGCCTCAGGTGATTGATGACCTTTCCTTTGTATCGCACTTCTCCTTTCTGGGGCCGATACACCCCACTGATGCAGTTCATCATGACGGTTTTTCCGGCGCCGTTCGGTCCGATGACGGAATGGATCTCCCCTTTGCGGATCTGGAGCGTCACATCGGAGAGGGCGGTCACCTTTCCAAACAACATGGACACATGCTGGAGTTCGAGAAGCACTTCGTCGGAAGGATTCGGCTTGGCTTGCACCCGTTACATCCTCCTTTTATCTGTTATCGATGAGAATTCAATGGGTTAAAGTCTCAGGCCTTTGATATGAAATCACAATATGAAGATTATTTAGTTTTTATTCGTTTTAATATTGGATGGAATCTATTTAGTCAAGAAGAAAAGCGAGTCGATTCCAAAAAAAATTTACGCCCCCATTTCCAGTACCTGAATGGAACCCTCGTTGTGGGATCGACCTGAGAGGAAAAAAGGGCTTGCTTCCTCGATGCCGCGAAACCTTGCCGAAAGCCGTATGGTGTTTCCGCAAAGCGTACCAAGCGCACGGGACAGAACCGAAATGTTGGCTCTTTGTGTTCTCAGTGGTGAAAGCAGCCCGATGACGGACCGCTGGGACCCAAAGAATCCATACGCTTCCCCGAATCGAGGGTTTCTTCCGGGCAGGATAAAGTTTGCTCGACCGAAGGACTTCGAATCTTGAACTTCATTCGAAAATATAAAACCATTCAATTTTCTCTTGACGTATCAGAAAGGAAGCGATAGGGTGAACAGCAACAGGAGTTCACCCGGCGTCAACCCTCAACAGGAGAACGGCAATGGATTTCGCCTTCACCAAAGAACAGCTTCTGTTCAAGAAAGAAATCATTCAATTCGCCAAAAAGGAAATCGTGCCCCGGGTCAGGGAACACGACCTGAAAGGGGAATTCGATTTCGAGTCGTTTCGCAAAATGGGAGATTTCGGAATCTTGGGGCTGCACTTCCCCGAAGAATTGGGCGGTCAGGGCGCGGATGTCATCACCACGGTGCTGGCCGGAGAAGCCCTGGGCGAGGCAGGGGTCGACGGAGGGCTCACATTGGCCTATGGGGCCCATACGTTCCTGTGTGCGGACACCATTTTCCGTCATGCCACAGATGCCCAGCGCAAGAAATATATCCCAAAACTGGCCTCCGGAGAATGGATCGGCTGCATGGGGCTTTCGGAACCGGATGCCGGCTCGGATGTCGCATCCATGCGCACCGTCGCCGAGAAGAAAGGCGACACCTATGTGCTGAACGGCACCAAAATGTGGATCACCAATGGGCCCATCGCCGATGTGGCCGTCGTGTATGCCAAGACGAACCCGGAGGCCCAGCACGCCGGAATTTCCGCCTTCATCGTCGAAAAAGGAACTCCCGGCTTCAGCGCCGGCCCTCCCCTCATCAAGATGGGTGTGCGCACTTCCCATACATCGGAGCTCATTTTTCAGGATTGCATCCTTCCGGCGGAGAACCTCCTGGGCAAGGAAGGCGAAGGGTTTCTCATGGCCATGCAGACCGTGGAGTGGGACCGCTCGGCCCTGCTGGCGCCTTTCGTCGGCTCGGCGACCTACCTGCTGAAGAAATGCGCCCAGTATGCCAAAGGAAGGGTCCAGTTCGGTCGGCCCATCGGACAGTTCCAGGCCATCAAGCACAAGTTGGCCGACATCCGGATTTTCGGCGAGGCGGCCCGCGCCCTGGTCTACCGCATCGCATGGTGCAAGGATCAGGGAAGGCCCTTGAACCATTTGGAAGCAGCAGTCGCCAAGCTTTTCGTGGGCGACTGGAGCCTCAAGCCCACCAACGATGCGGTCGTTCTTCACGGCGGCTACGGCTACACCCACGAATTCGATGTCGAGCGCATCTTCCGAGACAGCCGCTTGGCCCCCATCGGCGGCGGAACGAGCGAAGTTCAAAAAATGATCATTTCCAAGCTCATGTAGTGTCTGAGCGAACCCCCCGTTTTCAAAGGGGCAAAGGGGCATAGAGGCTAGAGGACCAACAGGAAGATCGCACCGATCCCCCGACATCCCCCTTGACCAGAATTGGAGACGCACCTTGCATCCCATCGGGAAGGAGACACCATGAATTTCGATTTCACCACCGAAGAACGCACCCGAATGGAGGCCATCGACGGGATTTTGACCGGATGGGGATCCCCGACGGACTTCGAAACCCGTTCGAGTATCTCGGCCATCCGCAACCACGCCTTGCAGGCAGCCCGTTCCTTGCAGGCACTCCCCTATGTTGCCGTTGGGAGTCAGGCGGACGTTTCCAGAGCCTGCCTCATGGCCTGCTCTCAGAAAGTGGCCGCTTTCTCCCCTTCGCTTCATCTGACGGTCGATATGGGAATCCGTCTTCCGGTCGGAATCCTTCAGGCCGTTTCAGCCGATACGACATCTTCCGAATGTGCGGAGCTTCTCGAGGGAAACCGGCTTGCAGCCGTTGCCTTTCGGGAATCCACGATGAACGTCATCAACGATCCGCTCACCACCCGCGCCCAAGCCGATGGAACCGATTGGTTGATCCACGGCACCAAGTCCTGGGTCGTCAACGCACCCATTTCGGATGTGCTGCTGGTGGCTGCGGCAGTCGAGGACGGCTGCGGGCTCTTTTGGGTGCCGGCCGACGCCCCCGGGGTTTCGATCGGACAGCCGCTTCAAGCACTCGGCTTCGACGGCGCAGCCATCGCTCACATGGCCTTCGACGGTTGCCGCATTCCCCAATCCAACCGAATCGGCGTGTTCGACAAGCGTGTTTTGATGAACCGCCTGCAGGACATTGAAAACGAAATCCTGATTGCATCCGCCATCGGGCTCATGAAGGCGGCCTTCGAAGAAGCCAAAGCCCACGCCAAGACCCATCGAAGCGGCGGAAAACCCATCATCGCCTATCAGGAAGTCGGCTTCAAACTCTCCGAAATGCTCACCCAACTCCAGACGGCCGAACTGCTGGCCTACCGCACGGCATGGAGCGTCGAAAACGGGGTCGAAGACGTCGAATCCCTGCTGCTCTGTGCCAAGGTGTTCTGTGGGGAAGCGGCCGAAAACGTCACGGGTGCAGCTCTTCAGATTCTTTCCGGAAAAGGCTATTTCGGTCAATCGATCTCGGAGCGAGCCTATCGATGCGCCAAATACACGCAGATCGCAGGCACATCCACCGAAATCGCCCGCGTCCGCATCGGAGACGAGGCGCTCGGGTACAAATGAAGCGATCCAACGGCAGCTCCAAAACGAAGGCAGTCGATATGGAAAACGACACGACATTGGAAACCACCAATCCCAAAAGACCATCCAAACCGCTCACCCGAAGTGCTCTGCGGCGGCAGCGGGAACGGGAAGCCCGGTATCAGACCATTCTACGCTCCGCAGAGCACCTGTTTGCGACCGGCGGCTACCATCAGACGAGCATGGAGCAGATCGCAGACCTGGCGGAAGTATCCGTGGGAACGGTCTATTTCTATTTCAAGAACAAGGAAGACCTCCTCATCCAACTCCTCGATGAAATCGGGTTCGAGCTGCGGAACATGCTCGGGAACGAATTCCGGAAGGCCGACGTGAAGCTGGACGGGTTCCGTCGGGCCGGTGAAATCTTTTTCGATGAGTTCTGCAGAAAGTATCCGAACCGCATCGTCATCATCTACCGGGAATCGGTGGGCCAAAGCAACCAGGTCGAGATTCACCGCAAGCAGATCTTCGAAAAACTGATCGGGGATGTCCGAAACGCCCTGATCCGCATGAACGAAAACAGCGGCGCCCGTTTTTCGAGCGCCGTTTCTGCCGAAGTCATCGCTGTCAGCATCATGGGCATGTTCGAGCGCCTCGCCTACCACTACATGATCTGGCAGGACCGGGCGAACGAAATGAGCACCATCGGCAAGGACGCGGTGGATTTCATCATCGGCGGCATCACCCGCCTGATTCAACCATAGGGAACATGCTGCTTCGGGGGGCTCTCCACGTCCACACGACCTGCTCGGACGGCGAGCTGACCATCGAGCAGGTCATCCGGGTTTACGAAAGCCTGCATTTCGACTTCATCGCACTGACCGACCACGACTACCTGCTGCGCTCCGGAGCCTACGACCGGATCGATGACATCCGGACGAATCTTCTGGTGTTTCGGGGAATCGAAATGACGGTCTTTGAAAAAGGGTATGTTCATATCAACCGGATCGAAGGTGAAACGGAGCATTTGTGCATTTTCAACCATCCGGCGGAGTTGGGGATTCCCGTTGAACGGGTCATCGAACGTATCGATGCCATTCAAGGCCGGATTCCCCTCGATGCCATCGAAATCACTTCTCATGGTTTCAAAACCCCGGAATACGATATCCCTGCGATCGATCTGGCGAAGGTCGCGACCGACGACGCGCATACCCGTCTGGGCTGCGGCAGGGCCTGGATCGAGATGGAATGTCGAAAGGATAAAGATGCTATCCTTCGAGCGATCCGAAAAGGAGATTTTTGGAATTGTTATGCATGACATTTGTTGCGACTTCCAACAAAGGAGCTGAACACCCATGAGCAGACGAGTCGGTATCTGTGCAGTCGCACAAACCCCGTTCAAGCGGGATTATTGGGAGGAGCGCTTTCAGGGGATGGCGCTGATCGTCCTCGAATCGCTTCTCGAGCAGACCGGTCTGAAATTCGACGAGACCGACGGCATCCAGGCCTCCATCAGCGTCTCCGATGACATTTTTGACGCTCGGACCATTTCGGACAACGCCATGACCGATGTCCTGGGCGCGCATTTCGGATGTGAAGAAAAGGTGGCCCAGGAAGGCGCCCAGGCGCTCTACTACGCCACAGCCATGATCCGATCGGGCCATGTCGATACGGTTCTGGTGCTCGGTCACTGCAAGGAAAGCCAAGGACAGAGCCGCAACATGGTGACCCACATGGCCTTCGATCCCTTCTACACCCGGCCGGTCGGCATGGATTTTCAGGCTGCCGCAGGCCTTCAGGCCCAGGCCTATCTGCAGAAATCCGGCATCCGGGAGGATCAGCTCGCCCGCATCGTCGTCCGGGCCAGAAACAACGCCAAACGGTTTCCGCTCCCGCTCGAAATCGATCCGGTAGACCCAACCGAGGTCCGGAACTCCCCGATGCTGGCGGACCCCATCCGCAGCCTACACGCCTATCCCGTCACCGACGGCGCGATCGGCATGATTGTCGCAGCCGAAGAGCGGGCCCGTGCCATCTGCCCCAACCCGGTCTGGATCACGGGTGTCGGCAATTGCATGGACAGCTTTTTCCTGGGAGATCGGGACATCACCGCCAATTTCGCCCTGAAACAAGCCTTGCAACGTGCCTGCCGAAGGGCGGAAATCGACCGGCCCCAAGACGCCTTCGATGTCGTCGAACTCTCCGATCTATACGCCTACCAGCTCCCGCTCTGGTGTGAGGGCATCGGTCTATGTCCCGAAAACCGGGCGCAGGACTGGCTCGATGCCGATGGTCTCGACAACCACCGCGTCAACCTTTCCGGAGGAACGCTGGCCGGCTCACCACTGATTCTCGGCGGGCTTTCCCGGGCCGCATCCGTTGCCCTCCAGTTGATGGGAAAAGCGGGGGATGCCCAGATCGACGGCGCCAGACGAGGGCTCGCCCACGGTGTCATGGGGCCTGCCGGGCAGTTTCATACGGTTCTCGTCCTCGAACGAGACGGATCAGGGAGGTAAGACAAACCATGAAAAAGAATCGCAACGTCGGTATCGTCGGCATCGGTCAATCGGTGTTTTCCAGCCATCGGGAAGAAGTGAATCAGCCGGAGATGATCCACGAGGCAGTCGTCGAAGCCCTCGAGATGGCCGGCATCACGATGGCGGATGTCGATTGCGTCGTTCACGGCAACATGGAGCTCTTCGAAATGGTGCACCAGCCCGACCTGTGGCATACGATCGGCACAGGGGCTTGGGGAAAGGAAACCTTGCGCATCACAACGGGCGGCACCACAGGGGCCACCCTGGTCGCGGCAGCCGATCACCTGGTCGCCTCCGGGCTTCATGACATCGTTCTGGCCATCGGTTTTGAAAAATTGCAGGAAGGGCACACCACGGGCGGGATCACCAACATGGCCGATCCGCTCTGGGGAAGGCAACTGCAGACAGGGGCGCTGACCGGCATGACGGCAGCGGCCATCATCGATGAGTTCGGCGCCGAACGCGCCCGGAAGGCGGCGATGACCTACCGCATCCTCATGGACAAGCATGCCATGAGAAACGAAAAGGCCCATCGCAGACTCGGGCTCGAGTTCGATCAGGCAGACGAGCTTGCGGTCAACTCCCCGGCGCTGGTCGGCGAGCTTCGGATGATCCACATGTGCAGCCAGAGCGACGGGGCCTGCGCCATGATCTTCGCCTCCGAAGAAAAAGCCAAACAGCTCTGCGCCCAACCGGCCTGGATCCGGGACCACATCACCGTTCATCGGGAGGAGATGTTCTGCATTTTCGGAAATGCCCCAGTCCTCTCCACCCACCGCTATGCAGCCCAGAAGCTTTTTGCCCGAAACGGGATCACCGATCCCCTCTCCCAGATCGATGTCTTTGAAATGTACGACCCCTCGAGCTGGTGGGGTATGGACTGGCTTCGGGAATTCCTGATGCTCGAAGGAGACGCCCATCTTCGGATGGTGGAAAACCACGATATCGCCATCGAGGGGACCTTCCCGGTCAATCCGTCGGGCGGGGTCATCGCCTCCAATCCCATCGGCGCAACCGCCATGGTGCGGGTGGCCGAAGCGGCCCTGCAGATCATGGGAAAAGCCGGTGCGCATCAGGTGCCCAAACCGGTACGTCAGGCCATGGCTTCGGGATTCGGCGGTACGATGTGGACGGTGTTGTTTCTGCTGACCAAAGACATCCCTGCGTTGGATGAAAGGCGATAGGCGATAGGCATTGGGCGATGGGCGATAGACGATAGGCGTTGGATGGATAGATGATTGCCCGGAGTATCCATCCCGGGAATCGATACGATCCGCTCGGACGAGAAGGATCGCTTCATGAACGGAGGAAACATGAACCTTGGACAATACCTGGATGAGGCCGTTCAGCGCTACGGCTCTCAGCCGTATCTGCGGTTTTACGAGGAAACCTTGACGTTTGCGGATTTCGGCAGGCGGGTCGATATCCTGGCCAACAAACTGGCCAAACTCGGCTTTAGACCTGGGGACTTCATTCACGTGCTGGTGCAAAACAGCCCCGAAACCCTGATCAGCTATTTCGCCATCCAGAAGATCGGCGCGGTGGCAGGACCCATCAACGGCTGGTGGAAAGGCCCGGAAATCGAATACCTCCTGAACGACTCCCAGGGAGTGGGCCTCATCATCGAAGACCAATATGTGCCGATCCTGAAGGAAATCCGGGATCGCTGCCCGCATCTGAAAACCGTGATCGAGGTCGGAAAAGACCCGCAGCCCGGACACATCCCCTTTGCATCCCTTCTGGAAGACCCGGATGCCTCCCCGGTCACCTGCCCCTGCGAGGCGAACGACACGGCCTACATCTTTTATACGTCCGGAACGACGGGAAACCCCAAAGGCGTTCTCTTGTCCCACAGAAACGTCATCGCAGACGTCGAAGGGGTGACGGAGGCGCTGCACCTCGAAGCCGGTCAGACCGTGCTCTGCTTTCTGCCCCTCTTTCACGTGAACGCCATGCTCACCTGCGCCTTCAGCCTGGGGGCGGGCATCACGGTGGTGTTGCGCCGGGCATTCAGCGCCTCGGAATTCTGGGAAGTGGTGGACCGCTACAAGGTCAACTTTTGGTCCGCAGTGCCTGCCGTCTACCAGATTCTGCTGAGCGACCCGAGCCGTCAGAAATACGACTTAAGCTCGCTCAAGTTCGGGATCTGCGGCGCAGCCCCCCTCACCCAGGAAACCTTCACCCAATTTCAGGAAACCTTCAACATCCCCATCGTCGAAGGCTACGGATTGACGGAGGCCACCTGTGTGAGCACCCTCAACCCGCGAGACGGCGTGCGCAAGGTCGGCTCCATCGGATTGGCCCTTCCGGGGCAGCAGGTGCTGATCGTGGATGAAGAGGGTCGGGAGTTGCCGCCGGGGCAGGCCGGAGAGATCGTCATTGCAGGCGATGTCGTCATGAAAGGCTATTTCAACCGGCCCGAGGAGACGGCAGCCACCATCGTAAACGGCTTTCTGCACACCGGAGACGTGGGCTACAAGGACGAAGACGGCTACATCTTCATCGTCGACCGGATCAAGGACATGATCATCCGGGGCGGGGAAAACATCTATCCCAAGGAAATCGACAACCTGCTCGCCACCCATCCCAAGATTCAGGAAGCCGCAACGGTCGGCGTGCCCGATCCGACGATGGGGGAAGAAGTCAAGGTGTTCGTGAAGGCCCTCGACGACAGTTTGACGGAAGAAGAGGTCATCGAATACTGCAAACAGCATCTGGCCAAGTTCAAGGTGCCGAAGTACGTCGAGATTCTGGAAGAAGACTTCCCGAGGTCTCCCATCGGAAAAGTCCTGAAAAAAGAGCTGCGCAAATGGGGACTGACGCCAAGGCCCAAGAAGGCCAAAGGACCGGAAGTGACGGTGGCAGACATCTTCGGAACGATGGAATCCCGGGTCAACCCGGAAGGGGTGGCCGGGATCACGGCCAATTACGGATATGTCATCACCGGAAGCGGCGGCGGTGAGTGGACCGTGTGTGTCGCAGACGGCAAGGTCAAGGTTCTCGAAGGGCTGCATTCCCCCAACGTCACCACCACCGTTTACGCCAAAGACTGGATCGATCTCACCCTCGGAAAACTCGACGGCATGACGGCCTTCACTTCCGG
>Ga0272446_1004155_pt1 | contig 17404 bp, 15 predicted proteins | sample YNPCB0061_FD_194587 | JGI IMG/M metagenome (GOLD analysis project Ga0272446, IMG submission 194587) | Hot spring microbial mat communities from Yellowstone National Park, WY, United States - YNP-CB-006-1 | ecosystem: Environmental > Aquatic > Thermal springs > Hot (42-90C) > Sediment | place... | reverse complement strand
GAACCCCTACCTGGCCATCCGCGTGAAGGGCGCCAAGGCAGGGGACAAGGTGGTGGTGAGCTGGGTGGACAACACCGGCGACAAAAATACCGCCGACGCCGTCGTAGGCTGATTCCCATACCGGCACCCGCCGGCATTTTTCCTGAGAAGAGGAGACATCGATGAACTGGAAACTTTACAGTCTGGCTACCGCCTTGGCGGTGGCCGCCCCCCTGGCCTGGGGTGAGGCCAGCGTGGCGGAATACCGCGCCGCCCTGGCGGACAAGGATGGCAACCCCGGCAGCCTGATCATCGAAAAGGGGGGCGAGCTGTTCAAGTCCCCCCGGGGCCCGAAGAACGTGAGCTTGGAAAAATGCGATTTCGGCCTGGGGGCCGGCAAGCTGAAGGGCGCCGCCGCCCAGATGCCGCGTTACTTCAAGGACACGGACCGGGTTCAGGACGTGGAATCCCGCCTGGTGACCTGCATGGTGACGCTGCAAGGCTTTGACGAGAAAGAAATCAAGGCCAAGCTTTACGCGGATCACCGTATCAATGAGGACAACACCCCGCTGGAAGCCATGGCCGCCTATGTGTATGCCCAATCCGACGGCATGCCCATCAACCCGCCCATGAAACATCCCAAGGAAAAGGAAGCGGTGAAGCTGGGCGAGGCCCTGTTCTGGAACCGCTACGGCCCCATGGACTTCTCCTGCGCCACCTGCCACTCGGAAGACAACAAGCGGGTGCGCCTGCAAGCCCTGGTGAACCACTACAACAAGAAAGACATCTCCGCCACCGTGTCCGCCTGGCCCACCTACCGGGTGTCCCACGGCGCCATCCGCAACATGCAGCACCGCATGTGGGATTGCCACTGGCAGATGCGCCTGCCGGACATCGACTACGGCTCACCCGCCGCCGTCGCCATCATCGCCTTCCAGGCCAACCAGGCTCGGGGCGAGAAGTTCAACCTGCCTGGCATGAAGCGTTGAGAGGAATTTGACCATGAACCACGTATTGACCCTGAGTACCCTCTGCGCCGCCCTGACCCTGAGCCTTTCCGCCCATGCCGGCGATCCCAAGGCGGGGAAGCCCGACCCCAAACTGCGCGCCCTGGTGGACCAGGCCATTGCCGCCAGCTTTCTGCCCGGCGAAGGCCAGGACTTGAGCCGTCTGAAACAAGACGATACCCAGCGCATCTGCAGCGACACCCGCAACAACCCCGATGCCAAGCAGGCTGCGGACATCACCGCCCGGGAAGCTGGCAACATCAAGCATCCCGAAAACGGCAAGCTGATGGGAGACTGGAAGAAGGGCGAAAAGCTGTTCGCGGCCGGTTTCGGCATGCGCATCGGCAAAATCGAGCCTGATCCGGTCGCCAAACAGAAAGGCGGCAACGGCGGCAACTGCTATGCCTGCCACGCGGCGGACCCCAAGGAAGTGGCGGCCGGCAACGTGGGTCCCAGCCTCACGGGTTATGGCAAGCTACGGGGCACGGGTGATGACATCGTCAAATACACCTACGAGAAGATCTACAACCCCCAGGCCTTCACCGCCTGCTCCAGCATGCCGCGCATGGGCCACAACGGCATCCTCACACCCGAGCAGATCGCCGACATCACGGCCTACCTGCTGTCGCCCGAGTCGCCGGTGAACAAGTAGTAAACCGCATCTCCTCCAGCCGGGCCTGGCCCGGTTTTTCCACCGCCCTTCGGGGCGGTTTTCATTGCTCCGCCAAGAGGGCCTCCAGGCGGGCCACGGTCTCCGGCGCATCCCACTCGATGGAGCCGATGAGGCCCATGCGCACCCGGCCCCGCTTGTCCACCACGTAGCTGGTGGGAAACACGAAGGCCTGCCAGGGTTTCAGGCTCACGCCTTCTTCATCCACCAAGATGGGAAAGTTGACGGGGGTTTGCATGAGAAACGCGTGCACGGCCTCGGCGCTTTCACCCGCGTTCACCCCCAGAATGGCGAAGGGCTGGTCCTGCATGAGCTGGTTCAGCCGGTTCATGGAGGGCATTTCCTTGCGGCAGGGAGGGCACCAGGTGGCCCAGAAGTTCACCAGCACCACCTTGCCGCGCAGCTGCTTCAGATCCATGGTGCCGCCGGCCAGGACAGGCAGATTCAAAGGCGCGGCGGCCCTGGGGACCAGGTCCTTGAGCTCGGCGGCACCGGCCTGGGCAGTCAGGAACAGGGATAACAACAAGGCAAACGGACGGATCACGGTTTTTTCTCCCCAAGCAGGTCTTGCAACAACTGCCACACGGTGTCGCCCAGCCGGGCGCCGGCGGCCACTTCCTGTTCCGTGGCATCCGCCCGGCGATAGAAGCCGTCCCGCAGGCCGGGCAGGACGGTGAGCCGGACCCGGCTGCCGGCGGCCTCCAGACGTTCCTTCAGACGATCCCGCCACCAGAAGCCGGCGGAAGCCTTGGGCACCAGCAAAGCCAGTTGCTCGCGGGTGGCATCCACCACGGCGGCATAGGCCGGCTCGGCCCCCGCTTCGATATCCCGATAAAGCAAGGGGAAAAGCAAGGCCGTGCCCGCCGTGCCCACCCCCAGCCGGTCCCGGGCCTCGCGGGCAGCCCGCAGGGCCAGGTCGGCCATATGGCCGGAAGCCACCAGCAGGAGGGGGCGGCCCGGCTGGCGTCGGTGAACGGCCGCCAGCCAGTCCCCCAGGTCCCGGTCCGGCACGTTGGCCATGCTGCCGGGCAACTGGGGCAGGAAATAGGGGGCCAGCCAGTCCGTGAGCCAGACCTCGGCCCCCTTGGCCGCCAGGCTCGCCGCCGCCCGCCGCTCCGCCTCCACCTCGCCGTACTGGCCGGTGAACCACAGCACCAGGGGCCCCTGGGGAGCGGCATATTGGCGGCTCACCACCTCCACGCCGGAAGGCAGGACAACGACCTGCTCCGCTTCCGCCCAGGCGGCGGCAGAGCACAGCAGGCCAACGAGAAAAACGAACAGGGAACGCGACATGGCGAGGGTTATACGGTGGCCATGGCAGGGCGGCAATCCGCCAAATCTACCGGCTCAGTGGTCCACGTCCACCACATAGCGGCCCGTCACGCCGCCGGCCAGGAGGCGTTGCGCCGCCGGGACGGCTTCGCTCAGGCCGATGGTGTGCGCCAGGCCTGCCAGGTCCGCCGGGGTGATGTGCCGGGCCAGCAGCGCCCAGGCCGCCTGGCGGCGGGGCAAATCCGCATAGACGGAATCGATGCCGTACAGGGTGACGCCCCGCAGGATGAAGGGCGCCACGCTGGCGGGAAAATCCATGCCCATGGCCAGGCCACAGGCGGCCACGGCGCCGTGCCGCTTCACCTGGGCGCAGGCATTGGCCAGGGCGTGGCTGCCCAGGGCATCCACCACAGCGGCGAAGCGCTCCTTTTGCAGCGGCTTGCCGGGGGCGGCGAAGTCGGCCCGCGCCAGCACCTCCGCCGCCCCCAGGGCCTTCAGGTAGTCCGCGCCCGCTGCCTTGCCCGTGAGGGCGGCCACCTGGAAACCCAACCGCGCCAGCAGCAGCACCGCCACGGACCCCACCCCGCCGGTGGCGCCAGTCACCAGCACCGGCCCGTCCTCCGGCCTGAGGCCATGATGCAGCAGGGCCTGCACGCACAGGGCCGCCGTGTAGCCGGCGGTGCCGATGGCGGCGGCATCGAAGGTGGAGAAGGGCGCGGGGATCTGCACCGCCCACTCGCCGGGGACCCGCGCGTACTGGGCCAGGCCGCCCCAGCGGGTTTCCCCCAGGCCCCAGCCGTTCACCGTGACCGCATCCCCGGGCACGCAGGCCGGGTGGGATGAGCTTTCCACCACCCCGACGGCGTCGATGCCCGGCACCATGGGCCAGGCCCGCACCACTGGCGAACGGTGGGCGATGGCCAGGGCGTCCTTGTAGTTCAGGCAGGCGTGGCTGATACGGATCAGGACATCGCCGTCGGGCAATTGGGCCATGTCCAGGTCGGACAGGCGGGCGGCGAACGCCGGCTGGTTTTCCAGCAGCAGGGCCTTGAAGGTCATGGTGGGCTTCCGGGGCTATGAAGCCGCCGATGGTGCGGCGTACCCCGGACCAGCGCAAGGCCCGGTCAGTGGATGTGCATGCCCGCGCAGAGGATGCCGGGATCATTGGCACCGGAGGTGGCCATGGTCTCCAGGTTGCGCAGCACCAGCAGGCTGGCGGCCTCCATCCTGCCCAGCTCTTCCAGTCCCGCAGCGTGTTCGCCTGCGCGGAAATGGCGGAGGGCCTGAACGCCGTGGCCGTGCACGGCCATGTGGGGCGACTCCACCTCCTTGTAGCCGGGCAGCCTGGAGAAACAGTTCCGGCCGTCCCCTTCGTAATACCACTTGCCCAGGCGACAGGCGGTATGGCTGGCGAAATCCCCTTCCTGCTTGTCTGAAAGCCCCAGGAACACCTTGTACACCTCCATCTTGTACACCAGGTGGTCCACCTTGGCCGTCTCCACGAAGCAGCGCAGGGCACTGGCGGCGATGGTGCCCACCATGTCGCTGGAGGAGTCCATCAGGGCCCGCATGCCTTCATGGGCCCGCTCGCCGTTGGCGCTGATGCTCTGGGTCTGAGCCGGGTCCACCACCACCTGGGAGCGGACCTGCTCGGCCTCTTCCTGCACAGTGCTGACCAGTTGGGAAATTTCTTCCGTGGCGCGGCGGGTGCGTTCCGCCAGCTTCCTGACCTCGTCGGCCACCACGGCGAAGCCCCGGCCGTACTCCCCCGCCCGGGCCGCCTCGATGGCCGCGTTCAGGGCCAGGAGATTGGTCTGTTCGGCGATATCGTGGATCAGCTGCACGATGCCGCTGATCTCGCCGGTGCGGCCATGCAGGTGGCTTACGGCGCTGGCGGTATGATTGAGACGCTCGACGAAGCCCCCCAAACTGCCGGCCATCTGGCCGATCACATCCAGGTTGGAGCCTACGTCCTGGCAGGCCGAGCCCACCTTTTCCGTCTCCTGCTTCATGGCCTGGGCCAGGGCCGCCAGGGATGCCTGGGACTCCTTCATAGAGTCGCTGAAGCTGCCGATGTGCCGGGCCACGCCCGTCAGCAGTTGAATCCGGGTGTCATGGCCGGCCACCTCGGCCTGCCTCGCCCGGCTTTCCGCCAGGGCGGCTTCCAAACGCCCGCGCAAGCTTGCGTTTTCCTGTTCCAGTTCCAGGGCGCGCTCACGCAAGGCATTTTTTTTCTTGTTCTGGCCAAAAAACATTATTTCCCCCCATATTGACCACACTTGTTCCAGAGATATCGGCCGATTTGCCAGGAACTTTACTGAATTGAATACCCGTAGGTTTTTACAGGGGTATGAATACCGGCGCGCGGTGGGGGCGGGGTGGTGGCTGGGGCGGGTCAGTGGCCGGGCCCCCGGCCGTTCAAGGCCCCGAGGGCGTCCCGCATGTGCCACACCATGTAAAGCCCTGGCACCGCCGCCGCCACCGAGAAGAGGAAGAAGGCGGGCCAGCCCACGGATTCGGCCAGCACCCCGGACACGGGACTCACATAGATGCGACCCACCGCTGCCAGGGCCGACAGCAGGGCGTAGTGGGTGGCGGTAAAGCGATGGTTGCACAGGCCCATGAGCAGGGCCACGAAAGCCGCCGTGCCCATGCCGCTGGAGACGTTCTCGAAGGCGATGGCGGCCATGAGCAGGCCGTCGATGTGCGTGGCCGTAGCCAGGGCCACGAAGCCCAGATCGAAGGGCGGCAGCTCGAAGCTGCCCCAGGCCCCCTTGCCCAGCACCGCCAGGGCATAGAAGCCGAAATTGGACAGCAGTTGCAGCACACCGAAGGCCAGCAGGGACTGGAACAGGGACAGGCGCAGCATGAGGGTACCCGCCAGCAGGGCGCCGAAGATGGTGAGCCAGATGCCGATGATCTTGTTGACGATGCCCACCTCCGCCTGGCTGAAGAGCATGCCCTGGATGAGGAAGGGCGTGGTGAGTGCCCCTGCGAAGGCATCCCCCAGCTTGTACAGCACGATGAGCAGCAGGAAGGCCCAGGCCCCGGGCTGGGCGAAGAAGCTTTCCAGGGAACGGTTCAGGGTCTCGAAGCGGGCCGTCTTCGCCGCCCACCCGCCCAGGGGCAGGGCCAGGGCGATGCTGGAGAGCACGAACAGCAGCTGGACCCACTTGTCGGGATCGTCCGGATGCAGGCCCAGGCCCATCAGGGCCCAGCGGGCGGCAAAGGCCCCGGTCAGCACCCCGGCCAGCAGGGCCAGGAACCCCAGCACCTCCCGCTTCGGCTCGGAGGCCAGCGGTTTGGCGGCCCCGGCGGCCTTGGGCAGGGTGAGCAGGGAGACCGCCGCCGCCGCCGCGAAGATGCCCGCCATGGTGCGGTACACCGCCCCCCAGCTACCCCACTGCTCCGCCCAGATGAGGGCGATGCCGCCGGACAGGATCATGGCGATGCGGTAGCCGAATACGGACAGGGACGCCCCCAGGCCCCGCTCCTTCGGTTCCAGCACGTCGGTGCGGTAGGCATCGATGACCACGTCCTGGGAGGCGGACAGAAAGGCCACCCCCACCGCCGCTGCCGCGAAGAGCAGAGGGGCGTCCTTGGGCGACAGGCCCGCCATCCACCACAGCATGGCCGCCAGGGCCAGTTGGGCGAGCACCAGCCAGCCCCGCCGCCGCCCCAGGAAAGGCGGCTCGAAGCGGTCCATCAGCGGCGCCCACAGGAACTTGAAGGTGTAGGGCACCCCCACCAGGCCCAAAAAGCCGATGGTGGCGATGTCCACGCCATCCACCGTGAGCCAGGCCTGCATGGCCTGACCGGTGAGGGCCAGGGGCAGGCCCGAAGCAAAGCCCAGAAAGAGGACCGCCGCCAGGCGGTGCAAGGACGCCAGGGAATGGGTCATAAGGCAACGCGCAACAGATTACGCGCGATGGTGTAGCAGTGCAGGCTGGTGGGCATGAATTCGATTTCCGACGAACCGTCGTTGCCAATGCCGCTGGTGCTCAGGGTGGTGACCAGGGGGCGCCGGGTCAGGGGATGCCTGGCCGCGAATTCCCGTATGCCGCGCAATTCGCTGAAGTCGGCATAAGCGGTGTCGGACCATTTGATCTCCACCGCGAACCGGGGCTTCTGCGTGCGGATGTCGATGGACACCAGGTCCACCTCCAGATCGGTGCGCCCCTGTTTCCAGCGTGCGTAATGCAGCGACTGGATCGTGCTGGTGTCATGCAGCCACTGGCTCCAGACGGCGGTTTCCGCCAGCGCACCCATGGCCGGGTCGCTGGCAGCCGCGTAGCCGAACAACGCGGCGCGGATGGAAGGATTGGTCAAATAGACCTTGAACGTGCGGGCGCGCTGCATGCGTCTTGCTGTCTCATCCACCCGGTGTACCCGCTTGATGAGGAAAGCCGCTTCCAGGTATTCCAGGTAATCGAGCAGCTTCTGCTTGCCGATCCCCGTGTCCTTGGACAGTCCCTCCGGGCTCAGTTCGTCACCCGTGTTGTAGGCCAGTACGTTGAAAAAGCGGTTCAGCTCCTGAGTGTCGCCGATGCCATACAGGCTAGGCAAATCCTTCAGCAGCACCTTGTCCACGATGTCCTGACGCAGGAAGCGGGTCGGGTTCTCCCGCACGGCGGGGTTCATCACCGCCTCGGGGAAGCCGCCGTAATTCAGATAGTTCACGAACTCGACGTTCAACGCCTCGATGCTGAGCGCCCGGTAAGCCGGCGCGCGGCCCGGCTCGGCCGGCTCCTCGGCAATCAGCCTGCCTTCCTGTCCGGCGAAATCCAGGTATTCGGAAAAGGTCAGGGGCGGCAGCATGAAATCGGTGAAGCGCCCCGCCCCCGACTCCCGACTCTTCATGCGCAGCGCCGCCGCCGCCGAACCGCTGGCGACGAAGCGGATGGCCCGGAACGTATCCACCAGCGACTTGAGGTGGACCTCCCAGTCCTTCAGGTACTGGATCTCATCGAAAAAGACCCACAGCCGCCTGCCTTCGGCATGGCGGTGCAATTCCATGAATGTCCTGACCAGGCTTTCCAGGGAACGTCCGGAATACAGCGGCGTGTCTAGGGACACATACAGGATGGTGTTGCCGGCCACGCCCTGATCCAGCAGGGCCTGGACCGCATGGGCCAGCATCACCGTCTTGCCTACCCGGCGGGGGCCGATCAGCACCACCGCCCGGTGCACGTCCACCGCCTCGATCAATTGCATGAAGGGTGCGAAGTAGGCCCGGCGCGGCCATTCCCTGCGTTCAGCATCGATACCCCCACCCGCCATCCACCATGGGTTGTCGAACGCCAGTCGCTTTTGCACGTCCGCCAGGGGAATCTCAAAAGGTTTTGCCATAGGCCTGTCGAAATGATCTTAGTTTGTCGTATTAAGCATAATAAATAGCGCTTAATTATCCGATCTGTATTTTTTCTCTTATAATCATAGGGTTACGACGTATGCTTAACTACCTGCCGACGACATTTGACTGGCTTCCTGATCCACTTGGTGGATACGCAGTTCCCGCTGCGGGTACGGGATGGTGATGCCTGCTTCCCTGAACAGACGCCAGATGGCCAGGTTGATGTCGGAGCGCACATTGGCCAGGCCATTCTGGGGGTCTTTGATCCACACCCGCAGTTCCAGCTCGATGCCGCTGTCGCCGAAGCGCATCAGGCGGGCGGCGGGAGCGGGCTCGGCCAGCACCCGGGGGCTGGCCTGGGCCGCTTGCAGCAGCAGGGCCATGGCCTGCTCCGGGTCGTTGTCATAGCTGATGGATACCGGCAGCTTCACCCGCACGTTGGGGTCCGAGTAGCTCCAGTTGATGACCTGGGTGGTGATGAGGGTCTCGTTGGGGATGAGGCGCTCCACGCCTTCCCGGTCCCGCACCACCACGTAGCGGGCGTGGAGTTCCTGCACCCAGCCGAAGGTATTGTCGATGCTGATGACGTCGCCGGGGCGGATGGAGCGGTCGAACAGGACGATGAAGCCGCTGATGAAGTTGCTGGCGATGCGCTGCAGGCCAAACCCCAGGCCGACGCCCACGGCGCCGCCGAACACCGCCAGGGCGGTGAGGTCGATGCCCACGGCATCGAGGGCCAGCAGAAAGGCCAGCACCAGCAGCACGAACTTGGACAGCTTCACCAGGGCCACCCGCATGCTGACATTGATGTAGCTGGACTGGCTGATGCGGTTCTCGATGAGGCGCCCCGCCCAGAGGGCCAGCACCCACAGCAGGGCCAGGGTGAGGAGCAGCTTGCCCGCCTCCAGCACCGAGACGCGGGTCTGGCCCACCTGCATGGCCACGCCGTCCAGGGCCTCCAGCACGGCGGGGAGCCAGCCCAGCAGGTGCAGGGCCACCACCAGCCAGACGGAGGTGGCGATGAGGCTTTCCCAGGCCTTCACCGCCGGGCCGGGCTGGAAGGTCTTGCGCAGCAGGTAGACGACGATGCGGATGGTGGCCAGGGAGGTGAGCAGGGGGACTGCCAGGTTGAGCAGGTCCACCGGGTAGCCCTTGTAGGCCAGCAGGGCCCGGCCGGCGAACACCCCCAGGAGCATGCTGATGGGGTACAGGATGCGTTGCAGGGTCTTCAGGGCCAGGCCGCGCACGGCGGCTTCCGTGTTTTGCGCGTTGTGCTGGGCCAGGCTTTGGCCCAGGGTGCGGTGTACCAGCAGGGCGCCCGCCGCCGCCAGCGCCAGCACACCCACCTCCCACCAGAACAGGGGGTGTTGGATCAGGGTGTGCCAGGTTTCCAGCAGGGCCTGGAGGTCGTCGGGCAGGGGAAAGGGCATGGCTCGCGTCCGTGAAGGTTTGGCGGAACATACCGGAAACTCCGGGGCCGCGGCAAAGTCCGGCCTCCTGGCCGGAATCCGCCAACGGGCCTATACAATGGCTTATCCCGGAGCCCGAGATCGCCCATGACCTCACCCAGCCCAGCCGCCCCGTCCGCCTCCCCCAACGCCCTCATCCAGGCCACGGCCGACCACCTGGCCCGCTTCGCTCCCTTCGACGGCATGGCCCGGGAGCATCTGCTCTGGCTGGCGGAACGCCTGCAGATGGGCTATTTCGCCAAAGGCGAGGTGCTGCTGGACCCCGGCCAGGGGGAGGTGACCCGCCTGTTCATCATCAAGCAGGGTATCGTCCAGGGGGAACGGGAAGGCTCCGGCGCCTGGCTGGAACTGCACGAGGGAGAATCCTTTCCCCTGGGGGCCCTGCTGTCGAAACGCCCCGCCATTTCCACCTTCCGCGCCCAGAGCGACGTGTTCACCTATGAGCTGCCGGCGGCGGATTTCCACGCCCTGCTGAAGCGGTCGCCGGAATACCACGACTTCTGCACCCGGCGCATTGCCGCCCTGCTGGCCAAATCCCAGCAGAGCCTCCAGGCCCGCTACGCCACCAGCGTGTCGGACCCGCATTCCCTCCAGGCGCCCCTGTCCAGCCTGGTCAAGCGCGCCCCGGTGACCTGCGCGCCGGAAACCCCCCTGCGGGCGGCCCTGGAAACCATCCAGGCCAGCGCCATCAGCGCCATCGTCGTGGCCCGGGAGGACAAGCCCTTGGGCATTTTCACCGTGCGGGACCTCATCAGCCGGGTGATCCTGCCGGGCACCCCCCTGGACACCCCCATGCAGACGCTGATGACCCCCGCGCCCGTGGCCCTATCGTCCAGCGACCATGCCTTCGAGGCGGCCCTGGTGATGGCCCAGGGGGGGTTCCGCCATGTGCTGGTGGTGGACGCCGGGCGCCTGGTGGGCGTGCTGTCGGAGAAGGACCTGTTCTCCCTGCAAAGGGTGGGGGTGACGGGCATTTCCGCCCATATCCGCACCGCCCGGGAACTCACGTCCCTCCAGGCAGCGGCGGCGGACATCCGCCAGCTGGCCCACAACATGCTGGCCCAGGGCGTCACCCCGGAGCAGCTCACCCAGCTCATCTCCACCCTCAACGACCTGCTCACCCAGCGCGTCATCGAGCTGGAACTGGCCCGGGACCCGGCCGCGGCGGCCATGGAATTCTGCTGGCTGGCCCTGGGTTCGGAAGGCCGCCTGGAGCAGACCCTCAACACGGACCAGGACAACGGCATCCTCTTCACCGTGCCCCAGGGGCAGGACGCCGAGGCAGCGCGCCAGGTGCTGCTGCCCTTCGCCAGGCGGGTCAACGAGGCCCTGGCGGCCTGCGGCTTCCCCCTGTGCAGCGGCGAGGTCATGGCCAGCAATCCCAGATGGTGCCTGTCCCTGGCGGAATGGCAGCGCACCTTCGCCCAGTGGATCGACCACGGCGATCCCGACGCCCTGCTCAACGCCAGCATCTTCTTCGACTTCCGCGCCCTGTTCGGCGCCACCCACCTGAGCACCACGCTGCGGGAATGGCTGCGGGAGGCAGTGCGCAAGAACCCCCGCTTCCTGCACCAGATGACCCTGAACGCCCTGCGCAACCGCCCCCCCCTGGGCATGGTGCGGGACTTCGTCACCAGCGAGGAGGACACCCTGGACCTGAAGCTCAACGGCGTCACCCCCTTCGTGGACGCGGCCCGCATCTACAGCCTGGCCCACGGCATCACCGAGACCAACACCCTGGCGCGACTGCGGGCCATCGCCGGGCCCCTCCGGCTCAAGCCCCAGGACGCCGACGCCTTCGCCGATGCCTTCCTGTTCATCCAGCTCCTGCGCCTGCGCCTGCACCACGAACAGAACGCCCGCCAGGAGGCCCTCACCAACAAGATCAACCCGGACAGCCTCAACGACCTGGACCGGCGCATCCTGAAGGAGGCCTTCCGCCAGGCCCGCAAGCTGCAAACCCAGCTGGGGCTGGATTACCAGGCCTGACGCACAAGGCGCGCCACACTCGCCCCGTGCCTACTGACTGACCGCCCCCGGAAAGCGCACCACGAACACCGTGCCGCGCCCGGCCGCGCCGTCCCCCACCTCCACCCGGGCGCCCAGCCGCTCCGCCGCCTCCCGCACGATGGCCAAACCCAGACCGCTGCCCGGCTGGGCGCTGCCCGCCAGGCGGAAGAAGCGCTGGAACACCTTTTCCCGCATCTCCGGCGGAATACCGGGGCCGTCATCCTCCACCCGCAGCCAGGGCGCGGCGCCGTCTCCGGCGCGATCCCGCCCCACGCTGACCGTGACGTGGCCCCCGGCCGGGGTGTAGCGCACGGCATTGTCCACCAGGTTGTCCACCAGGTCGGTGAGCACCGATTCCTGAGCCTCCACCGCGATGCCCGTGGCCGGCCCTTCATAGCCCAGGTCCACGTCCTTCTTCAGGGCCTCGCCGGCCCACTGGGCGGCGCTGTCCCGGGCCAGCAGGCACAGGTCGATGCGTTCCGGGCCGCCCTCCGGTCTCGCCTCGGGGGCATTGCGCGCCAGGGCCAGCAACTGGTTCACCAGCCGGGCGCAGCGCTTGGCCCCCTGGCAGATGCCCTGCAACGCGTCCCGGGTGGCGGGCGGCAGGTCCTCCCGGTTGGCCAGCTCGGCCTGGGACACCAGGCCGGCGAAGGGGGTGCGCAGCTGGTGGGCGGCGTTGGCCACGAACTGGCGCTGGCTTTCCATGGCCATTTTCAGGCGCTCCAGCAGGCGGTTGATCTCGCGGATGAAGGGCTGCACCTCCCCCGGGGCCTGGGACTCATCCAGGGGACTGAGGTCATCCTGGCGGCGGGCGGCCACCTGGCGCCGCAGCCGCTCCAGGGGTTCGAAGCCGTGGTTCAGCCCGATCCATACGGCGAAACCGGCGATGACGATGAACATGAACTGGGGTACGACGATGTTGCCCAGGATGCTGCGCCCCAGGGCCTGGCGGGCGTCCACCGGCTCGGCCACCTGCACCATGTAGTCGATGCCCTTGCGGGACACGCTGTGGCGCAGGGTGACGAGGCGGATCTTCACGCCTTCCAGATAGGCATCCCGGCGGGTGGGCACCCCCCGCACGATGTCCTGGGGGCGGGGCCGGGGCAGGGGCGCGTTGGCCACCAGCACCCGGCCTTGCAGGTCGAACAGGGCGAAATGGAAATGTTCCCTCTCCGCGATGCCGAGGTCCATGGACGCCAGGGCCCCGGCGCCGGAGGACTTGGCCTGGTCGTAGCGCTCCGTAAGCAGGTTGGCCCGTTCGATGAGCACCAGGTCGAAGGACTCGTTGGAGAGCTTGGAGGCGGCGATATAGCCGGTGATGGTGGAAAACAGAAACAGCAGATAGAGGGGCGTGAACAGCCAGTTGACCAGGTGGTGGCGCAGGAACAGGGCCTCTTCGCGCATGGCTCAGGCCTGGTCCGGGCGCTTGTCCAGCAGGTAACCCAAGCCCCGCAGGGTGCGGATGGCCACGCCGGCGGGTTCCAGTTTCTTGCGCAGGCGGTGCACGTAGACCTCGATGGCATTGAGGCTCACTTCCTCGTTCCGCGAACACAGGCTCTCGATGAGCTGTTCCTTGCTCACCACCTTGCCCACCCGCAGCAACAGGGTTTCCAGCACCGACAGCTCCCGGGAGGACAGGTCCAGGGCCGTGCCGCCCACCAGGGCGCGGCGGCCCACGGTGTCGTAGTGCAGGCCGGCGCAGGCGATCATGGGGCCGCTGCCCTGGCCCCGCCGCAGCAGGGCCCGCACCCGCGCCTCCAGTTCGGCCAGGGAGAAGGGTTTGACCAGGTAATCGTCCGCCCCCAGGTCCAGGCCCCGCACCCGGTCCTCCACGCCGTCCCGGGCGGTGAGGATGAGCACCGCGGAGCGACAGCCGTGGGCGCGCATCCGGCTCAACACGGCCAGGCCGTCCAGGCGGGGCAGGCCCAGGTCCAGCAGCACCAGATCGAAGCAACCCTCGCCCATCAGACGCAGGGCGGATTCGCCGTCCGTGGCCTGGTCCGCCGCATACCCCGCGGCGCGCATGGCGCGGACCAGACTGTCCTGGAGGAGGGGGTCGTCCTCGACGATGAGCACTCGCATGGCGCGTAAGGGTAGTGCAAGGAAGGATGGCATGGCCAGGACGGGTTTGTTGGTATGCTGGTGCGTCCCTGCCCTGATGCTCGTGCCTTTCCCCCATGCGCTGGCTCACCGCCCTGTTCTCCTCCCGCCCCGCCCTTTCGCCGGAGCAGGCCGCGCGCCTGGAGGCCTGGCGGCGCCTGCCGCCGGAATCCCTGCAAAGGGACCTGGCGGATACCCGCTGCGTGGTGCTGGACGTGGAGTCCACCGGCCTGGACCTGGCCCGGGACCGGCTCATCGCCATCGGCGCCTGCGCCGTGGCAGGGGGGCGGGTGCGGCTGGGGGACAGCTTCGAGGTGGTGCTGCGCCAGGACCGGGCCAGCGCAAAGGACAACATCCTGGTGCACGGCATCGGCGGCCAGCGGCAGCGGGCAGGCATCGAGCCGGTGGAGGCCCTGCTGCGTTTTCTGGAATACCTGGGCAAGTCCCCCCTTGTGGCCTACCACGTGGCCTTCGACCAGACCATGATCCGCCGGGCCATGAAAGATCATCTGGGACATCGCTTCGACCATCCCTGGGTGGACCTGGCCTACGTCATGCCCGGTCTGATGCCGGAGTACGCGCGCAAGTACCGGGCCCTGGACCATTGGACCCGTCATTTTCACATTGGCAACTATGCCCGCCACAGCGCCCTGGCGGATGCCCTGGCCACCGCCCAGCTGCTGCTGGTGGCCCTGCCCATGGCGGCGCGGGCCGGCATGGGGCGCTACGTCCAGTTGCAGGAACTGGAGAAGGCCCAGCGCTGGATCGGCAATACGGCCTGAGCCCCTCCGACCTGAGCCCAGCGGTCGCCGGACCCTTTCGCTCCCTCATCGGCCACTTGTAAGGCCCGTGTAAGGCTTTCCCGGCGTGGCCCACCTATACTTCGCCGACTTGGCGTGGCTGTCTGCGTCAGGAACTGGGGAGGTAGGCGTGCCTTGGCGCGTTACCCAGACAGCGTCACCTTATCTTCAAACTGGAGGAACGCTATGCAGCTTACGGAGAAACACCGTGAATACTGGCGCCGGAACCTCAGGCTCACCGCGGTTCTGCTGTCCATCTGGTTCGTCGTGACCTTCGTGGTGATCTGGTTCGCCAAGGAACTCAACGAAATCGTCATCGCCGGATTCCCCCTCGCCTTCTACATGGGCGCCCAGGGGGCTTTGATCATCTACGTCGTCATCATCTGGTTCTATGCCAAGCGCATGAACGCGCTGGACAAGGAATACGGCGTCCACGAGGGAGAAGACTGAGATGAGTGCCACCACCTCCAATACCGCGTTCTTCAACCAGCTGAAGAAGTACTACAGCTTCTATACGGGCGGCTTCATCGCCTTCGTCATCATCCTGGCCATCCTGGAACAGATGGGCTTGTCCAACCAGGTCATCGGCTACATCTTCCTGGCGGCCACCATCGCCCTGTATGCCGGCATCGGCATCATGTCCAAGACCGCCGACGTGTCGGAGTACTACGTGGCCGGACGTCGTGTGCCCGCCCTGTTCAATGGCATGGCCACAGGGGCGGACTGGATGTCCGCCGCATCCTTCATCGGCATGGCGGGTACTTTGTACCTGTCGGGCTATGACGGCCTGGCCTTCGTCATGGGCTGGACCGGCGGCTACGTGCTGGTGGCCCTGTTCCTGGCCCCCTACCTGCGCAAGTTCGGCCAGTTCACCATTCCCGACTTCCTGGGCGCCCGCTACGGCGGCCATCTGCCCCGGACCATCGGCGTACTGGCGGCCATCATCTGCTCCTTCGTGTACGTGGTGGCGCAGATCTACGGCGTGGGCCTCATCACCAGCCGCTTCACCGGCCTGGAGTTTGGCATCGGCGTGTACGCCGGCCTGGCGGGCATTCTGGTCTGCTCCTTCCTGGGCGGCATGCGGGCGGTGACCTGGACCCAGGTGGCCCAGTACATCATCCTGATCGTGGCCTACATGATCCCCGTGGTGTGGCTGTCGGTTTCCATCACCGGCAACCCCATCCCCCAGATCGCCTACGGCCAGGCCCTCCAGGGCGTCACCGCCGTGGAGAAGGAGCTGAACGACCCCACCACCGTGAAGGGCGCGGCCGAGCAGACCGTGCGCGCCATCCACAAGGCAAAGGCCGCCGAATGGGGCGAGAAGCTGAAGGCCCTGGACGAGGCCGTGGCCGCCGGCCAGGGGCAGGCTTTCTGGGCCGAGCAAAAGGCCAAGGCGGAAGCCAAGCTGGCCGAGGCCAAGGCCGCCGTGCCCCTGGACGAGAAGGCCGTGAAGGCCGCCCAGAAGGCCGTCGATGACTTCCCCAAGAACATCGACAAGCTGAAGGCCAAGTGGAAGGCCGCTGAGGCGGGCGCCAAGGCCAAGTCGGGCAACGTGCCCGCCCATGCCGCCGCCTTCGCCGGCAAAGGCGCCACGGACGAGGAGAAGCAGAAGGACTCCAACACCAAGCGCCTGAACTTCATCGCCCTGGTGCTGTGCCTGATGGTGGGCACCGCCTCCCTGCCCCACATCCTCATGCGTTACTACACCACCCCCTCGGTGCGTGAGGCGCGGCAGTCGGTGTTCTGGTCCTTGTTCTTCATCTTCCTGCTGTACTTCACGGCCCCCGCCCTGGCGGTGCTGGCCAAGTACGTGGTGTACACGGACCTGGTGGGCTCCTCCTTCGCCAGCCTGCCCGCCTGGGTGGCCAACTGGCAGGCAGTGGACGACACGCTGATGAAGATCGTGGACATGAACAAGGATGGCCTGATCCAGCTGGCGGAAATCACCCTCGGCGGCGACCTCATCGTACTGGCCACGCCGGAGATCGCCGGCCTGCCCTACGTGGTGTCCGGCCTGGTGGCGGCGGGTGGCCTGGCGGCGGCTCTCTCCACCGCCGACGGTCTCCTGCTGACCATCGCCAATGCCCTGTCCCACGACGTGTACTACAAGATGATCGACCCCAACGCCTCCACCGTGCGCCGGCTCACCATCTCCAAGATGCTGCTGCTGGTGGTGGCCGTGGTGGCCGCCTACGTGGCCTCCCTGAAGCCGGGCGACATCCTGTTCCTGGTGGGGGCGGCCTTCTCCCTGGCGGCCTCGGCCTTCTTCCCTGCCCTGGTGATGGGCGTGTTCTGGAAGCGGGCCAACTACCTGGGCGCCGTCATCGGCATGATCGCCGGCCTGGGGGTGTGCATGTACTACATGTACACCACCTACGACTTCTTCGGCGGCGTGGCGGCCAATGAGTGGTTCGGCATCAAACCCATCTCCGCCGGCATCTTCGGTCTGCCCGCCGGCTTCCTGGGGGTGATCATCGGCTCCCTGATCTCCCCGGCCCCGGCCAAGGAAATCCAGGAACTGGTGGACCACTGCCGCTACCCCAGCCTGGAAGGCGATATCGACACCAAGGCCGCGTAAGCCTGGTGCCAGGACCGCCCCGCCGGGGCGGCCCCTCCAAGGAAACGCTGATTTATTGCCCCCTCTCCCGCGGGGAGAGGGTGGGGAGAGGGCAACTGATTGATTTTTCTCGGACACCCTCCCTCTCCCCCACCCCTCCCCCCGAGGGCATAGGCATCTACACAAC